>WNFR01003618.1_pt1 | contig 47245 bp, 61 predicted proteins | sample 5400221 | NCBI WGS metagenome assembly WNFR01 (sample SAMN13153357, study PRJNA577476) | soil metagenome | isolation source: 40 cm soil under Madrone tree | place: USA:California | collected 2016-06-14 | reverse complement strand
CCACGCTGTTTGTTTTGTAAGCAGTTGCAACGTAGCAACTTATAAACTTACACAGCGCGGACTAGAGAGAAACACGCTTCGTCGGATTCACGTCGTAGGAATTACACAGGTTTCACCTAGACCGCCAACCGCTATGCTGTCAAATAACTAATCACCATATTAGCAGGTGTCTTGTTGTTGTCAACTGAATAGCAGACGATTATTGAAAATAATTCCAATGTGAATGCGAATAGTTGTAAGTGGTTGAATGTGAAGAACTTATGTAAGTTAAGTAGCTAGTTGCAACGTTGCAACTGTTAGGATTAGGTAGGTAAGTTCCGAGGCAGACCATCTTACCTAGTTAATCTAATATCGTCTAGGTATTTGCTGCCAGTGTGTCTATAGTTGCAACGTTGCAATGTGTTACCATACAGAGAGGGGAGAAAGGCTATGGTATCTATAGTATATACGCGCAGGCATAGACATTATAGGTATATGGCATACCCTACCCTTACCCCATGCCGGGTAGCTATAAGATATACCGAAACTTTTCCGTGGAGCGTTACACATAAGCGTGAAATATATTCTTGACTTTCCACCATTTTGCGGTTATAGTTGCAACGTTGCAAATTTTGCGGTTGATTCAAAATCCCTTAAACCTTCTCCCTTGAGTGCGCGAACTATAGAAGAACCTGAATGGGTGGATAATCCACCTGAGACGGTTGAGGAAAAGGTTTTACACGTTGAAGCCAACCTCGACCGACTTACCGAAAAAACGAAAGTAGGCGAAGTTCTGCGCGGTTTCTTTGCAGAAGCCAAGCGATACCACCAAGAAGCTTTAAGAGCCGCCAAAACTGCTTATCCAATAGCTTTTTTCAAACCGAGTTATGAACAAGCTTTACTTCTCAACGCATGGGTATGGGGAATTACTTTCCCAATCTGTTTCTCTGCCAATCGAATTGGAAAGACTATTGCCTTCGTCATTAACGCTTTGTTATGGATTTTTCCCAATAATCCACAGTGGTTGCTTTTTAAGCCCTATCTCGACTTTAAAGGGCGTATCGTTGCAGTTTTACCAAGACCCCGACTCAGCCGATTACTTGATCTTCAGCACTTCTATGAAGATAATCCACATCTCGTTGGCGACCCTCGAAAGCAACCATACGAAGAACCGAATATAAAGAAGTGGTCTTTCGTTAAGAGCGTTGCAACGTTGCAACTTCACGACGCATATCCCGAACCCCCGATTCAACACGGAGCAGTTTTCTGGTTGGGTGCTCCAGATAATGACTGGCATCGAGATACGGTAATGCCTTTCTGGAGAAGATGGCTTCCGAAAGACTCTATCCTTAGAGATAATTCAGTAGATCGTTTCTTTATCCTACAGGTCAACCGAAAAGACGCCCCCGCCTTAGCTCATAGAATAATCTGTAAATCTTATGAAAGTGAAGAAACTAAATGGTCAGGCGAAGCAGTTCAAGGAATCATCCTCACCGAAGGATTCTCCCAATCAACCCTCGACGAAATCAAACAACGTATTGTTAATGATGGATTTATGTCGTGGGATTATACTCCGGCAGAAGCCCGCAACGTTGGAAAGAAAGCCGCGTTAGCACATAAGGTCTTAAAGCGAGAAGAAGAACTTCCGCTGAGACAATACGTTTATACCAAGTTTTCTGTCAGAGATGCGCCAGAACACATCTTACCCAAAGAAAAGAAAGCTGACCTTATAAGAATGTGGGAAGGTAAGGAGCAGGGCAAAGCCCGCTTAGACGGAGACTTTTATGCTTCCAGCGGCCTTGTTCTCTCCAAGCTAGATTACGACTTCCATTGCCTAAAGTGGACGTTACAAGAACTCTTACAGCGTTTTCCTGATGGTCGCTTTTATCGTTCCATAGACCCCGGTAGAGATCACCCGACTGCGTGTGCGTGGGGGTATTTAATATACTCCAACATCTGGTTCATCTACCGCTTTTACTCCAAGAGAGGAACCACCATCTCCGAGCGTTGTCAAGATATTATCCGCCTCTCTAATAACGTTAGGAGAAAATTCGTCAGGCGTGGTCAAGTTTACTGGCAGGAATACCACCCTTACCCAACTAGCGAAGTTTATAACCTGACGGTTGCAGATTATCACGTTTTTAAAGACGATGAAAATACCGGCCAGAACTATGCCTTAAATTATTCTAACGAAGGTATCGTCCTTACGGAGTCAACTCACATGGGGCCAGAGGATAGAGCTAAGATGGTAGATAATATGCTCGACCCGCAGGCTTTCCCTTACCTCGCCCACCCCTTGAAGGAAACTCCGCCGGGTGCGAAGATTTTCTTCCTGATAAACGAAACGGGAGTTGCTCCTGCTCTCAACAAGATGTCAGAACTTTTTTGGGATAGATACTTGGCTGGCGATCACAAGGGAGAACCAAAAGATAAAGTTCCGATTCATGGAGACGATGAACTAGATGCCCTGTGTCAGTTAGGCTGTGGCCCCTTCGCATGGAATCAATGGCAACCCAAGAGAATAGAACCTAGAGACAGCGAACCTGAACTAATACTACCCAACGTTCCAAAGCCTCGTCGTTTCAGACAGACCGCAGGATATTTTGGTTAATTCAACTTTTTCCTCTTGACGCCCTCGGATTAAGTGTGTTACTTTCGTCATAGTGATTACTTCCGGCGAAATTAAGAAAATTGCAACGTTGCAATTATGCCCGCTCCAATAGTTCCAATTTCCGCTAATAACTGGCTTTCTACGCCAGATGCAGGACAAGCCCTTCAAACTTTTCCTGCTAATTTAGTCTCTGCGCTCTCAGAAGATGCTCAGAAAAAGATTCTGCGTTTCATGCAGGATAAATATCTTTTTCCTCAGATTATGGAGCGGCAACCTTTTGAGCAGCTTTGGGATAAGCTGTTGCTCATGTATCGTATCAAGCTTGACAAAGTAGATACGAGTATAGACGAAAATTCTAGAGTGGGGCAATCTCAAAAGGAAGATGTTTCCGATTCGGGAGAATCTGTTAGATTAGCAGATAGCTTGATGTATGATGCGGTTGAACGGTTAACCGACGTTCATCACTTTATCTCTTTTAAAGAGGGACTTCCCATCCAGTATAATATTCCGCATTATTACGATACGCGAAAGGAAGATTCGTTTTATCACCCCTTGCGAGATAAGATTAAGGCCGCTAATTGCTTTCTGGCGTGGAATGCTGACAACGAACAGATTTATCTAAAGCACTTAATCACCGCTCGCCACTTTTACCAATATGGAATTGCTTTTGCCCGTTCAGAGTTTGCTTTCGAGGTTCAGATGGTTCCGAGAATGTCTGCAAAAGGAATGGTGCAGATTCCTCAGATTGCTAAGATAGGAACTACTTTCGACCCTATTTCTATTCGTAAGCTGTGGTTGAACTGGCGTCTCATGGCAAATGAGATGGACTATCAGCCTTGTCCCTTCTTTTACGAGGAAACGCCTAGATTTGCAACGTTGCAAAATCAATATGACCCACGCCTCAACCCCCACGGATTTGGTAACTTAGATAAAGTTGCTGCGTCAAATCCCGGTTATCTGTTTGGTTCTCAGGAAATGGACTCGGCGCGTAAAGCTTTAGAATCCATAGCACAGCTGGATAATAAACCTGTTTCTATTCCGCAAATTTTAGAACCCAAATATTCAGTAGAAGCTTTGTGGACTTTTTATCCCATGCTTCCCCTAGACCCGAATACTGGAGAATGGGAAACTAGACAGAACGGTCAGCCAGTTCCCATGCAACGATTTATCGTTAATAGTTGGGGAACCAACTTGGTCGGTCAGCAAATTCTTCTCCGCATTCAACGCAATTTTTATCCGCGTGATTCCATTCCTCTGTATGGCACATCGCATATGCCTGATTTGGATAGTGGCTTATATTCGCCAAGTATGGGTTATCTGTTGTGGAACCACTACCGCGAAATCGTTACTTGTAAGAATCAGTATATCGAAAACAAGGATTGGATTAACGACCCACCTACGATGATCTTACAGTCTAGCCCGGCTCAAGATCAGCCAATCAACCGTAAAGGTCAGAAGATTACGGTTAACTCAATGAATGATTTAGAACGTCGTGAAGCGGTGGATGGAACGCAAACTACTGTTAGCATGATGCGTGAGTTAAGAGAGCAAGCGCAAACTTCATCTAAAAGCCAAGATGCTATCTTGGGTAAAGCCCTCGGCGGTCGAACTTCTGCCACAGAAGCGCAAAATGTCTTTCAAGCTAGTATGTCGGCTATTACTACGCCTATCAATATCTTCAACTACGATATAATGGGTGGTTATGCTGATAGGGTATGGGAATATACTGCTACTTGGTTTCCACCTACTCTGTTAAAGGAAATCACCGGGCAGATGGGATTTGCCATTTCTCCAGAAGATTTGTGGATTAAGGTGGGATTGAAGTGGGATATTGGTTCTACCTATATAGAGTCTATAGTCAGGCAGCAAAACCTGAGATACGTGCTGGAATCCAGTATGGGCGACCCTTCAATCAACCGCGCTCCGCTTTGGCAGGAACTTTTAACGGAGTGGCGGTTTGATAACGTTGCGGAGATAGTCAACGATCAAGGTTTTGCAAAAGAAGTTTATATAGCGACTAATCAGGCTATTGATACTTTCATGGGCGATAATAACGTTTTAATAAATCCAGATCAGAATCATGCTATTGCGATCAAAGTTAAAATAGCTTTCTTGGAAGATTCCGAGGGGGTATGGGCGAAAAAATATCCTGAAAGATTGCCGTTACTCGCCCAACAGATTACGATGCACCAGAAGTTCTTACAGGCGCAACTAATGTTACAAGCTGCGCGTATGCAGGCGAATGCGCCTGTGGGTTCTGAAAGGCAAGCACCTGCGAAAAATCCTGCTGGCTCTGCTACCGCGGGTGAAGTAATGCAAAGTGCTGCCGCGGCTCCTACCGGGAACATATAGAATTGCAACGTTGCAATGAAAGCTGTTCGTAAAAGTAAACCAGAAATTGCCACCAAGATCATAGGTGGTAACATTCCCATCTCTAATCGGCTGGCAGAAGTTTTTCAACAGATCGAAAAACGTGATCTTTCCGCTTTTATACAAAATCTTCGGCTGGACTTGCACAGCCGATTCCTCTCGCTGAGTGGCGACGATGTGATTAAATTGCAAGGTAAATTGGAATACATAGACGAATTGGAGAAATTCCTAGAGAAAATTATATCAGGAAAATCTTAGACTTTCTTCAATTTTTCTATTGACGTTGGGATAAAACTATGTTAAAGTGGATTAATAGTAAAGGCATAGGACTACGGTTCTATAAGCCAGACGACGGTGGTAATTCTGGTGGCAAGCAGCCAGCGGGAGATTCACCAAAGGTCGGAGCGGTTGATGTGGAAAAACTGCTTTCAGATATACCTTTGGATGAACTTGATGAACCAACCCGCAAAAAATTCGAGGCAGCCCGTGATGCGCTTAAGACAGGGGTTGCAACGTTGCAATCAAGTCTCGAAACAACTGTTGAGCAGTCCAAAGGCTTTCAATCGCAACGCGATCAATTTGAGGAAAAACTCAAAAAGCTTCAACCTGACCCGCTCAAGCAGACTGACGATGATTTTCTTAAAGCTGTTAAGGAGATCATGCAGAAAAACGGCTTTAAACCAGAGCAAATCGAGCAACAGGCAGGAGTATTTGCCGAAATGCTCAAGGCTTCTGGAGCCATTATTCATAAGAAGGTGGGCGAGTCCGTTGCGCCTATGGCTACTGAAGTCATTCAACAGCAAGCTTCTTCTTCCTTTCAAGAGGCTCAAGCCACTGATACAGTCGGTATCATGCAGATTCCAGAAGTTGCTCAGGCTACTTGGGATTTGGTTAAGCAACGAATTGAAGCCAAAGCAGGCACGACTGTGGAAATCGTCCGAAATTTGGCCAAGATGGTTTACGTTGATTACCTCGGAGAACGAAAAGCCAAAGGAGAGACTGTTGCAGAATTGGTTCCTGCAACCGCACCTAGCATGAATACGCAAGGCTTTTCATATCCGGGTGCGGGACGTGGTAACGTTCCCATAATGACTAAGGCTCCAGACCCTAATGCTGCGAAAACAACGATGAACGCAGATACGGAAGCTGCTGTTTCGCAGACCATGAAGAAAATGACAGCAGGGCATGAATTTAAAAAGAAGCCCCCAATCTTGGAAAAAACCGCAGCTTAAAAGGAGAAAACTTATGAGCTTACAAATTGAGAAAATGCCTCAGCAAGTGGTCAATCACGGAATGTTTCAACTTCCTGTTAACTTTGACCAAAAGAAATACGCTGCTCACTGGATTGAAGAAGATCAGGTTGAGATGGTTATGCAGCGTCAAGTCATGCCGCAAACTCGTTACACCGTGGACGGTCTTAAAGTATGGAAAGGGCCGAAGGGCGACCAAGAGCCAACCACGCGGGTAACAGGCGCGAAAAAGCGGTTCACACTAATGTATCGAACTGCAACGTTGCAACGCAAAATGAATGCGATTTACGGCAATGTTTCTAAGGAAACGATTAACCGCGAAGTCAAAGGAGAATCTGTGGCAGGTCAGAAAGTCGTAGATAGCGGCATTGTGACTGAGCAACAACTTCAAAACGTCGAGGGGCCGGGAATGGCTGATGAAAGTTCTTTCCACCTTAACGACGTTGATCTTGAAGAAGAACCAGCAGCAGCAGTAGTTTAAAATTATGGATACACCAATCAGAATGCCGTTTTTGGAGCGGCGCAGAGATAACCTGCATATCCAAAAGCCAATGCAGGCCAATGGAGCGACTGCTTTTCCTGCTCGCTCATTCGTTAAACTATCAGCAGGCGTTCTCGTTCCATGCGTGACCGCTGACGTGTTATGTCACGGCTGGTGTCCTGAACCTTCGCGGCTTTCAACCGATCAGCCACCGGCAACTCTTTACGGTCAGAATCACTGGCCGCATGACCCGGTTGATGCGGTGTTTATCGTTAACATTACTAACGGTGCTGGTAACGTTGGGCAAGCTGCGGGTGCGCCGCAATTGTCGGCAGTAACGGTTGGAACCGAATACGGTCTGTATCGGGACGCAACTACCTTCATGCAAATGTTGAATACAGCCGACACGACCAACAAATTTTTCAGAGTGATAGCACTATATCCGCGCCAAGCCACGACAGATTACAATGGTTTGGTATTGGTCAGAATCGTTCCTGCCGCAATTCAGGGATAGTTCACAACAACATAATTGCAACGTTGCAACAGAGGTAAACATATATGGCCGTAGTCGCAGAAGCATACGTCGAACACTTTGATCGGAATTTTACTGCAATCCGCGAAGAAATGTATCAGCAGTTCCCGAAGCAGTATCCCCTGTTTATGAAAACAGAGGATACCACCAAGGCTTTCATCAAGAAAAGCTCTCTGAGTGGTTTGGGACTCCCTGTTCAAAACCGTGACTTGGAAGAAATTCCATTTCAAGAACCGATTAAGGGGCCAATAGCCTTCTTCAGTCCGGTTAACTATCGGTTGGGCTATCAGATTGAAAAGCAGACCATCGAGCAAGAGGAATGGGGTTTGCTTGCCAACCGGCCAAAAACCATGATGTATGGCAGCATCGTGCTTATGGATATGACCGCTGCCAATATCTTGAACAATGGTTTTACAGTTCAAACCTATGACTTCAAGGTAACGGGTGACCCGAACAACCAGCCGTTGTTTTCGATCAATCACTTGCGCGAAGATTCGCAGGCAACGTGGGCCAACTTGGTCAATGCCAATCAGCCGATCTCGGTTGAAACTGTGTTTTCAGCTATCGTCAATTTGCTCTACAACATGAACGATTCACGCGGATTGCCTATCGCGTATGCAGGCACGATTTATATCTATGTGCCGACGATTAATCCGGTGTTGTGGCAGCAAGCGGTCGAAGTTGCTAATGCGGTGATGAATCCGAACACATCGGACAACAAGCCGAATGCGCTCACAAAGCAATTCCAGATTGAGATTGTGCCGCTGCGGTATTTGACCAATCCCGATCACTGGTTTCTCAGCTGGTCGCCAAATTCGCCAGATTACGGCCCGACGATGGTAGTTAACATCTACCCCGAAATCTCGCCTTTACAGCAATTCGGTAACAACCCGGATGCTTGGTATTCACGTTTGCGGACTAGATTCGTGGCTGGCTATGACAACAAACGTGGTATTGCAGCGGTGGGGGCGTAATCCCCCACCGATTGCAACGTTGCAATTGGATTAAAAATTATGGACTCACATATTACTGGATGCCGAGGGGGTAATGCCCGCGGAGCGGTTCCCTCAAAGGTCGCTTGCGGTGTTAAGTTTGGTGATACGGCGATGGCTGCTGTTGAAATCTTCAGAACGGGTGGAGCATCTTCCGGGTTAGGCGAAATTCCTTCAATGCCAGCAGCCGGAAAGAAACATCCGTTACTAATCGTTGTTCACGGCCACATTCTGACCGCATTCAACGGAACTGCACCTGTCTTTACTTTGACTGAAACTAACTTGGACGATACCGGGTCAGTTAACATTGCGGCTATTGCAGACTTTACGGCGGGTAAGTTTTCGCTCCATAAGGTTCTCACAACGGATAAGAAATACAAACTCACCTACACACCTGACACTGGTGGCACTCCGACTTCCACAGGCGAAGGATATTTCTTTATCGAAGTGACCGGCCCCGGCTTGCAAAAAAGGTAATAAAGTTATGGCAGACGAAGATTTGGGGCCAACAGAATTTTTCCAAGGCCCAATGGTTAATACCGTTACTCGAAACGTTAAGTTAATTAAAATGTTAGCTAACTCAACGTTTGCAGCAGGTGGATTGGTTATGATGTATCCCGCAGCTGCTCCTGTTGCGCCTGATGCCATTGCTCCTTCTTCGATTACCAGTTTTCCTGCTTTTATAGAAATTGAAGATGTCAAATCGTTCAAGCTAGCAACTGGTTCCATTCAAGTCATTTACTATGCTTAATGGAAACCATGCTTTGGCGAAGCAGATTTTTGGTGGTTTTATAATTGCTTTGTTTGGGGCAGCAGTTGGTTATTCTATTTCCTTATCTACGGTTGTTAACAAAGTTAATACCAATGGAACAGAAATTGATTATCTTAAAAAGGCTGATGCTCAATTTCATGTTGATTTAGTAGAAGAACGCAAACGAACCGACGAACGCATCTTTCAAGTTGCTAACACGATCAGGGAAAGTTTGGTTTTAAATCGTGAATTAGTAGATTTAGTCAAAGTTCAAAACGAACTCTTAACCCGTAAGAAATGAGAATTGCAACGTTGCAACTGTTAGCAGTTTTGGCCTTAACAGGTTGTGTTCAAAAGACGGTAGTAGTTCGTCCTGTTAAAAAAGCTATAGCAGTTCATCCTTCACATGCAGCCAATAAACGAATTTCGGAAATTAGCGATCAAATTAAAAAAGGAAACTAATGAACCAAGAACTTGTTAAACAGGCATTAACTAACTTCGTGCGAATCGCTTTGACTGCGCTATTAGGCGCGATTGTTGCCAAATACCCCGGTGCAGGAAAATGGATTACGGACTATATAGCCAATCACGGTGGCATGGTTGCTTTGGCTGCTTCCGTTACAGGCATACTCTTTCTTTACGGGCAGTCTCTTTACACCCGCATGCGAATGCGTCTTTTCGCCAAACAAGCTTTACGTGCTGAACCGGGAACTACTTTAGCAGCTATTGACAAGCAGGTTTCAGCTGCTCCGGTTGCTGCTGTTTTAACCGCTGACCCTGATAAAGTAGGATAACACTTTGCGTGGCTGCTCTGTTTTCCTTGATTTCTCCTTGGCAGAGTAGTCACGCTTTTTTAAGAGTTGCAACGTTGCAATGAAAAAATTACTAACCATCGCGAGTAAAGGAGAGGGTTATACCGCCGATTTTGTAGATCGTGAAGATGGTTCTTTTTCTTTTCTTGGCGATTGGGATAACGATTGGGATGGTTCCAAACGCTGGAAGGAAGATAAGTGGGGCCAAGCAGATACTACTCTCCATCACAACGGTAAACCGATAGACTCATGGGCTGTGCCGGGAATTGTAGTTCCGCCTGAAATTATTAAAGCTGTTACAGGCGTAGTTTTAGGCTGCTACGCTGAAGTCACCTATAAAGGGAAAACCGAACCAGCTGTAGTTTTTGATGTTGGGCCGAAGCAAAAACTAGGTGAAGGTTCGCCTTGTTTAGCCGTTCGCTTAAGTATTAACCCTAGCCATGCTATCGGTATGGATGAACAATCTGTTCTTTATAGAATTTGGCCGGGGCGTCCAGCTATTGTAGATGGCATAACCTACAAACTTCAGCCTTATCGTTATTAAATGACAAATGCCAACTTCAATAGCAACACCGACTCTCAAAGACCTACGAGATCAAATCAAGACTGAAGCTCGTCTTGAAGGTTCAAACGATCTCGATGATTTCCTAACAGGTCTTATTAACGAATTGTTGTTGGATTATTCCATCAAGAATCGTTACTTTGAGTTACTCCAACTGAACCTAGCCATTGCTTTAACTACTGGTATTGAATCTTATCCGCTTCCGGGAGATTTCTTTATTGAAAAATTAATACGATACCAAGACAGTCAAGGAAATACTCGATCTCTTACAAGGCGTTCGGAGCATCTTGATAATCCTTTTGACGGTTCAACCCGGTATTACGAAATAGCTAATGGTAATTTGTTATTGATGCCTTCTTCGCGGGTTCAAACCGGAGAAAGTTTGTTGTTAGACTATTATCAATATCCTGCCAAACTAGCAGAAGAAACAGACGTTTTTCCTATTCCCCGCTTAATAGCTCCTGTTAAACAACGTGCTATTTTTAGAGCACACATCTACAATAACCAATTGCAATCTGCTTCTGTGTTACGGGGAGAATCGGTAGAAAGTGAAGTTCGTTCTAAACCAGCTGGATAATGGCTGTTGAAGATTATGATGTTTTAGCTCCACCGCTTATTAATCAACCAGCTTTTGGGGTTGATGAATCGTTGTCGGAGATTGAAATGGAACAGGTTGACCCTGTTCCTATGTCGCATCATTACGCGCGCGTAGCAGGTGTGTTCCCACCTTACTACGACATTAAAGCCATTTATGAACAAACCGATGATGCAGGTTCAGGTGCGTTACAAAGGTTATTTGGTAAAAAGTTAATAGATGCCAATCCCAATCAAAAAGTTTTTGCAATTGCTCAGGCATACAATGGTTTCGGGCAATATGGGTATTACGTCCAAACCGATCAGAAACTTTACTTTCATCAATGTGAATCTCCTAAGTCTCTTAGTTTTTCACTTGCAACGTTGCAATCTTTAGGAACTGACGAAAATGGTCTTTCTTTAGACATCTTCGGCCATCAATCTTCTTCGGCGGCTGTTCCGCCCGATACTTCAATTAGTTGTGTATTCGACTTCCCGACTGGAGATAAACCAGATGCGCCAGATACCGCTCACCCCGGAGTGGACTTCTTGTTAATTTCAGTTACTCCTGCCAATGCCCCGAATGTGGATACTAGGCTGAGAACTCGTCTATTGGCCTTGAACACTGGTAGTGGTTATGATAACCAAGAAATAGGTTTTTACAAAACACAGAATGCTTGCCGAGGGGATTCTGTTCCATTGGTAGCTGGCCCTGACGGAGCTTACTTATACCCACCAACTAACGCTAAAAACGCTTTCTTAGCTTGGGGTGGCCCTGTATTTAAAAATACTTGGACTAATTTTAATCCGACCAATAACGTTTGGACACAAACTACCGACGCTTGGCAATCAGTAGGTGCTCCCGGAATTACCAATCCTTATGCTGGATATTTGCAATATCACTATTCAACTTTTCAAGGTGGAACTAATTACCAAGGAAAAGTTTGGTCACCTAATTCGTCGGGGAGAGCTTATATAGATACAGCTTTTCAAGGCGCAAATTATTGGCAATACACAGGCACACAAGTTAAAGATCAATTCGGTGGTTTCCTAGGTTATCAGGCTAATGCTTCAAGTGGCCCCGCTTTGAGTTTTCCTAATGGCGGCTTTCCAGCTGCTACCAATTCTAACCGATACGGACTTTCGGGTTTAACTATCATGCAGGATTTTCAATCCTACAAAGATAATTCTGCCCAATGGCAACAACCTTTTAATACTTCTTACGCTATAACATGGTCTTGGTCTAACCAATCTGCACGCACTAGCGAAGGTGGAAGAACTTCGTCAAGCAACGTTAATAAGTATGGTTACGAAAAAGATAACTCGACTTATTACCAACTTAAAAAGTTTGCTTCGTGGGTATATGGTGATGCTACTAGTATGCAAAACTCCAGCCACGTTTCTGGAGATGTAAACAAGTATGCCCATCGAACCGATGTCAATCAGTGGTTTCAACTTACTACTGTGGGTGTGCCCGTTACTGTTACGTGGTCTTACACCAGCGCAACAGCACGTTTAAATGCGGCTGGATTAATTCCAACTGACATCAACAAAAATTCTCACCAGACAGATAACGATACATATTGGCGGCTAGACGATATGAACGCTCATGCTACCAATACAGACTATCGAGAATACTATCTAATCAACCTTAATCGACTATTTACTGACTATCAACAAATCACTCCAGCTTCAATTCAGTTTATGCTACGAGGTTATTGGGATGATCGCAAAACAGGTTCAGGCGTCGTTAACATCGTAGTTACTTCTTTTAAAAGCGGGTTGGTGCAACGCTCCGACTCAATAGTGTGGGGAATGGATACAGGAGCTACGCAAAAAGATCAAAAGACTTTGAATCCTGCTTTAACGAGAATAGCAGTAGGAGCAGATGCCAAAGGAGATAACTTAGCTTTAATTACTTGCACAATGGCTGATGGAACGCTCAACGTAACCGCTCCAACTGCTAATACTGACGGTGGTGATATTTGCCCCTTTTAGGAAATGGCTAATCAAGATTACAACATTAAAGGTTCGCAGGTTGTTCAAGCCAGAGATGGTCAGAACGATATTCTCCCTATAACTGGTTCCCCTCATTGGTTTAGGTTAAACGGTATCATAGGTCTATCACATAAACTAGAACGAATCTCTGGAAAGAGACTATCTTTCGGATTACGACCACGATCTATTTTATCAATTCACTCCAACAATCAAGGGCAAGTTTTTGTTCAGACCGATCAGAACCTATTGCTATTTCAAGAATATGAGTTACTGACCGATCAAGTTATAGCCGATGAAGATGGAAGTGTCGTTATAACTGACCTAGGACAATACGTGTTAAACGCATAATTGCAACGTTGCAATGTCTCTTACTTTATTAACTAACTTAGCGGGCGATGTGAAGCCGACTTTCGGTTCTTCTTCGGCTACCGGATTGAGCGTTCGTGCTAATGGAGAAGAAAAGATTAAGGTGCTAGATGCCGCAGGTAATATCATCGACGCTCAAATGCCTGCGGGAACTACCGCCCCGCTATTATCGCAAAAGCGAAACGTTACAGCTACTACCACTAACGGTTCTCCTAATATTGTTCTTACTGCTGGTGCAATAACCGCCGCCGATCTAGGTAAAGATTACTCAGGAACCAATATTCCTACTGGAGCTAAAATTCTTTCCTTCACTGATGCAACTCACTTTGTTATCTCATTAAATGCGACCGCAGCTGGAAGTGGTTTAACTCATACTGTAGGTGACACCAATACTGGCTTGGTTCAATCTAACTACGCTGCTTATGCTTATGTTTATGCAGCAACTACCCGTTATCCTTTCGTAGAGAATGATATTGCTATTAATGGTTCGCTTGCTCCTAGGGGTAACCCCTCTCCTTCCTTGAGCATTCAAATAGATGTGAATGGTAGTGCGATTAACGTTACAGTCCCGCAATCTACCCGCGCCGACATAGACCAAATATGGATTTTCCGCACAGAATTTTTTACTGCTCAAGTTGATGCAGACTTAAACGCTCAAGCTGGAAATATGTTCTTTATCGGGGCCATTACGAATGACCCGACAAAAAACGGAGCTAATACCAGTTTTGGCGATCACAATCCTACGAGCACAGGCGATCAAGTTGAAGTTGATAACTTCGGCGTCCCTACTTTTCAATTTGTAATTTACCAAGACCCTTTCTGGTGGGGATGGGGAAATTTCCCTTTCGTTAGCACAGCTAGTTGGACTACTGCTGGAGTAGTTACCCTTACTGCTGCTGGTAAGAAATGGTTTGATGGAAGAAACGGACAATTCGTTCGTCTCTCAGGAGTTGCTGTAGGTGGAGCAGACGGTCTAGGCGGTTTTATTTTTAAATGGCTTACAAACACCACCGCACAACTAACTTCTGATGGAACTACCGCTGTAGGTTTAGCTGCGATCGGTTCTGGAACCGTAGTCATACAAGGGCCAGCTACCACCTTATATCGCTCAAAACGGAGAAATCCTTTTAGTTGGGGGTTTACAGAATACTTAGGACAATCAGCCCGCGTTCCACAAGTTTACGCCTTTAAAATAGGTGGTGGTGTGGGAACGGCTATTGGTATGATTCCTAGCGTCAATTTCTTGCTTCTTTGCACGGAATTTCCAGCTGGTAGTTTTGTCTTAGACCTTAAGTTAGCAGGTGACCCAAGTTTTGAATCTTCGTTGAAAACACTCTCCACTTTTTATAGCATCTCGTCACATCACAGTCTATTTCCAGCCGTCAAGAATTTTACAGCAGTTCGATCTTTACCTGAAGAACGTGTTGTATTGTGGGGATGGGACGCTAAAAACTATTCTATTTTAGAGTGCGATGGTTTTAAAATTAATCCTATTAGCCAACGTATTTCTAGCACGCTCCGCAATATGTCGCAAAATAGAGCGCAACAAATCTTAGCTCATGGCGCGTATGATGCCCGCAACCGTTTGAACTGTCTTTGGCTCCCAACTGCTAATACAGGAATGCTAGTCAATTTTCTTATAGCGCAGCATCACCCGACTGGCGAATGGTTTATGCTAGATGAACACGACGTTCTATGTAGCGCGCAATTTCAAGATGCGGAAACCAACCTAAACAAAATTTACGTTGGAACACAGTCTGGTCTAGTAGGAGAAGCTTTTGCTGAAGGCCACTTTTCTGACTGGCAGATTAATCCTTATAATGCAGGTGTCGTAGATACAGCAGGTTCTACCTTCGTCACTCGTAACGATGGTGGAGTATTTCAAAACAACCAAGAAGGTTATATAGGAGCATGGTGTTTGCTGACCGACCAAAATGGCAATAACGAACAATGGGCCAGAATCTCTGCGGTAACTCCCACCCGTATAGACTTTGATTTTATCTATTCCCGCGTAGGTGGTGGGACAGGAGCCTTCAATCCCTTGCCACAGCAAGGCTGGTTATTTTATGTTGGGTTAATCGAGGTTCGTGCCTTGAAGTATTTCGATATGGGTATTCCAGCGAGCGACAAAAAGTTATCGGAGATTTGGCTTACCTTAGATGGAGTCGATGAAGCTACACCACTTCTAGCTAGCACCTTCCTTCGTTTTTACCAAGAGGTTTCCAAGAACCCTGCTGACCCGTTGCAAGACGGTAAAATCTTGCTACCTATCAAGAGAGTTAATCCGCTGCAAGGTGGAGCTAAGTCTATGATCTGGTATACGCGAACACCTTCAGAACAAACTTCCGATCTCCCTTCGTTCGCTTGGCGGCGATATTCCTTTATCTCGAAACGAAATATTTACAGGAGATGGTTCTACCGTGAACTTTAATACCCAATTTCCATTTGTTAAAAATTCCACACAAGTTTTTAAAACCGGTTCGCGGCAAACTTTAGGAACCGATTACACAGAAAATATGAGCACTTTAAAACAAGTGCAATTTGTTACGGCTCCAGCTACCGGCAATAAGATCGTAATAGATTACACAATAATTCCGCTTTCATAGAAAGCAAAATATGGCTTTACATTCCACACTTACTAAAAATCACATCATTGAGAATTGGTCATTTCCCAATGCTGCTGCCAGAATTGCAAACGGAACGTATGTCATTGCTCCTAATACTGATCTTGGCAAAATTGCTTATCAACAAGATAATGGCACTTATCACCGATTAGTCGGAATAGCCAACCCCGGTGCAGGAGCTACTCCAACTTGGACTCCAGTGGGCGGTTCAGGTGTTAGCCAAATTGAAAACGGTCTTAATATCACGTCGCTCTCAGGAGCAGAAGGAACTTCCTTAAAAAATAAAGTTATCGTGGGACTTCCGGTTGGTTATAAGATTGTCGTCACTTTCAACGATGCTGACAGCTTCTTTACTTTACAAAACGTAGCTCCAGACGTTCCTTATGGAGACATAGCTACTCCTAACGTAGCTTGGCGGTGGCGTAAGACTGGTGGAGTTTGATAAAAAATTATTATGAAAAAATTAATTGTAAGTTGCAACGTTGCAATTCAAATCCTTATCCTTTCTCCCTTGAGTTATGGAATCGGGGGAACTGTAGTTTACGATAACGGAGTTTCTAATAATCCTATCCGACCTGCTGCTAACGGTTTACCTTACAACTTTCCTGCTGGCACGTTAGTAGGTGGACAACTAACTGGCTCAGTTTGGCGAAATGGAATTGGGGTTCCTTCTAATGGGTTAGGAGCCATCGGCGATTACTACCTTAACGATTCCAACGGAGATGTTTACTACAAGGGTTCGGGTGGAACCTACTCGATAATAGCCAATATTCTTGGCCCTCAAGGTATTCAGGGTATTCAAGGTATTCAAGGAACCACCGGCCCTTCAGGACGTGATGCAGGTTTAAAATATACTTTCTCTACTTCGATTACCAATGCTGACCCTACTACCGGCAAGTTCAAATTTAATAATGCTACGCTTGCCTCAGCCACTTCTCTATATATCTCTAATACAGATGGAGACTCTAATGCGATCTCCGCAGTTTTAGCAAATTGGGATTCTTCCACCACCACTACCGCTCGCGGCACGCTAATTTTTTACAAAGATACTGCTCCTGCTAATTTTGTAGTTTTTACCGTAAGTGGTGCAAGAACTGATAATTCAGGATGGAAAGGCTTTCCGATCACTTATGTAACAGGTGGTGGCACTTGGGCTAATAGCGACGTATTCAAAGTTCATTTTACCCGCACAGGAGATTTGGGTGCAACTGGAACCACGGGAACTGCGGGAACTAATGGAACCAACGGAACGAACGGGCTTAACGCAGGTGTTAAGTATATTTATTCCAACGATACTGCGAACACCGACCCAACTTCTACCAAGTTGAAGTTCGATTCAACTACCTTTTCTAGTGTTACCAATCTTCGTATTTCTAACACTGATGGAGATTCAAACGCTCTTTCAACTTACTTGTCTCAGTGGGATGCTTCTACTTCAGGCACTAAAGGAACGTTGCTGATCTTAAAAGATGGTTTACCTGCCAACATTTTAATTTATAATATTTCCGGCGCACGCACCGATAATTCAGGATGGAAGAATTTCCCTCTCTCTTATGTGGCATCTTCAGGTTCTTTTACTAACTCCGATTCTGTTCGGGTTTTATATATCCGAATAGGAGACAAAGGAGATACAGGCGCATCTGGCTCAGGCACAGGTGACGTTTCTAGCAATACTGCTTCTTCGATTGATAACGAACTAGCTTTATTTTCTGGAACTGGCGGCAAGACCATTAAGCGAGCCACCACAACAGGAATTTTAAAATTAACCAGTGGAGTTATAGGAACAGCTACAGCTGGAACCGATTATATAGCTTCAACTGAAGTAAACGATACTGCTTTTGGTTCTGGTTGGGACGCGGTTACTACAACTGCTCCGTCTAAGAATGCTATATATGATTGGGCACACACATTTGACACCGACAACGATGGTAAAGTAAACGTTTTAGATACTACTGCTGGCTTAGTTAAAACTGATGCTAATGGTGTAGCTTCTATAGCTACGGCTGGAACTGATTATGCTGCTGCTCCTTCAGGAGCAACTGCCAACTTGCCATTGTTCAACAACGGCTCTGGTGGATTCACTAATGGAACTAGATCAGGTAATACTACAGTAGTTGCAACTACCACAGGTAGTTTAACAAACGGTAACTGCGTTAAAATAGATGCGAGTGGAAATCTTATAGATGCAGGTGCTGTGTGTGGTGGTAGTGGTGGTGGACTTGGTTTTTCTGGTGCTTTGACCAGTGTAACAACGATCAATGCTACAACTACAGACACAACAGGTGGAGTCACGCTCACCAATCAAACAGCTGCAAATGGTTCTACATGGAAAGTGCGAGCACAAGGCCAATATGTAAACAACAATTCAGCTACTGCTCGCAACGCTCAGATTTCAGTTTATTGGGGAACAACTCAACTTACTCCTACTATATCTTCTGCTGTTAAAACTACCAATGGTTCAACTTGGGATTTTGATGTTGAATTTATTTTGAATGGAACGAGCACTACAGCAATTTGGGCTGTTGGTCAATTTCACGGTTTAGCATCTTCTGCAAATATTGTAACCATCATAATGGATGCAACTGCTACTCCCGCAAGCACAACAGTTACAAGCGGTGCTCAAACAATTGACTTAAGATTTTCGATGTCAAACTCTGGGCCAACTGATGCTTGGAAAATTAATAGTGTGACAATTGAACGCAAAAATTAAGGAATTTGCAACGTTGCAATTTTAATTTTTATTCTTGACTTCAACCTTAAAATGGAGTATATCGCAACTGCTCCAACGGCCACTGGAGTTAAAAAATTAGGGCCACCAACTCCTAAGCCAGTTACTCTACCCGGCACAACTTCTACTGTTGGAACCACCCCTGAAGCAGGTTCAGATATTTGGGGTGAGTTGATGAAAGAATATCAAAACGTTGGAGATGCTTTTGATACTTCTAATTATGACAAAGCAGCAGAAGCAGCAATGGGGAACATCATTTCGATGTCGCAAGAATCGGCTAATACCGCAGCTGCTGAATATACAAACCGCGCTCGGCAAGCTGGCGGTTCTGCTGAAGGTGCGGGTCTTATAAAAGCACAAGCTTTAGTTACGGGCCGTCGAACTGCTGAAGATGTTCGCCTCGGCAAAGAGCAATATGACATTGCTCAAAAGGAAGCTGCCAAACAACTTTCCGCTGAAATTGCAGTACACATTGATTCTCTCCGAGCGGACTATCTGCGAACCTTAACTCAGAAACAGATCGCTGAACTTCAAAGCAAAACCTCGTTAGACGTAGCAGGAATTGAAGCTAAGTGGAGAGCCGATCAACTAGGTTTAGGCTACGCGCAGCTAGGCGAATCTACGCGAGAGTTTAATGTATCTCGCGGTGTTGGTGCTGCATGGAAACCGTGGAGCGGAACAACCGATATATCTGATTACTTCACAGGTTATGACCAATTTGGTCACTATCACAGCCACGAAAAAATTTAATTGCAACGTTGCAACTGACTTAACATGGCTCTTTACGGTGAATCACTAGCACTTCCGCCTGAGATGGCTTTGGCCGCAGGCTTTACGGATGCTCGACCTGACCCCGGCGAACAAGTCGATAATCCTTTTATCGTCGATCAATCTGACTCTAATCCTCAAGGTTTCGATCAGGTTGATATACCACCAGACTATTTCAGGAGTGAGGATAACGCCGTTCCTACCGGCGTTGCAGGCGCGATGGGTGTGGATGCGCGTGGTGATTTCCGCGCATCCAGCCCTAATACTTTAGCCTTACAATACGGTCGCAATCGAAACGTTAATGTTACGGGTGGTCGCATTGTAAGTGGGGGTGGTGGGGGTGCTGTAGCTTCTCCAGCAGAAGGAATGGCTTCTCCTTCAGTTTTCGGTCAACCTAGTGAAATGCTAACTGACCCACAATTCTTAAATATGTATCGCCAAGACCCCAACGCGGCGAAAAAACATTATGAAATGAACAACCCCGGTCACTCCTTAGAGAGTGATATTAAACTTCAGCAAGCTATCGAAAAATCTAAAGTTGATTTTATGAAATCAGCTGTTGGAAAGTTGATTGAAAATCGCTTAACATTCGACCCTATTACTGGCGAAGCTACAACTAGCCGAATGATTCCTAACCCTGACCCTCAAACCAAATTCGATCAGCCCTTTATTGAATCTCCCAACTCTAAGTTGACTGACACCGAAAATGCTTTGGTGCATGGTTTTGGTGGACGTATAGGTGGTTACCAACTGTTAACCGGCCAAAAACCACCAGAAGGTATTCCTGCGCCAAAAGGTTTAACGCCAGATGAAACTTTGCAATTTCGTCAACAGGTTAAGGAAACAGTCAAACAAGACCCTCGTAATATAACAGACGAAAAGAAGTTACGAGATGCTTATCTTAAGACGTGGAATACGAATTTTTCCAGCCAAGAAAATGCAAAGGCAGTTGCAGCTAACGCCGATGTGGCTAAAGCTAACCCTTCTTCCAAAAATTTATTCAGGGCAGTTGATGATGTTGCTCGCTTTGGAAATCTGTTAACCACAGCTGGAAACGCACCCGGAAGATTGATTGGAGACGTAGGTGCGCCTATCGCTTCTTCTTACGGTTTAAATTCTTTAGGTTCATGGTTTGACGAACTAAGCCGTTCTCGCCCACCACAGATTGCTCGGACTGGCTCTGGTCTTTTCGATTTCTCTGTTCAGCAATAAAATTGCAACGTTGCAACTTGAATGCCCTATCCGCCGCTTCCGCCTGAATTACAAGATCAGCTGCCTTCTGACAGCGACTTTACTCCTGAAGCAGATCGCCCCGGTCTATTCACACGTTTCGGAGAAGAAACGCTCAACATCGGAACTGAGTTAGAGCGAACCGCAGAGCAATCGCTTTACGACGTAGGATTTAGCCTGCCCGGAGAAAAGAGGCCCAACCCACCTGACTGGTTTAATCCCCCACCTGCCAAAACTCTACCAGAAAAAATAGCTGGTGGTGCGGCGACCGTCGCTAAGATAGCTCCACTATTCGCTTTAGGTGGAGCGGGTGGTGCTGCTCTAGTAGAAGAAGTTGGAGCTACCGGCACAGCCGCCAACGTTATTCGTTCCTCTGCTGCCTTTGGAGCAGCAGGAGCTACAGAATCTCCTGAAGCTATTCCACGCGAAGCTTTAATAGGAGCAGGTTTTGGCGTAGCAGAAAAACCTCTAGCTCAAGCAGCTAAATGGTTATGGGGACTTCTCAAGGGAGAAGGAGAAGGGATTGCGAAAACAGCGGAAAAGGCTGTAGAGCCAACTGCCGCCACGCCAGCAGCTGCCGAACCGCAAGTTGCAACGTTGCAACCTGAAGTTCCACCGCAACCAGCTTCTCCAGCTACCCCACCGATCAATACTTCGCGGCAGCTAAAGTTGTCAAGCGTCATGCACTCAGACGACGACGAGATGGTTCTCAAAGCAGCTGATAAACTTGGAATTTTTTATGATGGCACGATGGGCGATACAGGTCAACGTATATTAAACTTTTCGCATCCTACTGGCCCTTCGTTCGCACTTCAAGAAGGAGCAACCTATAAAGATTTAAAGAACAAGCTATCTTCTACTCTCGAAAATTTCGGGCGTGAGCCTTCCGAAGGTGAACTTGCAACGTTGCAACGAATACAAGAACGCAAGCAGCAAGCAGCAACCCCAATAAAGTATTAGCAAAACTACCGGGAGCAGATGAACCAGAGATCGTTGTAGTCAAGGCTTCAGGTGGTGGTGTGAACACAGTTCAATCTATTTCTGATGGTTTGGTATTTGATTCAATTCCTGACAAGCATCTCAAATCACTCGGCGAAGTTGACATCGGTAAGATACTTCGTGGCGAACCTTTGACAGGAGATGTGTTTGGTTTTGGGCCGGGTGCTGCTGCCGCAGGCGAAACTCTTGCTACAGAATTTCATGCCGATCAACTTTCTAAAATACTTTCAGCGCGTGGTGGGTCTGCGGAAACTGCTGAAGGTTTAACAGAATCACTTGGCAAAGCGCGTGAGATTATCGGCGATCTAAAAAATCGCTCATTGAATGCGCTTGCTATCATGCGAGCTACAGGCAAAGAGTTTGGCAAGCTTTTTACTGGTGTCACTAAGTTTGATGATTACTTAGACATTAAAGGTCAATGGCAGGCTCGACATCAATTTGCTGCGATGGAATCGAAAAGCTTGCTAACAGAAACCACTAAAAGTTTTTCGCCCCTCGAAAGAGAAGCTATGAACAACTTCGCAGAAGCTACTCGGCAATCTGCTGCTACTGGTAAACCTGTAGATGAAGTTTTACAGGAGTGGGCAGCTGGTTCTAAAAATCCCAAGGTAGCAGCGGCTTATCATAAGGCTCGTTCGTTGGACGAAACACAGATCGCAACTGCCAATCAATTCAAGCAGTTTTACGAATCAGCTGCTCAGGATGCAGAAAAGGCTGGTGTGCTGAAACACTTCATAGAAGAATATGCTGGCCCTCACTTAGTTAGTCAAGAAACTGCTGGAGAGTTGAATGGTCTAAGAGCAGACTTGGTATCTGGCAAGTTGAACCGTAATTTCAAGTTCGCTTTGCAACGTCTCAACGATAGTGAATTTGCTTTAGAGCAAAAGGGGAAGAAGTTATTAACAAAAGATATAGGAGAAAAGGCAGCTGCTTATAACTACACGCTCAAAAAAGTTATTGCAGACCGACGTTGGGTTCGGGATATGATGGAGAAATCTACTGCGGATGGCGAACCGTGGTTGGTTCCGTCAGGTATAGGTCGAACCGTTGGAGAAGGTGAAGAAAATCCAGCAGCAGTTTTGGTTAAACCTAACTCTGGTGTTCCTAAAAATGATTACGTCAAGGTAGATCATCCTGCTTTACGAAGTTGGAAATGGGTTCAAACTACAGGAGATGGAACCCGCGTCATACTAGAAGGTGATCTTTGGGCGCATCGTTCTATCGCAGAAGATTTGAAAAATACTCTTGGCAGATCGAAACTATACGACATTCCGGGTATTGATCTTTTAACCAAAGCCAACGCAGAAGCAAAAGGATTAAAGCTGGTGGGTATCTTTCACCAAGTTCAAACTGCTACTCACGCTTTAGGCCACTTAACTAAACCTTGGTCAATGCCAGCTATTGATATTGCCAACCCTTTACATCGGGCAGCTATCGAAGGTGGACTTCAGGTAGCTAATTTCCATGAGCAGCAAATTTTTAGCGAAGGGTTAACTTCTGGAAATCTGTTAACTAAAATTTTGGATATAGCTTCATCTCCTATACCAAAGGCAGAAGTAGGAACCCGCGTTAAACAGTATTCAGAATATCTATTTAGCGATTACATTCCTAGGCTGAAGATGTCCACACTTGAGAATGTGTTTAATCGTAACATGCAACGCTACGGCCCGGCGGAATATCGAACAGGCGCGCGAGGAAAGTTTGGGGACGTGTTAAGGGATATTCCTTACGTTCGTGCTTTGCGGCCAGACTTATCTCCTAAAGATATTATGGTTCTGTCTGCCAATCAAACCAACTATGCTTTTGGAGAATTGAATTGGAAGCTAATGGGAACCAACCCAACTTTTCAACATGCCTTGCGACTTGCGCTAATGGCTCCAGACTTTCAAGCAGCGCGTGGTGGAACCGTAGCACAAGCTTTTACACAATTAGGAGCCGAGCAGCGTCAAACTATCGGCGTTTTGGCAGCTATGACTTACACGGTTCCACGAATCTTAAACACACTAATAAGCGGCAACCCTCGATTCGACGTTCCTTTCGGAGTTGTATTCAACAATAAGGAATATTCGATGCGATCTATTCCTTCCGATGCTGTCCGAGGATTAAATAATACAACTCAGTTTATATATCATCGTCTTGCGCCGTGGGCTTCAGGGACTATTGAGTTGCTGACAGGACATGACTATCGCGGTATTAAAGTTACGATGGGGGAACGTGCGCTGGATATTGGCAAACAATTTATCCCCATTCCCCTCACACCTTCTAAAGACTTGAAGTGGTATGAACAACTTTTTAATGGCTTGGGAATGGTAGTTTCTCGCGCACCTACCACAGTTACGCAAGTAATGAATATGGCGAGTGACTTTAGGAAATCTTCTACAGACCCCAAGGTTCAAGCGGAAGTCAAACGAGCACAGCAAGAAACTTATGCTGAATCGGATTACCGCGCTTTAAATATGGCTCTGGCAGATGGAGATGAATCTGCTATTAAGAAAGCAATTGCAACGTTGCAATCGGATAAGGGTAAGTCGTGGGGAGATATGGCCGAGTATTACGGCAACTTACCAGCAAAGCCTTTCACTGGCTCTCAGGCAATGGAATCTAAATTCTTAAAACAGATGAAGCCAGAAGATCGACAGCAATACAATCAGGCGGTGCAAGAACGTAGAATGCTTTCACAGGGCTTCTTCCACTATCTCAAGCAGTTTCGGTCGAGTCAAGGTGCGACATCGCCGACGAGATAATTCGATTAGTGATTCGTTTGCGGCGGGCAAACTCTAGTAGCATCATTACTGCATCAACCGCGTTGTGGTTGACTTTATAAATCTGTGGTAGCCCCATAGCTTTAAAAAAGCGGCGGCGGGTTATCTCTTTCGAGACTGAACCTTTCCAGTTTGGTGCAGTTATCGGAAACCAGTTCTGTGGTGGTAGCCGAAAGTAACCAGCAACGTAAGTATCGATAGCTGCCAAGTTAAAGAGATGCCCTTGCATGATTGATACTTGACCGCGTGGCTGGTTAAAGTATTGAGGCCATTCCACCACAAGCCAATCTTCTTCGTCCAACCCGTCAAATTCCATTATCATGTATTCCACTAGCTCTTTCAACTTATAGCTAAGTGAAATACCTTTCAACTTAAAGACTCCCCACGACCAATCGCTGTTGGTATCGTCCCACACGCGGTCGTCTTTTCGTTCCATTCCTTTAAGACAAGCCCAACCTGTCTCGTTAATCGAAGGGTCTAGTGATACAATTTTCATAATTGCAACGTTGCAACTTTTATTTTGGTTCAGTTATTTGTGGCGGCAATTCGTCAAGCGTAATGATACGAGGTTTTTCATAATCAGCTTTAGGTATAGTATTATTAAGCAGTTTCAAAAATGCTCCAAGAACTTTATTACGTTCAAATTCTGGATTGAGCACACCACCTTCAGTCCAGCCAACTTGAAATTCTTCGGCTCCTGTCCAGTTAGTATCAACGTTACCTTGCGTAACAACGTGATCTATCTCGATCTCACCATCGAAGGTTAAAATTTGAACTGTAACTTTGCCTAGCAAAAATTTCACTTTAAAAAACTCCTTATCTTTTTCAAATCAGTTATATCTACTTCCTCACGATCAGTGGCGTAGCTACCGGGACGTGCCAGATACATCTTAGTTCGTAAGGGTATGCCATCGAACTTGTCAGAAAACTTTTCCGTCATGTTGAAGTGCATTTGTTGCAACGTTGCAATTATTTTTTTCTTATCGAGAGCTAAAGAAATGCGGCCTGAATTTTCATCGTGAGTAGTGCCATTAAGAACGCCATAAGATACAACGTTACGATGTATATCACGAACTGTATTATTGGGATAATCTCCCACTCTAGTTCTTCCATTAATTCTAATATCCCACTGATGAAGTGTTTCATAGTTAGCTCTAATTTGCGCTTTTGGTAAGCTGCCGGTTCCGCAACCTTGAATTAAATATGCGACCACTTTGTATGCTTGTCGAACATCACCTGAGTAAATGTGGCCGAAGGCATCTTGGACATATCCATTTCGATTAAGGTCAATTGCCACACGTTTCTGAAGTGACCTAATAGCTGGACAAATACGGTGGAGTAAGGCAAGAGCCTGACGCCCCGCTGCTTCAGCGATGCGCCGTAACTTACATAATTTAATAACTCCCAAACCAAAGTTGGCTGCCAGTTTAATCGTCTTAAAACCTTTATACATAGACCAATGTGGCACAGCAGGAAAAGGATGCTTCTCACGGTCGTCCAATTCTGCGCGGCTGTAGCTTTCGCCAAGCATAGTATTTGCCAACCAGACGTATTCGTTCCACTCAGGGTCGGCTTCGTAAGCTGCTCTGCGAGCATGGTCAGTCGATTCGTATATGTGGACGACATTCTCAACTTGTGTTGCATCGAACCACCATCCGAGCCAACCGGGTGGGATAACAATAACTTCTCTTGCTGCTTCATTTGAGTTTTGAAAGTTTAACTTATACCGTGAGTTACTAAGTATTCGCCTAGTTCTTGCCCCACTAGAAGAATACTGTTTCGGAATCCATTGTCGCTTTGAATGTTCTGGAGAATGTCGGAGCGCGTCCAAGTAGTTTCGATAGTAGCTAAGAGTAGAGTTGATTTGTCTAACCTCATAAGTTGCTCGGATAATCGGGGACTGGTCATTGTCGGGATTATCAATATCGAGAAAGGTGAGCAAAGTCTCCTTTTTGAGCGAAAAGTTATCTTTGTCAGTGATCTCAAGTTCAATGTTTTCAAAATTTTTGAGATAGCTTCCGACTTGCTTGGTAGAATTGGGGTTGGCAACTTGCCCTTCGGTGAGATGCCAGACTTTATCTTCCCAATACCACTTTGCTTCTTCAAGCTCTTTGATTTCCGACCTGATCTTTTTTTCATCTAGATATTCTCCACCACGTAACATTATTTCTTCCATTGGCAAACCCATGCCAAGTTCCATTAAGTATGCTTGCCAGTGTAACGGACGCTGCACGATTTCCCAAAACAAACAGAAAAGATTTTTTGTTTGTGGATTCACATCGTATAAACAATAAGCACGCAATAGTTCTTTCGGTGCTTTCCATAGCGATTCGTTGTGTTTCTTGCACCATTCGTTTATCTCCATTTCAGGCTGATGAATATCACCAAAATAATGCCAATTGATATACTTAAGAGAATAAGCCGGAAGGCGTGGAGCAACAGTCTTTGCCGCCAAGAACATATCGTGTCGATTGGTTTCACAAACAGGATAACTATGACGATACAGCACAAGATCATCGAAGTTATTTCCATTAAATTGAACCTTAAGAAGATCAGGATTCGCCACAGACTCTCGGAATTTACGACGCTCCCCCCATGTTTCAACCAACTCAGGTTCTGAATCAAGTCCATATTGCACTCCTATCATTTTCAATTCGGCATAAGGCGCGAATTGCGAATCTGTCTCAATGTCATATAAGACAATCTGATCTTCTGAAATGTCGTCAACCTTTATCATCGGATTGCAACGTTGCAACTTCAACTTTAAATTTGTATTTCTGAAAGGCTTCAAATGTCCACGGAAATAATTCAGCCATTATATGCCACATCGGTCGTGCAACTTGTCTAATTTCAAGTTGAGCATGTTCGTCTAGCCGTAGAGTAAGAAAGTGCATCAGGTTGTGAAGGTCGATATTCACATAAATTTCTGTGTAGATAGAGACAGGTAACACGATACGTGCCAACTCTTTTGCCACTCCGCGAAGTAGCAATGATTGATAAACTCTGTAAACGTGTTGATGCAAACCTTTCAAGATAATACTATTATGCTTATGCCATGTTGCGTCGGACGCATCGACCAATGAACCCTGTTTGTTCTTAGTATCTTGAACTCTCCACACTTCAGGATAATAAAATTCATCGTGAAACTCTGTATAACGACCAGACATTTCATTTAACCTAAAGGTTCGATGTCGAACCAACTGCCGCATTACGAATATAGGCATCTTAATATTGAAAGTAATGTTACACTGTTCAAAGGGTGATGTGTGTCGATTACGGAACAAGTAAAAAATAAGTTTTTTATCTGCTTCGTCTCCCTTGGAAGCGGCACTCCCGTAGGATACTCGCGCTGCTTCAACAATGCGTTTATCTGTTCCCAAATGATCGACGTATCTAACATAACCGTGTGGTGGTATATCTAACGTATAACCTTTATCTATCATGTTAATTTCCTTGCATGGACATTGTGTTGTTCTTCATTATCAAAGTATGCACCGGGTCGATAAGGAAATTCAAATTCAAGCAAACACATATTGGCTGCATCAACCAAAAATTCTTTATTGCCTGTCTTGTCATATGCTCCCAAACGTCGGTGCGCTTCTTCCAGAAAGTTATATTCTCCACACTTCTTCTTGGACATTGATTCATAACGCATCGCACCCATGATAAGGCGGTTCCGCATAAGTTGTTCAAATTGTGGCGACCATTCAGAAAGTTGCAACATTGCAAATTTCTTTTGCGCGTCGATGGCACGTTGAGGTATTTCGCCCATTCCAACTCGTTCCAACAATCGCTGTCGAAGAAAGTCATGCGTCGATTCCATTTTTTGGAAACTTTATCCAATCACGTTTGCGGACACCAATCCATACCGAAGCTGTTATTAGCTTCAAGTCCATCTTATGAAAGGTTGCCCAATACTCCAAAGCGGTGCAAACTCTCTGTGCGACCACTGAGCAAACATCTCCTTCGTTGAGGGTAGGTGTCAGCATAGCAGGATAACGAAACATAGCCGAAGCGCATTGCAATACATGGGCCATAATCGCATCGTGATCTTCTACCATCACCATCTTTTCGTTTCGATTGAATTTAAAATAAGCTTGATGAAGCGAACACCAATCACTCAAAAAGATCATCGCATCTCCCAATGAATCAGCAAAATCTAGATGAAATCTGGTTTCATCATAGCCACGAATACCTTGAAACTTTTTTAAGCAGGCATGAGCAGCTTCACCTATTTCTTCAACCACTCCCCACGCGGGGTCACGTTTATGAGAAAAGTTATAAGCTGCCCACTTGCTAACTTGATCTATTAATTCTAACTCGTTATTAGGTTCCATAATTAAACATCATTACTGAAGAATCAAAGTGAGGTTGGAGTCCAGCGGCATGTGCAGCACTTTCGAGCACTCGATAGATTGTAACACTTGCTGCCGGGTCTTGTAAGGCATATGCAGGCGAATAGGTAAGCCACACATGCGGAACGAAATCTCGAACGAATGGTTCTTGGGGAGTCCAGTAAGTTCCTTCGTAATCTCCAATCTTGTCTGAGCCGACGAATGCTTCGCAGCAAATTCGACCCATTCCAACAACCGCCGCTGGTCGAAGTAATTGCAACGTTGCAAGTCTATACACAGAACATGATTCAATGAAATTTTGTCGGTTGGCTTTTTTAGTGAATGAGCCGCATTTGGCGTGGTGGCATTTAATGACATAATCTATATAATAATCTTTCGGGTTAATACTCATTCGTCTTAGCATCCAGCGTAGTAGATCAGCCCCATCACTGACCACTCCTTTGCGCCTTCTATCTTCAACGAAATTTGGTTCGTCTAAGTAAATTAGCAGTTTCGCAGAATCCGACCCTTCTCCCTTGAGACACACCGCACCTTCTGAAGCGTGCTGATGCAGTTCGCACAGTTGGCAATCAGGATTCTCGTTCATTTGCTGTATCCTTCCATCCACGTTTTGCCTGCTGGCGTTAATTCCCACGTATTAGCTTCACCTTTGCGAATTACTCTAGCGCGTAAGAATGTGCCCACTAAATCATCGGCTTGATGTAGCTGAAGGGAACCAATAGCTGCTAGTTCATCTCTAGTAAATTTAGCAGAATGAATTAGCGAATCAAAGGCTGATGGTAAAATTTCCTTTTTAAAGATACGTTTTACTGTTTCTTCAAGCTGCTTCTTTTCTTTAATTTTTTCTCTGTCTTGCATTTGCGCGGAGTATTCGAGATAACCAAAAGAGGGTTTGTCGTAAAGCGAACGGATGAAAGTAACTGCTGCATCAATGTGTTCAGCTTCCACCGTAATGACTTGCCCATCCCATGAAAATTGCAACGTTGCAATTGCGGCTCCGAGGCGGGCAAGAAGTAACCTGCCGGATGCAGCTTTAAATATTGGAACACTCGGATGATATATTTCTTGGAGTTTTTTCGTCCACTCCAAGCATTGAGTGTAAGCGTCGTCACTAAAACGAATTTGGTTCGGCTTGAGTGCCCACGCGAATTGGCAGAGACGTTGCAGCTGAGATGGAGTAAAGGTGGTTTCTGTAATTTCATCTTTAGGCGTGTTAATTATATCTGAGGGAACTTCGGTATCTGTAAGGGTTACTATCAAATCGAATCTCGATATATCTTCGGGATGGCCCACCAAATCCTGAATAGCTTTCACTCCCGACAGATATTGTGCAAGACTCTTTTGGATTGGTCGCACATTCGATAAAGCGAGAAGCCGTGTTCTGGCATAAGTCTGCGAAGCTAAACCACCCTTGTCCAGTCGGGCAATCCCACGCGAACGGACTTCCGACATATTGGAAATCTCCTGAACTGACAGTCCCGATAATTCTTCGATCACTACCAGTTTCCGGTCGCATAAAGGTATTCTACCCCATCGTAACATCATTTGACCGCCGCCAGTTTTGATTGCTCCGCCAACCAATCCGACAAAAGTGCAGTTTTCTGCATTGACAATATCACCGAGTTTAAGTAAAGGTTGCAACGTTGCAACAACCTGCGACTTACCCGTTTGTGTATCTCCGATAGCCAATGAATTGAGCCATCCTCGTTGGGTTCCAGTTTCTCCGGGGAAAAGCCAGCCAATAGGACTAAACCAAGTAAGCAAACACACAATATGCCAATCTGTTCGTGCATAGATTTTTGTGTGGTTCGCTGCAATTTCTGTAGCAAGCGATTGTAATTTCTCATATACGTTGCCTTCTTCAGCTTGAAAAGTTTCTAACTCTACAGTTTCTTTTTTGGAGAAAGTCCAAGTGTCGATAGCTCGGCTAGTTTCAACTGCATGATGTATGATGCAAATCTTTTCTTGCGTGCCTACCAGTGTAGTAGGAACAACACTAAGTTCATAGGGAACATTACTGTCAATATACAAGCCAACAACAAAGCAACGTTGGACGGTGTAACGTCCTTCATCATCGCCTGCCACTTCCGCAAGAGGTATAAGATCGACTTCAGATATGGTGGCAAATTCGATTGGTTTATATTCAGAAACCTTAGTTCCACTATAAGTAGAAAGAAGATCAATAATTGTAGAATCACTAGCTCCAACAAGACTAACAAGTTCACGGCCAATTGGTAACGCATAATTTATTTCTCCATTTTTAATCTTTAAACGAAACTTCCAAGGTATGTCAAAACTTTTTGCGGACACACCTGCCACGATTCCTCGCGTTTTGATGGAATGATTGAGCAGCCCCACATTAACTCTAATTTCAGACAGCGAACGCACTTTAGTATCCAACAGTTCAGGTGCAACCAACTTTGCTGCATCCGAGCTAACCGTTTTCTCAAGGGAGAAGATGTGGGATTTAGCGGTTGCGTGAACGCGAGATTCCTTAACGAGATTAAGCAGCGCAAACACGTTACCGTTTTTAGAAATAATCCAATCATCGAAGTCTCGATCACCAACATAGTTTTGTGGGAAGGGAAGGGTTATAGCTTCACAAGACTTGGCGGTAGATTGCAACGTTGCAACCATTTTTTGGGTTCCAGCACGACCACCTTTATCTTGATCGAAGATAACAGAAATGTCGAAACCGTGGAATAATGCCGTCCATTCAGGTAACCAAGAACCTTCACCAGTGGTGACAGCGATCGCCTGCAAACCGTGTTGAATAGCCAGCATGGTTTCCTTTTCAGAAGCCATAAGGAATAACGGTTTACTGGTAACGTAACTTCTAAGATTGGCCCAAGGAAATAATTCCATCTGACCGTAACGACGTTCATCTGCTTTTCCTTTGTTCTCGACCAGAGAATACAACTTAACTTCATTTCCTTTTCGTTGAGATTTAAGACGATAGAATCTAATGTTAACAAAGTCTCCGAATCTATTTTGTATTGGAATGGTGTAACGCCTAGAACGTTCATCGAGTCCAATCTTAAAAGCCGATATGGAAGAAGCAGATAGTCCCGTCGAACGGATAAAAGCAGACTTAGCACGTTCGTCACATTCAAGTGTTTCCGCAAAGTCGGCAACCTTTTTAGATGCAACAATGGGACGAATGAAGTGAGAATATATTCGTTGTGCTGCTTCTTCTTCGGTGATATGTGCGGCTTGAGATTCAAAGTGAACGATATTTCCTATAGACTTATGACAACTTGCAGCAAAGCATTTTGCTCCGCCATTACGAAGATTGATTGACAAGGAAGGTTTGCGATCATTCTTGTGAAAGACACAAGTAACGTTAGAACGAACGCGAGGGTTCCAACGTGGAAAACGCCAGCGATAGTAATCCTCGGAAGGAACTTGCTCGATAACATAATCTTTGAGGGTCGATGCCATCTTACTCTCACTTGGGAAGGGGTAGGCAACCAGTAACGCAGCGTTGCCCGATCTCGTCAAGTCCACATCTTTTTAACGAGCAATCACTTGAAGCTTCGCACGTTATGGTTTAGATCAGAATGTCCCAAGATCGCCAAGTCCTTTTTCAAGAACTCGATACCGCGACCCGGAATTGGGTTTTCTTCGGTGCTGCCCTCGTTCCACAGGGAGTAGAACTGAACCAGCGGTGCGCCTTTGAAATCGCCTTCGTTGGCAATCTCGTAGTTGAAACGAGCACTTTGCTTGCCGCTCGGTTCAACATCTTGCATGATGGCCCCAACGAGAAGCATCTCGTATTTGCCATCATCAACGTGTCCCGCTGCTTTCGCGCTGTCGAACACGTCTGACTTGCTTCTGGTTTCGGGTGGTGGTGTTGCCGCCGGTTTCTTGTCGGGTGCAGATTTGCCTGCTGGTGGTGCTGCTTTCTTTTGTGTAACTGCCATAACTATTTATCTTTCTTTGGTTTGTTGTTAATTGCAACGTTGCAATTTAATTTCGCTTCGTTGCTTTCTTTGACACCGCCGGTTTGTCCGGTGGTTCTGTCGCAGAAATTGTTGCTGTCTCAGGTTCAGCCGCGACTTCCTCTGCTTCCTTGCCGTGAAGCACCAAGTCGATGTATTGCTGGTCTGCTTTTTGACTTAGTTCTTCATCTTCAAAAAAGCCTTTCCACTGTTCCCACGGCTTGTCCGGGTCAACGATAAACTTTTTCGGAAGCGTGATGTGACGAACTCTGGAACCTGCTAAGATTTCATTGGTTCCGTCGAGAGAGATAATGCGATCACGCTCAGGCATACCCGGTCGCTTTTTACCGAATCGACCGTGAATGATTAAGTCAGCTTGCGTATGCAAAAACTTTTGAACCTGTGAGGGTAGGGTAGTTTCTGCGCGTGACATTACGCTCGCGCCTATACGTTTTTCAATGACTTGTGTATGCGTGATGAAACCGATACCTCTGCCGGATTTCATCAGTTGCCCGATCACTTGGCGGAAAGGTTGCGTTAAGGAGATGTCCCACCCTTTACCATAATCTCCGGCGTCAGAGGCATGATTGACACCAAACTTTTGATAGTGGAAATCGAGGCACATCTTTGCTGCCATATCAGCTGTGTCGATAATGACGAACTGGAATTTGTCTGAAGCGCAAATGGCGTCAACCGCTTCAACCATAGTGGTGTGGGTATTTTTATCATCATCCACTCCCCAACTATCCGCACGTTCTTTGATGGTTTGCTTATCCCATGAGTCGATGATAATTTTGTAGGTCTTATGAAAAGCGTGACCTTCTTCTGTTGCTAGCAGAATGGAATCTGGCACAGCGCATAAGAAAGTGGTTTTGCCCCACTTAGGCGGGCCGATGATTAGATATTTTAATCGTCGTGGGTCGGTGATCGCTTCCGTTGGTTTCATTGGAAGCAGTTCGTTGGCTTGGTCTTTAGTGTAGCTCATTCGTTATTCGTTATCCTCTAGTTCTTCGTGCTTAACTGATTTGGTTCTATAAAATTGACCCATCTTATCGTAACCATGACGACACAAATCTAGGAACGGGCATTGAATCCCCCACCGTTGGCATTCCTCGGTGTTCTTATCCTCAATCAGCAATCGGGCTACATCTAGCGGGGTATCAGGGTTAACAATAGCTTTGATTCGATTCAGCTTGTGATCGAGAACGTTAGTCTGGAAGTGCTCTAAAGAACCATCAATGATAGGAAAACGTTCTCTGTAGAAATACTTATCCGGGTCAGCTATCATATCTTGGAAAACTCTTTGTCCGAAGCCTTCAAGGTTTTCAGTTTTCTTAACGCGAAGTTCTGTCTTTTTGACAGCATCAACTCTAAACGCGCCGAGGGGTGGGCCTTCTTTAATAAGTTTAGACTTAAGCCATAGATAGAACATAAACTGAAATCGAAAGTCCCATCCAGCTACAGAAGCTTTATCTATTCGGCTGGTAGTTTTGTAGTCTGTTAGCACACGCTGACCATCTTCTATCGTAGTCTTGTCGATCTTTCCACGAAGTCGGAAGCCACGATATTCAACCTCTACAACTTCTTCTAGTGATTCAATATTGTCTAGTAAGAAATCTTCCTGATGGTAGATTCGATAAGCTTCAACCATGATTGGAACTAAGGTATTAAAGTATTCCAGCTTTTGAAAATCGTCAATAGCAGGCACTTGAGTTTCAGTGAATTGCAACGTTGCAACTTTAACTCGCTTGCCTTTGGTAGAAAATAGTTGTTCCATTGCGTCATGGAAAACGGTTCCAACCAGCAGAGGCCAAGCCACTATGCCGGGTTTAAAAAGAAGTTGGTTGTATTGCCAATTCCACTTCTGCGGGCAAAGTGAAAGTAACGACAATTCGGACTGTGTGAAACCTTCTGATAAGGTTTTAGGATGCAGTAATTTTAGGCGGGACGGTTCCATGTTCTCTTATTTTAATATCAACGAATGAAGGATTTTTTGCGTTGCGTTCTTCCCACTCCTGAATACGTTGATCTATTTCTACTAAGGGTTCGCTATCTTCTAACTTCAAAATAGAATCGTTTCTTACGTGGTAGATCGGCAGATGTCCTACGTTCAGATCAACATCGGCGCAGCTAGACATCTTATCAATGTCACAGAAATTCTCAAGATGATAAGCTACCGGAATTACCAAAGCGTTGAGCACATCAGAAAAGGAAAACCCATTCAGCTGACACCACCGGCGAATGCGCCAGTAAGCTTCTACTGGTGCTCCGTTTCTCGGACGAAACGATATAATTTCAGACATCATTTATTTAAACCTTTCGTATTTAGCGCAGCCGCAAGATACGACCCTTCCATTTCTTAACGCTTCTCCACGTTGAACCGTGGTCACACCGCAGTCACAAAGGCAACTCCAAGTAGCATAGTTCCACTTATCTGACCCTTTTCGAGCAACAACAACAAGCTTACCAAAACGTTGTTGGAGCAAGTTAATTAACTTTCTTCCCATGAACCCAATCTAAGATTTCCATCTTTTTAATAAACGATTTTTCTGAACTTTGAGAAGTGCGAACAGTTCCATAAACTCTTGCATCTAAGGAACGGTTGCAATGTAAAAAAGTAAAGTAAGCGGTTTCGTGTTGTGAGTTGTAACGAGTATGCCTGCCTTGCGACTGCTCCAAGGAACGCCATTTCCAATCCTGTGAAAAGTATATTCCATATGGCACTTGAGCAAAATGGTTAACCGAAGTGCCGGAAGCTTCAGTTGCTAGGCAGATAGCAGGCTGGTTCAGATTCCAAAGATCGGTGTTGAACCTGTCACCAGATTGCAACGTTGCAACCGGGGCAATCTTCTCCATGTAAGGCATAAGCCGCCGTATATCTTCGCGGAATGCACACCACACTACAACTTTTTCGCCAGCTTCAATAATGTCCGCCACCATATCAACGCACACGTCAATCTTATTAGAGTCAACATATTCTATCGTCCCATCTGGGAGTTTAATCCAACCGTCAGAAATTTGCTGCGCCTTGATAATAACAGTTGCCATGCTGTTAAGTTGGAAGTTAACTTTTTCAGATTCAATCTCCGCGTAATGTTTCAGTTGAGTAATGTAATCCTCTTGTTCCTCGGTCAAGGGAATTTTGCGAACCGTTTCGTGAATTTTCCGTTCTTTGTCTTTGGGAAAGTAAACGTAGGTAAAGGGACGAACCTTGTCCATTATCTGCAAGTATGCTCCCGGCTTAGGATACCATGCAAAAAATGAGCCGGAAATTCCTTGCTGATATTGAGCACGAAAGTCTGTCAAGGAACGAGCTAACTTGTGTCCACGGCCTGCGGCTGTTATCTGTCCGTAAATTTCTACTAAATCACGGCGAGACATAATCGAACCTGAGAGTAGAACGGTGGGAACCAATTTAGCAAAACGAGCAACAGCTATATGCTTTAGAGATTTAGGGTTCTTGTAAAGCCAACCTTCGTCGAGAATCATCGCACCTACTTGGTTGCGTTCGATCAGACTTTCAATTTGGCGTAAGGCAAAAGGTTGATTGAGTTTGCCTTCGCTTATAAGAAGTAGCGTAGCGCGGTTGAAAGTTTGGCGAAGTTCTATATCTTCTATTTCGAGCACTTGGCATTTTAATTGCAATGTTGCAACTTCAGTTGTCCAAGGGTCATAGAAGCTAGACCTGCGGCAGATGCACAATACAACTGGATAGTCACCAGTCAATTGAAACGCAGACAATAACCCAACTCTGGTTTTGCCTGCTCCAACTCGCATCCAACCTACTCCACCATTATCCTTGCAGATAATGTCAAGAGCTTCTTTTTGTTCCGCGTAAAGACAGTCCACTTAACTTAAAAGATAATATAACATATTCTTTACAGAAAGTCAACTAAAAAATTGACTTTGGCAAAGATTTTTGCTCGGACATTATAACCCATGCAGCCATCGTTTCGAGGGTTGCATCCATCTGTGGGGTTCGATTAGTCCTATTCATCAACTCGCTATATAAATTCGCTACGCATCTACGCCGACGGTTGCGTGAGATACGAAGGTGGTAAGGCTTAAAAGGTAAGAAACGATATTCAACTGGAACAGAATGGTTCCAGATCATTCGCAAAGCGTGGTAGAGATGATGGACATTCATCTCTTTTGGCGGAATATGTTCACCCTCTTGTGTTACCCACACGAAGTCAGGGTCAACCGGGTAGCGATCTACACGACCTGAATCAAAGATTTCAGATTTGCGATTTGGTTTGACTAGCGAAAGCGTTTCCATATTGCAACGTTGCAATTTTATTTTTAGTCTCTTGTGATTACACCAAACTCGCTGTCTTTGAATAACTTATTCAAGATTTCTTTGTTGTCGATTAAAAATTTAATTCTTTTTTCCCATCGCGGTTTGTTGACATCTTCGATATTGAAAGCTTCAGCTTGTTCAGTTGAAAGAATACATTCCAAAACCACTTTTGGTGTGTTTAAAAAGAGCACAATACCTTGGCACATATCAACTATAAATTCGCGACGTAATCCACGATTTGTAATTATATGGTTTAGCATTGCTATGTCAACAGCATCCCACTTTGGTTGATTGTCACCTTTTGAGCCGTTACCACCTTCTGAATCTTCTTTTGATTGCCAATTTCGTTTTGCCATATTAGTGGTATTTTAAACCTAATAGAAAGATTATGCTGGTGATGTCTTGAGCCTCTAGCTCGGTTGAAGTTTCGACCAAAGCTTTGAAGATGTGGTTCATAGAATGCAGACAACCGAACATCAACATAATTTTGAAAAGCTTGAACTTAGTTTCATCGTCGATAGATTGGTCAAGCTTGACAGCCTCATACAAACGATTGACTGCCATAAATTTGAGACAGCTAACAGCATGAACTGTTTCCAAGTAACCATCCATTTCTGTTAACATATTTTCTGTTGCTTCGGCTAGGGCGGGTGTCATGGAATTATAACTGCCTTTCGGTCGTGGGTTGAAATGAACCATTCTTTTGCTTCACAAGCTGTCATTAAAGCTTCCTTCATAGACTTCTCGCTATAGAAAGCTACACACAATTGCAACGTTGCAATCCAATGGAATTGGTTAGTGGTGTGTGAGCGGAACCAAAGCTGTGCTTGATGCGGGCCGAAAGACTTCTTACCATGAGCATTAATACACACATGGAAACCACCGTAAAAGATAGCAATCCAATATTTTTCCTCGCTTAAGGCAGAATTTTGGTTCTTGATTAGTTTGAACGCAGCAGGAGTAACCATCCTACCGGGAACAATTTCTTCGCGTCTAGCTTTCCAGTAATCACTTTCTTCGATGATATGCAAGTGATAAAACTTGTCTAACAGATCGCCGAGTGTGATACGTTCGTCCATACGCGGGCTATAAGTTTCAATAACTGTGCCTACTGATTCGTCCATGTGCAATTCGTTTTCGTTCAAGCGCAAAACATCTTGTAACCGAATCACTCTCGGTCTGCGCTTAATACCGTAACGAGATTTGCGGACGCGACGTTTCATGTAGTGGTAACGGTTCGTTTGTGCGATACGTCGTTGGTTTCGTCAAGCAGCATCTTAAAGGTAGGGATTTTCTTTTGGCGTAAAGCATCGGAGCTAACGTTGATGATAATGTTCTCAATATCAGCCCCGGTAAGTTGCAACGTTGCAATTTTGTTTACCTCTTGCTCGGTCAAGCGGATAGGATATTGATCTGGCATCTTGGTCTGCCACAGCTTCACGCGCTCCGGGTGCTCAGGCACAGGCACTTCTATAATAGCTAGCAAGCGTCGTTCCAAAGCTTTATCCAGCACACCAGCGTTGTTGCTAGCCAAGATAACTAGCCCTCGATACTTGGCAATTTGAACTAGAAGCTCGTTGATAACTTCAAGCATCCACATTGAATCGCCGGTTGCACGACCTCTATCCCACAAGATCGCATCACACTCGTCGAAGAAGATAGTCATTTGCCCGTTGTGATCTGCATCTTCAAACAGAAGCCGGATTTGCCTAGAGTTTTCGCCGGGTATATGCGAGCCGAAGTCTGCGAAGGAAATTTCTTTGATACCCTTTCGGCGGATACGGATTGCAAGGTATTCGGCAATAACAGTCTTGCCAGTTCCCGGTGGCCCTGTCAACAAAATAGCTGCACCTTGCTTACGAAGGTTGGCAAGTCCCCATTGATGCCATTTCTGGCGTTGCTGATACATGACAACAGCGTTCATAACGCGCCGTTCCAGTTCAGCCGACATTATTGGTTTACGTCCGTAGATCATTTGATTATACTTTCGGCTATATCAATTTGAATGTCAGCAGCGGGAGTACCGTTAGCTTCTTGATGAAGCCTAGGGTTACAGTTTTTAACAAATTGAATGTATGTATTAGAAAGTTGCAAAGCTAACACAATGGATTGAAATTGTTCTTCTGGAATATAACGTCCAAGTTGCAACGTTGCAATTCCTCGTCGGTTAACCATATCGTCCGCAATCTTAAAAGACAAATAAGTTAAGCGTTTGATATATTGATCGGTCATATAATCAAACGTTATCGTGGTATCTCCACCTAACATACCTTGCATAGCGCGAGCAGCAAAGTGGTCGCGGAGATTCATATCGCGGTAATTTAGTTTATCGGGGTCAGGCATATTAAACTTTCGTTTGCAGGATTGCAATCATTTCTTCTGTGGTTTTTGGTTTCAATAAATTTAAGTCGCCTCTAACACGACCAATAACATTCATTGCTTGCTCAAACTTATCTCCCGGTGGATTGCTAGGAGATTGAATGATAAAAGCACCATCATCTGTTTTGAATATGAGAATATGGTTCATGGTTGCAACGTTGCAATTATAGGTGGTTTTCGCGGATTATTTTGGTAGTTAAACTTTCGTCTGGAGAAGGGATAACTTCCACTAAGTCAAGCATACCTGAATCGCCTGCTTTGCGCGGTGCAACCGTGGCACGCTTGAGCACATACACACATTTATCAGAAGTTAACTCGTAAACTTTGCCGCCAAATTCTGCGCGGGCAATAGTATCAGAATGCGCCCATCTGCTTCTAAGTTCGTCAGAGATTTCAGATTTCATAAAGTTGCAACGTTGCAATTATTTCTTCGTTTTATAAACCGGCATGACCATCCACTCGCCATCTTCTCCCACGATCTTTGCGCCTTGCTTATGCCCTTCAGCCACAGAACCAACAGGGCCAAAGATTCTGAAGCCTTGTGCCACGTTACCAATGACTATTACAAATTTCTTTTTCATTTATATAATCAATATAACATATTATTAAAGAATGTCAAGTAAAAAAATTTAAAAATTGCAACGTTGCAACAAAATAATTCAAATGCAATTCCTTAAAGGGGGAAGCCAGCTAGCAACCGAGTGTGTTGAAGAACGGTCACTAGCTGGCTAGGCACTTATCGGCGAAGGGTTAAGCAGGCTTGTTTTTCGCTTCGTCGTCCGTCGGATTTCGCCAGTCTCCGCTCGGAAGATCGCGCACTTGTGATTTATCGTCGTTCCACTCGATGCCGGTATTCGCGGCAGCAGTCGCTTCCGGTTTCGCGGCAGCGGCTTCTTCGGGTGTTGGCAGATCAGACTTTTCGTGCAAGCTTTTCGCGGCTGCAACGAAGTTGGCATGAATGCCGTTCAGTTCGTTCATCTCAGCGGAAAAATCTTCTTCCGCATCGACTTTCGCCTGAACTGCTTTCATAGCTTTGTCTGAATCTTTCGCCAGTTGAACCAAGTCGTCCATATCCTGATGGAGTTGCTTGATTGCTTCGTGTAGTTCTGTTCGACTTGCCATATGGTTTCTTATGTAGGTTACGATACGGTGAACGTCATGTAACGCTCGCCGATCTTTGTTGCTGATGAAGGGCCACCACATACTTTTACTTCGCAGCAGCAGCCTTTCTTGGTTTTGTGGCTGGTTTCTCTGCTTCAACCTTTTCAGGTTGGGGAGCTAAAGAAGGTTCAAAAACTGTAGGCTTGGTTCCGCCTCCGGTTCCAGCTATGCTCGGAGACATCTGCATCACTTTAGGAACTTCATGGATAAAGGGTATAGGTTGCCCTTCAGGAGTAGGTTCAGGTTCAGTTTTCGGGAGAGGTAAAGGCGTTCCGTCGATTACAATTTCCATCTTACATTTAGTGCAAATATCAGGAACAACTTGCACACCATTCAAGCAAGTTACCATTAACGCTATTTGAATGTTCTTAGCAACGTCTTGACGAATGAATGGTTCATCATCTGCCGGAACGATCGGTTGATCGCATCTATCACAAAAACGTTTAGAGGCCATTATAAGTTTCGTTGCAACGTTGCAACTTCAGGTTGCTCGCGTGCAGCATCCAATTCTTCTCCCTTGAGACGGCGGAACGCAAGCGTAACAGGAGCGGGACGCGAGATGATGATATGATCTGCTTTAACCACCATAAAAGTTTCGTCAGTTTCCGAATCGGTTATTTCGTAAGCGTCGTTAGGTGGTATTAAAACTTCCTGTCCCATCAATCCACCATTTTCTTGCGGATGAACGCGAACTACTATACCCGTATCTCCCCTCTTACGGGCAGATTCAGGGATAATTATTTTACCAACCTTCTCCGGTTTCAGAGAAGTTAGTAGAATAATCCACCCCGGTTCGGGTGTCCACTTACTATTAAGGTGAGGGACGGGCATTAGAAGTTGCGCCTGTTTGAATCCCTTCAGCTAATAGTTCAGCTGCATTGGTTCGACCAAACTGCACCGCCGCATCTTTGAAAGTAACGTAAAGGTCTTTACCTAGTTGACGAAAGCGGTGTTGGTTGGCGGGGTCACCGAAATTTTTGACCAGTTTCGCAACATTCTCCGGGTCAACCAACCCATCAGGGTTGGAACGAATTGCGTCCGCAAGGGAGTGGAGATATGGATTACCTGTGTCAATCTGTTCAGCGGCAGCATTCAAGCCAAGCTGAATGACTTTATCCGAAGTCTTGGCAATGACTTGCGAACCGGCTGGAGTTTCGGCAACTTTTTGAAAGGTGGTTGCACAAGCGGGCAAAAAAATTGCAATCACAAAAATTGCAACGTTGCAAATTGAAGTTAGTTTTTTCATAGTTTTAAGTTAGTGGGAAGCTGGCCGCAGGATGAACACGCCGTGTTCAGACCCGCCCACGACCAGCCTTACCCCACGTCGTTGGCTATTTAACTGAAGCTTTGTCCAGCGCGGCTTCAACCGTCGCAAGGATGGACTCACGATCTTGACCGAGCGCCTTTGCCGCTTCGATAAAGTTAGTCAGCGTCGAATCGAACCGTTTCTGTTTGCTTGCCTGTGTCGGTGGGCGAGCAGCAGCAGACGATTTGACCGCAGCGCGAACGGTAATGTCACCGTCTTTCAACGCTTGGAAGACCGGCTAATCCGGTATGCACTACCACTTTCGGCTTTTCCTTAGTGGAAGATTTTGTTTCAGTTTTTGCAGCAGTTTTCGGCATATTAGTATTTAGTTTTTCGGTTTAGTTTGTTGTTGAAGAATTGCAACGTTGCAACGGCTGAGTGGCTGGCTACGACACAATTCATGGTTAATTATTACATTACTACGTCTGCGTAGAAAAGTCAAGTTAAAACTTTGATAATAACTTCTTTTTCTGACTTCTCGACGGAGATTTTTTTGTTCGGCATCAGGTTTTTCAGCTGATACTTTAGCGTAGCAAAATTGGTCTTATAAGTTTGGGGCAGTTTTTCAATTGGAATAATCAACAACGGATTGTTTTCTAAAGCTTCAGCAATCGTTTGAACGAAAGCTGTCCGCATAGGTATAACACCCGCCTTGCGGCAGAAAATACCTAAACGTCCTGTGGGAACGTCAGGCAACACCTTGACCGTTTCATATAAAGATTGCGTAGTGCGTAACGTGAGAGCGAATTGATTCGTGTATCGCGTATAAGATTTGCGTTCAGCCAAACAATCCGGCAGCAAGATGATGTTAAGCTGATCGGCATCAGAGTAAAAGTTGATTAAACCTAGCACGACTTTTTCTAGCGAATCTCCACACTCCATTAGGCGGAGAAAGTCAGTAACGATCTTCAGGTCAACTTCAACCGTCTTAACTTTCGGATCGGTGATCGAATCCCACAACGTTTTAGTTTTAGGTTCAAACTTCTTAGCAACAAAAGTTGCAACGTTGCAATTTACACACTCCGTCAGCTTGTCTCTGAATACGACCGCTTCAGCAGTTGTCAAGATACCTGCTGGAATTTCAATCTTATCTTCCTCTGCAATTAAACGTGGTTCAAGCATAGGACGAGAAGAAGCATGAGAAACCGCTTGACTTGTTGCTGCTTTCATGTTATATTATAATATAGCACGTATGCGCCATAATAGCAAGCTTAAAAAATTGAATGGGGGTAAGAAAGTAGAGATTCCCCAAAAAGAATCCAGACCGGGAGAATGGAAAACTAAATTGCTTCCGGCTCCTGTTACTAAAGACGGAGAGTTATTTAAAAGTCGAACCATTTCTCCGATCATAGAAGAAGCTTTAATTCAAGACATCGCGGACGGTATGACACCGGATGAGATAGAAGCAAAGTATGATGTAGCTCGGCGGCACATCTATACGATTTTACTTCGTCGCTTCGGGTCAAAGTCAAAAATGAAAGAAGTTCTAACGAGTCAGTGTTATGAAAACGCAATGGCTTTTCAGGAACACGCCCGGCAGAACATACAAAGTATGTCAGGAGCACAAGCAGTCCTAGCAGCAAAGCTATCAATAGACAGTGGACTAAACCTCGAAAAGGGAACTGCCAAGGAAGAAGTTGAGATAGACTTCGGGAGTTTAGTATCATTGGGCGATTCATTGCAGCGTATAGAAAAGAAGATTGATGCTAAAGTGATTTCATAGTTGCAACGTTGCAACTCATTGAATCATTTTCTTTTCGCACATTATCACGTCACCAACAACAACTTGGTTGTGAAAGAAGTTGGTAACGGTTTGGTTGATCTGCCGGTGTTTAAACTTTCCATCTTCATCCATTACTAACAATACTTCGCGGTCGTGCGGATGGCTGACGATCTCTACCGTTTCGCAACGGAGCAGAGCATACAGTTCGTGAAGTTGAAAGTCGTTTCCGTTCTTTGGAGCAATCGGATGGTCTGTGCCGGAAGGTCGAAGCAGAATAGCACCTTTCATAAAGCTGGTTGCAACGTTGCAATTTCTTGACCCATCGGGGTATAGAGTTGTTTCTGACCTACCCACCTAGCGGCTCCGTTATCAGCCGGAAAGGGCGAAGGGCAAACACAGCTTCCCCAAAAAGAGGAACCATGGTTAAGAAGTTGTAGTGGGTCGCGGAATGGGATTTTGCGCGGGCGTGGACGAGTATCAAATGGAACTTCCATCGTAGATTTATGAAGAAATCCGAAGGTAAGTCCATGGAGACAACTACAGTTGCCATCAGAGTGTTGGGCGATGATCTGAACTCTAACGAAATCGTTTAGTTCAGGAATATAAGCTAGGCGTGTTCTCATATAGGTATATCTAACGGGTTCGGTTTTGTTTTTGTTTTTACTTTGGGTTTATAACTAACAACTTTCGGGGGGTTTCTATGTGGAGTTGAGACAGTGGTGGGTATGGTGTTGAGTTTAAGATGGCCGGAACTGGTAAGGTCGCGTTGTTTGGGCGTGAGTTTCGTGTCGAGATGCGCGCCTCTCTCCGGCGGCGGTTTGCGAAGTGGTTCCCGTATAGATACGCGTATCTTCGCGGATAAGCGAGCGAGCATCTGGATGGTTTCGTTGATTCCGAGAGAAAGAACTTCACAATTGTTCTTAGCTTGCGAAGCAAGTTCATCGACAGAGTAAATGAAACGTATGCGGGGAAACGCTTTGTTAAGATGGTGACGTGCGTTGTGTAGGTGAGCAATAGCTTTGATAGCTTGTTCTCTAGCTCGGTGTTTGTCAACTTCTTCACGTTCCATTATTGCAACGTTGCAATTTTTAGCTTCGCTGCTGCGGGTTGAGTAACGAAGCAATCGGCTTCTTGGAAATTTTTTCCATCGCGGTTAATGTAGCTGCTAGCGTGTGACCACGCGCGAGTATATCATACTCGTTTAGTATGTTGGCATTTCCAGCTTTCGTTGTGTAGAAATGTTGCAGAGCGGCTAGGGTAACCTGTTTTTCTTTATCAGTGAAGTTTATGTTCATAAGTTAAAAACCACCACCATTGCCGGGATTGTTGAGGATACGTTGTAGCGTGCAATCTGCGAAGGGTGAATTAGAGTTATTGTCTAGTAGAGCGATAGTAACTTCATCATCCGCAGCAGCCGCTAAAATTTGAAATCTGAAAGAATCGTTGTTTGCGACAGCCAAGACGGTTCCATTCGTGAACGTAGTAGCTGCACCGCCGTTCTTGGAGTATTGAACGGTGAGGGTGGATGGATTGTTGGTAATATTCAAACGTAAGGAACCTGCGTTTCCTGCTGGAACTAAAACATGATGCGTATCCGAAGCTACTGTAGCATTTTTACTAGCGCGGTAACCCCAATTTACATCAACTGACAACGAAGCTACAGCAGACGAGCCGGAAAGTTGTTTACTAGCATCTATCGCAGGGTCGAGTCCTGCCGGGTATGGTTCGCATAAGATTCTCCTAGCTTCGGATAAAGCAAAGGGTTGACCGTTTACGTCAGCGATCAACCTTCTACCATCCGCGCTGTAGCGAAAGCGGCTGAAGGGGTTGTTGGCTTTGTTCGCAACTTCGTTGGTAGAAGGAGCAGCGGTAACGGTAACTCCAACTGGCGGCGAGTTGACTTTAAACGGAATTTCGTTTGCGGACATAATTTATTGCAACGTTGCAACTTCTCTGCCGAAGTAATTCCAATATTCATTGGGTGTCATTCCAACGATCTTGGACATTCTTAAACTTTTGTGCCAAGTAGGGTAATTACCTTGCAAGCCAGCACGCACGCGAGCAGCACGCGACATAAATTTAGGGTTGGTAGATGCAGGAGAAGAAATTAATCCTGCTTTTAGCTTTCGACGAGCAACATATATCCACCCTTTGCCACCTGAAGATTTCTTCTGACGGACAGCAGGTTTGGAATCAGGTTTTGCAGTTGCAGAGAGATGCTGGTCTGGACGGCGGAATAACGTCCGAACAGAGGTTATAATATTTTTAAAGAAGGGTCGTGTTTGCATGGTGGTTTACATTATGGGATTACTGAGTGGTGGGGTATGTGGGTGGTTATCTTGAGGAAGTTTTTACGCGCGTGTATGTTACGCGGGTGTTTTATATTAAGACGTGGGTCGAAGTTGAATGGCAGATCGCTTTCTGAAACTTGCTGCGAATGGAAATCAGGAATAACACGATCTAACGTCCAAACCGTTCTAGCAACAGGTTGCAACGTTGCAATCGTAGCCGCAGCTAACAACGGGCGGATGACATGGGAAGTCATACCGGATTCGTGGTTAGCTGAATTTTAAACGAAAAAGGCTCGGTGTTTTTATAATCATCGACATTTCGACACCATGAATCAAAACGGTCAATAAATCGTTGAACGATGGCTGGACAATATCCTCCGCATAAGTAACAGTCGTGATAATAAAAGCGAATAGAAAATCCGCCAACTTGAACACGGATATTTCGCCAGTCGTTAAATCCTGAGAATAACGTTTCACGCACGCGCAATGCGGCATGTGCGATCGGGCAGTCGTGTGGCATACATCTTATTCCTGTTTCAATATCCTCTTTTGAAACAGAAATTTCCGTTGGGTGAAACGGAGCGATGTGGATGAAATCGCGGATTCGTTGCAACGTTGCAACTGGCTTTTCTTGTGTAGGCGTGTTCATGTGTATAATATAGACTAAAATAAGATGCGTGTCAAGCAAAAAATCCTGATCTATCTGGATTAATTTTATTATCTTGTTGTTGCGCGATGTCTTATCTTGTTATTACTTGGCATGAGATATGCTAGTGGGGGTGGGGGTGGGGTCGGCTAGGAATACTAAAGTATTAAAAAACTATTCTATTTTCTTTTTATTATATATAATATCTGTATAGGTAGGTATAGGTAGGTGTGGGGGTATAGGTGGGTAGGGGGTGGGGTCGCACGCCTGCGCGTAAACAAGTTTCGTGCCAAGTAATAACAAGATAGGAAGAAAAGTTAAAAAGTATTCCTGATGTCTAAACCAGACAAGATTTAGTTGCAACGTTGCAAAAAAAAAAAGCTATACAGGCCGGGTGAGCCTGTATAGCTTTTCTAGTTGCGGTTTCTCTCTAGTTGCGGCTGTTGCAATCGTTAGACAATAGCAACATGGTTTCGTCACATATTTGCAGACGTTGAACTAATCTGTATAGACGTGCGTCATGTGTGCGGATGAAACGAATCCAAACAGCTCGGTGTGCAAGTGGGATTTGCGGGTTAGTGATTCTTTCTACCCACCTACGCGCGCAGGCTAGACGTTCTAAGAACGTCCATTCTCTGACTATTTCGTGGTTTTGCATTTTGGTTTTTTCTTAGGTTGGAATACTCCGTGGCGGAATGTTGGGACGTTGAACGCTTTGCGACGTTCTAGGTAAAGCAGAATTGCAAAACCTACTG
>WNFR01000347.1_pt1 | contig 47326 bp, 39 predicted proteins | sample 5400221 | NCBI WGS metagenome assembly WNFR01 (sample SAMN13153357, study PRJNA577476) | soil metagenome | isolation source: 40 cm soil under Madrone tree | place: USA:California | collected 2016-06-14 | reverse complement strand
ACGCTCCGGCTGTCAGGCATTGCGCGCGCCAAGGACGGTTTTCTGAAGGTGCGCAACCCGATCTACGAGCAGGTCTTCAGGCTTGAATGGGTGAACGAGAACATGCCGGGCGCCGAGTTGCGCCGGCAGCGCGCCGCCTATCGGCGCGGTTTGCTGCGGGCGGCGGCCATCGCGGCGCTGATCATAGCGGTCATCAGCGGTCTGGCCTTCGTCGCCGTCCACCAGCGCAATCTTGCGAGGGCGGCGGAAGAGACGAACCGGCGACAGCTCTACGCCGCGCACATGAACCTGGCGGCCCGCGACTGGCATGATTCGAACATCGAGCACATGCGTGAGATGCTGGCTCTGCAGGTTCCTCATCCTGGACAGACTGATCTGCGCGGATTTGACTGGTATCTGCTCTGGGCCCTGGCTCACCCCGACCGGCAGACGCTCCCCCTCTCACGCGTCGTACAATCCATCGCCTTTTCACCAGACCTGAAGATGTTTGCCACCGGGGAAGATCTAGATTTGAGACTTTGCGAGACGGCAACCGGCAGGCAATTAAGCCTGCTCGAAGAAACAGGGGCTAGGGGAGGGGCCCAGTTTTCTCCGGACGGCAAGTTCCTGGCGGCTGACAGCGCTGATCACTCCATCCGCCTGTGGGATCTCTCTGCCGGTCGTGAGCTTCGTCGCTTAAATGGACATACAGCCCGTCTTCATGCCATTGCGTTTTCGCCCGATGGGGAAATGCTCGCATCCGGCGGTGAAGATCAAACGGTGAGGCTCTGGGACGTTAGCACGGGCAATTTACTGGCGACGCTCGAAGGTCACAAGCATTATGTCAAAAGCATAGCCTTCTCTCCCGATGGCAAGAAGGTGGTAACCGGCAGTCTTGATGAAACCGTGAAGATTTGGGACGTCACCACCGGCAAGGAATTGATGACTCTGAAGGAACACGCGGCAAAAGGAGAATCAACCTCTCCGCAAATCCATCGGGTTGCATTTTCGCCGGATGGCAGGCGAGTCCTGGCCGTCGGGGACTTCATCAATGTCGCCATGTGGGACGCCGAGACAGGGCAAGCGCTCGCCGCGCTCGAAGCCCACCAGTCGTGGATCCATGCGCTCACGTTTTCGCCCGACGGTAAACTGATGGCGACGGGCGGCGGGGATCGTACCATCCGAATATGGGACGCGAGGACTTGGAGTTTTTTGCAATCGCTCACCGGACATGGCAATCAGATCTTTGAGCTGTCCTTTTCACGCGATGGGAAAACGTTAGCCTCAGCAAGCTACGATAAGACGATCAAGTTGTGGAATATGGGGGACGGCCCGAATCCTCTTGAGCGGCCGGGCGCGCAACGCGTCGCCTATGAGCCGGACGGCACTAAGCTGGCCTCTGCAAACGATAAAGAACTGAGATTATGGGATACGACTACCTGGCAGGTGATCGCTACCTTTAAAGGACATACGGCGAGGATCAGGTACATTGCCTATTCACCCGACGGCCAGCTCTTAGCTTCGGGGAGCGAGGACAACACCGCCCGGCTTTGGGACGTAACCACGGGCAAAGAACGATTCGTGCTCAAGGGACATAAGTATCCCATTTTTGGAGTCGCCTTCTCGCCTGACGGAAATTTGTTGGCCACGGGAAGCCTGGACAAGACTGTCAGGCTTTGGGACGTGACAACCGGTGAGCAACTAGCCATACTTGAGGGACACGAAGGCGATGTTCAAAGGGTTGCCTTCTCGCCCGACGGCCGTTTGCTGGCTTCGACGAGCGTTGATACGAGCGTCAGACTCTGGGACGTGGCGACCAGGCGCGAGTTGGCTATGCTCAAGGGGCATACCGCACACGCTTCCGACGTCGTGTTTTCCCCTGATGGCAAATGGTTGGCGACAACCAGTCTCGACAGCACGATCAAGCTTTGGGATGTCGCGACCCTCCAGGAACGATTCACTTTGAAGGGGCATGCGGGAAACATCTACGCGCCCGCCTTTTCTCCGGACGGCAGGAGGCTGGCAACAGCAGGGCAGGATTCGACGGTGCGCTTATGGGAGGTGGCGACCGGCCAGGAGCTGGCCACTCTGCGTAATCTCAACGTCTGGTCGATTGCCTTTTCTCCCGATGGTAAGACCTTAGTCTCCGCGGGCGGCGACGGTATTTTGAGAGTATGGCGCGCCGCTACCGAGGACGAAGTCCGTGCGCGCGGCGGGCAGTGAGATTCTTCTGTCTTCATCAAGCAGGTTGTGCGAGAAAGTAACGATGAGACGTGCGTTATGAACGCCATTCAGATTCAAGTCGACAGTCCGTTCTACGTTACCGGCGGCACCCTCTCACGTGACGCTCTATGCTATGTCACTCGACAAGCCGACAGCGAACTTTATGAAGGCATGCGTCGCGGTCAGTTCACTTACGTCCTAACCGCGCGGCAGATGGGCAAGTCCTCCCTTATGGTTCGCACCGCCGCTCGACTCCGCGAAGAAGGCGTGGGGGTCGCAGTACTCGACCTGACTGCTATTGGGATAAACCTCAGCGCCGAGCAGTGGTACGGAGGACTGCTCACGCAGATGGCTCAGCAGCTCAACCTCGAAGATGAACTCGAAGCGTTCTGGGACGGCCGTAGAGACCTGGGTCCGCTTCACCGCTGGATGCTGGCAATCAGGCGGGTGGTGCTGCCAAGTCATCGAGGTCAGATCGTAGTCTTCATAGATGAGATAGACGCCGTGCGCAGCCTCCCGTTTTCGACTGACGAGTTCTTTGCCAGTATCAGGGAGTTTTACAACCGGCGCAGCGAGGACTCGGAGCTCGAGAGATTGAGCTTTTGCCTCCTGGGTGTAGCCGCTCCGTCTGATTTGATCCGCGACACTCGAATGACACCATTCAACATCGGGCAGCGGATCGAGCTGCACGACTTCACCGAAAGAGAAGCACAAGTACTGTCGTTCGGGCTCGGTGAGAGCGAATTGGCCGGATCGCTGCTACTCAATCGGATACTCTCCTGGACCCGTGGACATCCTTACCTGACTCAGCGTTTCTGTCAGGCTGTATCTGAAGCCAATCAAAAAGCAACGATCCGCGGCCGGCAATCAGTCGATCGCCTGTGCGAGCAGTTGTTCTTCGCAAGGCGAGCAAGGGAGCAGGACGACAACCTGCTCTTCGTACGTGAACGAATGCTGCGAAGCGAGGTGGATCTGGCCGGGCTGCTAGGCCTGTACAAGCGAGTGCATCGCGGTAAGCGATTGGACGACGACGAGACCAATCCGTTTGTCACTATTCTGAAGTTATCAGGAATTACCCGGATCGAACATGGGCGGTTGCGGGTGAGGAATCGAATCTATCAGCGTGTGTTCGATCAGGCATGGGTCGCTCAGAACATGCCCGATGCTGAGATAAAGCGTCAGCGGGTGGCATACCGTAAAGGTTTGTTGCGGGCTGCGGCGTTTGCCGCCGTGATTATAGCGGTGATTTCGAGTCTTGCACTCATTACCGTACGACAGCGCAATCTCGCCAGAGTCGCAGAGGACACAAATCACCGACAACTCTATGCCGCGCATATGAATCTGGCTGCGCGCGACTGGCAGGATTCCGGCATCGAGAACATGCGCGATTTGCTGGCCCTGCACGTGCCTGATGCTGGGCGACCTGATCTGCGCGGATTTGAATGGTACCTCCTCTGGGCTTTGGCTCACCCTGAGCGCAAGACGCTGGCTGTCCCCGAGTTTAAATGGATCGTTTTTTCACCGAACTTCAGGATGTTTGCCACTTGCGAGGAAGCAGACGTCAAGCTTTGGGATATGGCTACCGGCAAACAATTGAGAACGCTCAATACTGTTGGGATGCTGGGCGCTGCCGGGTTTTCCCCTGATGGAAACCTCCTGGCTGCCGAAAGCTCGGGTAACTCTATCAGGCTCTGGGATCTCAATGCAGATCGCGAGCTTCATCACTTGAAGGGGCACACGAATCAGATCACCGAACTTAGGTTTTCCGGTGACGGCAAAATGCTGGCATCCACCAGTGCAGATCGCACAGCCAAGCTATGGGACGTCGGGACAGGGAATTTGCTGGCGACGCTCATAGGTCACACCGGTGCTGTTTATTCCATAGCTTTCTCTCCCGATAGGAGGAAGGTGGCGACAGCAAGTGATGATGTAACCGTGAAGCTGTGGGAAGTGGCAACCGGCAAGGAGTTGATGACGCTCGAGCATCCGACAACGAGGCAATCCAGTTTATCACGCATCCACTGGGTGGCATTTTCTCCCGACGGCAGCAGAATTCTGGCTACCGGGCTCTTTATGAATATCGCCGTATGGGATGGCGTAACCGGGGAGGCGCTTCCCGCGCTTGAAGGACATCGCTCCTACGCCTCGCCGATTGCGTTTTCGCCTGACGGCAAGCTGATGGCAACAGGCAGTGATGACCGCACTATTCTTTTGTGGGATGTCGGCACCTGGAGTGTTCTTAAGAGGCTGACAGGCCACGGCAATCGGATCGCTGAGCTGGCGTTTTCACACGATAGTAAGACATTAGCTTCAGCAGCCCGGGATAGAACGATCAAGCTGTGGGACGTAGCCGCCGAGCCCAATCCGCTTGAGCGGCCGGGTGCGCAACTCGTGGCCTATTCGTCGGATGGCAGGACGCTGGTCTCCGCATACCATACGGAACTGAAATTATGGGATACCGCAACGTGGGAAGTGATCAACACCTTTAGTGCAAGCGCGGCCCGGATCGTCTGCCTAGCGTATTCAACTGATGACAAGACGCTGGCTTTCGGAACTGTGGACAACACTGTGAGCATCTGGGACGTAGCGGCGGGCAAACAGCGCTTCGTACTTAAGGGACACAGCGATCAAGTTAGGTTTGTCGCTTTCTCCCCGGACGGGAAGTTGCTGGCGACGGCAAGCTGGGACAAGACCCTCAGGCTGTGGGATGCGGCCACAGGTGAGGAATTGGCAAAACTTGAGGAAGGCGAAGCCCTCGTTGTGGGTGTCGCGTTCTCGCCCGATGGCGGGCTGCTGGCTTCTGCAAGTCGGGATGCGACTATCAAGCTGTGGGATGTTGCGACGCGGCGATTGTTGACTGTCCTCAAGGGGCATACTTCAGCAGTAGGGGACGTCGGGTTTTCGCCGGACGGCAAATTTTTGGCGTCAACGAGCCAAGATAGTACGATCAAGCTTTGGGATGTCGCCACCCGTAAAGAACTGTTCACCCTCAAAGGGCACGCCGGAAACATCGTTGCCCTCGCCTTTTCGCCCGACGGCAGCAGGTTGGCCAGCGGAGGAGAAGATTTCACCGTGAGGTTATGGGACGTGGCGACCGGTCAGGAGCTGGCCGCTTTGCGGCGTCACACGTTTCCCGTCTGGTCTTTGGCCTTTTCGCGGGACGGTAAGACTCTGGTGTCCGCGGACCGTGACGGACATTTGAACGTTTGGCGCGCCGCGACGGAGGAAGAGGTACAGGACCGCGACAACTAAGACATCAAAGCATCCATATTTGTAGAGAACGCCGGTCGCCTGCTTCAAAAAGAAGAGTTGCTGCGTCGGCTTTGGCCTGACAGCTTCGCTGAGGAAGGAGGCCTGGCGCAAAACGTCTCGCTGCTCAGAAAAGCCGCTGAGGGAGAGCGATGCTCAGGAGTTCATAGGGATTCTAGTCGTTCCATCTTGCTTCCGGCGCAGCTTCTAACCTTCGGGCTTGGTGCTAGCCGAACCAAGCCACGCCGTATACCAGAGGTTGGCAAGCATCTGGGAAGCGGCCGCCAATCGCTCCGTCACAAACTTCTTTGAGTCGGCGTTTCGATTGTTGGCGTCCCAACGGACTTTCTTCTCCATTCGATAAAGCTCCGGCACGTGATTGTAAGAATCCACCAGGTACTTGACGATATCGGCAAACGGGTCCTGCAGCTTCGTCGCAGTCTTGACTAAGCCGCTGAAGTCTTCGGGCTTGATCTGCGCCTTTACGTATTCGCCTTCGAACCGCCCATGCAGCGGCTCGCGCGTAAAGAGCTGAGGATTCGAGCTTGTTGTCCAGCCGTTGTAGTGGATCGAAGTGTGAAGAGGCTGGGAACCGTCGGCCACGTAATGCCCGACCACGCCGGCATAGTAGATGATGTTCTGTTCGATTTGATCACGCTCGGCTTCGTGCTGAGGGTCGCGCCACAATCGAAACAACACTTCAATTTTCTGGAAGCCCTCGAGCATGGAATAAGGCAGGAACCCAATGACCTTTGGATCTTTTCCCTGCGCGCGCAGCCAGTCACCGTACTGGTAGCGATCGTTCGGCAACGCTTCGAAGTTCTCAGGTTTATCAATGTCGACGAAGTGATCGGGACCGTTGACCTCGCCGAGCGCCTTATTGAGTTCTTTGGTGTCGCGCCAGCGGTCGGGTTCCGGTCCCAGAAACGAAAGTCGCTTGCCGGCATTGCGAAAGAAAAGCGGCATGTCCTCGGGCATATGCTCGGCAGCCACACGATTGATATAGCGGTGACCTTCTTCTCCCCAGGCGCTTGCCGGAGGCGCGAGACTGAGTACCAGGAATACCGCGATAACAAGCGAGGCTCCAACGAGTCTTAGATGGTTCATTGCATCCCTCACGGTTTGAATTCAAGGCAGTTAGACAATACGCGGGCCGAGGCAGGAGATTCAAGTTGTGTCAATTTGAGAGTCCGACAAACTTCAGTTTGTCGACATAGGCCCGCGATCGCGAGAAACCTCAGGTCGTCGGAGCGACAAACTGAAGTTTGTCGGACGGTCACTCTTCGTCGTGTTCATGACCGTCGTAGTGCATGACCAGCGGTTCTTCATCGACCTGGGTTTCAAGATGCACGTCGCGACCCCAGAGCTTGTAAACATACTCGAGCGTCTTGCGCGCATACTTCATATCCAGCTCGACTCCCTCATAGCGGTGCATCAGGTAGAGCTCGCGATTGCCGTCGTAATCGCCGTCGACGACTTCGATGTAGGGGAACCCGAAATTCGTCATGTTCACGGCAAGCTGATCGCGGACACGCTCCCACTTCTTTTCCGTCACCGTCCAGTCCTCGTCATCCACCAGTTGATAGACGAATAGATCCAACTCCTCACAGAGTTCTTCAGTCAGGTAGTTGCGCAGGAACGAAATGTCGCTATCAAGCTCTCGAACCTCGAACATCTTCTCGCGGCCCTCGGCTCCGCGCCGACCAAACTTCTCACGATGTTCATCGGTGGGAGAGTCCCATCGCTTTTCGATGTCTTCGAAAACCTTGTAGCCGAGATAATAAGGGTTAAGCTGGCCCTTGTGCGGTGAAACAACCCCGGCGTGTAATTCAGCAAATTCCAGATGCTCGCTGGTCGGCAAGTCCATCTCGCGCATGATGCGCGAGTGCCAGATGCTCGCCCAGCCTTCGTTCATGATCTTGGTCTGGAGCTGCGGGATGAAATATTCCATTTCCTCGTGCAGCATGGCCATGACATCGCGCTGCCAGGGTTCAAGCGAAGGCGATTGCTTCATCATGAAATAGACCAGGTCCTTTTCGGGCACTTCGAGACTCGGTTTGTGCTTGCGGACGTCTTCTCGACCATCGACACCTCCGCTTTGCTCATCGCGCTCCTCCCTGGAAAAGAGATCGTCGTAGCGGCCTTCGCGCCGGCCTGGTTTCTTATCGGCCTCCTCGTCCTGATCCTCGCGTGGTTTCCTGATAAAGAAATTCGGATCGACATGTTCTTCTATCGAGAGCACCGCGTCGAGAAACTCTTCGACCACCTTTCTGCCGTACTTGAATTCGTACTCGCCCATTCGGCGCGCGTGCAGCGCGGCTTCGTCCACCATTCTTCGGTTGGTCTTCGAGAAATAAACGTTGTTCTTGAAGAAGTCGATGTGACCCAGCACGTGGGCGATCACCATCTTGTTTTGAGTTGGAGAGTTGGTCTCCAGCAGAAACGCGTACGAGGGGTTCGAATTGATGACGACTTCGTATATTTTCGACAGGCCGAAGTCGTACATCATCTTCATGCGATGGTACGCCTTGCCAAACGTCCAATGCGAGTAGCGGCCTGGCAGAGCATAGGAGCCGACTTCGTACATGACCGAAGCGGGAACGATCTCGAAACGCACCGGAAACGGATCGAGCCCAAATCGGGTAGTGGCAATTTCCCAGATCTGCTCGACCGCTTTTTCGAGTTCTTGTACTTCCCGGTCAACCATATTATTTTCTATTTCTTATTTTCTATTTTCTATTTTTTATTTGAGACTGCCAATACCTGCCAATCCAAAACGACAATAAAAAATAAAAAAGAAAGAGCCTCTTGCAAAACCCCCAACTTCAGTCGGGGGATCTTTCTTTTCTACCTACGTACATCACCGCGCTTCCTCTCCGCCGAGTTTTAGCTCCTCTCCCGCGGCGCCACTCGCGGCGCGAGTGGCGCCGCGGGAGAGGAGAGGACCAGACCGAACAATCGTCACCCACAACGCGTAGGCTGAACTTAACGATCCCCCGACTGAAGTTGGGGGTTTTTGCAAGAGGCTCCAAAAAATCGAAAATAGTCAGGCGTCTTCGCCGCGTTTGCCGAAGAATTCCTTCAACGCCGGATACACGTCCTCTTTGTCATCGATGCGCACGCCAACGAATCGGTCCTGACTCCGCAACCTGTCTTTGAAGATCGACAGCAACGCGCCCGATGAGCGCCGATAACTCGACGCGCCTTCCTCGCCGATCTCGCCGTAGCCGAAGAGATTGCAGGTGCCTATCAATTCATCGGCGAGCTTGACGGCCTCGTCGTTGTCCGAATAGTAGTTGTCGCCGTCCGAGAAATGAAATGGATAGATGTTCCAATCCTTCGCCGGAAATCGCCCGTCGATAATGTCGAGCGCCAAGCGATAAGCAGACGACACGACGGTCCCTCCCGATTCACCCTGGGTGAAAAACTGTTCTTCGGTTACCTCTTTTGCTTCGGTGTGGTGGCTGATGAAGACTATCTTCACGTTGTCGTACTTGGTCTTCAGAAAGCGCACCATCCAGAAGTAGAACGACCGCGCGATGTATTTCTTGAACTCGCCCATCGAGCCGCTCACATCCATCATCGCGATAACGACCGCGTTCGACTCGTAGGTCATCTGCTCTTCCCAGGTCTTGTAGCGCAGGTCCTCTTTCTTGAAGGGCCCAATGTGCGCATCGCCGGTCTCGCGCGCCTGGCGCTTGATGTTCTCCATTATGCTGCGGCGCTTGTCGAGATTAGACAGAATTCCCGAGCGGCGAATCTCGGTGAACTTGGTAGTCTTGGAAGGAACAGCATGCTTCGCCTTTTCTTCGAGGTAGGGCAGGTGAAGGTCCTCGAAGATCAGCTTCGCGATTTCGTCGATGTCTACTTCAGCCTCGTAGTACTCTTGCCCCGGTTGATCGCCGCCACCCGGACCCTGCCCCGGACCTTGACCGGGCTGTCCGTCATGCCCAATCACGTCGCCGACGTTGGTGTTTCCATCGCCGGTGCCAACATGCTTCTTCTTGCGGTAGTCGAAGCGGAACTTGTATTCATCAAGCGAGCGAATGGGGACCTTAACAACGCGCTTGCCGTCGGAGAGGATGATCGACTCGTTGGACACGATCGAGCCAAGGTTCTTCTTGATCGCGTCACGGACTCGTTCCTTGTGACGATCCTGGTCGATCTGCCCTTTGCGCTGGAGTGACCAATCGTTTCGTTGAACTGACATACCTTACTCCAGAAAGCGGACTCGGGTCTCCGCGAAATTCAACCGAAGATACCTGGAACAACCGCCTCGCTTGTCTTAGCGCCTCCCGTAGATTGCAAGCAAGTATCGATCGCTATACGACATATCAAGTTCCCGGAACTCGTTGTGATCCTCGGCCGTGGCTATCAGCTTACCCTCAGACACTCCCGATTCGTCCTCTCGAGTCACTCCAATGAGCATCCAAAGATCCGGGTATAGTTGTTGCCATTCTCGAATCGGCTTACTTTCAGCCGTGTCAATCGTTGGCGGATTAGCGTCATTGATTCGTAGGACCCTCCCATCCTGAGAAAACACCTCACAATCCTGGCCGATCGTTGGCGGAGTAGCGTCAGCCATTTGCACAGTAGGTCCTTGTTCCGAAGAATTGCGGTGGTGATAGGCGCGATCCCAAACGGTTGTGACCAAGAAACTAAACGCCATCGGTAGATAAACCCACCAGCCAGGCTCCCGATAAGCGATCATCAGAACGCCTTGCAAGAGCCAGATGCACGGCATGACGAGCGCGAGAGTAGACTTCTGAGTCGCCCCATCCATTTCGTTGTTTCGCTTCCTGATATGGCGATCGAGCTTCGTCGTCAGCCACTTTTGTTCCTGAGGTTCTAGGGCCTTGGCGATCACGTTGAGGTTTGCTCCACAATCAAGGCAGCGTCGAGCAGTCTGGTCACTTGTTCTGCCGCATTTAGGGCAATAGATGATGTTGGACGGCGTCTCTGACTTCTTGCTTGATGGATCGAGTTGTCGAGTTGTTGATTCAGTCACACTCGGGGGGGATTCTTTCGCAAGATATCTTCCCTGCGTCGCTATGTCGGTCGAGTCGTTGTGACTTGCTGGAGATCGAGCTAATCCCCCGGAAATAGTCACCTCAGAGGTGAGGCCCTTGTGCTCTTGATTGGGTTCAGCCCAGTGAAAATCTGTGGAAAGGCTTCGCCTGTAAGCCGCATACTCAAGAAGACCGCCCATTGCCAAGAGGAGTGCCATAGGTAGGAAAATTGATGGCGAGCTAAAATACCCGGAGTACCCCTTTAGCCAACTTGCCAAGCCACCTAAGACCACAGTCAGGCTCCACACGAGTGCCAATATACTGTCTCGCCGAAATCGTTCGCTTCTACTGTCGAGTATCTGATCGAGCTTGCTTGCGATTACGACCGGAAGGCGGCTCTTCATCGCCTGCGAGATCACCTGAAGGTTTTCACGGCAGGCGCGGCAGTACTGGTTGGTTTCGGGGTTCTCCGCTCCGCACTTAGGGCAAAACATGGACGACCTCGCACTACGTGACATCACCCCATCAGATATAAGCGCCCTTCGCCAAAATCAATGTGCAAACGACGACTCGCGAAAATGTTGACGCCAAGCGGTAGATCAAGTCGGGGCTTAATAGGACTCAATTCACTGATGACGGCACGGCAGGGCGCAAGTTCCACTTCGGCAAAGCCGAGCGGTGGCAACGTGACAAGTGGCCGGTTGATGGTGTTGCCGTGAACAGAAATGATCGGTTGTAGGCCTCGCTGTGGTAGGCCGAGTCGAATTGCAAGCTCAGGAGAAATCATGCTGATGTGCGCTCCAGTATCCACCATTGCCAGATAGCGTGATATGCCGATGCGCACAGAAACGAAAGGAATAGTGTTTCGAGGAAACAACAGCCATCTCCGCGACACGAGACCTCCACACTCACTTGCTAATCTAGCCCCACTCCGGCAAGCCAAAACACTGGGGGAAGGAACACCGGTTCTTCGTTGTGCGGCTTACCATAGGTCGTTAGATTGACCGCGCCAAGTTGCTCATACTCCTTATCGAGATCGAGAAACTCGACCGAGCTTTCCGCAGTGGCAATCAACCTGCCTTCATAGACGTTGGAAAAATCCTCTTTGGTGACTTCGATAAAAAGGGCGAGCCCAGAGTACAAGTTTTTCCAATCTTCAATGGGGCGCGGCTCCGCTGCGTTGATCATTCGCAACGTTGGTTTATCGGCAGCGCGTTTGAGCAACGCTGCACGCTCGCTCTCAAAGACAGGATCAACAGCGGTTTCCGTGTCAAAGACATTGGCCATCGTTCACTCCAGGCTGAGACACCCACACAGTTCCCGAAGCCGCGCGGGTGATCGCGTCGCTCGTTGCCCGCCCTCGCTAGCGTGACAGCAGCGTCCCGACGTAAGTAAGCAACTCGTTCGCGCATACCGTGCAATACCCGTTCTGCGAAACCAGCCGGTCTATCACCTCGTTGATCCGGCGAAGCTGATCCGCATCGGGCGTCTTGGTAGAGGTCGTGATCTTCACAACGTCCTTCAGGTCGGAGAAGATTTTCTTCTCGATCGCTTCCTTCAGGCGCTCGTGCGACTTGTACTCGAAGGGCTTGCCCTTTCGCGCGTGGCTCGAGATCCGTATCAGAATCTCCTGGCGGAACGTGTTCTTCCCGTTTTCGCTGACGCCGATCTGCTCTTCGATCGAGCGCATAAGCTTCTCGTCAGGCTCTATCTCCTCTTCGGTGATCGCGTCCTTGAGCTTCTCCTTGTTGCAGTACGCCTCCACGTTGTCGAGATAATTATCACAAAGCGTCTTGGCCATCTCCTCGAACGAGTAGACGAATGCCCGTTGAACGTCGTTTTTGGAGATATCGTCGTATTCGCGCCGGGCGACCGAGACGAGATTCAGGTACCGGTCGCGTTGCTCCGCGGAGATGCCAGTGTGCTGCTCGAAGCCGTCCTTGATCGCCCGCAGCGCGTCGATTGGATTGATGCAGGTGATGTTGTCGCGAACCAGCGCTCCCGAAAGGCGGTTGATGATGTAACGCGGGCTGATACCATCCATTCCTTCGCGCACGGTATCCTCTTGAAGCTCGCGCACGTCCTTCGACTTGAAGCCTTCGACATCCTCACCGTCATAGAGCTTCATCTTCTTGACGATGTCTATGTTTGCCTTTTTCGGTTCTTCGAGTCTTGTCATTACGGCAAACATCGCAGCGATCTTCAGCGCGTTCGGCGCGATGTGAATGTTGCGAAGCGCGTCGGACTGCTTGAGCAACTTATCGTAGATGCGCTCCTCCTGCGAGACCTTCAGGTTGTAGGGAACACGAATCATGATGATTCGGTCCTGCAAAGCCTCGCTCTTGCGGTTCGCCACGAAAGCGGCATATTCGTTCTCGTTCGTGTGCGAGAGGATCGCCTCGTCCGCGTAGATCAGCGCAAAGCGGCCGGTCTTGATGTTTTGTTCCTGGCTGAGCGTGAGCAGGCTGTAAAGGAACTTCTCGTCGACCTTCAACATCTCGACGAACTCCATCAATCCGCGGTTGGCGATGTTCAACTCGCCGTCGAATCGGTAAGCGCGCGGATCTGATTCGACGCCGACTTCGCCGATGGTAGACAGGTCGATCGAGCCGGTCAGCTCGGTTATGTCCTGGGACTTCGGGTCGGAGGGAGCAAAGGTACCGATGCCGATGCGGTCCTTCTCAGAAAAAACAATCCGGTGTATCAGAACATCCTCGTGGCGTCCGTGGTAGACGTGTTCGAGATTGTAGCGGCACTGCGGGCACAGCTCTCCTTCGATGTAGATGCCATAGTGGCGTTCGATTTCGGCTCGAAGCTCCGGCGGAATGAGGTGCAACGGCTCTTCGTGCATGGGGCAGTCCTTGATGGCATAGACAGCTCCGTCACTTGTGCGCGACCATCTCTCGAGGCCTCGCTTGAGCATCGTTACGATCGTCGATTTACCCCCACCGACCGGTCCCATCAATAGAAGGATTCGCTTGCGCACTTCCAGGCGTTGGCCGGCCGATTTGAAATACTCGACGATCTTAGAGATCGGCCGTTCGATGCCGAAGAGTTCCTCACTGAAAAAATTGTACTTTACTATTTCGTCGCGCGAGCCCTCATTGATCTTGTCCACACCGGCAGCCAGGACCATGTCGCATATACGCGCGTGCGAGAGCTTCGATACATTCGGATTCTGAGTCACCAGTTCGAAGTAGTCTCTGAATGTGCCTTCCCAGGCCAGCCGCTCTCGGTCGCGGCGGTGCGTCTCGAGGAGGTCGCTCAGGTTTATTTTATTCTCTCCCATGTCTACCTCCGAATCGATCCGGTACGCTGACCTGCGAACGATTGTTAGTCGCGCGCAAGCTGTCTGCGTGCCATTCGATTGTTCTTCGAAACCGTCCCTGCTGGGGGGCCAACCATAAACGGCTTCAGCGGCTCATTCACTGCGAGGATTAGGACGACACTCAGTCTATGCCCTTTCGGGCGGACAGTCGGAGGTAATGGTCCGGCTGCTCGTGGCTCGACTGGATGCACGCTCAACCTCGATAAATCAAAGCGAAGCATCTTATCAAAACAAGCTCGAACTCAACGATCTGTCTTCAGCCTCTAGCTGCTAGCGCGATTATAGCACAGGCCGCAAGTGTCGAATCTCGCGGCGATGATCGATCGACAACGTCTCGATCATTCGCAGTGATCAAACAACTTCGACTCCGACTACCACTCGTGGCCTCACCAGATTGACGATCGGATCGTACTCGCCAACCGCCGCGAGCGCGCCAGCCCGATCACACAACCGTAACGAAATCCCACCTCGTGCCGCGATCTCAGCTTCATCCTCAGACAAGGAGAATGCCCGCCCATTCGTCAAAAGTTTGATACGCTCCTCATCAAGCAAGACCGCCGGCAGATGTGAGACCATATCCGACGTGTTTATCAGAGCCTTCCGTAGATCATCAGGACACATCCTTTCTACTTCATCCAACGTCAACGCATCAGCAAGACGGAAATGCCCAACCTCCGTACGACGAAGCTTGAGCAGGTGCCCTCCGACGCCGAGCTGTTCGCCAATATCGTGAGCAAGTGTTCTAACGTACGTCCCCGATGAGCAGCGCACCCGGATGGAAAAATCACGCGAGCCGTCGTCGTTGACAATCAATGCAGGTCCCTCATCTTCGATCAGCCTCATCGAATGAACGACGATGCTCACCGGCTCTCGCTCTACTTCTCGGCCGGCGCGGGCCGCACGGTACAGTCTCTCGCCGGCGACTTTCTTAGCTGAGAACATCGGCGGTGTTTGCGACTGGGGACCGGTGAACTGATTCAAAACCCGGTGCAACTCTTCGAGGCTCAATTCGTTTGATGAGGGAAGTGGCGTAATCTGTTTGCCTGTACCGTCCTGTGTATCCGTCGCGTAGCCGAGCCTGACGGTAGCGATGTACTCCTTGTCCAGACCAACCAGGAATTGAACCAGCCTTGTTGCCCGACCGATGCAGCAGACCAACAACCCGGTCGCGAAAGGATCGAGCGTGCCGGCGTGTCCGACGCGACGCGTGCCCGTTGCGCGACGAACGCGCGCGACAACGTCGTGAGAGGTGAGTCCTTCGGGTTTGTCGATGATGATAGCGCCCAGCATGAGACTCCGATTTTGGCGCAGCTATGATAGCAAAGTTTCGACTTGCGGGAGGTCTCCGCTTCTTGACGAATTCCGGGAGTTGCCCTGGCTGGCCGCGTAGGAATGTTGCCAACAGACTCAACCGCTTTTCCATTCGCCTTGGTTTCCTTGGCATGGCGGAGCCGATGCCATCGCGGAATGTACAATGTCAATTATGTCGAGAGCCTAACCCGGCCTGGCGCGTTCTCACCTGATAAGAAGAAAAGTCTTCCCTTCAATTGTGGGCACTCGTATCATCTTCTTGACTTAAAACTGAGTTACCTCGCCCGTATGCCCCGTCTAAATTGATTGTTAGCTTTGTTATTAAGGGTATGGCGACCAGACGAGCCGACTCCGCCCTCAATTGAGGTAAGCCATGCAGCGATGCATACTGGTCATTGGAGCTTTAGCGAGCCTAGCGCTAGCCCAATCGGTTGCCACGACGACAACCATCGAGAAGGTATCACGCGCCGTCGTACTAATTTCGGGATCTGGGCCGAAGGGCAGTGCTAGCGGCTCAGGATTTCTGGTTTCTACCGACGGAAAAATAGTGACAAGTCTTCACGTGATACGCGGCCTTACGACTGCTACTGTTAAGCTGCCCAATGGTTGGGGCTCCGACCGAGTGTCGGTCCTTGCCATCGATGAAGATCGCGATCTTGCCATCTTGGAGATCAATGGAACGAACTTGCCGACCATTGAACTAGGCGATTCGTCACGTCTTTCGCCGGGTGCCCCGGTGGTGCTGATCGGCAGTCCGTTAGGCCTTGAAGGTACGGTTACGTCCGGGATCATCAGCGCAATCAGGACACTATCTGATGACCTTCAAGTTATCCAGACCGACGCCGCGACAAATCCAGGCAACAGCGGCGGCCCGCTACTGAACGTAAACGGTGAGGCAATCGGCGTCATCGGATTTAAGATGCGCAACGCCGAAAACCTTAATTTCGCAATCCCTATAAGCTATGTTCGGCAACTACTCGGGAGACCCTTCGCTGCGGCGGTGCCCCTTTCAAAGCTGTATGGCCATCCGGAGGACCGCAGTAAAGCACGAGAGTCGACACCAGAGGAGTTTCCTAGTGTTTGGAAAAGCACGACAAACGGTCTGCGGCTTACGCTGCGTTACGACGGCGAACGGATTTTTGCGGAAGTGCTTATGAGTGCTCAACAGCGTCAAGCAGGAGCTTATTATACTTCATCCCTCACCCGCGCCGGCTCACAATTTAAGGGACTCTCGAGAGCGCATTTCAACTGTCAATCCTGGAGCTATCTTCGGGCTGAATGGGATACGAAGCAATGCAACTTCGAAGGCCCGATAGAGATTTCTTTCATATCACCGGATAGAGTCGAGGGCAAATCGGAGCAAGTGCCTCTCAAGAATCCCGGGAAATGTTCTTGCGAACTCGACACTAAGAAAACAAGTTGGCAAGCCTTCACTTGGATTCCGGAATAGAAGTTCTCTCGACCCAAACGCTTACCTTTTCCACTCGCGCAGGAGGTAGGCCCGCACCTTCGCGCAGTCAATATTTCGCGAAGCATAATTGTTGGGATTCTCTCGCATGCCTTCGAAGATCGCTTTTGCTCGATTGGTCTCGTAGCAACGAAGACCTATTCCCTGGAGCATTAGGACAAGAAGCTCTGAATCGATAGGCCCCCCAGTGCGCAGGCAATCTGCTATCGCATGAATAAGGCACCCGTCCCGTGATTGGCCTTTCGGCTGTCCTGATTCTTGCTGATGTTCTTCTGTCGAAGTCACCTTCGGCCCGGATTTGGCGTTCGGATCTTTGGGCTTTGCTTGAGACCCGCTTTTACGACGATCCGGATTTACAAGCCGTAATCGCTCGTAGGCATCGTTTACCCGTTTGAGTTTTTGCTCAGCCTTGCGTAGCAGAGTGGGTCTTTTTAAGAATTGATCTGGGTGCAATATTTTGACCAGAGCCCTATGAGCACTCTTGACCCGTTCTTGGGTGGCTCCCGGCTCTTCTTCAAGAATCTCGTAGTAATGGTCTAAATCTGTATACTTGGTTTGCGGCATTTGGTTGCTTCCTCCGCCATTTACGGATAAGCGAAGAGAGCTTTCAGCCTAGCTAACAGGCCGTTATCCCAAAGACGCTCTCTGGCTGAGGATGGCGTAGGGCATCCTGATAAGCAATGTTCATTGGCTTGACTGCTTCGGTTGCGCAGACTCTGTTAATTTCTCACTCAGCCAAACATTAATAAGCGTTTCAGTAGATACACCTTGCCTTCGAGCGCAGTCAGTAAGTTTCTTGGCCAGCCCTGGTTCCAAGGCTGTAAGGAAAAGGCGTCGTTGTATGTCCACCTCAAAGTCAGCTTCCCTGGTCAAGTCCCAATAGTCTGCCAAGTCATGGCTGTCCCAGAATTCAGCCGCTTCTTCGATGCTCTTGAAGTGTTCCGGGATCGGGTCGCGTTCTTTCTTACTTCTTGCCATATAATCTTCTTTCCTTCTTTGTCATATCTCTCGCGCTGATTACCAAAGCTTCGCCTGTAACTTTATGTAGAAAGTAGACGGTCAAGTAACGGCCAGCTTCGGTCCGGCCCAGAGCCGAGTACAGGTCTTCTCCTTCGACATCACCTTCTTCGAGAAAGCGGTAACGAGGCAAACGACCTAAGACTTCTTCGACCTCATCAGTGGTGACATGATGCTTCCAAATAAGCTTATCAATGACATTTCGAAGCCAGATGATGCCATTGATCTTCATTCCTAGAGCAGTATGCGCTGTTGATGTGGCTCGTTGCAAACTACGGCAAGGTCTAACGTGCAAGAGGCGTAAACCACGAAGCGCCGACGAACGACTGCGAACGCGAATCGAATCCTCACGGGTTTCCCGTAAGAATCGCGATCCGTGCCAGTCTCCCGGATTAGTAGATCACCCGCTTGCCAGGAACACCAACGGACACCACCAGCATACAGCTCTTACCCGCAGCGTGAGGCGAGAAGAATTCGGTCACGTCATCATCGAAAAAAGTCAAACCGGTTGCGCCGCGCTTGAGCGCGTAAGAAGCCAGGTACATCTTGCCGCCGATCACCCCCGACTCCATCTGTGCCGCGCGATATCCGCGGTTGCCATATGCGTCGAGCACTGGTCCCAGATCGGTCATGAAAAAGAATGTCACGCACGCATCACCGCCGAGGTCCTGGTCAAGCGTCAAGTAAGCAGCCTTCGCGCTGAATTCCCCGGGCTTGAGCAGTTCCATAGCGCGATCCTGCCTGCGATAGAAATAGGCGCCCGGCGGCAGGCCTTCCAGTCGATTGACGATCGCGTAGATGTCATTGAGCGGCGCCGCGTCGCGCCTTAGGAAGTCAGTCGTTATGCCTCTCGTCGCCCGATCGATGATCGTCGAAAGATCCGCAAACGGCATCGCCTTCCGCGCAAATCGGCGTGTAGAACCGCGACGTTGAATCACGTCCTCGATCGCGTCAGCCGGCATTCCGTCGTCAGGCATCGGGGCAAGCGGGAACGCCTCGCCTTCGATCGCATGCGAATCGGGATCCCTTGTTGCGTTACGCCACTCGCGCGCCTCATCGTGATTCGTAAGCGACGACGCGGCATGCGCCTCACGGATTGAAGGATAGTCAACCGGCGATATAGAAATGGGTACGATCTCGAAGTCGATTTCGGGCAGGTCTTCGATTGCGACGCCGTCAGGTAGAGACTGAGCCGTATGGCCAAGCGCTAGAAAGCTCAACGCAAGCTCCTGCTGACCGTCGATACCTATCAGCTTGTTGACATCCGCCTCAACGAACCCCATCACAACCTCAGCAGGCAGCTCGTGCGCCGCAGCCATCGCAAGCGAGTTCGCCAGGATCATTCCGTTGTCCCAGAAGTGATATCGATAAGCTCGGTCGCGATACTTCCACGTGCTGCGCCAGCTTATCGACGTGAAGACAAGCGTGACCGGCGCCGACACTACGCTCGGCTCGCTCCCGCTCGCGCGCGCCAGGACTCCGCGAAGGTCCCCTTCGCGCAACCGTCTCAATGCGAAGTCGCCGGGATTGAAGTGATAGACGCCAGCTCCCAGCCCATCGATGTCGCCGCAGACGACGTAGACTTCCGTCGGATAGAGCGCGCCCGCGCAAGCCGCCGCCCGAAAGTAAAGCTCACCACCAGGATAGGTCCGGTGTTTGGTGACTCCAGCCGAGTAGTACAAAATGCTGGCGAGCCTCGCGAGGTCGGGACTCTTGTCGCCGGTGAACGGGACGCCGGTCGACGCTACGACTTCAAGCGCTGGAGCGAGCGTCTGCACCAGCGCGCGCGGCACGGGTATTGGCTCAATGCCTGCATAAACCTTGAATGGTGACGGCTTGTTCGCCCAGTCGAGATAGTGCGGGCTGGCGCGGATGCTCGAATACGAATGCTTCGTCAGATCGTGATAGTGCCGCTCCGCTTCAGTATTGCGATTATCCGTCATTGTTGCTTGAGCTTTTGGTCAAGACCAGAAAGGGACCCGTTTAGCCTCTTGTAAAGCGCTTCAATCTGGGCCCGCCGCACCACCGCCGTTGGCGACTCAGGCTCGTAGCTCGCAATGTACAGTTCAAGCGCGCGTCGGTCGTCGCCTGCCTCTTGAGTTGCAACTGCTAGATGCCAGATCGCGGCCTTGCGATCGAGGCTGTTGGGATAAACATCAACCGCCTTGATCAAGCTCTCGAGCGCCCCGCGAGTATTGCCCTTCTTGAACTGTACCCAGCCGAGCGCATCGTAAGCGCGGCCAGCGAACATCGCGCGGCGGCCTTCACGGTCAAGCTTCGGTGCGTCTCGCATCGAACCCGCCGGCTCAGTCGCCGTATCAGCGATCGCAATCGCCCGTCTTGCGAGTTGCTCAGCGGCATCCATCGCAAGGTCAGCTTCGGTCAGCTTGCGCGCGACCCACACCATACGAAACGCCTGCCGCCCATCGTCGAGAGTGGTGAACGTAGTGATCGCGCGAAGCAGTTCAGACATGCCCGGAAGGTTCGCATCGCGCCCCGCCGTAAGCTCGGCGGTTAGCGAGGGCGGCGGAGTCGCGCGTCGAGGCCGTGTTGCACCTTTGGTCTCGTCACCCTCGGCGGCGTCGGAAGCTTTAGGTTTGCCCGGGCCTGCGCGCTTGCGCGTCGGAGCCTGCTGGGCGGTTTTGCGCGCTCCGAGCGCGACCTTTGAATAATGATCTATTCTTGCCATCGCTTCCGCCAGTCTGTATTGAAGCGGCGTCGTTGGATCGTGGCTCAGGAACAGCGCGGCTTGTCGCTCGCGTTCAAGCAAAAGGTCAAGCCTCGGCGACCTGGCTTTGATCGCGCCGCCCAGCATCGTCTCGAATTCGCCGTCGCTGTTCACCGTGAAAGCCTTGCCAATTACTTCGGTCGCTTGATCGTAGCCGTCGAGCGCCATCAACGCCTTGGCCAGATCGAAAGTCAGCGTCGCGAACCCTGCGTGAGATTGCGCTCCGATCAACGTCGCCAGCGCATCGCCGAGTTTGCCTTCAAGCATGTCGGTTTCAGCTTTAGCGATAAACGCCCACCCGTAGCGAGGCTCGATGCGTACCGCTTGTTCAATCAGCGGCCGGGCAACCGCTCCTTTCTTCCTCGTCACGTAGAAAAAACAGAGCTGAGTCAAGAAGCGATAATCCGCCGGCGCAAGCTCCATAGCCCGCTTGATCTCGGGGGCGGCTTCTTCGTCACGCCCCAGCGCAAGCAGCCCAATCGCCAAACCTCCGTGCGCCTCGGCATCGTCGGGCTTGAGCGCAATTTGTTTGCGATAGTAAGAGACCGCTCTTTCGTAATCACTCATTGCGCGAGCCAGATTGCCGAGATTCAGATTCGCGAATTCATCCCTGGCGTCAATCTCGACGGCCCGCTGAAACTCGGCCGCCGCGTCGTCCAATCGCAAGCTGATCAAATAGGCAGTGCCCAGGCTGTTGTGCGCGCGGTGGTCCTCGGGCGCGAGTTGAACGGCGCGTTCCAGAACGCGCACAGCCTCGAACGGCGCTTCAATCTGAACGTAGAAGAAGCCTATTTCGACCAGACGGTTTGGTTCAGTCTCGAAACGAGGCTCGAACGAACGCATAAGCTCGGCAGATTCGACGCGGTAGCCGAACGCGTTCATCGCCATCGGCAAAGGAAAAATGTACTGTCCGAAAACTTTGTCGTTGATCGAAGCAGGCGCGGAGCGAAATGCGGCCTTGAAGGCCTGAGCAGCAGGTTGCGGATTGCCCTCTCTGAGCGCTTGCTCGCCCTTGAGCGCATATTCACGCATCAACAACTCGCGCGCTTCGTTTTCAAGCGCCGCGCCCCGGTTTGCAGCTACGAACTTCTCGAGCAGATTTATTCGCTCTTGCTGGGTCGTCGCGTTGCGAGCTCGGTCGAGCGCTTCTTGAGGAGAGAGAGCTTGCGGGGATTCTTCAGCAGGCGGCGCGGGTTTCTTGGGAACCGGCCTTTTCGGCTGTGGGCGTTGATAGGCGGCAGAGGAATCACTCACCCCAATGCCGACCGCGAGAACAATCGCCCAGGCAATCGCGAGCCAGCTTATGCTCTTCCTATTACCCCTAACCTTCGACAGAGTGCACTTCCTTGCTTGCATACCTGGCCCAGTGACGATTCACTTCGTTCCCGCGTTCGTTTGAATCGGCGGGGCCAGCGCTTCGACCAGCACCCGGCCGGTTCGATTAGAGGGCGGCTCTATGTCCAGGATCGCCGCTAGCGTCGGCGCGATGTCAGAGGGCGAGCAATCCACGTTGTAGCGCCCGGGTCTCACGCCAGCGCCCAACAGTATCACCGGCACGTGCGTGTCGTAGTTGTAAGCTGTCCCGTGTGTCGTCGCCAGCTCGCCTTCCACGAAGAAACACAGCGGCTTGGTGATGAGCCACACTTCGCCCGAGCGCTCGCGATTGAAACCGTTTGTCACTCGCCTTGCCACCGGACCGACTGGCATCCGGCCTTCGACAATCTGAGTGCGAGTAAAGTAGTTCACCACGCCATTAGTCTTGAGCGCCGCCTCACCAGCCACTCGCTCGGCTTCGGCGGGGTCCACCTTTTTCTCGGCGATGAGTTTTTGATCGAGGTACAATTGATCGTTGATGAAGTTAATGACCCACCTGGCTTCCCCAAAACGGGCTCCCAGAGCCTTGTTCGCGGTCTCCGACGCCTCCCGACCCGACAATCGCGCGGCGTCAAAACCTTTTGAGCGCATGTACTCAGGAACCGGCGCGACCCCGTGATCACCTGTCATCGCGATGACCGTGTTGGCAAGACCGACCTTCTTGTCGATATAACTGAGCAGGTCCGCAATGACACGATCCAATCGAATGTATGTGTCTTCGATCTCCTGACTGTCGGGCCCATAGTAGTGCCCTGCGAGGTCGGGCGATGAAAAGCTAATCGAGAGCAGATCAGGGTACTCGTCGGCGCCGAGCGATTCAGCTTCGACTGCGGCTTTGCCGAACTCGGCAAGATACTCGGAGGCGAAGGGTGTGATCTCGAACGCGGTGTAGAACTTTGTACCCGGGTTCTCTTCCCCGCCGGTTACGACATATGGAAAGTGAGTACCTAATACCGAGCGTTGAATCGGAAGGTTCTCGGCTTGCGCGCGTTTGTATGCCTCTGCCGGCAGCGCGCGTTCCCATTTCATCCCGAAGTATTTATCCGGGCGATCGGCGGCATCGAATTTCTTGACCCAGGCGGGCAGCTCCTTGAAGTAGTAATCGCTCGACACGAACTCGCCGTCAGCTTCGCTGAACCAGAACGCGCCGTTTGGACGCTGCCCGCCCGGGAGCACCGCCGCGCGATCCTTTAAGGACACAGTCACAACCTTGGATTGAAAGTTATTCGCCAGCCGCATCTGATCGCCGATGGTCGTGCCGATAAGGGTTCGCGGGCTGGCCGCGCCGCCGGTGGCCGATGGTCCCTTGCCGGTTACCAGGTGCGCTGAGTCATCGGCAACCATAACGCGGACCTTGCCCGATGCGCGATCAAACCAGAGGTTGCCGACAATCCCGTTCATAGCGGGCACCGATCCGCTGAAGATCGCTGCGTGCCCACAAGCGGTGAAGGTCGGAACATAATCGTAGTTCGCGTTAGTAAAGAGCGCGCCCTGGTTTAGCAAGCGCTTGAACCCGCCGCTTCCGAACAGATCGCCGAAGCGTTCGAGATAATCATAACGAAACTGATCGACGACGATCACAAGAACAAGCTTCGGTCTTACGGTCGTTCCGCGTGCGGCGTTTGCGCGCGGTGAGGCTTGCCGCTGCGCATCACTCGCCTGTGGAAGCAGCGTCAAGGCGAGGAGTAAAACAACGATAATCCGAGTGAGCCCTTTGTTCTTGTTATTAGGCAGCGTCATTGGATATCTTCCGGTGTTAACAGACTCACACCGTAATTCACGTATGCAGTTGGTGTCAACCTGAGCGACCTCGATGATTCGAGACCCTGATGAGCGATCAACGTGATCAAAAGTTAGTTCAATTGCCACCCGAGGTGTGATATATAGATTCCCTCCAAAGCGGAGGGTCCCAAAGATGGCCGCGATGGGAAAAACACTCGAGAATGAGCAGCCCACTCGCCGCGGCGCTTTCATATCGTGGTGGTGGTTGGCAATCGCGGCGTTTCTGATCATCGCTGTGCCCATCGGGATCCTGATCACAAACAAGTTGCGCGGCTCGAATGTTGATCGCGGCACACGAGCACTGATCGACGCGTTCAGCAAACGGCGATTGATCGAGCCCTGGCTGTCGGGCGGATTCAAGGGCGGCGAGTTCAGACCTTCGCGTTACGGCGCGTCTGACATCAATACGGGCGAGCTTGAACGAGCGCGAGGGTTGATCATAGACGCCGTTGCCAAGGGCGAGTCTGGAGCAGAGCTTACTTATGCAAGGCTGCTGTTGAGCCTAGGAGAGAAGCTACCCGAAGCGCAAAAGTATCTCAGGCACGAGCTGGAAAGTTCACCTGAGCGCGTTGAGCCTCACAACGATCTGGGTGTTTCCTTGAGTCTGCAAGGGAGGCTCGAGGAGGCGATAGACGAGTTCGAAGCTGCGCTAAAGCAGAAAGCCGACATGCCTGAGGCGCTGTTCAATCGCGCGCTGTGCTACGACCAGTTGTTGTTGAGAGATGCGGCCAGCGCCGAGTACAGCCGCGTTCTGACAATCGTGCGCGAGCCGGATTGGCTCAACGAGATCAAACACCGGCTAGAGAGAACGTCCAGTCCCCTCGCACCACAGAAAAAAGAAGCCGAGATCGTTGCTAGTTTCGAGGCGGCGGCAGCCAATGGAGATATTGTTGAGGCGAAGCGGATAGTAGCCGAAAATTTCGAGATCATACTGAAGTATGCGCGCAGTCACTGCACAATCGAGTATTTGAAGGAGTCTGTGGCCGGACATTTGGAACAGGCTGCGCGCTCTCTTGCGAAATTGGAGTTGATTGGGAGACTTTTTCTTGAAACCAAGGATGACTCAATCGTTTCTGATCTGACCGATCAATTGCATAGATCGGCCAGCGGTGAACGGGTGGCCGAGCTCGCGCGAGTGACTGACTATTACGAGGCAGAGAAACTGGTCTCTTCAAAAAGGTATTCGGCTGCGCAAGCAGCATTCGAGCAGCTAAGCAAATCCTTTAAAGAGAGCGGCAATAGTGTATTTCAGAGTTTTTCGGCTTATTACACCGCTAGCTGTCTCTATGCGTCAGGCCACTTGAGATCCAGTATTGAGGGACTTAGGAAAGGTTTGTCTTCCGTCGAACAGAACAGATGGCCTTACCTTCGAGCACAGTATGCCTGCCAATTAGGAAGCGCGTACTCACGACTTGGCGAGGATTCTCTCGCGATCAGATTCTGTCAACAGGCCCTCAAACGGGGTAGCGGCATGGTGTTGCTCGAAGCAAAAAGTTTGCAATTTCTCGGCAATTCATATTGGCACCTCGGTGACTTCGAAAGCGGTCTGGCCCGCCTCCGCGAATCAACCAGCTTGTACCTTGCCAGCGTGCCGGCACCATACGAGCTTGCCTACAATTATCTACAGCTTGCCGATATCTACCGCCTACGCGGCGACCATTCACTCGCGCTCCTCAGCGCAAGCCAGGCGATGATCTTCTTGAACCAACTGAATGACAATAACCGCGTAGCACAAGCCTCATCCTTGATAGCAGTGGAGCGCGCCCGCCTAGGCGAATCTGACCAGGCAGAAAAGGAATTGAGCGTGGCCTTCGACTATCTGGAGAAAGCAGAGCCGGGCCAGCGGGCTTATACGGAACCACTGGTTCTAACACGAGCTGGAGAAATTGCAACACTGCGAGGCGACGTCGAACGGGCAATCGGGAGTTACGAGAAAGCTGAGAAGCTGGTGGACAAGAGCGAGGAAAAAATAACATTGATGCGAGTCCTGCGGGGCAGATCTGAGGCTTATACCCAGGCAAAGGAGTTTGACAAAGCGCGACTCGACCTTGAGAGAGCCATTGACTTGATCGAGGGCTCCCGAGCGGGCATTGCTGATAGCGCGAGCCGAAACGCATTTCTGGATGCAAGTCAGAACGTATTCGATGAGTTGATATCGCTGAACATCGGCGCGCTAGGTCGTCCCGCCGAGGCATTCGACTTTTCGGAGCAATCGCGCGCCCGTACCCTCCTGGACGAATCATCATCCCAAGAGAAGGACATGAAGGCACAACCTGCCCATACGTCGCGGCCGCACGCTGTGATCGGCTTGGATACGCGCAAACAAGGGAAGCCGCTCCATCTTACACAGGTGCAGGCGGCGCTGCCTGATGACTTAAGATTGTTGACCTACTCGGTCACCCGTCAGCGCACTTACTTGTTTCTGATCACACGCTCTGGATTTGAGGTGGCAGAGTCGCCCGCCACGACCGAGACGCTCGACCGCTTGGTGCAAGAGTATCTCTCCGGCTTGAGGAACATAGGCGCGCTCGAAGATCTTTCAACGCAAGCCACAAAGCTCTACGAATACCTGATCCAGCCGGTTGAAGGAAAACTCAGCGACGGAAAGACTCTTTGCATAGTGCCGGACAAAGCGCTGCACTTTTTACCGTTCGCGGCGCTTGTTGACCGATCAGGGGAATACCTCATCAAATCGTGTCGGCTGACGTACGCGCCGTCGGCTTCGGTTCTTGCTCGTTGTATCGCGGAAGCTCGCGTGAAAGGTGAGAGCATCGACGAAGAGATCCTGGCCGTCGGCAATCCTCTGTTCGACCGCGACGCATTCCCTACGTTGGCCAATCTAGAAGCCGCCGATCGCGAGGCGAGCGAATCGGCTGCTTTTTATCCAAAGAGTGTGATACTCAAAGGTGCGGATGCAACTGAAGATCAAGTAAGGACGGCGCTGAGAGATTGCAATGTTGCACATCTCGCAGTGCACTGTCTGGTGGAAGAGAAGTCGCCATGGCTCGCGGCGCTTGTGCTTACTAAGCCGGGGGTCGCGCGTCAGGGGTTAGGGTCTGGCAGTGAATCCTCGCGGGACGATGGAATGTTGTATCTTAATGAGGTCTACGAAATCAGTTTACCTCGTACGCGATTGGTAGTACTATCAGCCTGCCAAAGCGGGTTGGGGCAGTATTATAGAGGAGAAGGAATCGTTAGTCTCATCCACCCCTTCCTTGCTTTGCGAGTCCCGACGGTTGTAGCAAGTCTCTGGTCAGTTGATTCCCGAGCCACTGCGGAATTGATGATCCAGTTTCACCGAGAGCGAAAGGCTAACAACATCGGAGTCGGTGATTCGCTCCGAGCTGCGCAGATCAAGATGATCCGAAGCGCCGAATACCAGCATCCGTACTACTGGGCCCCGTTCGTCTCTGTCGGAGCCAATTGAAATGAACAGATCAACACCAAGCGCAAGGCAATAAGGTTTCCTTCCTTTCTGCCATGGTCCCTTCGTGTTTAGTGTTGAAGAGTGTTTTCCGGAAAAAGGAGAGCGTATGCCAATACATGTGACCGTCACTTTGGACAGTGGGAGCTTTCTACCGAAGAAAGATACGTTTTGTGAGATCGGATATTTCGAATGCGAACCAACAGTATCGGACATCAAAATCTTTATTGACGGCGAAGAGCCGGATGATGTCGCCAACCCGTTTAAGCTCTGCGGTGGGAGCAAGAAATGCGCTATCGAAATCCGTCACAAAGACAAGGAGGACAATACGAAGACGGACGGAGTCAGAACCTCGAAGACGTTTCACTCTCAACTGCTGCATTTCGAGCATCTCTACGGCCCGGGCAACCACCAGCCGGTCGAGCGGAACAAGTTCGATTGCGTGATTCGATTCGACTCCGGACATTTACGCGCTTCGATGGTAAAGAAGCGTGATTTCAAAGAACACAAAAAGCAACCCGATGGATCATTCAAGCATGATCCACAGGACAGGCCAAAGACGGTCAAACCGATTGCGCACAATATGGTCGTGTATTTCGCGTTAGCGGACGACGAAGCATTGGAGCTGGTGAGAGATAGCGCGCCATTCTGGACAAGTAAAGGCAAGACTATCAACCACCGACTTGAGATCGAGATAGCAGCCGACAACTCGACGGCAGAAAAGTTCTTTCGTCACGCGCTCAGCAACGGCGGAAAGAACGGCTACTGGTTGCCTAACCAGGGCGATCCGCCACCTTCTTGCCCAAGTCCTCCTTGCCCGGAGTTCCCGTAACAAGAGCGCGGGTGAGGGCTCGGCGTCGATAGGTATTCACGTTGGAACTTTCATTCTGTCAGTCAATCGTCACGATAGCGGTCTCTAGCGCCTCGACGATTGCAGGTGTGATATCCGTGAGCGATCGCACACGCGAGGCGATGTGCTCACGGGCAGCGCCGAATGCCAGCGTCGCAACAGGATTGAGGGTGTGGCCGCGGGTCGAGATGTCTTCGATATTTCCGTGATCGCTGGTCAGCACCACCGTCAGACGAGAAAGATTCGTCGCTTCAAGCACCGCCCGAACAAATCGCGTCAGATCGAGCATATGATCGCGAGCGAGATCGCCGCGCCGGGCGTGGCCTATCCGGTCGGTGATAAAGTGCTCGTACAGAGTGAAGTCGTGAGTTGCCGCAAGAGCAGCCAGCCGCGTACCGGCAGCTTCCGGGGTGCAGACGTCGACTTCAAACCCCTTTTCGATCAAGAACCTGTTCGTGAAATCATGGCTAACCGCGCGGCCTTCCTGAAGATCTTCAAGCATACGCAGCCTCACGCCTGCCGTCTGAGCGGCTACTGTTGTCGCCGATATGAAACGCGGAGGGTTATCGATGTAGCTTCGCGTATAGGCGTTCGCAAAGGTGACCGATCGCCCAAGCGCGATCAGCTTCTTATAGATCGAGTGCTCCGCCAGCGCCTGCTTCAATCTCGGCGAAGGGTAGCCGTGAAGATGCCTTCCGATGAGCTTCGCGGCGTTGACGCCAGTAAGGATCGCAGTCTGCCCGGTCGCGCTCTGCGGCAACCCATCCACGCCGAGCCGCGCATCGGTCTCAGCCATCACTCCCTCGAACGGCAGCCGCGGCTGCTCTCCCTGAAATATCGAGAAGAACTGGGACTCGAGTCCATCAAGCGGATTGTGCTCGCCGCGAGTTCCAATACCAACGCCATCGATGAAAATGAGTAGGATGGACATAGGGTTAGCGGACTCGCAGAGGGGAAGAGGCGCAGAGGGGAAGAGGCGCAGAGGGGAAGAGGCGCAGAGGAGAATGCGCAGACATTCACCGACTCCGCGAGACCCGCATGACCTGCCTTCTTGGCCTAAGCCACGGTCCAGGGCGGCTGATCATAGTGACAATTTTCCCCAGAATCAAATTGTAGATGCGTTCTAACTAGTTTTTCCTCCACACTCACCTCCTCTCCTCTGCTCCTCCGCCCCTCAGCTCCTCCGCCCCTCAGCTCCTCCGCTCCTCTGCTCGTCTCTCACTCTTCTTCGGTCGGTCGGATTCTTCCTTCTTCCTGCGCTTGATGAATTACCTTCTGTGCGATCAGCGCGGGCACTTCGGCGTAGTGATCAAGCTCCATCGTGTACGAACCCCGAGCGCCGGTGATCGAGTTGAGTGTCGATTGGTATGAAAGCATCTCGGACAAAGGCACCTGCGCTTTAACAACGGCCTGATTCCCCTTGGTGTCCATCCCTTGCACGCGGCCTCGTCTCGAGTTGATGTCGCCGAGGATGTCTCCAGACGCTTCTTGAGGCGCTGTGATCTCGACGTTCATCACCGGCTCGAGCAGCACCGGTTTTACCCGCTCGATCGCCGTGCGAAACGCCTTACGCCCCGCCATCTGAAACGACAGATCGTCAGAGTCCACCGCGTGAAACTTGCCGTCTATCAGCTCTACTTTGAAATCAACCATCGGATAGCCGGCGATGGCTCCGCGAGCGGCCGCGTCCTTGATTCCCTTCTCTACCGCGGGTCTCCAATTTTGAGGGATCGCGCCGCCGAAGATCTTGTCGACGAACTCGAATCCTCCGCCGCGCGGCAAGCCTTCGAAGACGCAGGTAGCTTCGGCGAACTGGCCGCGGCCTCCTGTTTGCTTCTTGTGACGCCCGACAATTTCGGCGCGGCCCCTGAAAGTTTCGAGGTAAGCGACTTTGGGAGGATGAAGCTCGACTTCGACACCGTATCGGCGTTTCAATTTGTTAACAGCAACTTCGACGTGAGTTTGTCCCGAGCCGGAAAGCAGGAACTCATTTGTTTGGGGTTCGCGATCAAACCTCAGCGCCAGATCCTCCTCGAGCATCTTATGTAAGGCTTGCGAGAGTTTGTCTTCGTCGCTGCGCGTCTTTGCCGTTATGGCAAAGGCGACTGCCGGCCTGGGAAAATGAACTGTCTCATAAACGATTGGCGCAGCCTTATCGGAAAACGTATCGCCGGTGTGGGTCTCTCTCAGCTTGGTCACCGCGATGATATCACCGGCGTGAGCTTCCGCGACCTTCTCGAGCGCCTTGCCCTGCATCACGTGGAGCGGTCCGAGTCGTTCGTTAGTGTTCTTGGTTATGTTGTAAACAGTAGCGTCGGACTTAACGTGGCCGGAGAAAATCTTGAACACGTTGATGCGGCCCGCGAACGGATCGGCGACGGTCTTGAACACCAACGCGGAGAACGGAGCGATGTCTTTCTCCTCGCGCTCGATCTCCTCATCGCTTTCAGGACTGGGATGGCCCTTCACTGGCCCGAGTTCATCGGGCGCCGGAGCCAGTTCGACTAAGGAACTCAGCAGCGGCTGTATTCCGATGTTTGGAATGCCAGAAGCGACCAGAATCGGAAACAACCTGCGTTCGGTGACCGCAGCCTTGATGCCCGGGATCAAGTCTTCGTCGCTAAGAGTTCCATCGTTGAAGTACTTCTCCACCAATGCATCGGAGGTTTCCGCGACAACGTCAATTATCTTCTCGCGCGCGGCCTCCGCCGCCGCCCTCAGTTCAGCTGGCACGTCGCCTTCGGTGGCCTTACCGCTGCCATCGGCTTCGTAGTTATGAGCACGCATATGAATCAGGTCGATGACCCCTTTGAAGCCATGCTCTCGTCCTATAGGCATTTGAATAGGCACTGCCGCGCGGCCGAATGTTTCGGTGATGCCGGCGACGGCTTGTTCAAAGTCGGCTCGCTCGCGGTCCATCTTCGAGACGACGATCAGCCGCGGAATACCAAACTCTTCTGCGTAGCTCCATGCTTTTTCAGTCTGGACTTCGACGCCGCTAACCGCGTCGACGACAACGAGCGCGGAGTCGCAAGCGCGCAATGCGGCCTTCGCGTCGAGTATGAATGCGGCAAATCCCGGAGTATCGAGTATGTTGATCTTTGTTCCGTTCCACTCACAGTAAGCTAGGGAGCTTATGATGGTCAGCTTTCGTGCAATCTCATCTTCATCATAGTCTGTAGTGGTAGTTCCGTCGTCTACGCGTCCCAATCGGTTAGTGGCCCCCGCGTCGAACAACATCGCCGAAACCAGCGAGGTTTTTCCCGCGTGGCCGTGACCAACAATGCCAACGTTTCTGATCTCCTTGGTGTCATAGACCTTCATAGAATGGGTCTCCCTTTTCGGTGTTATGAGAAAGTTGAATGAGCTTATAACCGAGCAAGCTTGATACGCAAGCGAGGAGGGAGTTGAACCCTGTGACAGATATGTCTGTAGCGAAGGCTGTTGAAGATATGGCGCAAGGCTTGGCAGCGGATCGAAACGGTAGCCAGCCAGCGAGGTTTTCCTGTCCGCTGAACGCTTTTTCCGAAAATATCACCTTTCGTTTACGTCAATATTTAGTAGAGGGAGATTGGCTGCACTCCCTCGCTGAACTAGGGGTATCATGCATCCTGGGTGAATGTCGCCATGAGCACCAAAAACACCAAAAGCACCAAGAAGGCAAGCGATCGACCGGTTGACGATCAAAAGGCGGAGACCGAGGGTGAGCGTCTCAACGCCGAACCGGAGGACTTCCTCGATCTCAAACCGCCAATTGTCCCTGAATTCCTGGACAACATCCTTCTCGTGTTCTCGAAGAGTATCCCCGCTGACGCCTGGTCGCAATGCAAGATCAAGAAGACAGGTCGCGAATACCCGGACGATGAGAATGAGTCCAAGAACCGTGCGTTCCTGGCGGAGTTCGTGCGCGAACGGCTGGAGATGGTCGCAGGCCGAGAGTACGGGCTCTGGTTGAACGGTCGGCTGCCTTTCATCACGCCCCGTGAGCTCCTCCTTTGGCGCTTGCGTCAGTACGTGGAGTACATCTGGGCGTTCCAACTGCCAGACGACGAGGACCTTGCTCTCATCTTCAACACCACGAAGCTCCGAGCGGCAGGCGTGGTAGCGGACTTCACAGCACGGTTCCGAAAGGCTCTCCTGTTCCCCATCGCGCTGCGCCGGTTGTATCGCATCCTGCGCGAACAAGACCCGGTGTATGGCTTGCGGTTGGAGCAGGAGCCGCACAATCGCGCCATTGGCCCGGTTTTCGCAGTGCCGTCCGCCCGCTACGTGCTGGACGCCAATTCCCTGATCGGCGAGTTTCGGATTCGCAAGGATGGTTTTTTCCGTGACGCCGCACTGATCGACAAGGCCGAGAATCTTCTTTGGATCGAGAACGGAGTGATGGAACTTGTAGCGGACGACGTCATTAGGGATGAGCTCTTTCGTCTCTACAAAATCCCCCGCGAGGCCGGGTATGAAGGCTGATTTCGAAAGTCTCTCGGTGGTTATCGGGTTGCTCGGGAACACCGCTCTGCTCGCAACGTTAGTTGCAGAGCTGAACGGAAAAGAACTAACGCAGCTAGCCGAGGGCTTGCGGGCGGATCTAGGCATTCGTTTTGGAGCAGATCGGCCAACTCGGGACTTCATCGAGCGAAAGCGCTCGGAGTTGCTTCAAAAGCTGTTCTCGTGGTCAATGGTCGCCCTGCATGTGGCTTACGTCGTGCTACTGCTCGCGCTCGCGTTGGTTCTGATCATCGGACCCCAAAAAATCTTCTCCTCGGCCGAGGGAGAACTCGCCGAGCCACTCACTTCTGCCGAGTTCGCACTGTATTGGGCGTGGTTCGCAATCAGCTTGTTGATCTACCTGGTCAGCGGCTTCTCTCCCACTTTCAAGTTGTGGAGGCTCTCACACGAGGCGAAGGAATGGCTCGATGAAAATGGGACGCCACCTCGAACAAAGAGAAACTAAGCCAAGCAAACTCGAGATCCCGCTTTCTCGGTTGAACGCGTATCTACATACGCTCGGCCGGTTCCGTGGGGAGCCGGTCATTCCCCGCACGGATTTTCTGGCTGCGCTTCAAGACGTCACACAGCGTCAATTCAGAGAGGACTGCGATTCGTGGGGCCTGGCGTGGACCGAGGGTTTGCCCTTCTCGAAGCTCGCCCGCGCCGTCCGAGGAGAAATCCACCAGCGGAAGCACCGCGAAACGGTTATCGAGCCGTCGCCTGCGGACGTTCCCGACGGCCACGGCCTGCTCAATCTGATCCGCAGCTACGCGGATGCCCAATCGGCTCGTCAAGCTGCTCTGTTGGAGGCCGCCTTCGACTACGCGGAAGCTAGTCCGAAGCACTTCCTCGCATCTCACGGCGATGTCGAGCCGGGCCTCACTGCGTATCGTCATCAGGTCGAGGGAGCGCTTGAGCTTGTAGAACAGATGGTCGGCAACGGCATCGTGATCCACGAGGTTGGCCTTGGTAAAACGATCACGGCGATTCTGGTTCTGATAGAGCTCTTGCGGCGCGACCCGGGACTGAGCTGCCTGATTCTGGTTCCCTCCAACCTCCGCAAGCAGTGGGCGGACGAATTGGCCATTTGGACGGATCTGAAAGTCGTTAGGCAGGAACGCTACGATCCCGGCGCCCTCGCATCCGAACCTTATCTTCTGCTGTCGATCGATTCCGCAAAGGAGAAACTGAGGGCCGAAATCCTGCGATCGAGACGATGGGGGCTCGTACTGGTAGACGAGGGGCATTGGCTCCGCAATGATCAGACAGCCCGATATCAGTTCGTCTACTCTCTCAGGGCACGATACCGACTACTGCTAACCGCTACTCCCGTTCACAATAGCGGTTACGACATCTTCCACCAGGTTAACATGGTGCACCCAGGCCATCTGGGAAGGAAGGCCATATTTGGCGACCGCTTCATGCGAGACGAGCGAAGGATCGTAAACGCCCCGGACCTTCAGAAGAAACTCGCGGTCGTGTTAAGCCAGCGCCAGCGGCATGAAACCGACCTGGAATTCCCCCGGCGACACATCGAGGCCGTCACGATCCGCGAGCGATCGCGAGATGAGCGCGAGCTGTACGAGCAGGTCCTCACTCTGCTACGGGGCATTTATCGTTGGCATCTCGGCTCGGCCGCGTTCCTCCGCCGCCCCTCGGGGAAGGAACAGGGCGTATCACAACTCGTCCTGGTATCGATGCTTGTCCTCCGCGAGCTGGCGAGCCATCCACTATCCGCTCTGAAGACATTGGGAGGGCCGCTCCGCAAGAAAGTAACGCAACTGGCGTCGGCCACCGGGGCGACCGACGACCTCCGCAAGCTGGACGAGACGCTTGCGGCGATAGTCAAAAAATACGACAACATCGACTGGGCCGCCGGCAGGCATCAGAAAACTGACCACTTGATTGAGAAGCTACCGGCGCTCGCCAGCCGCCACGGGCGCGTCATCGTCTACCTGGAGTTCAGGGAGAGTCAGAAGGCAATCGTCGCCCGACTTGCCCACCTCGAGAAGCAGAAGTTGCTCGACGCGGGTCTTTCGCGGAGGCCAGCAGTCATTTCCTACCATGGAGCTCTTTCACAAGCGGAAAAGGAACACCAGATCGATCGGTTCCGCCGGTCCTCGCACGCGTGGTTCATCTCCACCGACGCGGGCGGACAGGGACTCAACCTTCAGGACGGCAAGGTAGTCGTAAATTTCGATTTCCCCTGGAATCCAATGCGGGTAGAACAGCGGATTGGTCGTGTCGATCGCATCGGCCAGGATAGCAAGACCGTCATCGTACAGAACTACATCACCCACGGCACCATCGAGGAGTATGTCTATCGGGCTCTCCGCGAAAAACTCCACGTATGCGAGGACGTACTCGGACGGGTGATCCCCCGAATCTTCCAGTTGGACAGCACGTCATCAAAATACGCAACGCCTGATGACGTTCTCGGCATTGGCCAGATCATTCTGCAAAGCGAGAACGATGAAGACATGCATCAGAGATTCCGGGAGTTTGGCGAGGACCTCGAAGCCGCGAAGGCGTCCGCCAAACGGACGTGGAAGCCGCGCAGGAGGAGACTGGATGAATGAGACAGCTACGGATCATATCGATCGCTGGCTAGGTGCACTGGCAAGGTACTTCGAAGCTCAGCTTTCGAAAAGAGCGGGCGGGTGGGAATTGGACGGCGCCACCGAGAGCTGGGAACGGTTCCTGGATAGCCTTTTAAGCAGGGAGGAGCGACAGGCACTGAACGGCCGGAAGCTGACGTCGATGGGCCTGTCATCAGAGCCGGATGCGGTCGAGCAGTGGCGCGACCGCCTCCGGCTGGTAGAGAAATCCGCAGCTCGGACCCTCACCGATGCACCCGTCGCCTTCGCGGCGGTGATCCCCTCCACGGCGGCCAAGGGTACCAGATACACAGTCGTTCGATTCGCCTTCGGATTCTCCCTATCCCTCGGCCATAGGATCCGGCGACGTTACACGGTGTACTCTCCCACCAGAGAGGGCAACGCTCTATTTCGCCGTGGCGACGACCGCTTGTTCGCACACGGCGCAACCGTTGGGCCCCTCGATCTGAGTCGCAAGGAGCTTCGCGAGGCGATGCCTGCGCTCTCAACTGCAGCGAAGGCCGCGGAGGAAAAATATCGCCAGGAGGCTGAGGTCGTCGCCGAGATCACTCGGCTGCGGCATAGCTTTGTGGAGGAACTTGGTTGCCTCCAGAGACTCTACATCGCGAACTGGGGTCAGGACGCTCCGGTCCTGGGAGCGCCACCGGAGGGTCTCAAGGGTGACGATGTCGTCGAGGCCGAATACGTGACCCGTCTGGAGGATCTAGTTGATCGCTACCACTCCCGCGTCCAATTCGAGCCTCTGACGATCGGCGTGATCGAAGGCTGGGACTATGAGCAATTCCTTGAAAAGGTGTCTGGAACCTAGAGCGTTCTGAGTACATAAAAACAGATGGGAGGGGTCACGCATCAGAAGTTAATTGTCAAGCACCCATCATTATAAATTGCGCTGCTCGGCATTATCGAAAGACAACACCTCTCCTGATCCGCCCCGGTGTCTTTCACCACCCCCCTCGAGTTACCCTCAGCCTCTCGAAACGGCGCCCGTTCCATGACCATTGCTCTGCCCAGAGACTCACTACATCGTTTCGCGGCTTTCTGGAAGGAGTCACGCATGAGTTTGTTGACATTTCGATCTCCAGTAGTCGCAGTTCGCATAAGGAAGGTAAAGAACCGATGACCAAACCAATACCCGAGGGTTGGCACAGCGTGACCCCTCGGCTTGTGGTTCACGATCCAGCCAAGCTGGTTGAGTTCCTCAAGCAGGCGTTCGACGCGATAGGAGATTTTCGCACAGACATCCCGTCCGTGATCAGAATTGGCGCTCTCTCGTCATGGTAAGCAGCGTTGGGCCCCGCGACGCGATGCCTGCCTTTCTCTACCTCTATGTCGAGGACATCGACGCGATGTATCAGCGTGCGCTGGAAGCCGGCGCCGTATCGCTCGAAGAGCCTCAAGATCTGCCCTACGGCGATCGACGCGGGATGGTCGAAGATCCGTGTGGCAACATTTGGCAGATCGCCACTCATAGGGGACATCTCGCTAGATGACATCCGCCTGCGCACCGCTGCAGAGCCCTCCCCGTAAAAGAACTGCGGACGGAGTTCATTGCCGTGCTGCTCTTATTGAATAAATCGCCGCTTCTTTATGATTCTACAACAGGCGAGATCGGATGCGGGCCTCGTACACGGGAACCTGACAATCTGCCCCGCGCCCCGCTCAACTCCGCGTTATGCAGACAAATCACTGCGTTCGACAGCTTCGGGCGATCTGATCGGTGAGATTTCGCACCGTATCCAGCGACCCACGCTTCCCGGTGAAACGCAGGACCCACACCGCGTTCTTGTCTTGAAGATAGTAAAAGGTGTTGGCCATCTTGCGGTTGCCCTCGGTGCTGAAAAATGACAACCGAATGCCGCTGAGCGAGCCGCCGCCGAACGGTTCGCTCGCCGAACCCTCGAAGCCGGAGCGGTATATCTTGAGATTTTCTTCTTCCTGGCGTACCAGATCACTAAGGGCGCCGGGCAGCGTCTCCCTTGTTATCTTCAACAAGCCTTCGCTGCGATCACGATATACGAATTCGGTCTTTTGACGCCCAACCGCGTCGTTGTAAGAAACCGCCCGCCAGTCGCCAATCAGCGTGAGCTTGTACTGCCCCGCCGGATCAGTAAACTCCTGACCGTTTTGGGCCGCGACGGCTGACGCGATCCCGGTTAACAGAACCAAGGTCATGACAAACAGACCTGTGTGCTTCATGGTGCCTCCAAGTGCTTTGTTGATCACGCTGGCTTGCAATTGAGTCCGAAGAAAGTCTACCACAAAACCGACAGGGTTCAGAGTTCGCGGTTCAGAGTTTCGGGTTCGTGGTCTAAGGTTCAGAGTTTAACCTTCAGGCCGTTGTAGCTCAGAAGAGCGGGGAGCAAGCTAAAGCTTGAACCCTGAACTCTGAACCCTGAACCCTGAACCCTGAACCCTGAACTTTGAATTCTAAACCCTGAGCCGCTCGCGTTTCATCGCAAATCCCCGAGCACCTTGCGCTGCTCCTCGACGAGCCGTTCGATCCCACGGCTCGCAAGTTCGGTCATTTGATTCATCTGGTCGTGGGTGAACGGTCTCGTTTCCGCAGTCCCTTGAATCTCGATGTAGTGGCCCGAGCCCGTGCGGACGACGTTCATGTCGACCTCGGCACGCGAGTCCTCGCTGTAGTCCAGGTCCAGCAGCGGCTCTCCACTCATCACTCCAACCGAAACCGCGGCCACGTAGTCAGTGACCGGCAGCGGCGCGGCAAGCTTGCCGTCGTTGTAGAGCTTGCGCAGCGCGAGGACAAGCGCCACGAACGCGCCGGTGATCGAAGCCGTTCGCGTTCCGCCGTCCGCTTGTATCACGTCGCAGTCGAGATAAATGGTTCGCTCGCCCAATCGATTGGTCTGCACTACCGCGCGCAGCGAGCGCCCGATCAGACGCTGTATCTCCTGAGTGCGGCCCGATAGCTGAGCCCGTCCTGCTTCGCGCTGGGTGCGAGTCTCGGTCGCGCGCGGCAACATCGAGTACTCTGCAGTGACCCACCCCTCGCCTCTTCCTCGTTTGAACAAGGGCACGCGATCATCAATCGACGCCGTGCAAATCACTCGCGTGGCGCCCATCTCGATCAGCACCGAGCCTTCGGCATACCGAGTGAACCCGGGGGTGATTCTCACGTCCCTCATTTGATCGTGGGCGCGCCCACCGGATCTCTTATGGCTCATCAGACAATACCCAGCTCCACAGTCTCGACCGAGTCAAGCGGCCGGCCTAAAAAGAACTCCGCAACGCGGCGAAATCTCGCCGCGGAATCGGTGACATAAAACTCGTCGGTCCGCGGTTGCCCGCTCTGGCAAGCGAGGCTCTGCTCTTGAAGCATCTGAGCTAGTGTTTCCGCCACAGCCTCTCCCGAGTCCACGTAGCTGATCTGATCGCCCAGCGTTCGCTCGATCACCGGGCGAAGTATCGGGTAATGCGTGCAGCCCAGAACCAGCGTGTCAACACGGCTCGATCGCAGGTCCGACAGATACTCTTCGGCAACCTGAAGCGTTACCGGATGATTCAACCAGCCTTCTTCGGCGAGCGGCACGAACAAGGGGCACGCGCGGGAAGTTATTTCCAGCCCGCCCCGGATTGCGAGCATCGCACGCTGATAAGCTCCGCTGGCCACAGTCGCTTCGGTTGCGATGACGCCTATATGACCGTTGCGAGTTTGTTCAACCGCGCGGCGGGATCCCGGGCGGATTACTCCAATAACTGGAACCGAACATTTGCTCCGCAGATAATTTGCCGCCAGCGCCGATGCGGTGTTGCAGGCGATCACAATCGCCTTTACACCTTTTGACTGAACGAAGGTAGCGCACTCGAGCGCATACCTCTCAACTGTCGCGGCCGAGCGAACCCCGTAAGGAATGCGCGCCGTATCGCCGAGGTAAATCAGGCTCTCGTTTGGAAGCCGCCGCTCAACCGCCCGAAAAACGGTGAGGCCCCCCACACCTGAATCGAATATGCCGATGGCAGAGTCATTTCGAATTGCGAATTTCGGATTGCGAATTTCAGATGTGTCCATCTTCGCCTGGTCAACTACCTAGAAACCTTAGTTATCCCACAAGCCGCAATTCGCAATTCAAAACTCGCAATCCTCAATGTCCCTTTGAATGCTTACCCCTGCGTTCCACTAAAATCGACGACAGGCGTTCAAGCTCCTCGTCAGCTTCATCGAGCGTCTCCTGCAAGCTCTCCGATTCAAACGCGAGTCCCGATGACTCCCTTCGGACTTCCTCCACGCCCCGGTCCGACGCCTGTATGTCATGCTCGAGCATCGACATCTCTGCCGCCGACGCCACTACGTCGGTGATGTGATCGCACAACAAATCGACAGAAGCACGAATCGCTGCCGTTCGATTGCCAGCCACTACGAGACTGGAACGCGTCCGCTCGACCCGCTGCAATAGAGCCGTTCGAGTCTTTTCCAGCTCCTCTATGTCACGCAAAAGGTGGGCAAGTCTTGATGCTTCATCGGGCCGGTCAGTCATCGGTTGACCTCTTATGAACGAGGAGCGGACGCCTCGCCCTTGGTTTCAGGGGACATCCGCCCGACAGGTGTTTCCGCGCAATCTTCAAATGGAGGTGGAGAGAATCGAACTCTCGTCCGGAAGCCCTCAGCGAAAGAACCTACATACTTAGTTGCTTCCTAAAGATTCACTCGCCGTAACCGCGGAAGCAACGAAGCATCACGGCAAGCTAGCCCAGATTGATCTTACCCTCCGGCCCCCTGAGCACGGGTCCTTTGGGGCAGCCTGCTTAAGTTACGCTTCTTCCCGGCACACAGGCGATGCCGGGGGAAACGTGGCTGAGATTAGGCAGCCAATGCTAGTTCGCTATTCGCGATTGTGTTTTTCCAAGCTTGATAACGCGGGGCATGGGCCGCGGTATGCATCTTTCACCTCGGAGTACCCCCGTCGAAACCTGGCACCCCCAAACGCAACAAGTCTAACACCCGCGCTTCGTGCGGAACAAGCCATATCACGTCAGCCATTTCACGAAGCGCTTGCGGCTTGCTCGCCCAGCGTTCGCGCTCGCTCCATCGCTTCCTCGTAGCGCGCGAGGTACGCGGCGAAGTCGTCTTCCGATGACGGGAACATCCCATACCACACATAATCGAACCGGTCGGTCAAATAGCGCATCGGACCAACCAGCGCCGTGAAACGGGATGCCTTCCTCAGGTATTCGTGATTCGTCGCGCTGTCCTCAAGCTCGATCAGGTTGCGCTCACCCAGTTCGTATAGCAACGAGACGTACAGCTTGCGCACCGCGGTGCGGAAGTCTCCCGCTCGTGCGGCGGCGAGTCCGGCTTCCGCAAGCTCGCCAGACGTGCCGTCCGCAGCAATCTCCTCACCAAGCACCAGCCTCGTCTTCTTGCGTTTTGGCTGAGGCCGCCGGAGCCTTCTTGCGAGCACCACGGCCACGATCAACGCCGTCCCTAGAACCAAAACCAGCACCACCTTGGACATCCAGCCGGAACCTGCGCCGGCCCCGAACAGCCTCTCGAGCAAACGCGTCAGCGCAAACAAGATTTCATCGCGAACCTCGCGTATCTTCCGCCACACTTTTTTGATGAAAGCTCCAATCTGCGTCTCGTGCTCGGGCTGATAGGCAGGACGGCTCAAGATCTCTCCGATCTTGTCGCGCGAGTCGGAGAGTTCGCCGGACGCCGCAGCCTCGGCGCGACGCAGATGATCATCAAGAGCACGCAGCCGACCGGCCGCTTCGTTTAACCTGGCGATGCGCTGCTGCGGATCTTTCTCGGCGGTGTAGGAATCTAGCAGCACGTACAGCCAAGTGTTATCGACCCAGACCTGGCGGCCCTCGAACTCGATTTGTTCCGATTTTGGCAGCAATTCCTTGATGTGACTAATGCCCTCTTCGCTGTACTCGGTATCCGATTTGATTCGACCGATCTGTTCGGCTGCGCGGAAGACGTGATTCTCATAGTTTAGCAGCGTCTTTGCGGCTGACGCCTCAGTAGTAAGGAGGAGCGTCAGAAGCAGGATTGGAGCGAGCTTCGACATTGTTCGCATTTCTAAAGGCATCTTGAAGGACATATCTGAGGCCGTCCAACTATCGCGTCAAGTTCCCACAATGCATGCAAAAGCTAGCGCCCGGTAGAAGCGACGCGCCACACGCCCCGCAAGAGGCTGCGGTCGGCCACTGCGAACTGGGCACGCTCTCGGCCGCGTCGCCCACGCTCAGATTCTCGGCCGCGTGCTGGAACTTATCACGCAACACTTCGGACTCTGTTCGCGGCACGCCTTCAGGCGAGGCTGGCTCCGTTCGCTGTTGAGGAGGACGATACCCCGCGAGTCCGAGCGGACTGGTCTGAACATACGCCCGGCCAGGGTCGACCCGCGCCGGCATCTGATATCCGAACGCCGAAGGCTGTACCGTTGGCTGCCAAATGAACCCGGGGTTGATTTCGCGCGCTATCAGATCGAGGTCGTACGCTTCCTTTCGAACCCGGCTGTCAAAGTACAGCAGCGTAAACGACACAATCCAGATCGGCAAGCTCAGCAAGTTCGATATCTGTCCGAACGACGTGGAGAGGATGCTCCAGGTCGGGCCCACAAAAAATGCAGCGCTCAACACGCCTGAGAAATACAACGCGATTAGGACGGGGAAGGTGAACGCCGCAAGTAACGACAAATGCACAAAGTACGTGAAGACGGCGATGGCGCCGACGCGATACCAGTTCCCTTTGCCGAGTCGAATCGCGCGGCCCAGCGCATTGCCGGCCGACTGACCCTCGATCATCACGATTTGCGGAAGAAAGACCACACGTGCCACGACTACACAGATCAACAGGAGACTGAGCGCGACCGCGACGATCACCGTGACAACCAACATCACCGTCATCATCCATTGCGGCAATCCCGCCGCCGCGATTACGCCGATAATGAGGCCGACGAGCATTATCAAAACGAACAAAACGATGCTCACGACGATATAGGCCGCCAACAGCATCACAATTAAAAGCAAGCCCATCAACGTGATCGCGCCGAGCCTGCGCTTGATCGCAACGAAGCACCTGCGAAATGTTATTTGCTCGCCCAACATCAGGTGATCGCCGACTATGCGCGACAACCCCGATACCGTCAATAGCTGCACGTACGCCCACACGGGGTAGCCAAGCCCTCCAATCGCCAGCATCCACACCGCGGTGACGGGCACACCTCGAGAGCCTGCGGTTGATGTCAGCAAGCTGGTGTACCCGTGCCAGAACATCAGCGATACGACGTACCCTATCAAGGTGGGCACCGCCGTAATCGCCACCAGCGGAGTGAAGTTGCGCCGGTAGAGCCGCACCGAGCGATCTATCACGTCGCCAGTCGAAATGGGTTCGAGTATGGTGAACCTGGGCATCGAATTCTTATTTGTCGACGCGCGTTTGCCACGTTCGTGGCTCGCGATGATTGTGCAAGAGAGCGATCACAACAACTACATCGTTCTTCAACGAGTAGAAAACGCCGTAAGGAAATCTGTTCCGTCTTTGCGGCGGTTAGCAATTCGAGTTTCATTTTGTAGCGTGCTCATCTAACCAGGCAATCGCTTCTTCGCCCGACAACGCCTCAATCTCGCCGCGCTCATATGCATCAAGTCGAGCCTCGGCTTCGTCTGCGCACATCTGCTCGATTGCTCGTGCGCTTCCAGGCGATAGGCTGTCCAGGATCCGCTCGGCCAATTGTGCTCGCTCTTGCGGAGGCAGCGTGAGAATTTCATCGAGAAGTTCTGTGCCACCTGCTGACATTTCCAAACCCTCCGTTCTTGGTGAAGCGCAGCTTGAATTTCATTGTAGATAGCACTGGCGGGAAAGGCCACATCGAATTCGCTCTGCTGAAATCGCGCTAGAGCTTGGCTAGTACAATGGACTAGCATCCAAGGCAGATTTTTCAACCGACTTATCCAGGTTATGCCTTAGAACAACCTTCCCAACGAGATCATGAAACCACGAGGGAGACGACGGAGCAACGAATATTTTCTCGATGAGTTGTTCAAGATCTAACGTCACCTGGACTCCGGACTTCGGCAGGTCGTTCGGAAAATCCTCTCTTAGAGGATCGGCGGGTAGGCGATGAGGGCCGTTTTCAGATCGTGGGACGCATTGTATTACCGCTCATAACTCGCGCTCATGCTCAAAAGACTCTCCCTTATGCGTCACAACGTGCAGTATGTTGTCCATAGCAGGTTGAGGGTCGTTTTTGAAATTTATGTAGTTAACTTTGCCAATGAAAACCTGGTTATTCTTGCAGCTAGTGGAACCGTTCAGACAGTCTAGGAATCGTTTGTAGGTTGACTGAACACAAATTGCCTCTGCAGTTCTTGCATATAACTTCCACATAGCCGGTGATTCCAGTTCATTCATGTGCCAGCCACTGACATAGGTCCATTGCCTTTGCCATTTCAGTACCTGCGGAACCATTTCTTGTACACGGCCCACCTGCTGAGGATTCCCCAACCCTACCCACCATTTCTCTCTGCTCGTCAGTTCAGCGCGTGTTGACGAACCTTCGAACGGATCGCCTAAACGATCGAGTCTAGCGAAGAACAGTCCTGCCTCCTCAAGCATGGATACAAACTTTGTGAAATCCATGTACCGCCATATCTTGACATCGACATTGGCTGGTGCGATGAAGGCTGGATTTTCAGTCACTGGCATGTGCTGGCTGCCTCATGGAGTCGCGATGGACTCAAACACCTTGCGAAGGGCCTCCTCCCCAGGAACGGTCTCGACCAGCCCGGCGCGCACTTCGTCTCGCCTGCGTGTCGCCTCACCAGCCCAAAGTCGATCAATTCGGCCGAGTTCCTCGGCGTCGAGGCTTTCTACCAAAAGGTCCGCGAGTCGCGCTCGAGATTCGCTCGGCAGAGTCATTGCCTGCTCAACTAACTTTTCAAGTGTAGTCGCCATGAGCGGAAGATACTGCAACTAGCGGCGGTCATCAAGCTGAAGAACTCATTCAAGGCGCTGTATAGTCCGCCCGCACGTCGTTCAGCGCCCTGCCTGGGCCGCAGCCGCACGTTTCAAAACCTTCTTCGCAGTCACATGCTTCATTAGCTCGTTCTTATCCATGAAGAAAGTCGGGGCAGCCTTACTCTTGCTGAAAAGCTTTTCCGCTTGATCGTCCCAGTGACCGCTTTCCTTATGATCGCTCTCGCCAAGCGGGATGATTGCGTAAGACTTCGGCGGGTTGGTCATCACTACTATCTGCGTTGACGTCTGCCCACCGGCACCCACCATTTCTTTTCCAACTGGCCCGAAGCTGATCGCGCGCGGCGTCGCCATACCTACATTGTTAGCCCCGCCGTTCAGCGACCCGCCGCCAACCGGGAATGTTCTGTCGCCACTTTGCCTGCCAACACGGAAGTATCTGCCATAAGGCACGCGCAGCGAACCGAAGTTTGACTTGAGCCATTCGCTCGCCTTCCCTACCGCCGCGATTAGTTGATCATCGGTGATGTCGGCGGGAACTTCGACTTGCTTGCCAAGGTCGGGGCCTAGCCCTCTCTTGAACGCGTAATAAGCGAGGGCGCCTTCCGAGTCGGCGTCGCTCCTCCGGTTCCACTTCTGTATCAAGTCGAAGACCTCGATGGCTTCGGCAGTTACACCCGGCCTGCCACTGGCCGCATCAGACGAAACCGACGAAGCGCTCGGCGAGCCTCCAGCTTTCGCCCACGAGGCTTTTAATCTCGCCTGCCACAACTCCGCGTGATAGACCCGCGGACTGAACGCGATGTTGATCGCGTCTTCCAGCGTCACTTTATTTGCCCCGTCCAGCAAGTCGGTCATCATCTCCGCTCGCTGATGCCGAGGCGCAGTCCGGCTGGCGTTGTAGATGTAAGGCGTGTACTTCTCGGGCACGAGCGGACTGTCCTTCATCATCCCGAACGGCGTCACGTTGCAATTGTGCATGTAGCCGCTTGTCGGATTGGTGATCTGAACCAGATCGCTTATCGGGTGAATGCCTTGCCACTCAGTCGCCGAGGTGTTGCCTGGAATTGGCTTGCTCGGATCGACGCCCTTCGCGCGGATCGGCACTCGCCCGGTGCGCAAGTAGTATATGTCTCCTTGAACTGTTCCGACCATGATGTTCTGGGACATCAACTGAAGATGCCCAAGCGCGCGCTTCATCTCGTCGAGGTTCCGCGCCGTCATCATCTCGTGGATCTGATCGGTCAGTCCTACTTCGTTTGCGTAAGAGATCGCCATCGAATAAGCCTTGCCGCCTTTATGCGCGACAATCGGCCCGTGATGAGTGTATTCGATTTCGACTTCCCTCCAATCGATCGCCTCCCCTTTCTTCACTCCGATCTTCTCCTTGCGGACTTGAATGTCGCGCCACTGACCGTCGTAGCGATATTGGCGGGGATTGGCCGGGTTCAGCTCCTCTTCGTAGATGTCGGAGGTGTCGGGTCCGCCGGTGGTCATCGCAACCGAGCAGTAGCGGCTGTGGCCGAGGCTCGGAAAAGGAACGCCGAGTATCGACACTCCGGACACGTTGTAATCCCCGGCGTAGATTCTGATCTGGTAGAACCGGAACTCGCCGTACCAGCTCAGATGAGGATCGATGACCGCGATCGGCGCATTCATCGCGGTGCGGCTGGGAGCGATCAGCATTTCGTTCGAGCCTCGATAAGCGGCCGGATCAGGCTCAATGCCTCCGCGCCGGAGGTCGCCGCCGGCTTCGCCCAGCGGCCAGCCCCAGATGATGTACCGGCCGAGCGCAATTACATCCCAGGGGTGAATCTCCTGCGCCCACTTTGGCACTTGTTCGGGATGCTCACGCATGAAGGTTTTTACGCCGTCGATATAGGCTTCAATGCCGGCCCGCATCTTTGGGCTCACCTCGTTGTACTTCTCGCGGCTGATGTCGGAGTGCCGCCACATTCGTTGGATCAGATCTGCGCCATAGGAGTCCGGTCCGAAGACCTCGGCCATCGTACCGTTCGCACGGCGGTAATTCTTCAACAACTCTTCGAGCCGGTCCTCGGCTTGCGCATAGCCGATTGCAAAGGACGCGGCTTCAAGCGTCGGCGCAAACACGTGCGGGATTCCGTATTCATCGCGGTAGATGGTGGCCTCGTCGACTGCGCGCGCTGTCCCGGAGTGCGCAGCGAAAGGAAGGACTAGCGATAGAGTGATGACAACCAGAAGCGCTCTTTTCACGGTGATGCTCCTTATAAGTTTGGTTTTCAATCCCAATTCTTGTCTGATCGATGGTGAATGCCGCGATATTAGGACAACTTGCGGAACAAAGTCCATCGTGTCAGTTTGGGCCGTCACTTTTCACCTCATCCAGGTGTCTCGATTTGTTTTGGAATTTTACGTCCACTCGAGGGAAATCTATGGTACACTGCGCTAACCCGTGTCCAGTAGGTATCGGGCGAAAGACAAAAGGCTGTAGCCGACAAAGCGAAGGACGCCCCGTCCTCTTTGGAGATTTGATCAAGAGTTCCTTACTGTGGTACGCAGAGGTCTCCTCCTCCCGAGAGCCGTGAGACAAGGATCACTGTTGCTACGTCAGTGAGTGCAGTAGCATGCAGCCGCCAGAGGTCCCCTCTCTCAGCGACAACAGATTAGAACAGTCCGATTCTGGATTGACAGTCATATTGTCGGACCCGGTGGAGTCTCGCCTGCAGAGCATTACTAACGTCGTCACCAGGTGCGGCGCTCACCCAATTCGAATCGAGGACGCTGCCGATGTCGAGACCGACGAGTCCGCGGCTCGGGCCGGACTAGCGGTTGTCGCACTGGGTGAGATATCGAATGTCGCCGAATCGCTTACAACCGTGCGCGCCCTGAGGCAGAAAGGTATGAGAGTGATCTGCCATGAGGCGGGCGCTCACCTCTGGCCGGTCGGCGTCCAGTGCCAACCATTGCTCGCCGGCGCCTGGAAGTTGCTTGACAGCGGCAGTCCTAACTTCGCCGATGAGTTGCCTCAGCTCATCAATCGTTGCTTCGAAGAAGAGTCGGAGCGGGCCGTCGAGGAGGCACAAATACGATCCGAGATGAGACGGCTGGGAATAGTCGGCGAAAGCCGCAGTTTGATCTCGGTCTTCCATTGGGCCATTCGGGTCAGCGCGTTGAGCGATCTGCCGACGCTTATCACCGGTGAGACTGGCACGGGCAAAGAACTCCTCGCAAGAGCCATTCATCAACTCGATCCTAAACGTGCCAGAGGTCCGTTTGTAGCGCTGAATTGTGGCGCGATCAATCCCGGCTTGATCGAAACCGAACTGTTTGGCCACCGGCGTGGCGCTTTTACTGGCGCGGATCGGGAGAGAAAGGGATTGATTCGTTCTGCGCATTCGGGCGTCCTCTTCCTGGACGAGGTGGGTGAGCTTGATCCCAACGCCCAGACAAAACTCCTGCGCGTGTTGCAGGAGAATTACATTCTCGCTGTCGGCGACGATCGCGAGACTGCGGTTGACGTTCGGGTGATCGCGGCCACCAATCGGGACCTCG
>WNFR01000587.1_pt1 | contig 47337 bp, 50 predicted proteins | sample 5400221 | NCBI WGS metagenome assembly WNFR01 (sample SAMN13153357, study PRJNA577476) | soil metagenome | isolation source: 40 cm soil under Madrone tree | place: USA:California | collected 2016-06-14 | reverse complement strand
TAGTCACTTCCGACAATCCTCGAACTGAGGATCCGGAAGCGATCATTGAAGACATCGAGGCAGGTTTGAAGAGGATCGCGCGCCCGTACGTCAAGCTGACGGACAGGCGCGAAGCTATCTTTCACGCAATCGGCGAAGCTGGCGAAGGCGACGTGGTGTTGATAGCGGGAAAAGGGCACGAGACGTATCAGATCGTTGGCGAGCAAAAGATTCACTTCGACGATCACGAAGTGGCACGCGAGGCGATGAAGGGACGGGAAGTAACATAGTCTTTAGTCCTGGGTGCGCAGGCATCCCTGCCTGCTCGGCGTCCGGGAGAAGAGGCAGGCAAGGATGCCTGCGCTCCCGGGTCTAAAGTCTATGCTATGCCGCTGAACAACATGAACCTGGGTAAGATTGCAGACATTCTCGGATCTAACATACGCGCGGCGCGCGGCGCCAGCGAACTAGCCGAGCGAGAGCCGGTCGGCTACTCGATCGATTCGCGCACCGTGCGCGCCGGCGAACTGTTCTTCGCCATCAGAGGCGAGAGCTACGACGGGCACCGGTTCGTTGCGGACGCGATCGCCCGCCGCGCACTGGCCGCGGTTGTATCCCGCGACTTTCTGGACTCGGACCCGGGAAGACAAATTGATCCGCAAAAGTCGGCGGTGATCCTGGTGGACGACACGTTGTCGGCTCTTCAGTTTCTGGCTTATACCGTTCTCAAGAGCTGGCGAGGAGATGTCGTTGCGATAACCGGAAGCCTTGGAAAGACAACGACGAAAGAAATGATAGCGGCTATGCTTGCGCGGGTCGGCCGCGTTGTCAAAACCACTGGCAATTTGAACAACTACTATGGACTGCCGCTGTCGGTGTTGAAGATGGAATCCGATGGTAAGCACGCTTCGGACTTTGATTACGCCGTGCTCGAGATGGGGATGAATCACAAGGGCGAGATCGCGCGGCTCACCGAGATCGCTCCGCCTGATGTCGGCGTGGTTACGATTGTCGCACCCGCCCATCTCGAGTTCTTTACTTCGATCGACGAAATCGCAGAAGCTAAGGCTGAGATGGTCAGCGGTATAACTTCGGGCGGCGCCGCGGTGCTGAACGCGGACGATGAACGAGTTGCCAGAATGGGCGCGATGCGCAATGACATCACCAGCCTGACCTTCGGGATCGAGCACGACGCCGATGTGATGGCGACCGAAATAAGACCGGAAGGTGTTAGTGGAAGCAGCTTCGTGCTTTCGACGCGACGCGGCCGGATCGAAGCGCGAGTTCCGCTTCCGGGACGGCATAACATTTATAACTCGCTGGCGGCGGCGACAGTCGCCGATCTGTACGAAACGCCGCTGGAAGAGATCGCGGCAGCGCTCGCCGAAACGCCAACTCCGAAGATGCGCGGCGAGGTGGTGTTATTCCGCGACGGCTTCACGGTCATCGACGACTCGTACAATTCAAACCCGCGCGCCTTGTTTGAAATGGTCTCAACGGTGTGCGCGAACCAGGACAGCAAACGTAAGATCGTCGTCGCCGGCGAAATGCTCGAGCTTGGCGCCACCGGTCCGGAGCTTCATCGCGAAGCCGGACGGCAGATAGCGCGGCTCGGCGTCGACAAGCTAATCGGTGTGCGTGGGCTTGCGGAGGAACTCGTCGCGGGCGCTCGCGAAGCCGGAATGAACGCCGAAGACGCAGTCTTCACGGCTACTCCGGAAGAAGCCGCCGAGATGATGTTTAGCGAAGCGCGCGCGGGCGACCTGATCCTTGTGAAGGGCTCGCGTGGAGTAAAGACTGAGATCGTTGTGGAAGGGATGAGGCAGAGATTCGAGACGATCGTGGACTCGTGCGAGACAATTACCGGTGACGCCGCAACAGGGAGATGTTGAGACGTTGGTGTGATGTTTCGCGGTCAGGTGCTACCGCGGTGACCCAGAGGCGGAATGTTTTATTATCTGAGATTACTTCAGAATCACGACGCTCTGTCGTTTCTCCGGGTTTTTGATTACGTATCGTTTCGCACCGCCTGGGCCGCCATCACTGCGCTCGCGATCAGCCTGATTTTTGGGCCGCGAATGATCAGGCTGCTGAAAGAGTTTGAGATCGGACAACAGATTCGCGAAGAAGGCCCACGTACTCATGAAGCAAAACGGGGAACGCCGACGATGGGCGGCGTGCTTATTCTGCTGGCGGTCGCGATATCGACTCTGCTGTGGTCGGACCTGTCAGTTGCGTATGTGTGGATCGCGGTGGTGACGACGCTCTTGTATGGGGTTATTGGATTCGCGGATGACTACTTGAAGGTCAAGCGGCGTCACAACCTCGGGCTGACCGGCAGGCAGAAGTTGTTGCTGCAATTCATCGTCGCGTTCGCTTTCGGACTGGCGCTGAGATATTTGACAACTTACAGCACCAGGTTGAGCGTGCCGTTCTTCAAGACGTTCAATCCCGAGGTATGGTGGCCGATTTACCTTCTTGGTTTTTCGCCGCTGGTGGTCGTTGGCTTCTCGAATGCGGTGAATCTGACCGATGGACTCGACGGGCTGGCGATATCAGTGACGATGATAACTTCGGCGGCGCTGACGGGATTTACGTATGTGAGCGGGCACTTGAGGTTTGCCGAGTACCTGGGACTCGAGCACAACCCGGGCATCCACGAACTTACGGTTTTCTGCGCAGCGCTGACCGGGGCGAGTCTCGGGTTCCTGTGGTTCAACGCGCCGCCAGCGGAAGTGTTTATGGGCGACGTAGGGGCGCTTGGAATCGGCGGAGCGATTGGCGCGGTCGCGGTCATGATCAAACAGGAGTTCCTGCTGGTGATGATCGGCGGCGTGTTCGTGATCGAAGCGGTGTCGGTGATTCTGCAAGTCGCTTCGTTCAAGATTTTTCATCGGCGGATATTCAAGATGACCCCGATACATCATCACTTCGAGTTGATGTATCCGCCGGAGATTTCGCGTCGCATGGAACCGAAGCTGGTGTTTCGGTTCTTGATAATTGCAATACTGTTTGCATTGCTCAGCCTCTCGACGCTGAAGCTGAGGTAGAGAATTAAGCCCAGGATGGATCTTGAAGGCAAAAAGGTACTGGTCGTCGGAATCGCGCGCAGCGGAGTTGCTGCCGCGCGTCTGCTTGCCTCGCGAGGCGCGATGGTGATCGCCAACGACATCAAACTCGAATCCGAGCTTGGGGATGCCGCGGATGAGTTGCGGAGGCTCGGCGTAATGTTGTCGTTGGGTGCTCATCCGGAGAGCTTGTTCGTCAATGCCGAGTTGATCGTGTTGAGCCCAGGCGTGCCGGCCGATCTTGCGCCGCTCGAATCAGCGCGCCACGCCGGAGTTGAGATCATCAGCGAGCCCGAGCTTGCGGGCCGGTTCTTGCGCGGGCGGATGATTGGCGTCACCGGCTCGAACGGCAAGACGACAGTCACGACGCTGGTTGGGGAGTTGATGCGCGCGGCGGGCGCGGAGGTAATTGTCGGCGGCAACATCGGAACACCGCTGACAAGCTTGATCGAAAGGTCCGCCGAGAACACCTGGACCGTTGCCGAGCTGTCGAGCTTTCAACTGGAGATGATCGACAGCCTGCGCGTCAATGTCGCGGTCGTGACCAATATCACGCCGGATCATTTGGACCGGCACGGCTCGTTTGAAAACTACGTGCGCGCCAAGCACAGAGTCCTCTTGAATCAAACCGAAGACGACTGGGCGGTGCTCAACGGGCAGGATCAGGGAGTGGCCGACATGGTTGCGAAGCTCGGAGTCCAGTCGAGAGAGGTCTATTTCAGTTCGCGCGGGGCTGAAACGGTGGAGGGTGTTGAGGCGGGCGCCTACGTTCAAGGGGGCCGTGTTTGGACGACGATGATGACCGATCGCGAAGGTGAGGTCGACGTGATGGGGCTGGACGAGATAACTCTGCCAGGGATGCATAACGTCGAGAATGTCATGACCGCGCTTGCGGCGACGTTCTGCGCGATGGGAACGGGGATCAACGATCTTCCGGCTCTCAGCGAAGCTATCAAGCGATTCAAGGGAGTCGAGCATCGGATCGAATATGTGGCCGACATTGACGGCATCAGGTTCTACAACGATTCAAAAGCCACGAACGTCGATTCAACGGTGAAGGCACTCGAAGCGTTTGAACGAAACATAATTGTCATTCTTGGTGGAAAGGACAAAGGCAGCGACTACACGGTCCTTGCTCCGCTGATTCGCGATCGTGTGAAACTCGTAGTCTTGATAGGTACGGCCAGCGACAAGATCGCCGAGCAGCTTCGAGGCACGGGGCCGATGACTCGCGCTGAATCGATGCGAGACGCGGTGCTTAAGTCCATGGACGCCGCAACCACGGGCGACATCGTATTGCTTGCGCCCGCTTGCGCGAGCTTCGATATGTTTGACAACTACGAGCACCGAGGACGGGTGTTCAAGGAGGCGGTGCACGATCTGAGAATTGCGAATTGCGAATCTCGAATTGCGAATTGACTCGGGGGACGGGCAATTCGAAATTCGAAATTGCTTATGGCTACGAGCAACAGAGTTCCAGTGCCGAGGTGGAAGCGTGAGGCCGAGCTGGTCCTTGGGCGAGGGGTAAACTCGCACCCACAGTCCGGGCGCGAGCTGCCCGTGGACAAGGTGCTGCTTGCCATCGTTATGGGCATCACGCTGTTCGGTGCGGTAATGGTTTACAGCGCGTCGGCGATTCTCGCGGAAAAGAATTACGGGAGCCAGTTTTACTTTCTCTCACGTCAGGGGATTTGGGCGCTGGTAGGGCTGGCCGCGATGGCGGTGGCCCTCTGCATAGACTATCGGCACTACAAACGGCCGGTGGTGATTTACTCGGTGCTTGTGGTTACGCTGTTGATGCTGGTTGCGGTGCTGTTTCTGCCGAGGGTGAATGAAACTCACAGGTGGATCAGGTATGGCCGCTACTTCTCGCTGCAGCCTTCTGAGCCGGCGAAACTGGCTCTGGTAGCCTTTTTGGGGTTCTTTCTCGAAAAGCGAGTGAAAGAGATTGAGAGTTTCAAACGTACCTTCGCCCGCGCCGCTGTCGTTTCGGGAGTTCTGATCGGGCTGGTCGGGGCCGAGCCCGATCTCGGTACTGCGCTGGCACTCGGGTTGGTCTTCGTGACGATGATGTTTCAGGCCGGCGCGCCTGTTCGCTACTTTGCGGCCCTCGCGGTGCCCGTAGTGCCCGCGATTACATACATGCTCTTGAAGCCGTGGCGATTCGCCAGGCTTCTGGCGTTTCTGGATCCGTGGAAATACCAGACGACGTGGGGATTCCAACCGGTCCAGTCGATGATCGCGATTGGAAGCGGCGGGCCTGGCGGCGTAGGGTTCGCACAGGGAAGGCAGAAGCTCTTTTATTTGCCGGCTCCGCATACAGACTTCATTTTCGCGGTTATCGGCGAAGAGCTTGGGCTGATAGGTGCGGGGACGCTGGTTTTGCTGTTTGCGTTGCTGGCGTGGCGAGGATTCCGCGCGGCTCGATTTGCTCCGGACCTGTTCGGGCAGTTGCTCGCTGTTGGGCTGACTACGATGATCATCGCGCAGGCGTTTTTTAACATCAGCGTGACGCTGTCGCTTGTACCCACGAAAGGCATTCCGTTGCCGTTCGTCAGCGCGGGTGGGTCGTCGCTGGCGATCAGTCTTTTCGCGGCAGGCGTACTGCTGAACGTGTCTAAGCACGGAAAGGCATGAAGATGGACGGTGGACGATGGAGGATGGAGCATGGAGGTGAGACCTCGATTCTCGATCCTCGATCCTCGATCCTCGATCCTCGATCGCTATGAGGGTCATCATTGCGGCTGGTGGAACAGGCGGGCACGTTTTTCCGGGCGTCGCAATCGCGCGTGAGTTTAACCGGCGCGATCCGTCGGCGGAGATTCTGTTCGTCGGCACCGCGCGGGGGCTCGAAACGAAGATCGTGCCGCGCGAAGGCTTCAATCTTGAATTGATCAGCGTAGGGGCGCTAAAGGGCGTGTCGGTCTTTGAACGAATCAAATCGCTCGCCGTGCTTCCGATGAGCTTCATAGCTGCGCTTCGAATTTTGAGGCGATTCAAGCCCGACGTGGTGATCGGCGTTGGCGGCTACTCGTCGGGCCCCACGCTGTTGATCGCCGCACTTTCGCGAATACCGACGATGGTCGTAGAGCCGAACGCGATGCCGGGGTTCACGAATCGAGTGCTCGCACGCTTAGTGGACGCCGCGGCGCTGGGCTTCGCGGATGCGCAAAAGTACTTCGGGCAGCGCGGGGTTGTGACCGGGAACCCCGTACGCGTAGACTTCGCGCGGCTCACCAAAAAGGCGCGCGGCGAGAGGTTAGACGTGCTGATCTTTGGTGGGAGCCAGGGGGCGCGAGCTATCAACAGGGCAATCATCGGAGCATTGCCGCTGCTCGCTCCGAAGAGAGACCGGCTTGCCCTTACGCACCAGACAGGTGAGCCAGACTTCGATATGGTCAAGCGCGCATACGCCGATGCTGGATTCGATAGCGCCGAGGTAAGGCCGTTCATTCACGACATGGCCGCCCAGTTCGAGCGGGCCGATCTGCTCATTTGCAGGTCGGGCGCTACGACGGCGGCGGAGGTTGCAGCGGCAGGAAAGGCGGCGATCTTTATTCCGTTCCCGTTCGCGACCGACGATCATCAGCGCAAGAACGCTGAGGCCTTTGAACGTGTAGGCGCGGGGCGAATGATTCTTCAGAAGGACCTGACGCCGGCTAGACTGGCCGAGGAATTGAATTCGTTGATTGAACATCCGGAAGAGATCGATCGAATGGAAGAAGCCAGCCGCGGATTGGGCCGTGCGGATTCGACGGAGCGAGCTGTGGATTTGGCAATGTCATTGGTTATTCTATAGGACCTATAGGACCTATAACTAAGAAAAATGCTTTTTCGAGGACTCAGACACATTCACTTTGTTGGGATCGGGGGCATCGGCATGAGCGGCATAGCCGAGGTGCTGCTATCGCTCGATCAAAACTTCCGGGTCACCGGCAGTGACCTCAAGCGTTCGCAGATGACTGAGCGTCTGGAATCGATGGGCGCGATCGTCTCGGAAGGCCACAACTCTGAGAACATTGTTGGAGCGGATGTCATCGTGACCTCCTCGGCGATACGCTATGACAACCCCGAAGTCGTTGCCGCCCGGCAGAAGCAGATTCCGGTAATACCACGCGCGGAAATGCTGGCTGAGTTGATGCGCCTTTACCGGCAAGGCATCGCGGTCGCCGGCACTCACGGCAAGACTACAACGACCTCGATGATTGCCCACCTCATGACCGGGACCGGATTCGATCCTTCGGTGGTGGTGGGAGGCCGCGTTGCTTCTCTCGGTTCGAACGCGCGTCACGGACGCGGCGAATACATCATAGTCGAAGCCGACGAATCTGACGGCTCGCTGCTGCTGTTGACGCCCACGATCGCGGTGCTGACTAACATAGATTCCGATCATCTGGATCATTTCACCGGAGGCATAGAACAGATCAAGCAATGCTTCGTCGCCTTCGCCAACAGCGTACCTTTTTACGGAACCATCGTGCTTTGTCTCGACGATCAAAATGTGCAAGCGATCATACCGCAGCTAACGCGCCGGACGATCAGCTACGGCTCCGCGGCTCAGGCGGACGTATCGGCGCCGCGGATAAATCTGGACGCAAATTTTGGTTCCGAGTTTACGGTTCGCGCCTTCGGCGAAGAGGTGGGCAGGATCAAGCTTCCGGTGCCCGGCCTTCACAACGTTCAGAACGCTCTGGCTACTGTGGCGGTCGGGCTCGACCTCAGCATCAAGTTCGAAAACATTGCGGAAGTGCTCGCCGAGTTTCGCGGAGCCGAGAGAAGATTCCAGATCAAAGGCGAGAAGAATGGCGTGCTGGTGGTAGATGACTACGGCCATCACCCAACTGAGATCAAGGCGACGCTCGCGGCGGCGCGCACGGCCGGGCGGCGGGTGGTGACATTGTTTCAGCCGCATCGCTACACTCGCACGCGCGATTTAAAGGATGAGTTTGCCCGCTCTTTTTACGGCGCGGACCTTTTGCTCATCGCGGATATCTACGCGGCGAGCGAGGATCCGATTGAGGGAATAACCAGCCGCGCCCTGGCCGAACAGGTCGAGCGCTTCGGCCACCGCCACGTCGAATACGTCGGGGGGCTGGCAGGCGCGGCGGCCAAGCTAAAAGAGGTCGCGGAGCCCGGCGATCTCGTGCTCACGCTCGGAGCCGGCAACGTCTATCAAGCAGGAGATGAGTTGCTGAGTCTTCTTGAAGAAGAGCAGAGGAGCGGAGGAGCCGAGGGGCAGAGGAGCGTGGGGGAGGCGTGACGCCTCTGCCCTCTACCCCTCCGCTCCTCAGCGCCTCACTTCAACGGAGGTGGCCTTGTGGGAATAGCTTCAAAGGATGAGCCCAGGGTACGCACACAGATCGTCACACCGCGTTCGGCTCGACGACTTGACCGAGCTCGATCGCGCCGGCGAAGCGCGATTGATCTTGGAAAGATGCTCAGCACTGCGGCGGCGTTTGCGAGGCCGGCGGCGGTTGTGGTTGCGTTAGTGCTGTTGATCTTAGGCTACAACGCGCTGGCGGGTTCAAAGTTGTTTCTGTTGCATCGCGTCACCATCAGCGACGCCGGATCAGCGTTGCAATCGGACATCGAGCAGATGATTCGCCGCAACGTAGGACAGACCAAATTGATGGACGTTGACCTTTCGGTTCTAAGACAGAAGATCGAAGCCATTCCGCGCGTGCGAGGAGCTTCGGTTGCCCGCGTGCTGCCAGACGGGATCTTCGTGCGGGTGGTCGAACGGCAACCGGCCGTTCTGGTCCGGCGCGAAGCGGAGGCGCTGGTATGGCTCGACGAAGACGCGGTTGAGGTGGGCGAATTCTCAGATGTGAAACTGCATGGTGCAAGTTCAAAGCCCGGGACAGCCAGCGAGGTCCCGCCCATAGCTAAAGGCTTCGCCGAAGGCAATCGCTCGCAGTCGTCAATCGCCGAAGACCGCGAGCGAATCGTGATCTACAAACAGATCGAACGAGAGTTCAGTGAGGGGCCGAATCCTCTTTGGAATCTCATCGACCAAATCGATTTGACCTTCACAAAGGACGTGAACATGCGACTGGCGCACCCGCCGGTGCTGATTCACATCGGCAGCACTGACTTCCGCAAGCGTTTCGAGAGGGCCCTTCAGGTGCTGCAGGCCGTGAAACAGGGAGATTCTGAATTACCGAGCCGCTTCCGTGTTCAGGACATCGACCGGCTGATTCAGAATGCGAATAACATAAGCTTTATCGATGCGGCCCGTGGTGATCGCATCGTGGTCAACATCGCCACCCCCGGCGTAAAGGCTGTTCGGCAGGAAAAGAATAAGTAAACAGGACATATCGCCCTATGTGTCCTATTACGCCGGAGGATTAGAAATGCCAAAAGGGAACAAACAAATTGCCGCGCTCGACATCGGCACCACCGAGGTCCGTGCGATCGTGGGTGAGATAACCGACAACGACAGGCTCGAGATAATCGGCATCGGGCGGGCGCCATCGCGCGGAGTTCGCAAAGCGGTGGTGGTCAACATAGAGGCTACCGTCGATGCGATCAAGCGTGCTGTCGAGGAGGCCGAAATGATGTCGGGCCTTCCAATCGATTCCGTGTCTATCGCGTCATCGACCAGGCGCGCGCTGTAAGCGTGCCGACGGATCGCGAGATCATCGACGTCCTGCCGCAAGAGTTCACCGTCGATGGACAGGACGGCATCGGCAACCCAATAGGCTTTCTCGGAATGAGACTTGAGGCCTGCGTCCACGTGGTCACTTCACCGATCACCGCGCGCCAAAACGTCATCACGTCGGTCAATCGCGCCGGAATAATGGTCAACGATACGGTGGTCAATCACGTGGCCGGAAGTGAATCAACTCTTTCGCCCGACGAGAAAGAGTACGGAGCGGCTGTCATCGACATCGGCGCTGACATTACGAACCTGACGATTTTCTTTCGCGACGCAACGATATCGCGGTCGGGCTGCGCACGCCGGTGCCTGAGGCCGAGCGCATAAAGCAGAGCGAAGGTTGCGCGCTGGCCGGGTTGATGGCCGAAGGCGAGCGTTCGCGAATGGTCGAGGTGCCTTCGGTTGGAGGCCGGCAACCGCGGATGCTCAGCCGCCAGATCCTGTGCGAGATACTTCAGCCGCGCGCCGAGGAGATCTTCAGTCACGCGGCGGAAGAGATCCAGCGGGCTGGCTTTGACAAACAAATCCTCTCGAGCGTCGTGTTGATCGGCGGCGGATCGCTGATGGACGGCGTGGTCGATATGGCGGAGCAGGTGTTGGATCTCCCGGCGCGTCACGGCCTGCCCGATTTTGTCGGAGGTCTGACGGGCGAAATTGACAGCCCTGCTTTCGCGACGGTTGTCGGCACGATGTTGTACGGGTTCCACAAGCAGATGAACCAGAAAAAGATCCATTCGCTGAAGGACGGCGCCTCCAAGCAGCCCGGCATCTGGAAGCGGTGGTTCCGTTAGTTTTGTTTTGAAAGTGCTTTAGTATGGAAAAAAAAGGTTGTAGGGGCTAGACGACTGTGCTACCATTTGGCGCGTCCTCAGAAAATTGGGCTACCACATATTGTAGCAACCGGTTGCCAGCCTCAAAGGCACTGTTAGGAGAACCCCGAGAGCACGGCCGCTTGGCTCCAGCGCCCAGGAGGGCGAAGGTTTCGCTTCCGCGAACTTTTGGATGATCCGGCAGTGTGTAAGAACCTATTGAAATGCAGAACGCAGAGTGTTGTGCGAGCGCCACGTGTGCATCAGTACGTCGCTTGCCCGGTTGCTCATCTGTTGCTTGATTGCTAGCAGGAGGCACGAACAATGGCGGTGGATCAACGTGTGGAGATTCGAAGCGGGTCTATAGTCTTTGACGAGTCCGAACAGCCCATCACTGGAGCCACCATAAAAGTAGTCGGCATCGGTGGTGGAGGCGGCAACGCGATCAACAGAATGATCGAAGCCGGTATTCAGGGAGTGCAGTTCCTTGTCGCTAATACCGATCTCCAATCTCTAAAAGCGTCTCAAGCTTCCGTCAAACTTCAGATCGGCGAAAAGCTAACGCGCGGGCTTGGGGTTGGCGGCGATCCGGAGAAGGGCCGGCAGTCCGCGCTAGAAGACACCGAGAAGATAATCGAAGCACTCGAAGGCGCGGATATGGTCTTCATTACCGCGGGCCTGGGCGGTGGAACCGGCACTGGGGCCGGGCCGATCATTGCCAGTCTGGCCACTGAGCTTGGCGCGCTGACCGTGGCGGTCGTGACCAAGCCTTTCAGATTCGAGGGTCGCCGGCGGCAGCGGCAAGCCGAGCAGGGCCTGAACGAACTCCGCGAGTGCGTGGACACGGTCATCACGATTCCGAATGAGCGGCTGCTCAACGCAGTCCCCAAAGGTACCCGCTTTCACGAATCGTTCAGACTGGTCGACGACGTGCTGCTTCAAGCGGTGCAGGGCATATCCGACATTATCACTGTGCCCGGGCTGATCAACGTCGACTTCGCCGACGTGAAGGCGATCATGGAAGGGATGGGAATAGCGCTGATGGGCACAGGCTCAGCGACCGGCGACAACCGCGCGCTTGAAGCGACTCAGCGAGCCATCTCGAGCCCGTTGCTCGAGGAAGCTTCGATTGAGGGCGCAAAAGGTTTGCTGGTGAACGTGAGCGGCGGCGCCGACCTCACCCTCTTCGAAGTCAACGAAGCTATGTCCATAATTCACGATGCGGCGGACCCCGACGCTAACATCATCTTCGGCGCGGTGCTCGATGAGCGGCTCACCAACGAGATGAAAATCACTGTAATTGCGACCGGCTTCGATAAGGCGGTGGCCGCCGTAGAACCCTCACGAGCTTTCGCCGCGTCCCAGCCGGTGTCCGAGGGTCGGGTTACCGGCCCGATCGGCATTCCGGGGTCCGGCGCGCCTGACCCCCTCCGCCGCGAAGACATCAACGTTCCTGCCTTCATCCGCAAGAAAGCCGACTGACCTGTGGCATCGACTATCCTCCGCAATGCGGGCCGCTGCAAGACCAGCAGCGGCCCTTTTGTATTGCACGTGCGGCAGAGCGACGCTGCGAATAACAATTTGCTTAGCGGCTTTGGCCTTGTTTTCTTTCGGGCTTACGAGACCTGCTTGTCGACAGCACAAACTAAAGCGTTTGGGTTAATGGGCTTGAGCAAAACTTCGTCGGCGCCCGCCGCTCGGGCCTGGTCGGTCACCTCGCCGTTGCCGGTCACCATCGCTACCGCAGTTCTCATTCGGTGCTCAAGTGCTCTGATGAACCTGACAAGCGTCACCCCGTCAGTTCCCGGCACGCGGTAGCTGAGCAGAACAACGTCGTATTGATCGCTTCCGGCCAATCGCACCATCGCGCAGTCTCGATCACCGCAGGTGGCGACTCTCCATCCACGGTTCTCGAAGATCGCCGCAAACAATTTGGCAATAGTCACGGACCCGTCTATGATCAGCATAGATTTCATAGGGCGAAGGGAACTACTATGCGGTGAAAAAGAAGAGGGAACGCCGCGCAGTTAGGACTTTCTGGGTGGCAGTCCTCGCCACGAAGCGTGCCCTCTCTAGCCGCTAAAGGAGAAACTCTCGCGCGCGTGCTCGCGGGCCTGAGCGCGCGCGCCAATTTATTCCGTCGCGCAGTTGACGCTTTGCTTGATGGAAACTACGTCTCCAGTGAAGAATGTCTCATTGAGTAGCGGAACATATAACACTTGCGGATTAGAGCTTCCAATCCTCGCGCCCAGGCCATAAGACTGCTCACTTGCTCACTGTTTCACGAAGAACACATCCCACGCCCATCTGCCGACATGTGCGCCATGCTCATCATAGACCTTGGCACGGTAACGGAAGCCGTTACCATGCTGATCGGTTTGCCTCGATTCTTTATAGTCAAGACTTATTGCGTAGACGCCGAGCTGCGGCAAGGTGTGTAGTTCGTCCGGCTCAGAGATGCCATTGTGATTTGTGTCCTGCCACAGACGGAGCGAGGAAAAGATCGCGTCGTGGCTGTCAATAAGTCCGTCGCCATTCCCCCCGTTTGCTGGTTTATCGTACTCTGCCAGCGCAAGGAAACCATTCGGAGTGGGCGAAGCAGGCTGAGGCGTGTAATTCCCGAATAATTCCGTTCCGTTATCTATAGTGCCATTTCCATTCCGATCAAGGGCAAGGAAGGCATCATCGGAACCCGCGGAGGTCCAGGAGAGATGTTCAGCAACGCCATTGCTATTGAGATCGAAACTCACCCCACCTGCTGCATCTGTCAAACTAAAGCTATCTCCTGCAATGTCAACTAAGATGGGCGACGGACAGCATGCGTCGTTACCTAATTACCTCCCCGGTTTGATAATAGCAAGTAACGCCGGCACAAGGGTCGGGCTCGCCGCCGCCGCCGCTTGAGGGAGGTGCTACCTTTACAGTCAGTTGCTGTGAGCTTGTTGGTTGGGTCAGCGTTATGGTTTGCGGAGAGCAATTTGCAGTGCCTGGTCTACAGGTATAAGCGCTATCGAGCACTACTATACTTACTATGTCTCCTCCAACCTGATTCCCTGTACTTGTCGTAATCGTCCAGGTCACCGTTGTAGGATTCCCGCCTCCTGCAAGATCAACAGTTTGACCGCGCGACGGATTCACCGTATAGACCATCCCAGTAGGCTGAGAAACGCCATCTAGTTCTACGGTTGCTACAGCAGTGCTAGGAACTTCAAGCGAGCTCACAATCGTGGCGGTAATTGTGGCTTCACCGCTAGTGGCAGCTATTGTAGCCGGTGGAGCGGGAGAAGCCGACGCAGTGCCAAGCCTCACGTTCGGTGCAAAGTCCATAGTATGCACCGAACCACCGACGTGACGCTTGCGAGAATTTATCTTGGCTTCAAAGGAAGACCCTATTGTGAACTCGCCATCATCCTTTCCGAGTGGCAACCGATTTATGCTAACGGCAGCAAGGCTGCCTTCCACGTTATTTGATGAAGAGCGTACGCCATCAGGGGCTACAATGGTTGTATTCGCTTCAAATGCTATATCCTTCAGATCAAGTCTTTCCGGCACTATCACGCTGACAGCATATATGAATCCACCCTCGCTCCAAGAGTCAGAATAGGTATAAACGCTCCCGGAATTGCTTCCACCTTTCCGCACAAAAGTAGCAATTGGTATCTTCTTTATTCTTGATATGACTTTCGTATGCATGTAGTCATCTAGTTTTGCTGCGGATGTACTTCCAATAGCCTTAGGAAGCAGAGCTACTACTTTAGCAACATACTCTTCCCGTTGTTGCTGCAAGCTACTAACCCGGTACTGATTATCGGATTTGATCGCACTGCGGAACTTATCCACTAGCTCATTGAACGAGCGGGCTGTGTCTAACAATGCCTGGGCCCACTGGTGTTCTAGCCCAACTTTCTTGGCAAACTCCAGTGAAGAGCTTTCGGCAAGAGCTCTAAAGAACAATTCGTAAGCGACGTTATCAGCGATACTGGATGGGTTCACGGAGCCATCAATAGTTCCTGGCAAATCGAACAGGGATGGTTTCTCTTGGTTACGAATTGAGCGAGTGCTCTTGTTTAATGACCCAAGCGACATTCCGGCTAGACTCAACAATAAGCTAACCGCGAGAAGGGTCTTTGTGCGTTTGGACATCGTTACTCCTTATGACAACAAGAACAAAAACCATGCTGCCCCTGCTTTGGTAGCAAAACGACCGAATCTCTTGGCGAAGTATCTTCCAAAGCGTGTTCGCGTGCAACAAACAAACCGCTAGCGGAACGTGCTAGTTTCTAGAGGGAACCCTCCTAGATTCTTTCTTTTCGCCACTGTCTTTCTTTGAGCCATACGGGCAAGTTACACAGATCTATATTGCAACAGAGGGACGGGTGAATCAGGCTGATCGTTTATTTGAATGCGGGGATGCTGCCGTGGTTCAAACAGCTCTTGAGATGATAGGGCAGTGTGAGTGTTACTCGAAATCGTGTAGAACGCGACAATAGCACCGGTTGCAGCGAACATGAGCGTTGATGGCCGAAACACAGAATCGTATATCTTCATGAAACTACCTCTCCGGTGAAGAATGTCTCATTCAGTACGGGAACATATAACACTTGCCGTTCCGGGTCAATGCAAGGTGTCATAGTTTGTCACCATATAATTCTTACGGATCGCTTTTCATCGCGAACTCGCCTTTAGCAAACAACTGCTGCATATACGATAGGACTTGCCGACAACTTTAACTGTGTACACGAGGCCCTCTTCAATGTAGCGGTAGATAGTTCTTCTATGTACGCCAACAAGTCGAGCTGCATATGCGCTCTTGATAAACTGGGCGTAACTGTTGCAGAGAGGGCACCACACCTGCTCACCAATTATCCGGGGCTTGGGCATAATCGCCTCCTTTTGCGTGTCGGTGGGGCGCGCGGCCTGATGCTTATGCGCACCCGATCAACAGTGCTTTGGGTTAGTCCATCGTGAGTAACTACGGCGCTCACAACGATTGTGATTGAGGCTCTTTGAACAGAAGTTCTTTCGCTCGCAAGCCACTTGGGTGAGACCGACCTCGATCGCTGTGGCTTTCGTTGCTGCGCAACACGTGGTGAGGGGTCAGCGTCTGGCGCGCGGTTGACTGCGACGATTGATGGCGTGGCAGACTGACGTTTGGCTGCGATCTCATCGCGAGTCTCGCTCCATTCTGGATAGGCAGGAGCGAACGGCGAAGCCAGAGCAATTGCGCAAGCTGCTTCCGCTTCTGCGATTCGGTCCAATTCTCCGAACTCAACAGCTAGTTCGTTGTGGTAGAAATAAAAGTAAAGCGGGCTCTGTTGCCGTACAATCCGCACAAGCGGCGAGAGGCTTTCGAGGATGGCTAATGCGCCTTTATGATCTCCAGCAAGACTCCTGATGATCGCTATTCCCAGATGCGCCAGCAGGGTGGTCCGCAAACCGTGAGCGTTCTTATCCGATGCGACCCGCAACGCTTCAAGCTGAAACTTCAACGCTTCATCAAGCTGGCCTTTGTCATGATGATTTGCACCCAAGTCTGAATTGCTCGCGCTCTGTAAGTAATCGGTGCAGTATCGGCGACTGTCTCGAGCAGAATTTCGGCTTCGTCTCTCCGGCCCTTCCGATTGATAGCGAGAGCGTGGTAATACAGACCAATTTGCTGAGTACCAGCTATGGGCAGGTTTATCAATATCCTGCTGACCTCTTCAAGCGCATCCGCGTCACGCAGCATATAGGCGTGCTCGGCAAAATGAATCAATGTATTGGTGAGTTTGAGAAATGCCTCTTGTGAATGGGCGGTCTGAGCCAATGGCTCACAACAATATGCTGAAGCAATCCACTGAGGCTGACCGGCATTTCTGAGTCAGCTAATCCCGCTTTGGAGGAACAACCCGTGAGAAAACGCCTTGTCATTGCGGCTGTCTGCATCTTAGCTCTTCCGCTTCTGTTTTCGGCTTCTCAGAGAGAGACGCTAACCAACTCGAGTCCGTTTGCCACCGTTGCACTAGCTGGACATACAACCCCTGGCAATTGGTGCGACTGCGGGACACCAGGCTGCATATGCGATCCCGGCGAGCTACCTGTTGGTCGAAGCAGCCAGAGCGTGCCGGATAAATCCACTCAAGATACACCTCATGAGTTAGGTTCGAAGGCGCTTTTGGCATTAGCAGTGCTGCTTCTGATGCTTAGATACAAAGCCTAAGCCAAACTGGACAACGCAATGGGGATCTCGCTCTTGTGGCGACTAAATATCTGTTTACCGCGTCGCATTGTATCAGGGTACCTGGACGTTGTTAAGGAAAAATCAGACGTGGATTACACATCTTTGGACTAGTCGCGCTAACACCTATTGACTCGAATCGGTTTGAGTTTTCAGTTTGCCCTCTCTAGAATGCTTCTTAGCTCGCCAAGGCGGAGGATCCGTGCGCTGCTTTGACAGTTCCATCGACGTGACAGGGCTCGCCCCTTCAGCTTCGCTCATCACCTCCGAAAATTTATCTTCAACTCATCTTTCTCGCCCTATCAGAAAACGAGCCGTGAATTGGAGCTAGCTGGAGAAAGAAGATGCGAATAGTAGACCATCTGGAGATAAGCTACGCTCAGATTGACCAACCTAAACCAGAACCTACGCTCGGACTGTTTGACAGGCTCGAGCGAAGGAAACTCTTAATAATAATTGTGACCGTGGCCATTGGCTTCTGTGTGCGCGCTTACCGTCTGGACGCCGCCGGTTTTGCTGAGGATGAAGCAAACAAGATATTTGCCGCACGCGCTTACGAGCAGGGCGATTTCACCGCGAACGCGGAGCATCCGATGGTGATGAAGATGCTCTGCTTTGCTTCGACTCACATCGCATCAGCCTGGAACAGAGCGGCAGGGCAAAGCATCAATCTGCGGATTTCCGAAGAAACAGCATTGAGGCTGCCCAACGCCGTATTCGGAGCACTCACAGTCATGCCGTTGCTCTTGTTAACCACGGGGCTGCTGGGATTCAGGGTTGGATTGGTGACGTCGCTGCTGTGGGCGCTGGGTCTGGATGCGATCTGGTTCAACAGAACGGTCAAGGAAGACACGCTGTTGGTCTTCTTCATGCTCTGGGGGTTCTATTTGTACTACAGGGCTAAGCAAACGCCAGTCTTAGATGTTGCGGGACAGGAAAGGCTCTATTCGCTGGCGGGCGCCGCGTTTGGGTTAATGATGGCCTCGAAATATTTTCCGCATTACTGGGCTCTGAACCTGCTTTTCTATTCGCTGGTTGGATACGACCATAGAAATAATCGGCCGCTGACGCGAGGGATGTGGCGGAAGTACTTTGCCTCGATGTTGCTCGCGTTCGTGATGTTTAATCCAGCGGCGTTCTTCCCGCAGACGTGGCGTTATCTCTGGAAGTACGTCAACGAAGAGTTGCTGACGCATCACGGCTATCTGGTTATGGACAAACTCTTCATCAACGACTTCCTGCAAACGCCGGGAGGAAACCCCTGGTACTTCTACTTTTTGTTCATAGGGGTGAAGCTGCCGCTGCCGGTGCTCGTGGCGTTTGCCGTCGGCCTGGTGCATATATTCTCGAGCCGGGGCAGCTATCCTTACTCGCGCGGCTACATCTTCTTGAGAATGATGCTGGTGTTCTGGCTCATCCCCGAGGCGATTGTTGGAACCAAGTTTCTGCGCTACTCGCTCTCGCTGATTCCGCTCATCTATATGACTGCCGCGGTTGGGATCGTGCTAATGTGGCGCTCTCTGTCGGCGGCCATCAAGAAGATCGCTGCGGATGTAGCCGTTGCGCGCATGACCGCTGCGGTTGCGGTCACTGCGGCATTCATCATCGCGCCCGCGGCGTTGACGATCGAGTGCTTGCTCCGTTCTCACGCGAGCCTCTACGTCAACGTGTTTGGCAGAAACCGCGTTGGCTACTTCTTTCCGCACGACGAGTTTTACGATCTCGGCGCGAGAGAGAGCATTCGCTTCATAGCCGAAACGGCGCCGCCGGGGGCGAAGATGGCGAGCGAGATTCCAGGCGTAGTCCAGTATTACCTCGAGCGTTTCAACCGGCCGGACATTCGCTCCGAAATCATTTCGCAACCCAGTTTCACTCTGAATGGCGGCCGCCCCGACTTCGTGATGCTTCAGCGCGGCCGCGTCTACTTCGAGAATCTGGAGAACTTCAAGTTTATCGAAAAAGACTTTCCGATAGTGCAGGCCAGCGTCTACGAAGGGGCCGCGGCCTCACGGGTTTATGCGACGGGCAATGAATAGTTAACGGCCTGGGAACAGGCAGGTACGCCTGCGCTCCCAGGGGAGCCAATGAAAAGACTGATCATCAACGCTGATGACTTCGGATTCACTCGAGGGGTTAACGCCGGCATAGTGTGCGCCTACAAGACGGGCATCGTCACCAGCACTACTATCATGGCTAATGGTGACGCTTTTGAAGACGCAGTCGAGTTGGCTCGCGCAAATTCCGGTCTCGGAGTCGGGTGTCACCTGGCGGTTGTTGGCGGGCGGCCAGTCGCTGAGCCCTCGGAGGTCCGCTCGCTAGTGGACGGCGAGGGGGCCCTGCCGGCGACGCTTACGCAGTTGGTGATCAAGCTCGCGCGGGGATCAGTATCAACCGATGAGATCGTGCGCGAGTTTCGCTCGCAGCTCGAGCGTGTGACGCTCACCGGCATCAAGCCCACGCATCTCGACACGCACAAACACTCGCATACTCACCCTCAGGTTATGAAAGCTCTTGCGCGCGTGGCCGTCGACTTCGGCATCAAGTGTGTGCGAAACCCGTTCGAAAGCGTCTTCACTCGTGCAAGACGCAGCGATCTGTCGAAATGGGGCTATCTCAAACAGTACGCCTTGTCCACAGCGATTCAACCGGGTGCGATACAATTCAAGAGGCTCGTACGGGGGAATGGGCTCAAGACACCGGACAGATTTTTCGGCGTCAAGCTGACAGGTATGCTGGACAGCGCAGCGATTCGAAGTATGATGGAGTCCCTGTCGGAAGGCACGGCTGAGTTGATGTGCCATCCGGGCGTATACGATGACGACCTCGAGCGCGCGCGCACGCGGCTAAAGCGCGAGCGAGAGCGTGAGCTTAAAGCGTTCAGCGATCCGAGCCTGAGGCTATTTGCTAAGGAGCAGGGAATCGAGCTGATCACCTACCGGGAGCTGTTGTGAAGATGTATATGAATGAAGGAGAGAACCCGAAATACTCGGTCATAGTCCCGTTTCACAACGAGCAAGAGAGCGTGCGCGAGTTGTATCAACAGCTCTCGGCGGTGATGACCAATCGCTACGAGCCGGTCGAATTCATCTTCATTGACGACCACAGCACGGACTCAACCCCTCAGGTGCTGAATGAGATCGTGAAGAGCGACCCGCGAGTCGTGGCGATTAGATTGAAGCGAAACTATGGGCAAACCGTCGCGCTTGCTGCCGGCTTCGACTATGCCGAAGGCGACGTGATCATCTCGATGGACGGAGACCTCCAGCATGATCCGGCCGACATTCCGCAGATGCTTGCGACATTCGAGGAGACCGAGTGCGACATCGTCAGCGGCTGGCGCAAGAAACGAGTGGACAACTTTCTGCTCCGCCGCGCGCCCTCGCGCGTGGCGAACTGGCTGATGTCGAAGCTGTCGGGCGTGAACATTCACGACTTCGGCACGACGTTCAAGGTCTATCGCAAGGATACGATCAAGCAAATCAGGCTATACGGCGAGATGCATCGCTTCATTCCGGCGCTTGCATCGTGGAACGGCGCGACGATTGTAGAAGTACCCATCAAGAACATTGAGCGGCCGGGTGGGCGCTCACACTATGGGCTTTCGCGGACCGTCCGAGTGTTGTTCGATCTCCTGACGATTCGGTTTCTTCTCAAGTACGTAACTCGGCCGTTGCACTTTTTCGGGCCGATTGGTCTGCTGAGCACCACGCTGGGAATGTTGATCTACGTGTGGATGATCATTGACAAGCTTGCATACGGAACGGACCTGTTTGACAAGCACGGACCGCTGATGCTTCTGGGAGCGGTGCTGATACTGGCGGGAGTGCAGTTGGTGTCGTCCGGTTTGATCGGAGAGATGTTGAGTCGGACATACTTCGAGTCGCAAGGGAAGCCGATCTACTCGATCGAGAAAGTGATAACCAGCAAGAACGCTTCGACGACGCATTCCTGATTTCAAAAATATGAGTGAGCACCGCCGGTTGCGGCAACCCGCGCGAGGGAACCGGTCTTTGTTCAGTCCTCGATGATGATGTAATCCGCGCGGCGAGACTCTTCTTCCGCTCGGGTATCCTGTAATCGAATGGTGTCGCGGTGGATTATGTTTGAAACAACGAACGAGTCATTTTCCCCAAAGTCGAACAGCGCGTGCAGGGGCTTATTGTCGAAGCGCGCGGAACCTTCCGCGTGCCTCAGGACTCTTGCACCGGTCGAATCGACTACCTGCTCGAAGAACTCCACGCTGCGCACTTCACCCGAACGGCTGACAACGAACACCGGGACCCGCCCGGCATCCTCCGTCCGATGAATGTTTTGTGACCGAGAAACTTCTTCGCTCATCTCACGGACCCCTTGCGTTCGCTCGTTCAAGATGCGGGCGAGCCGCGTTAGCAGTTCCTGGCTGAGCACTTCAGTTGCGGGCTTGAGTTTCGCGAAGCTGCTGTCTTCCCAGTCGCGAATCATCTCCCATGCCTTTGCGGGCACTTCGCCTGCCGTGTCTTTCGCGGGCTTGTATTCAGCCGCCGCGTGCTCGGCGCGAGCGTACTGTGCGATTGCCTCGCCGCAAGAACTGCAGTGCGCCACGTGGCTTGCCACACCGGAGCTTTCTGCGCGCCGCGATTTGGCATAGAAGAACGAGGCAAGCTCACTGATGTCTGGATGCTCGCCCGACGTTTGAGACTTGAGATCTGAGATTTGAGATCGGCCTTCCGGGTTCGGTTCTGAAGCTGGTGCTTTTAGCCGGCGAACCAAGCCCACAAGCGAAGCGCATTCAGCGCACACGGACAGATGCGCGTCGATCACCTGTGCGGCGTTCGTGTCGAGGCCGCCGCTCAGGTACTCGAACAACTCGATGTCCGGATGTGTTGACTTTTTCACCATCTGACTTCCTGAACGCCGGAGACCTCGTTACTGCCTGCCTTCCTGGGTTATTTCTCGCTCACTTATTCCAATTGTATTGCTCGTACTGGGGATCCTCATTCAACTGGTGCTTCTTCAGAAACTCCCACGCGCTTTGATTGATCTTCGAAGCAACGCCATAGTAGTTGTGGTCGTGGCCCGGTACTTCGGTAAGTTCTACAGCGAAGCCCTGCTTATTCAAATCGTCGCGGGTGCCGCGCACGTCTTCCAATGGGAAGAATGGATCCCTGGTGCCTACGAAGATGGCTATCGGAGTCTTCCGTTTCGCGAGGCTGATTGCGGGATCCCGCTGGTGCAGCGCGCCGGCATGAACTACTGTTGCGGCAAAATACTGGGACTCGAACAGGGACATATACAACGCGAATACTGCGCCGCCGGAGTGTCCGAACAGGTACACGCGGCGGGGATCGATCGCGTATTTGGATTTGATGCTCTCAACAAGATCGTGCAGAAAGTCCGGGCCATCTACCGGCGAGGCCCAACGCGACGGGTCCATCGAGTCCGGCCCAACAATGATGATCGCCTCCTTTGCCGCAAAGTCCTTCCACTTGTCGACCAACGACAGGCCGTTATGCCCAGACCCGTGAAGGAGGACGATTAACGGCGCCGGTGTTCCGCTCTTGACGGAATCGGGCGCGTACAGATAGAAACTCCGCTTCTTATTCTGCGAGGTGATTGAATCCTTGACGACCTTGTCTGACGCCGCCGCCGTTTGGGACGGGACCAGGATCAGCGCGAGCAGCAATAGGATTGAATACCTCATAATTCCTCCTCGTTAGAAGCGGCATCATTTCGCGGCGAGCTCGGTCAGCAGCGAGTGGGCCGAAGTGATGCCTCGCCCATTCAGCCATTTGACCAATCTTACTCGCAGACGTCTGGCGCGCTGGTAAACGAGATCTTCCGAGATCTCGTACTTCTCTGCGATTTCCTTGCCGCTCTGATTGCCGATTATATACTCGTTCACGATGACGCTGTCCTTCCAATCGCGGCAGACGTCGGCGAGCAAGCTGTCCACAATCTCGCGTTGCTCGCGCGCGACCAACTGCGCCTCAGGCGAAGGCTCTTTTGAAGGCGCCATCTCAACTGGAGACGGGGCATCCGAATCAGGATCAGCCGGGGATTGGCGCGGGTTCCATGACTTGTCGCGACGGACCCGCCGAATCGTGTCAATCATCTCGCTTGAAGCAATCCGAGCGACGAAGCTCGAAAGCTTCCCCTGCCTCCGCCATTGCGCGAGTCCCCGATAGACTTTGAAGACCACTCGCGAGATCACATCGTCAGCCGAATCCCACGCCGGAAAGCGATAGCGCGAGTTGCGCACGACGTGATTAATCAGCCACTGGTAACGAGCGATGATTACTTCGAAGCACAAATGCGCGGCGCGGCGGTCGTTCTTCGAACGCGAGAGGAAGGTGTCCACGAGCTCCTCGTCGCTCAGGTTATCGAGCCAGTCTCTATCAAGCTCGGCCCCCGCTCCTGACCCGTTTGCCATGCGCTCACTCTTGATCCTCGGGCGTTGATCTCTTGTGAGCGCATTCTAACATCGGGTAAGAGCCGCTCGAAAGCCACTCAGCTAGACGGTTGAGGAGCTGTCGGCCTGACACCAGGTTTTGGCCAGAGTTGTTGACGGGGAAAGGGCCTTACGCACTCTTGAGGAGACCGGCGGGATTATTTCTCCAGCTTGACGTAGGTGATCATACGATAAGTCAGTCTGCGTCAGTGTAGGACTCGGCTACTCCGTCGATCAGACCTCTCATCGACTTGCTACCAGCGGTTTACTCAACCGCTTTGCGATCTTGTTGATCGTGTCGCTGAGTTTGATGATTCCCTCCAGATCGTGAGCGGCAACAGAACGAAGCTCGGCATCATTAGGAGCGCTGACGTGGAACACGGGGCTTCCGAGAAAGCTGGTGATCGCGCGGCTGAGTTGAGGCAGCATTGCGCCGAGCTGGCTGGCGTCCGCTTCAAATCGGATCTTCACACCCGTCCTGTCATTCAGCCCGAGGGGACTATAGAATTTGATTCGCGTCGCATGGGCTCTTATCTCTGCTGACGCTTGCGCGAGATTCCGGTAGTCGAGCGACTTCGCCGACGAGAGCGGAACTATCTGCTGGTCATTGATCTGCCCAAGCCGCTCAAGATCCTGAGCTAGCTGGGAGGCTAACCGGTATCTCTCTCGTTCCAGGTCTGCTATCGAGATTCTTCTGGACATCAGAAGCGACATCTCGAGCGTGGCCTGATCCGCGGTGCGGAAGTTAGGTGTCGACGTGGATGCCGAATCCGGAGACGGCGGCTTGGGTGGGGTTGAAGGAATTGGTTTGCGTTTCTGAGCACTGAGTGACGCCGGCGCTGCCAAAATCAATGCGAATGCGACCAAGGCTATCAAGACGTGCAGCGTTTGCCTCGACTGGAACTTGCTCATATCAGACCCTCCTGAGCGTGAACGGTTGTTGCCGGTGAGTATAAACCAAGAATGCCGGCAACCAAAAGAATTTCTGGAACGCTCCGGCACCAGCGTCAAGAGATCGTGGTCCGTAGTCCGTGGTCAGTAGTCCGTGGTTCAAATGCGTCGGCCACGGACCACGGACTACGGATAGCGGTTTTTCCGGCGGTGTTATATAAATTCACAGCGAACCCTGTTGTGACTTTGAAGAGGAATCACATATCGTGGATCAGATACTGACCCCAGTCGAAGTGCGGGTGCTCGGCTCGCTGATCGAAAAAGAGATCACCACTCCGGAGTACTACCCGCTCACGCTCAATGCGCTCACCAACGCGTGCAATCAAATCTCCAACCGTGATCCAGTGGTCTCATTCGATGATAAGACCGTGGCTCGGGCGCTGGAAAGCTTGCGGGAAAAGAAGCTCGCATGGATGGTGACAGGCGTCGGGCGCGTGCCAAAGTACGAACACCGGTTCACCGAAGCGCTTCAGCTTGCCGAGCAGGAGGTCGCCGTGCTTTGCGTGCTGATGCTGCGCGGGCCACAGACTGTCGGGGAGATTCGCGGTCGCAGCGGACGGCTGTATGAGTTCAAAGAGCTCGAAGAAGTTGAGCTGACGCTTCAAGCCTTGATGGCGGCCCAACCTCCGCTGGCTTTGAGATTGCAACGCCAGCCTGGAACAAAAGAGTCTCGTTACGCGCATCTGCTGGCGGGAGAGGTGCAGGTTGAAGAGCGTGAACACGCACAGCGGCTGGAGCCGGCAACACTCGAGGTCCGCCAGGAAAACGAAAGACTGGCGAGGCTTGAAGGGGATCTGGCGCAAGTCCGAGATGAGTTGGCAGAGCTAAAGCAACAGTTTTTCGATTTCAAGAAGCAGTTCGAGTGAGGATCACTACCTGGGAGCGCAGGCATCCCTGCCTGCACGGGTTTTCGTGCGGAAAAGCAGGTGGGGATGCCTGCGCTCCCAGGGACGAATCGGATCACTCCGTCCCACGAGTCGAGAGATCGCCCATTGCATTCTGAATCAAAGTGATTGCGACAACCGCAGCGGTCTCGGTCCTCAATACCCGCGGGCCAAGAGTGACTGCCTGGCAGCCGAAGTCGTTCAACATATCCTGCTCGTCGTCGCTCCATCCGCCTTCGGGCCCGACTAGCGCGACGATCGTGCACGGCTTCGATATCCCGGCGAGCGCATCTGTTACCGCTATCCCGCCTCTTTCACTGAACAGCAGCTTTGCTCGCTCAATGTGAGAAGCAGCACCGGGGGACGCGTCCGGCGATGCCTCGTTCGCGGCGATGAACTCGCGAAGAGTGGCGGGCGATGTGATCTCAACGAGCCTGCGGCGCCCGCATTGCTTTATTGCTTCGAGCGAGATTCGCCGCCATCGCTCGAGCCGCTTGGCTTTCTGTTGGTCGTCGAGCCTCACATCTGCGTATCGAGTCAGCAGCGGCGTGATCCCGCGCACGCCAAGCTCGGTCGCTTTCTGAACGATGAAATCGAACCTCTCTCCTTTGACGAGCGCCTGAGCGAGAGTTAAATCCAGCGGTGACTCAACAACATCAGTAAGCGTGGCCGAGATCTCCAACTGCGCGTGGTTGTTCTCAACTCTACGAAGGCTGCACCTGTACTCACGCCCGCAGCCGTCGAAGACGAAAGCCTCATCGCCGGGCGTCATCCGCAGCACGTGCATCAAGTGATGCGTCTCGTGAGCAGTCAGAGTGACCAGCGAGCCGCCGATGTTATCGGGCGGTGCGTAGAATCTTCGACGCGCCATTGTTTTCTCCCCAGAACGGATTGCCCCCAGTGGCCACCCCCTAGCAGGCTGCTGAAAACCGATCTATCGCCACTAAGGCGCGAAGGCACGAAGGAGCACAAACCCACAACATACTGCATTCACTGACTTGGTGCAGCTTCGTGTCTTTGTGTCTTGGTGGCGAACCCTTTTTCAGCAGCCTGCCAGGGGCGAGCCGAGCCTCACCATCCAAGTTTTCTGCCCTTTTCCACAAACATCGACGGACCCTGAATTGGCGGTTACAGAGCGCCGCCCGCACACGCTAAGTTCTCACCGCGACGAGCGTACACCACTCGCCGGCCTCGCACCGCTCCGTTACTCTGAGACCGTAGGTGGCCAGCGTGCGCTCCACTTGCTCGGCCGATTCACTGAGTATGCCCGACAATATCATCAAGCCTTTAGTCGCGAGGCAACTGGTAAGGTCAGGCAACAAATCGACGATCACTTCCGCGGTCAGATTGGCGACGACTATGTTGAACTGCTGACCGGCCAGATTTCGAGGCTGCCCTTCTAACAATTCGATGGAACTCGAGACACTGTTGATCGCTATGTTCTCCCGAGCGACTTCGACGGCTTGTGGATCGACGTCGATTGCAACCACGCGCGAGCTGGGCGCAAGCAAGGCTGCTGCGATCGCGAGTATTCCGGTCCCGGTCCCTACATCAAGCAGGCTGCCGCCGTGCCAGTAGCGTTCGATGCCTTGCAAGCAAAGACGCGTAGTCTCGTGCGTGCCGGTGCCGAACGCCATCCCCGGATCGATTTGAATCAACACTCGGCAGTCTCTCTTTGTGGGCAGCTTCCACGACGGCGCAACAACCAGCCGATTGCCGATCTCAACAGCTTCGAATCCTTCTTTCCACTTCTGCATCCAGTCCTGTTCCGGAACCGTTGACATTGATAAACTAATCAAGGCACGCCGCGGGCCGGCTCGCTCGAACTCAGCCTCAACTGTCTGTTTGATGTCGCCGACATTTGTTCCTTCATCAAAGTAGGCGCCGAGCTTGATTTTGTCAGCGGACTCATCGAGGGTAACGATTCCCGTTGACCCGAGGTCGAAAAGGAGCACGCTTGCGTTTTCCTCAGCGTCTCGCGAGACGCAAAGTGTGACGAGCCACCAGTGAGAATTGCCGATTTGCGATTGTCGATCGTCCATTGTCGATTGTCGATTGTCGATTGCGGATTGTCGACTGTGGCTGGACTACCATGCAACGAACAATCGGCAATCGACAATGGGCAACCGGCAATCACCGGATGCCAAGTTCATCCAACGCGCGCTCGTCGTCCCGCCAGCGCTGACGTACCTTGACGAAGAGGTTCAGGAAAACGCGCCGGTCGAGTAGTTTCTCGATATCGGCGCGAGCGGCAGTGCCGATTTCTTTCAGCCGGGCGCCGGCTTTCCCGATTACAATCGCCCGGTGCGAGGGTCGCTCGACGTAGATCAGACAGTGAATCTTTGTGATGCCTTGAGCATCTTCCCAACGTTCGGTCACGACTGCGGTGACGTAAGGCAGCTCCTCGCCGGTCACTTGAAGAATCTTCTCCCGCACAAGCTCGGCGGCGAGCACCCGCTCGGGCTGATCAGTCATCTCGTCTTCCGGATAGAGCATCGGGCCGGCGGGAAGACATTCGAAGATCTTCCCGATCAGCAAGTCGGCGCCGTCTCCGGTGAGCGCAGAGATCGGAATGACTTCAGCAAACTCACGCTCGCTGGTATAGCGTCCGATGAGCGTCAGCAGTTTTGTCTTGTCACGCAGCGCGTCGACTTTGTTGGGCAGCAGGAAAGCGCGGGTCTCGACGCGCCTCAACATCTCGAGCACGAACTGATCGCCGTGCCCCATCGGCTTTGTGGCGTCGATCAGGAGCAGGATCAAATCTACCGTCGACAGCGCATCAGTAACAATAGCCATCATCCTGCGGTTGAGCTTGTAGCCGGGTTTGTGAACGCCGGGTGTGTCAAGAAAAACAATCTGTCCCTCGGGTCGGGTGAGCACGCCGGTGATTCGAGTGCGAGTTGTTTGAGGCTTGTCAGAGACGATGGCGATCTTCTCGCCGATAACTCGATTGAGCAGAGTGGACTTGCCGGCGTTAGGTCGTCCGATTAGGGCCACCACGCCGGATTTGCGATGTTCGTCTCTCACCGTAGGGTTCCGATACCCGAAGCGGGTTTGCAGCGCCGAATTCTTCAGGGTTGCGACGCCTTCTTAGTTGGACTAAGGCGCATGTCGGCGATTTGTTGGTGATGTGCAGCTGGCGCTTCTATTCACTAGTCGCCCTCGACTCAGCTTCATCAGGAGCCGCCTCTTCAATACTACTCAGCCGGATACGGTTCACACGTTTGTTGTCGGCATCGACTACTTCGAATCGCAGGCCCTTGAAGTCCATCTTCTCGCCGACTTCGGGCACGTGACCCAGTTCGTTGATTATCAATCCCGCCACGGTCGTAAAGTCGTCTGCCTCGATCTCTTTGTCATAGAGCAGCTCGACCTTTCTTATCTCAGCGCTGCCATCGATCAAATACGACCCGTCTTCTGTCCGTATGATTTCGTCCAAGGTAGTAGCTTCGTCCTCGTCTTCGATCTCACCTAGTATCTCTTCGATTATGTCTTCGACGGTCACCAGTCCGGCCACTCCGCCATATTCGTCGATGACCATCGCGATCTGGACCTTTGCCTTTTGCATCTCTTCGAGCAGCGCCCGCACAGATTTGCTTTCAGGTACGAAATAAGCGGGACGCATGCATCTGGTCACGGGCATCGACATCTTTTCCGCGTCGCAAAACGCCAGCAAGTCCCGAACGTAGACAATCCCCTCGATGGTGTCGATCTGATCGCGATACACAGGTATACGCGAATGCTTCGACTCGATCATCAACTTTCTGGCGTCGGCTACCGTTGCGCTGGATTCGATTGCAATGATTTGAGGCCTTGGGCGCATGACCTCGGCTACCCGGGTATCGCTGAACTCGATGATGGATTGAATTAGCTCGCCCTCGGACTCCTCGATTATTCCGGCCTCTTCGCCGACGTCGATGAAAGCCTGAATCTCTTCCTTGGTCTCGTCTGCTTCTTCTTCGGCGATCGTCTCCTCCGGCTCGGGACTCCTCATTCGATTGAGAAGTCCGATCACGGGCGCGACGAACACAGAGAAGAAGCGATAAAAGACCTGGAACGCGGGCAGCAGCGCCCAGAACACATCTTCCGGATGGTTCTGTGTTAGAAGACGCGGGACGAGTTGCCGAAAGAGGACCACGACTACGAACGCAGCGACGAAGGCTAGAAGCAGCGGTAAGCCGGCTCCGGCATCAATGAACACGTCGGCGAGCAGGATCGCAATCGCGGCTATTGAGAGCTGTGTGCCAAGTATAAGTATCAGCTCAAATCGGCGGCGATGTTCCATCAATTCGCGAAAGAAGCGCACCCGCCGGGGGCTGTCCTCGCGCTCGCCGCTCAGGACTCTGAGCGAGACCTCGCTCAGCGATTCGTACGCGCTCTCAATGGTGGAGAGGAAGACCAGCAGGAATAACACGACGCCGGTCACTGTTAACTCGGTTAGCATAACAGAAGTGATTCGTGACTCGTGAGGCGTGATTCGTTACACAGGCACGATTTCAGGTTCAAGGTTTAGGATGCGCTCTCCAGTAACGCCCGGCGGGTCCTCCGCTCCGGTCACGCATCACGCATCACGCCTCACTCGCCAAGCTGTTTCCTTCGCAGCCTCAACTCGAGCCGATTCATCTGGCCGCGGTCAGTCTCGTGATCGTAGCCGCACAGGTGAAGCACCCCGTGGATCACAAGCTCGTTCACTTCGCGCTCAAACGAGTGGCCCGCGTTGTCGGCCTGCTTCAGCGCCGTGTCGGTTGAAACCACTATGTCACCCAGGAATTCCGATACGCCGCGGCCCATGAACGAGACGTCGCTCGCGTGTCCCCGCTCATCCTCAGCCGGAAAAGAAAGCACGTCGGTCACTCGATCGTTTCCCCTGAATTTGCGATTCAGATCTCGTATGACGCGGTCACGGACGAAAGCAACCGTCAGGTTCGCGCCCGCCCTCCCAACTGCGCCGAGCGTCGTGTCTGCCAGTTTTGCGACGCGGCGTGCGTCGATGCGAGCGAGCCTCTGCCGGTTTACGACTTCAATCGCCACGAGCCTCTCTGAGCTTTGGTGATTGGGCCGGTTTCGCGGTGACCGCCGGAATCCCGCCCGAGTCGAACGCCTCCATTGCCGGCGCTACTTTTGACAACTGGTTGAAGTCGTAACCCGGATAAGCGATCCGGTGGTGATGAATACCCATCAATACCTTGACGAAGCTCTCCGCCACAATCCGCAGGTCGCGCAGGGTGATGTCGCATTCATCGAACTGGCCATCATCCCGCAAGCGACCGCTGATCATGTCGACCATGTTGCGCAGCTTACCGGGACTCGGCTCATCCACCGTGCGCGCGGCGGCTTCTACTGAGTCGGCAATCATGATTATCGCAGCTTCTTTGGTCTTCGGTTTTGGGCCGGGGTACCGGAACTCCTGTTCGAGAGCGGTCGAATCGTCATCGGTGCCTTTGCGCGCCTTGTAGTAAAAAAACTTCATGAGACCTGTGCCGTGATGCTGAGGAATGATTTCGATGATTCTAGGCGGGAGCTTGTGTTGCTTCGCTATTTCGATGCCCTGCTTCACGTGGTTGGCGAGCACGATCGATGACATCTTAGGTGAGAGCTTATCGTGCCGGTTGTCCATGTAAGACTGGTTCTCGACGAAGTAGGTCGGCCGCACACTCTTGCCGATGTCGTGGTAATAACAGGCCACACGGGCAAACAGAGCATCTCCCCCAACGGCTTCCGCGCCGGCTTCGGCAAGCAAGCCGACCATGATCGAGTGGTGATACGTCCCCGGAGCACGCTCGGCCAGTTGCTTGAGCAGCGGCAGGTTCAAGTTCGAGAGTTCGAGCAGCTTGATGCTGGTGGTTATCTGAAACAGCCATTCAAACAGAGGCAGCAGTATGGAGGCAGCCATCGTCGCCAGCACACCTCCGACATAGCCGCAGAATGAATCGAAGAGAAGGAACCGCAAACCGGGCTCGTTCGCGCCCAGCAAGTCCAACGCCAGCGTCGTGGCCGCGTTGATGGCGCCGACCCACAGACCCGCAGTCACAAGCGCAGTTCGGTCCCTGCAATTCTGCAAGTGGTAGATCGCTCCGGCGCTCGACATCAATGTAAACGTAGCCAGGTACACGTTGCCCGAAAAGACTCCGACAAAGACTGACAATATGGCTGAGAATATGAATGCTGCGTTGGCATCGGTCAGAATCGTAACCATCACCGCTCCAACTGCCAGCGGCGCAAGATAGCGATAGCCGATCTGTGAATTGAATGGCGTGTGGGTCGACCATTGGCTCATCGCCGAGGCGAAGGTGAAGAAGAGCCGCGCGAGCCCGAGTGTCACTACAAAGCAGGCAATCTGGAGCAGAAAATGCCTGCGCACGCGAAGATGCTGACGCTGATAGCGGACCATGTACTGCCACAGCACAAGCAAGAGCAGCATCACTATTATGACGGTGCCTGCAAATTCGATCGCCCGCTGTCCGATCGGGCGTTGCAGCGCGGCTTGGGCCAGTAGCAACGCTTTAGCCGGGGTCACCGTCTCGCCGCTCGCGACTATAGGTTTTCCACGCTCCACAATGATCATTACCGGCGGAATGCCCTCACGCATCTGAGCTCTGCGCTTTTCAGTCTCGGCTTCGTTGTATTCGAGATTCGGGACTATCAAGGATCCGAGTATCTCGCCGAGCAATCTTCGGTCGTTCGCGCTGTACTCCGCTGGCCAAATAAGTTTCTCGGATTTTAGTGATGCGCTGGCGGTTAGCTTATCCCGAATCGAGGCAAGGTCGGTAATCACGACCTCCTGCCCGTTCTTCAGATCTCTGCGGGTAATCCCGCTTGCTCCGAACCTTCGAAACTGGCTGCGGCTGCTAACGACCGGCATCATCATCACCGACTCGATGTGCTCGGTCATCAGCCGCTCTAGCTCCGAGCTGAACCGGTGCTTCTTGAGCAGGCTGATTTGATCCGGGTCCAGCGGAATCCCGATCCCCTCCTCGATCTTGTCGTGCAAGTCCTCGACTGGTGCTTCAAGCGGCGCCTCGCGTCCGATAGCAAACAATTGCTCGAGGCTGCTCGTAGCTTCCCGTGCCATTCGGGCGTTGAAATCGAAAACCGGCAACACGGCCACAGCCGCTGAATCGCGAGCCGACTTGGTCTCGGCGGTGTCCTCGATCTTCAAGTCTTCGGGAGCGATTATGTCTGCAGATGCGACGCTGCCCGCCGGCAGTTGTTCGACATGCGGGCGTTGGTAGTCGCGCAGCAGCAGGATGGAAAGCGCGACGATGATGAGCAGGCCGACGCCCGCGTCAATCACGGCTTGATCGGACAAGCCGGCAGAGAAAGCCTTCAGACTCTCGACCAGTCTAGCCGAAGTGCGAGGGCGGGTGGTTGCAGGCGGTTTTGACATAAGGAATGAGGTGTGAGGCGTGATGCGTGGAAGTCTTGTTGTCACGCATCACGTTTCATGCATCACGTCCTACAGCTTGTCTTCGAACTTTGTTTTGCTGTGTTTCTCGTAAGCCTGGACTATCATGTGAACAAGGTGGTGACGTACCACATCCTTCTCGGTGAAATAGATGAACTCTATGCCTTCCACGCCCCCAACTACTCGCTGAGCTTCGACGAGTCCTGAACGCCGGCCCGCCGGCAGGTCGATCTGAGTTATGTCACCAGTGATGACCGCCTTCGATCCAAAGCCTATTCGAGTCAGAAACATCTTCATCTGTTCGGAAGTTGTGTTCTGCGCTTCGTCCAAAATTATGAACGCATCCGCAAGCGTTCGCCCTCGCATGAAGGCGAGCGGGGCGACTTCGATCACTCGTTTCTCGAGCAGCCGCGTCACTTTCTCATAATCGACCAGGTCGAACAGCGCATCATAGAGCGGGCGGAGATAAGGATCGACCTTATCCTGCAGATCTCCCGGCAGAAACCCGAGCTTTTCGCCGGCCTCGACTGCCGGCCGGGCGAGCACGATCCGGTTCACCCGTTTCTGCATCAATGCTTGAACCGCCATCGCGACCGCGAGATACGTCTTCCCGGTGCCGGCGACGCCGATGCCGAAAACTATATCGTTCTTCTCGATAGTTTCGATGTACCGTCGCTGGTTTGCCGAACGCGCGGTGACTTGCTTCTTGCCTGTTGGATTGATCCGCGTTCGCGTGAAGTAATCGCGCAGCGTATACGCGCGATCTTCTGCGATTTGCTTGAACGCGGACTTCAACTCATCATTCGACATCCGCCGGCCTTCTTCGAACAGTTCGGCGTAATCTTCGAGTATCTTTTCGACCACTTTGACGTCGCGCTCATCGCCTTCGATCATCAAGTCGCTGCCGCGCAAATTGACGCGCACGCCGATTAAGCTTTCGAGGTGTTTGATATTCTCGTCGTAGGGGCCGAAAAGGGCCCGTATGCCTTCTTCAGGTAGAGCGACTTTCTTCAAAACTGCTGGTTTATCTCCCATACAAAAAAAGCGCTCATCCAGCCCTTAGGGCTCTCAAGCGCGGACAGTTATCGCTTCCTCTTATCGTTCTTCATTAATCATAGGCCGGTTGTAGCAGGTCATAATCGAAACCTACTACACGCAAAGCGGCATGTCAATCAAAGCGAACTTACACAGAAACAGACGCAAAACAGCGATACGCGTGTCAGGCAAGAGATCATTGGTGCTATCGACTCTGCGTCTCTTCAGTTCTTCATCGACGTCCTCGCGTACCGTGTCGCGCTTTTGCGGGGGACGGCTGTTTTTTCGCGATGACCGATTGACTCGTTAGCGGCTGGTTCGTGCCGGCCACCAGCGCGTTACCTGATTTGATGTCAGCGATGTTCACTTTGAACTCTTCATTCATATTCACGCGGTCAAGCATCTGATTCAGCGTCTGGTCGTCCAGTCTTAAGGCGTCAATCCCCACGCTTTGTAGTTCTGCCCGGAGGTTCTGCGCAGTGTTGGTGTCACGGCTATACACATCCGGATAGATGTGCAGCACACCACCTTCGACAACCAGTGTGTCGTAGTCAATATCAATCACAACCGGTGGGTTTAAGTTGGCAACCAGGCGATCAGTGCTCTTCATCGCGTGGTCGACTTGCTGAGGAGTAATATTCAAAGCGCGCGCTGTCACGATCTTATTAGCGAGATCGGCGATATCATCTTTGAGCATGCGAATGCAGCCGTGCGAGACGAGATGACCAAGATCGGAGGGCTTTGCGGCCTGATGGATCAGAAACCCATCGCCAAGGGGAATCTTGAGCTTGCCCAGAGGATTTCGCGGGTCACCGGCTTCAATATGCTCGCCTGGTTGAACATCGGAATGACTCTCGTTTACCCATTCACTGTCGGGCGGAACCCACTCGGGATTCCATATTACCTGCTTGACTCTACGCTGGCCGATGACGATGGGATATTTCTTCATCCCAACGCCGATCTCGTATGTTGTCACCTCTTTGCCGTTTTGCCAGAGCGTCAAGCGAAAAGCCGGAACATTCACCGTGATTTTGATATCCGGCTGTCCGGGCTGCAGCAAACCTTGCTCAATCTTACCTCCAGTAAATTTGTCCGATCGTGCCGACTCACCATTACGGGGCGAACCGTTTTTGTTTGCGGGTTGATTTGCCATATTCGCTTCGGTTTGAGCGACTGCGGAATCTTGTGCCGCCAGTTCTATCGACTCTGTCTCCTTCTTCGTTCCCTCGGGATAGGAAACTTCGGCCCATACGTCGCCGGCAAAGTCCGGAACGAGCTTCACCGTCGCCAGGAAAGTTCCGCTTCGGCCATCGGCTGGAGTATTGATCGTTTTGAGCAGTATGTGCCGATCGGTTTCGACGATCGGCCTGTACAGGATTCTCACAGACTGAGCCCCGGGCGCGGAAACGGTCAACGTTACGGTGTCCGCGCTCGCAATCTTCCAGGCATTCTCCCCCTGCTGCACCGGTGCTGCGTCAATACGCATCTGTGCGTTTGTTCCTTGTGGCGACGTGCCGGTATTTTGGCTTACGGTTTGGCAGGCTGACACTAAAACAGCAACCAGAGTCGCAACGGAAAGGCACGTCATTCTCTTTATCATGGTTGACATTTTGATCCTCCGAACGCCGATTAGACCCGGAACAAGTTCCCCCTGTTCTCGTCTACAACTTCAATACCAAGACGAGGCGACCAACCGAGACGGCCTTAGCTCGGTTTAAGCGAGAGGATTCGTGTTTCTGGATTTCCGGGATGAACGACATCGATACGAGCCGTACCGACTGAGGACACGCGCCCGGGGTCCCGTTGTGGTCAAAGGAAGTTTGATCGAGGAGTCTAACCGCTCAATCAAGCGATCGACTTCGGAGGATTTCAGTAACAGCGGTGCTCAATTCACCAATCACCCTGCTTCATGCGCTTTTTGATCTTTCGCTTCGTGAGGTCACGCTTAAGCGGGCTCAGATAGTTAACGAAGAGCTCCCCATCGAGATGGTCCGTCTCGTGCGAAACGCAGCGAGCTTGAAGGTCCATCACGTCGAGAGTCATCTCGCTGCCATCCATGTCGCGAGCGCGCACCACAATGCGCTGCGGCCGCTTGATCTCAAGAAATATGCCCGGGAAGCTCAGGCAGCCTTCGTCGCCGATCTGCTCGCCCTCTTCGGTTTCAATCACCGGATTGATCAGCACGACCTTCTGCTTGTTGTCTTTGCCGCTGCTGCAATCCATCACGAAAAGGCGCTTTAGCACGCCCACTTGCGGAGCAGCGAGGCCAACGCCGGGCGCACCGTACATAGTCTCGAACATGTCGTCGATAAGCTTGTGCAGTTTCTCATCAAAATCGCCTACGTCTTCCGCGCGACTTGTGAGAATCGGATCTCCGTATTTCACAACATTCAATATCATTGTCCTGTCTCGAACTCCTTAGGTCTCTCGTCATACTGACGCCGCTCAGCCAACTTCTCGCCTAGTAACTGGTTGAGCACGGCGGTTCGGGCTCTAAACCCGGTCACTTCTCTCCACGCTACGATAGCGAGTCCCGCCAGTATTATAGCAGCCCCGACAAGGCTGTGCGTCGCGTACCCCATAGCGAAACCGACGAAGAATATCGCCACCAGCAGCAGATAATAAAGGATGCCGTGGGTGCGTCTCGCGTTTATCGAGCGGCGCAGTTCTTCGACTTCGCGGTCTACGTCGGGTCGATTGTCCGCTGCCTGCCGGTCGTGAGCCATCGCGATCATGATCCTGCCCAATGTGTAGCATAGACTTTCGTCTGTGTCCGGGTCGCTCGGATGCAAATGAAGTCCCCAGACACAGACTAAAGTCTATGCTACTTCAGTACTGCTTCAACTGTTCCAGATAGCCGTCGAAGTTGCGCCTCATTTCTCCCAGGCTGTCGCCGCCGAATTTCTCTCGCGCAGCATCCGCCAGAACCATTGCAACCATCGCCTCACCGATCACCCCGGCTGCTGGAACGGCGACGATGTCGGACCGTTCGAAAGCGGCGGCTGATTCCTGCTTCGTGATCACATCGACGCTTGCAAGCGGCCGCCTCAGTGTCGATATGGGCTTCAGGTGACCGCTTACTCTTACTTCCTCTCCGTTAGTTATGCCGCCCTCGATTCCACCCGCGCGATTAGTCGGGCGAGTGAAGCTTCGTTCATTCGAATTATAGCCGATCTCATCGTGTACCCGCGAACCTGTGCTGCGGCTCACCTCGACGCCTATGCCGATCTCAACGGCCTTAACAGCGGGGATGCACATTATGGCCTGAGCAAGTCGGCCGTCGATCTTTCGATTCCACTGTGTGTGTGAGCCTAGCCCCGCAATGACGCCGCGCGCGACGACTTCGAAGATTCCTCCCAGCGTGTCCTTTGCTTCTTTCGTCGCATCGATCAAAGCAACCATCTTCTCTTCGGCGGCTTTGTCTGCACACCGAAGCGGAGAGTCATCGGGGATCGCCGTGATCTGCTCCCACGTAGCCTTGATGGGCTTTTGAGGCACACCGCCGATCATTGCAGTGTGGCTGGCGAGCCCGATGCCCAATTCTTTGAGCAGCAGCTTGGCGAAAGCTCCAGCCGCAACGCGCGCTGCGGTCTCTCTCGCGCTGGCCCGTTCGAGGATGTCGCGAAGGTCGTGAGTATCGTACTTGAGACCGCCCGCTAAATCAGTGTGGCCGGGCCTGGGCCGTGTGAGTTTTCGCGCACGCTTTTCGTCAACGAACTCGCGAGGCTCGACCGCCATCACGTCTTGCCAATTCTCAAAGTCGCGATTGCGAATCAACAGCGAGACCGGCGAGCCGAGGGTCTTACCGTGACGAACGCCCGAGAGAATCTCAGCCTCATCGCTCTCAATCTTCATCCTGCCGCCGCGGCCGTAGCCTTGCTGCCGCCGCCAGAGTTCGCGATTGATGAACGCAGGGTCAATCGGCAGCCCCGCAGGCAGGCCTTCGATGATGGCGACCAGGCCTTTGCCGTGGGATTCACCTGCCGTCATGAAGTTGAATTGGGTCATGGGCGATCTTTCGGCTATATGAAGTGAGGCTGCTTCAGTACGTATGGACCTCTAGCGCGCAAGGGGGTCCGTCAAGTTCCGAGTATCGCGGGCTAAGCCGTGGATGGATGCGTTCGAATTCCCACCCCTGATCGTAATCCGTTATCCAGTCGTAGCGGGCAAGCCAAACTTCCGGGATCATCGCGGGCACTGGGACGGTCTTCAACACGCTGCGCCACCACCAGCCATCGGTGTACCGAACATCGCCGTGAGGATCGAGCAACAATACGCGCCGTGCATCGGAATAGCCCCGAAACTTCTTGACCGCGCTAGCAAACAACTTTTGGACATGCTTTGTGAACGCCGACGGAAGTTCGTCGGGAGTGACATCCGTTGCGGGCAATACCCAACGTATGATGAGTCCCGTGAGTGGTTCGTCAGATACGGCACGGTACGGGTCAAAGTAGCAACTCCAACGCAGCCCCGGTTTTTCAGAGCTGACGATCTGTCCATTGCGAATTGCTTGAATGGAACGACGGATTGACGCGGCAATCTCGTGTGCAAAACGGGAGACCTCATTACGCTTCATCTTGTGGGCCGGTTCAAGTCGGATAGTCATGCCCTGCTGGTCGGCTAGATCGCGGAGTTCTTCCAAAAGAACGCGAGCTATACGATGATCATTTTGATGGCGCGCTGCGTAGTCAAGCGGCCAAACCACAGTCTTGCGCTCGACCACGAGTCTGGCGTGGCTGTTTCCATCCTGGTAAAGCGTTTCCGGCTCAGATTTGTTTTCGATTGCCCCAGATGGTTCGAGTCCAGTTTTGGCCGGGCTCGGGTGATCGAGGCATCTCACGAAAGAAAACGTAGAGCCATCAAGTCTGTTGATATGCGCCACAAACGGGTCGGTGAGTGGACGCTCACAGCCGCCCGACTCCGGTAAACAGATCATCTCTGCCTCCAATATAACCCGCAGCTGAAGCTCCAAGTCTCAGCCGCCAACTCTAGGCCAACTCGAGCTCGCGATTCTTCAGGGACTTGATCTTATCACGCAGTTCAGCTGGCCGCTCGAACTCATACTTTCCTATTGCTGTCCGCATCTGTCCATCGAGCCTTTGAATCGTCGCCGCGATTTTCTCGGCTGAGTACTCCTCCGCTTCTTAGGCGACGGTCGGCAACTTGAAGTAGTGGGCTTGCGCGATCGATACCAACTGGTCCTGCTTCGGCAATGATCGGAGCTGATCGCGTTAGATCTGCAACAGCGCCTTCATTTGATCGTTTACCTGTGAGAGATCAGACGCACTGAGGCGTCCGAGCCTTCGCCTAACTCGTCGCTTGTCGATAGCGCGCAACTGGAATACAAGGGCCACCGACGCCGTATTCAAGTTGTTATCGGAATCGGGCTGGATCAAGAACGTGCCGGGAAACGACTGAGCCGTCAAGCGCGAGGTTAGAGGGACGATGAGCACGGTTGGTAACCGATCTCCGAACTGCGCAGCTTGTGCGATTATGGCCGGTCGCGTACCAGCTTGCTCGTGCCCGTCGCTAGCAGGGATCTCGACGGTGTAGACGTCCCCGATCTCCATTACGGAAGTCCCTTCTCGAACTCAACGAGCGCCTCATCGCTAAGCCGCTCCCACTGATCAAATTCATCCTGAAGCGCCAAAGCGGCTTGGCGACTCTGAACCAACACGCTCTCTTTGAATAGACGAACGATCTGCAAGAGGTTCGGAAACACTTCTTGCGGCAAGCCCGCAATCTCGTTCATCAATGCCTGTTGATAGTCCACTGTGTTTTCCATAATTGGTCCTTTGGGCCACGCTCCTGGTCATCATATGTTGCAGAGTCTCGGTTGGTCCCTTTCAGATGTTGGGAGCCTTCATCAAATGCCGTCTCCTGGCACCGCTTGGGCCCAAGCTGACGCAGAATTCTCGCAACAGCTCCTTGTGGCTTTTACGGTTGTACACCTTGCCCCTGGGTTTGTCGATCAGTTCTTTGGTCTTGAAGTCCCGCATAAGGTCGTTATCGCAGGTACATAAGAGCCCGACTTTCCCAACCCTCGCCAAAGCGATGACGTGCACATCATTTGACCGACACAGCCCACTCCGGTGCGCCCTCGATATTGCCAAGGCTGTCCAGCGTCAGGGGGAAGACCGTGGTCTCAATCCCCTTCTTCTCAAAATAAAGAAATACTACGTCTTCTGGTGCGATCTTGGCCGATGCGACCTCTTGTCTAATCCGGTCAATGATGTAGTCGCTGTGGGTCTCGATGACCAGCCTCTTCTTAGCACTTGCTACCATGTCCACAAAAAAAGATCAGAGAGCCGCCTGTGCCTTCGGATGAAGATGAACTTCCGGTTGCTGTAGAAGTAGTAATCTTTCTTCAGCCGCAAGAACGCTCTGCACCACCACTGGCAAAGTTTGGCTAACTCCGTAGCCGACATCAAGCATGTTCGCTGGTCTCCCCGCGACAGTAACCGTTACTTGGAATGGATCACCTGCTTTGTTGCCCAATCTCTTTACACCTATCTCCTTAAAGAGCCCTGACTCCTTCCCGAATCTTTCCAAAGCTAGGACGAGAGGTTTTCGTTGCTTCGAAGAAGGATATTCGGTCAGTATTCTAGCCAAGATGAACGGTATATGGTCTCCCTCTGGAGTGAAGTTTTCCGTAATTTGATCATAGGTTCGCCTCGGTCTCGTTCTAACCGGGGCTATTGACAAAGGATTAGCTAACAGTCCAGATCGAGAAACAAAGGACCAAATTTTTAAGATAGCATCAAACGAAACATGCTTTGCTAACGGGTTGTCTAGTGCCATCTCGTTGACGTAAAAAAACATTTCCCGCACAAAATCCAGACCCCTACCTTCCATTTTTGCTCTGTCTATTACGTACTCGATTGGTTCTGTTTTTCCCGAGTCTGGTAACTCCAGTCGAACCTTGTAACCTTGAAAAGCTTTTTCCAAAACAACATAGACGTTGCCAACAGGAGTTGTAATGCTCAGTGCGTAAAGAGTGACTCGCCCTTGGAACCCCAAGTAATCTGCTAATACCGTTGAAGCGTCCTTCTTATCATCGGAATCTACTCGGTGCCCGAGGGAAAAAAGCGACGCGCGGCCATACCTTCCGCCTTTATAGGTTGCTATTGTGTCAAAGCCTCCGAGCCTATAAGGTGGCTCATTGATGTTAGGCTGCATCGGAAAGCCAACCGGGTCACAGATGGCAGATAACGCCGCGAGGAGTGTTGATTTTCCTGAGCTATTCTCGCCTAAGAGAATAGTCAGAGGTTTAATCGGGATTATGTGCTTCCCGGCGAAGCACCTGACATTCTCTAGTATCAACTCCATACAAACCTGAAGGGCAATCTGCTAAACCTGGATCACACAAATCAGTATTGAGTTCTAACCGCTGCTCGATACACTCTACACCACGATTTCATATGAGATCACTCGCAAAACGACGACATCACGAGGAACGCATCAATCGCCGCGTCAGAACCTATTATTGCGGTACGCTGAAAACCTGGGCGCGTGTGATCGGCATGATTGCTCACTCCCGGAAACTGTGCTCCTGCTGGATGTGCGGCAACGCGCAAGTACTCAAAACAGCCGACGCCTCAAGAGATGAAAGCAAGCCACGAAGGTTGGTCCGCCTACGCCACCTCAAGCTGGCGACTCCGCAGGTACTTGATCTTATCACGCAGCTCGGCCGCCCGCTCGAACTCATACTTTGCCGCTAAAGCTCGCATCTGTCCCTCGAGTCTTTTAATCGTTGCCGCAATGTTCTCGGCTGAGTACTCCTCCGCTTCTTCGGCAACGCTCGGCAGCTTGAAGTAGTCTGCTTCGGCGATCGATACCAGAGTCGAACCGATCGCCTTAACTATCGACTGCGGCGTGATGTTGTTCTCGCGATTGTAAACGGCTTGCCTCTCGCGGCGGCGCTGTGTTTCACCGAGCGCCCTACGCATTGAATTAGTCACGCGATCCGCGTAAAGAATCGCTTTGCCACTGAGGTTGCGCGCCGCTCGGCCGATAGTCTGAATTAATGCCTGTTCCGACCGAAGAAAGCCTTCTTTGTCCGCGTCGAGTATAGCTACAAGAGACACTTCGGGCAGGTCCAAGCCTTCGCGCAACAGGTTTATTCCCACGAGCACATCGAATTCGCCCGCGCGCAAGTCTCGGAGTATCTTGATCCGGTCCAGCGTCTGAATCTCGGAGTGCAGGTATCGCACTCGCACACCGAGTTCCGCGTAATACTCGGTCAGGTTCTCAGCCATCTTTTTCGTAAGAGTCGTGACCAGCACGCGTTCGTTTCGAGCCGCGCGCAGTCGAACTTCGTTCAACAGATCATCGATCTGACCCTTCACCGGCCGCACGTCGACAACCGGGTCGATCAAGCCGGTCGGGCGGATGACCTGCTCAACAAACTCGCCGGAGGTCTTCGACAGCTCGTAGGGACCGGGCGTCGCCGACACGAAGACCAACTGACCCATACGCCGCTCCCATTCCTCGAAGTTGAGTGGGCGATTGTCCATCGCCGAAGGCAATCGGAAGCCGTACTCAACCAGTGTCTTCTTGCGCGACTGATCGCCGTGGTACATGCCTCGAACCTGCGGAATCGTCTGGTGGCTCTCGTCGACCATCACCATCGCGTCGCGCGGAAGATAATCAAGCAGAGTCGGAGGCGGCTCGCCGGGCAAGCGTCCGGTCAGGTGGCGCGAGTAGTTCTCGATCCCGTGGCAATAGCCCAACTCTTTGAGCATCTCGATGTCATACAGCGTGCGCTGGTGCAGCCGCTGGGCTTCAAGCAACTTGCCCTGCTCGATGAGTTGCGGCTCCCACCAGTCGAGCTCTTCCTTGATCGTTTTGATTGCGCGCCTCAATCTGTCCTGCGGCATAACAAAGTGAGACTTCGGATAAATGGGAAGGCGTTCGTGGGTCTCGATAACCTCGCCCAGCAGTGGATCGATGGTCGAGATCGACTCGATCTCATCGCCCCAGAACTCGATGCGGAAGGCGTTCTCCTGATAGACCGGATAGATCTCGACCACGTCGCCGCGGACTCGGAACATGCCGCGCTCAAACGACGAGTCGTTGCGTTGATATTGAATCTCCACAAGCTTTTTCAGCAGCGCGGTCCGCGACAACTGCTGGCCGCGCTCGACAAACGCGATCATGCCGTAGTAGGCGTCAGGATCGCCCAGGCCGTAGATGCACGATACGCTTGCGACGATTATGCAGTCCCGTCTCTCGAACAAAGTCCGGGTGGCCGACAGCCGCAAGCGGTCTATGTCTTCGTTGACTGTGGATTCCTTCTCGATATAGGTATCGGTCGATGGGATATAGGCCTCAGGCTGATAGTAGTCGTAGTAGCTGACGAAATACTCGGTGGCATTATGTGGGAAGAAAGACCTGAACTCCTGATAGAGCTGAGCCGCCAGCGTCTTATTGTGCGCCATCACAAGCACTGGCCGGTTGATGCGCTCGATCACCGCGGCCATTGTGAAGGTCTTGCCGCTTCCGGTAACGCCCAGCAGCACTTGATGCTGAACGCCTTCGTCGAGCGCTCGGACTAACTGCTCGATCGCCTGTGGCTGATCGCCTTGCGGAACGTAATCGCATACGAGCTTGAAATCCATGATTTGACCTTGTCTTCGTTTGGGCTCGCAGCGCAGCATCATGACTGCTGCGAACCCGGTGAAACACACGACGGAAAAGTATACAAGGAAGCTTGGAGCACGAGCAATCAGGACGAAAAAGCAGTCGCGCAAAAAAAAACTAAACAAAGTTGATCGTTCGTGCGGTTAGTGCTTGACATCGGTAAGGCTCATGCTGATAATGCGGAGTGCCATCACAAAAGCCCTTGGTCGTCAGTATCAGTTCCACGCGAATTGACAGCTTAGTCCAATAGAAAGGCGCGACTATCAACGTAGTCGGTCAAACTGATATCCCTGGTGTCGAGTTTTTCAGACGCGGCAAAGTTCGAGACGTTTACGCGCTCGAAGAGAAGCTGTTGATTGTGGTTACCGACCGCATCTCCGCTTTCGACGTGGTGCTGCCGAACCCGATTCCGTACAAAGGCGCAGTGCTCACGGCGCTGTCGCTGTTCTGGTTTGATTTCCTGAAAGATGTCGTTCCGAATCATCTGATCTCGACCGACGTCGATTCCTATCCGGCGCCACTGGACTCGTATCGCGATCAACTCGAAGGGCGCTCGATGCTTGTGGTGCGCGCCGATGTCTTTCCGATCGAGTGCGTCGCCCGAGGTTACCTTGTTGGCTCGGGCTGGAAAGAATATCAGCAGACCGGCGAAGTGTGTGGCATAACGCTGCCGGCCGGGCTGAGAGAGTCTGACAAGCTTCCCGAGCCGATCTTCACGCCGGCGACGAAGGCCGAGACCGGGCACGACATCAACATCAGCGAGCGCGAGATGGCGAACCGCATAGGCGAGGATGCCACGCGCGAGCTTAAGGAACTGACCCTTACACTCTACTCGCGGGCCTCGGAGTTCGCGGATTCGCGAGGCATAATAATCGCCGATACGAAGTTCGAATTCGGCGTTAAAGATGGAAAGGTGATTCTGGTTGACGAAGCGCTGACGCCGGACTCATCCAGATTTTGGCCAAAAGAGTCTTACCAGCCGGGTCGAGGGCAGCAGTCATTCGATAAGCAATACCTGCGGGATTACCTCGAAACGGTCACGTGGGACAAGCAACCTCCGGGACCGAACCTGCCGGAGACGGTGGTCGCGCGAACCAGCGAGAAGTATCTTGAGGCATACAGACTATTGACCGGCAGAACGATCAAGGATTCGGGTATCAGGAGTCAGGAATCAGGATTCAGGCTTGCAGCTCCTGAATCGTGAGTCCTGTTTCCTGCATCCTAAATTCCTATGACAGTTCTCGACTACTTCGTCCTGCTAGTCGTAGTGGCTTCAGTCGCCTCAGGCGCAACAAAAGGAATCATCCGAGTAATAGTTTCGGTTGCGTTCACCGTGGCCGGGCTGGTTGTGGCAGCGTATTCGTACCCCTACGCTGCCAGCTTGCTGCGCATTTTTGTGCCTGCGCGGCTTGCGGATCTGCTCGGCTTTATATCGGTGTTCTTGCTTGTGCTTGTAGCTGGAAGCCTTCTTGCGCGGTTCTTGCGAAGAGGGCTCAAGCGCGCGCGACTCGGGTGGATAGATCACACGCTTGGCGCAGCATTTGGGTTCGTAAGGGGCTGGCTCATCTGTTCGGTGATTTACCTGGCATTGACCGCCTTTCCCCTGAAACCCGAAGCCGTCGAGCGAGCGACTTTCGGCCCAGCACTCCTCGAAGGGACGCGAGTGATCGCTTATCTGACCTCGCGCGAGTTGAGGGAACGGTTTTTCAGCGGTTATGAAGCAGTCAAGCAGCTCTGGGGACAGACGAGCTGAATAGCGAAAACGCTATAGGAGAACTGAGATGAAGAGCAGGCTCGAGGCGCTCGTGACAGAAATGGTAGAGCGAGGAATTCTGTTTGAAGATGCGGTGGCGGAGTTCGAAAAGTATTTCATACTCTCGGTACTCAAACGTACAAAAGGAAATTTATCAAAAGCCGCCGATGAGCTTCGGATCCATCGCAACACGCTTTCAAAACGCGTGGAGAAGTATTACCAGAATCACCACATGGTTGGAGCGAGGCACCGCCGGCCCCGGGTTCACGAGCCGGCCCACGCCGCCAAGGCGGCAGCCGCCAAGAGCAAGGGTTAAATGCGGCGGGAAGATTCGGGCGCCAGATTAGTCCAGGCGGATCAGTGAAGGACCAGCGCGCGCTGTCGCTGCTCCCGTTCAGCTCATTGCTAAGAGCTTCTGAATATCCGCCTCAAGTTGTGCCGCCTTTCTTGGACCCGAACCGATGTACCTGCGAAACACTTTCATGTCTCGAGTGACTAGATAGGTGGTGGGGAAGGCCACCACGTTCAAATCGTAAACCTGGTCGTCATCCCCCATCAGGACTGTGTACTTCATCTTGTTGCGCCCGACGAACGGCTTTACCTCCGCCGCATCCCCGGACGCCAGGGCAACGCCGACCACTCGGACACCCTTGGCTCCATATTTCTCCTGAAGTCGGTTGAGCGCCGGTATTTCTGCAATGCAAGGGACACACCAGGTTGCCCAGAAGTCGAGCACCACGATGTCACCCTTGAACTGATCTGCAGGTATGGCCTTGCCGTCGAAGTCCTGGAGATTAATCGGCGGCAGCGCCTTGATGTCATTGCCCGATGAGGGCGCCGAACCTTCCGCCTGATCACCTCGCACAGAGAATGCGGGCGCCGCGAGCACAATAGCAACCACGAGAATCACGAAGAGTTTCATTGGTAGGCCTCCAGGACTGTCGCGCCCTCGCCGTCATATGTCGAATGCTCTGGGGGCGGCGCGCGCTCTATTGTAACCCACGCAGGTTAAGCCGAGCAACGAAAGCCAGGTCGTTGCAAACTTGAGAATAGACTGTCGATGTAGTAGACTCTGCTTTGAAAAAACATGGAGGAACTCTGTGAGCCCTGAATTGAGTCAGCTCATTGAGCTCCAGGAACTCGACATCGAGATACAGCGTACGTCGGACCGGCTCTCGAAGATACCGGAAGAGCGCGATAGGACAGAAACCGAATTCAAACAGCACGCCGCCGAGTTCCTGGACCTGAAGAGCAAGCACGAACGAACCCTCGAAGACCGCAAACAGCTAGAAGCCGAACTGGCCACCACCCAACAAAACCACGAGAAGTTTGAGCGAGACAAGACTCGAGTCCAAAACGAGAAGGAATATACGGCGGTCTTGCGCGAGATTGACACCGCTCGGAAACACATCAGCGCGCTGGAGACCGACATCCTCAAGCGGATGGAGGAGATTGAAACGCTCGACGCCGAGCTTGCCGCCCGAGCGCCCGACGTCGAGCGCATGCGAGCGGAAGTCGATTTAGGTCTGGCTGCTTTGGACAGGGAACACGAGGAGGCCAGTCGCCTGGTGTCTGAATTCCGCGAACGGCGGAAAAAGCTCGCAGGCAAGATACCGAAACACCTCTTCGCAAACTACGAGCGCTTGTCGCGACTCGGGCGAGGACAGGCCCTGGCAGAGGTTCGCAGCAACGGCATCTGCGTGGCATGCCGCGTAAAGGTCCGTCCAAAGATTTTTAGCGACGTCCGCAAGGGTGACCAGTTGATCATTTGCGAGAACTGCGGGCGAATCCTTTATTACCGTGGCGAGACATCTCAGTCAGCCGGGGCCACACTGGACCAGTAGCATAGACCTGTGAGCATAAACGCATTTTGCTGGTAGCATAGACTTCAGTCTGTGTCCGGTGATTGATCTTTAAGCGAAATTACCCGACACAGACTAACGTTTATGCTACGTCGTTTCAGAGCCTTTTGTGAGCGGACAAGGCGTCAAAAAACTGCGCATTGAAGGGATCGCCGAGGCCTGGCTTAAGCCGGGCGACGGTTTGGCCGGGCCGCTTGTGTATCGGCCGGCGGTGCTCATCGAGTACATGGTCAACTTCCGCAGCCTTCGCGCCGGGCTCAACCACTCAGAGGAGCGCAGTTACTCGGCCTGGCTTCCGGAGGCGGACCTCGCGATGGATTGGGACTCGCGGGGTGGTGATTTCGACGGAATCTCACGACTCACATCGCAACCTGATCCGGCGATCGACTACCGATTGGGAAATTACCTGGCGAAAAGGTCTGACTTTGACCAGTGCGTCTCCGAGCTGATAGAGAAGCTCGTGAGAACCAAGCGACTTAGCACCTACTTTAACCCTGTGTTTGGACTTTTCTCAGGTCCCGGCGATCCGCTTGAAGATTTTCTCGCCCGGGTCGCCGATGCCGCGTTGGGTCGCATCGAGCCCGAACTGAAACGGCTGCGCAACCGGTTCGAGCTCCAACTCGAGCAGGTGCGCGAGGCGCAAGCGG
>WNFR01000694.1_pt1 | contig 47349 bp, 44 predicted proteins | sample 5400221 | NCBI WGS metagenome assembly WNFR01 (sample SAMN13153357, study PRJNA577476) | soil metagenome | isolation source: 40 cm soil under Madrone tree | place: USA:California | collected 2016-06-14 | reverse complement strand
CTCGATGCGGCCCCGCACGCGCGCTGGCCGCTGCAGGAGGTGGCGGGGCCGGTGCAGGAGGAGCTGAGAGCCGACACGTCGGAATCGGATACCAGCAATGTGACTGGATAGCGCCGTTAAGCTCGTCATTGCCGGGCTTGACCCGGCAATCTATCCATCTTCACAAAGCCCTTCTTCCAAAGAAGATGGATGCGCGGGTCAAGCCCGCGCATGACGCCCTGAGTAAGCCTCTTATAATGAGCGCTTGCGTGCTTTTGCGGGGACGACAGTATTCTAGACTGATCACGGAATGGCATTCGATCGCATCGCCGTCGTCGGAGCGGGCGCGTGGGGCACCGCGCTCGCCAACGTGATCGCGCGCGCCGGACGCACGGTGCTGCTCGCCGCGCGCGACCGTGCCGGCGCCGAAGTGCTGGTGGATCGTCGTGAGTCACCGCGCTTGCCCGGAGTGCGGCTGGACGAGCGGGTGGGCATCGCGGCCATGGCAGTAGAGGTTGGGCGATACGACGCCATCCTGCTCGCAGTCCCCTCGCAACAGCTGCGCTCGGCGGCGCGTACCCTGGCCCCGGAACTGAGGCCGGGCACGCCGGTCATCGCCTGCGCCAAGGGCATCGAGCGCGGCACGCACCGCTTCATGAGCGAGGTGATCGCCGAAACCGCGCCCGCGGCGCTGCCCGCGGTCCTGTCCGGCCCGAGCTTTGCCGCCGATGTCGCGCGCGGACTGCCTGCCGCGGTGACGCTCGCCACGAGCGACGAGGCGGTGGCGGCAGCGCTCTCGCGCGCGCTCGGCTCGACGACGCTGCGGCCCTATCATTCGACCGACATGCGCGGGGTCGAGATCGGCGGCGCCGCCAAGAACGTGCTGGCGATCGCTGCCGGCATCGTCGCCGGGCGCGGGCTCGGCGCGAGCGCCGCCGCCGCGCTGGTGACGCGCGGTTTTTCCGAACTGTTTCGCTTCGGCCGCGCCTTCGGCGCGCGGCCCGAGACGCTGACCGGCTTGTCCGGGCTGGGCGACGTGATCCTCACCTGCTCGAGCGCGCAGTCGCGCAACTACTCGTATGGTCTTGCACTCGGTCGCGGCGACGCGGCGCGCCCCGGCCACGCGCTCGCCGAAGGGATCTTCACCGCACCGGTCTTGGTCGAGATGGCAAAGGACAAAGGGATCGACATGCCGATCGCGGGTGCCGTGGCCGACATTCTCACCGGGCGCGCAAGCGTGGACGAGGCGACGGAAACTTTGTTGACTCGGCCGTTCCGCGCCGAGGGGTAACGCCGGGCGTCACCCGCGGGCTTGACCCGCGGGTCCATCTTCTTCGGAATTACGCAAAGCGCATTTTCGCGAAGAAGATGGATTGCCGGATCAAGCCCGGCAATGACGGCTCATATCAACGGCGCGATCTCGACAGGCAAAATTGTCACCCGCGGGCTTGACCCGCGGGTCCATCTTCTTTTTCGAAAAGGCGGCGTAGGGTGGGCAAAGCGAAGCGTGCCCACGCGGATCAAACAGGGAGCAACGAATGGCCTATTGGCTTTTGAAAACCGAGCCCGAGACATTTTCCTGGGATGATCAAGTGAAACGCGGCGCCAAGGGCGAGCCGTGGACCGGCGTGCGCAATTTCATCGCGCGCGGAAATCTCAAAGCAATGAAGAAGGGCGAGCACGCATTCTTCTACCATACCGGCGAGGAAAAGCAGGTCGTCGGCATCGTCGAAGTGATCCGCGAAAGCTACCGCGATCCGACCGACGAGAAGGGCGTCTTTGTCGCGGTCGACGTGAAGGCGGTGAAGCCGTTTCCCAAACCGGTGACGCTTGCGGCGGTCAAGGCCGACGCGCGGCTCAAAGGGATGGCGCTCGCCAAATATCCGCGCCTGTCCGTGCAGCCGGTGACCGCGCAGGAATGGAAGATCGTGTGCGCGCTTGGCGGCGTGAAGGATTAGAGTGGATTCAGTGAAGTGGCATCAGGGCGAGCTGCGAACTCGGTACTACCCTTCCCAACCAAACCCCGGCAGGCCGGGGTTTGGTTGGGAAGGGGAGCACACCGAGTGCGCGGCATGATTATGCATCCAACACAAATGAAGAAGCGCTAATCCACCGCGAGGCCCGCGTCCTTGATCAGCTTGCCGTAACGCGCGTGGTCGCTACGGATGCGCGCCAAAAAGTCGGGAACGGTGGTGACATAGGGCTCGCCGGATCCGGCGGCGGCCAGCTTTTCCGCGATGTCCCCCTGCGCGAGAACTGCGCCCATGTCTTCGCGGAGCCGCCGCACGATCTCGGGCGGCGTGCCGATGGGCGCGAACAGCCCCTGCCAGATCGTGACTTCATAGCCAGGATAGAACTCGGCAATCGGCGGCAAGTCCGGCAACAGATGCGAGCGCCGCTGCCCGGTCACCGCCAATCCCCTGAGCTTGCCCGACTGGATGAGCGGCGCCACCGAGCCGCCGCCGAACATCGCGGCGATATCGCCGGCCATGACGCCGATCGCCGCAGGGCCGCCGCCGCGGTAGGGCACATGGACGAGATCGACGCCGGCCTGCTGCTTGAGCAATTCCATGGCGAGGTGGTGCTCGCTGCCGTTGCCGATCGAGGCGTAGAACAACGGCGGGCGCGCCGCGCGCGCCAATGCGACGAAGTCCTGAAAATCCTTGACCGCAAGCGCCGGATTGACCGCCAGGATCAGCTCGTTCACGACCAGACTCGCCACGGGCAACAGCTCCTTGAGCGGATCGATCGCCATCTTGGCGTAGAGATGCGGATTGACCGCGAGGAGCGAACTGGGCGCCAGCAGCAGCGCGTAGCCGTCGGGCGCCGCGCGCGCGGCGAGCTCGCCGGCGAGGTTGCCGTTCGAGCCGGGGCGGTTCTCCACCACGACCGGCTGGCCGAGCCGTACGCTCAAGGGCTGACCCAGCGTGCGCGCGATGAGATCGGAGGCGCCACCCGGAGGGAACGACACCAACAGCCTGATCGGCCGCGTCGGATAGGGCTCGCCCGGCGCGGCGCTCGCGAGCATCGCGAGCGCGGCCGCGAGCGCGAAACGGATCAGAGCGGACACAACGACACTCATCACGCGGTGTTCCCGGGACCACGGCGCCGCCGCCCGTCATTTTGCCGCACGCAGGCGCACGGCGCCAACCAAAGTCGCACGTCCCCTAGACTTGTCGCTCATCCGGCGACCGTCGCATAATGGCATGGACGAGCCCTTCGGGCGACGGCCCGAACAACAGAGAATATTTGCGTACGGTTGCTTTTCCGGCGCGGTGCTTGGAGGAGGACATGTCCGAGAAAATCTACGACGTTCCGCCGGAGTGGAAGAAACGCGCCTATATCGACGCCGACAAGTACAAGGAGATGTACGCGCGCTCGCTCAAGGACCCCAACGGCTTTTGGGCCGAGGAAGCCAAGCGCCTGCACTGGTACAGGGCGCCGAGCAAGATCAAGAACAGCACCTTCGGGCCGGGCAATGTCTCGATCAAATGGTTCGAGGACGGCGTGCTCAACGCCGCCTACAACTGCATCGATCGGCACCTTCCCAAGCGCGCCAACCAGACCGCGATCATCTGGGAGGGCGACGATCCCAAGGAGTCCAAGCGCATCACCTATCGCGAGCTGCACGACGAAGTCTGCAGGCTCGCCAATATCCTGCGCAACCGCAATGTCGAGAAAGGCGACCGGGTCACGATCTATCTGCCGATGATTCCCGAGATCGCCTATGCCGTGCTCGCGTGCGCGCGCATCGGCGCCATCCATTCCGTGGTGTTCGGCGGCTTCTCGCCGGACTCGCTCGCCGGGCGCATCGCCGATTGCAAATCGAACGTCATCATCACGGCGGACGAAGGCGTGCGGGGCGGGCGCAAGGTGCCGCTCAAGGCCAATGCCGATGCCGCCATCGACAAGGTCGGGGGCGTCGATCACGTGATCGTGGTGCGCCGCACGGGTGCGCCGGTCGACATGCAGCCCGGGCGCGACGTCTGGTACCACGAGGCGGCGAAGGTCGTCACATCCGAGTGTCCATGCGAGCACATGAACGCGGAGGACCCGCTGTTCATTCTCTACACGTCAGGCTCGACCGGGCAGCCGAAGGGCGTGCTCCACACCACCGGCGGCTATCTCGTCTACGTCGCGATGACGCACCAATTGATCTTCGACTACCACGACGGCGACATCTACTGGTGCACCGCCGACGTCGGCTGGGTGACCGGGCACAGCTATATCCTCTATGGGCCGTTGGCGAACGGCGCCACCACCATGATCTTCGAAGGCGTGCCGAACTATCCCACCACGTCCCGCTTCTGGGAGGTGTGCGACAAGCACCAGGTCAACATCATCTACACGGCGCCGACCGCGATCCGGGCGCTGATGCAAGCGGGCGACGCGCCGGTGAAAAAAACCTCGCGCAAGTCGCTGCGGCTCCTCGGCACCGTGGGCGAGCCGATCAATCCCGAGGCGTGGGAGTGGTACTATCACGTGGTGGGCGAGGGCCGCTGCCCGATCGTCGATACCTGGTGGCAGACCGAAACCGGCGGGATACTGATCACCCCCCTCCCCGGCGCGACACCTCTCAAGCCGGGCTCGGCCACGCAGCCATTTTTTGGCATCGTTCCGCAGATCGTCGATGGAGAGGGAAAGGTGCTCGAGGGCGCCGCGACCGGCAACCTCTGCATCATCGATTCCTGGCCGGGAATGATGCGCACGGTCTATGGCGACCATCAGCGCTTCGTCGACACCTATTTCAAGGCGTATCCCGGCAAATACTTCACCGGCGACGGCTGCCGGCGCGATGCCGACGGCTATTACTGGATCACCGGCCGCGTCGACGATGTGATCAACGTCGCCGGCCACCGGCTCGGCACCGCCGAGGTCGAGAGCGCGCTGGTGGCGCATGCCAAGGTGTCGGAGGCGGCCGTCGTCGGCTATCCGCATGACATCAAAGGGCAGGGCATTTATGCCTATGTCACGCTTATGTCCGGCGAACAGCCGAGCGACGAGCTGCGCAAGGAATTGGTCGCCTGGGTGCGAAAAGAAATCGGCCCGATTGCCTCGCCCGATCTCATTCAGTTCGCGCCCGGCCTGCCAAAAACCCGCTCGGGCAAGATCATGCGCAGAATTCTGCGCAAGATCGCGGAAGACGAGCACGGCAATCTCGGCGACACCTCGACGCTCGCCGACCCGAGCGTCGTCGACGACCTCGTCGGCAACCGACAGAACCGCAAGGCGCACGCGTAACGCGACGCGGACCCTCGCCCCGCAACTGCGGGGAGAGGGTCCACGACCAAGCCCGCGGCTTACGCTGATTCAGTTCAGAGGACGGGAGGCCCCGCTGTGGCACGCGGGGCACAGTCGTCGGGATTCTTGAGCGTTCGCTGATCCTCACGTGCGGTTTGGGCTGAGGCTGCGCAAAGATTCGGTTATTATGGTTACTGATCCGTCGTCGCCCGCATGAGGGGAATCCAAACGGGTTGTCGGACGCCGACGATCAAAGGGGATAACGGGCAACAGACACGGTTACATCATGAATCTGTCACGGTCATTTGCGGCCGCTGCGGCCGCATGTGTGCTTGCTGCGACCATGCCGCAGCTGGCGCAGGCGCGCGAAATCGTCGGATTTTCCGGCGCGTATTCGAGCGGTACGGTCGTGGTGAAAACCAACGAGCGGGCGCTCTATTACGTGCTCGGCAACGGCAAGGCGGTGCGCTACCCGGTCGGCGTCGGCCGCATCGGCAAGCAATGGTCGGGCACGGCCTATATCAGCAGCAAGCAATTGCGCCCGGCATGGTCGCCGCCCGCCGAGGTCAAGCGCGACAAGCCTTCGCTGCCGAACGTGATTCCCGGCGGGAGCCCGGGCAATCCCATGGGGGCGGCCGCGCTGACGCTGAGCGGCGGCGGCGAATACGCCATCCATGGCACGAACAATCCGGGCTCGATCGGGGGCTTCGTCTCCTACGGCTGCATTCGCATGTACAATGCGGACGTGCTGGACCTCTATAACAGGGTCGGCTGGGGCACGACGGTGGTCGTCACCCGCTGAACGGGGCCAAGCACGCAGGTCGGGAGTCAGGCGATCGGCCGGCTCTTGGCCTGCGGCGCCTGATGCGTACGTAGAGCGCACCGGCTCCGCCGTGGCTGATATGGGCGCCCTCCACGCCGGAAACGTAGCCGCGGAATTCCGGCAACATCAACCACTGCGGGACTTGGCGCTTGAGCACGCCGCGCTCGCTTAAGTCGCCGTGCGGGCCGCGGCCCTTGCCGGTGATCACCAGAACGAATTTGGCGCCGCCGTCCTGCGCTCTGCGCAGGAACGCCAGCAATGCGGCATAAGCCTCGGTTTGCGTCTTGCCGTGAAGATCGATGCGGTTATCGAGCCGTTCGATGCCGCGCGCGAGGCGCTGCTTGAGCCGCCGGTCGAACGGCTCGAGACGCGGCGCGGGCAGGGCGATGGCGCTCGCGGCACGCGCCGGAGCTTGGGCCGAAGGCGCCGTCTTGCCGGGCGGTTCCGAAGTCATCCGCTCGGCCGGGACAGATTGTCCCCGCAACGGCGCGACTGAACGGGCGATCTCGCCCCAGAGCTTGCGCTCCTCGGGATTGAGCCGCCGGGAGCCCCGCTTGGCCTCGCTCATGTTCGGGGCCGCCATCGCACGGGGCCGACTTGACGGCGCAATCTCTTCGACCGGGTTTCGTCCTCGCCCTTGCCGGCTGCGTGCTTGGATTTGCCTTGCTCGCGCTTGACCTCGGCCTCGGGGATCTGCGGCTTCGGGACCGGGATGGGCATGTGTTTGCCGGCTTCGACCATGTCGAGCTCGCGCGGAAGCAGCATGACGAAGCGGCCCGGGTGGCGAATGCGGCCGGCAATCCGGGCAGCATCGTCCCCCGCCCCCCAATAGAGATCGGCCCGCGCAGGCCCCACAATGGCCGAGCCGGTATCCTGCGCGATCATCAGACGGCGGAAGGGTGTCGTCGGCTTGGCGCTCTCGATCGGCAAGCTCGCCTCGATGAAGAACGGCGTGCCATAGACGTGAATCTTGTCGACCGCGATCGAGCGCCCGGGCGCGAGCGGGACACCCTGCGCGCCGACGGGCTCGCCCTCGTTCGAGAGCCCGGTGATGCGAAAGAATATGTAGGAGCGGTTCGTCGCGCGCACCTTCGGCGCCTCGTCGGGATTGGCAGCCATCCAGTCGCGGATGCGTTGCATCGACATTTCTTCGCGCGGGACGAGATTGCGCTCGATGAGCACGCGCCCGACGGCGCTATAGGGATAGCCGTTGTGGGAATCGTAGTTGATGCGCAGCGGCGTGCCGTCTTCGAGGATCACCCGAGCCGAGCCCTGGATCTGAATCGCCAGGGCCTCGAATGGGTCGCGGAGCCAGCAGATTTCGAGCTTTTGTCCATCGAGGGCGCCGGTCTCGATCGCCCCGCGATCGTGATAAGGCGCGATCTCGTCCTTTTCGTTGCGCCGGCCGATGAGGGCGCCCTTGTTGGGAAATTCGGCTCCTGGCTTGTACCCGGCGGCTACGAGATCGGGCGGACGCCGATAGAGCGGGACGTGGAATTCGGGATTGGGGAAGCGCGAGCCCTCGACGATCGGCTCGTAATAGCCGGTCAAAAAACCCTGCGTCTCGCCGAGCCGCGCGATCTCGACCGGTCGGAAATTATCCTCGAAGAAATGGCGCGCGGCCCCTTTATCGGTCGGCCGCACTCGCGCCGCCCGCCGGCAGACCTCCCAGAGGGCGTTGAACACCGGCCGGTCATCGTGAGGCTGCTTGATGCCGCGAAAGGTCTGGCAGCTCGCCTGGTAAGCCGCGAAAGCAGCGAGGTGATCGTCCGCCGCCCAGCCGGCGACGTCGGCCCACTTGAGGGGCTCGAGCTGACTGTCCGCGAGCTTGAACGGCGCGTCGGCCGGTTCGGCGCGAAGCTCCCCGGCCAGCCAGAAAGCCGCCACGGCGATGCTTCCGAGGAAGACGCACAGGCGCGCCGGCATTACCTTCCGCCCCGATTACTGCGCGGCTTCCGTGGCGAGGAGCTTCCAATTGGGATCGCGCGAGGAGAGGTCGCGCGCGAAGGTCCACACGTCGGTGACGTCGGTTACTTTGTCGGGATTGCCCTCGATCACGTTGCCGGCCTTGTCGCGGGTGACCGAAATGAGTTGCGAGACGAAACGCACCGTGATCTGCGCGGTGCGGCCGCGCAGCTCGACGCCGGCAATGTCGGACTTGTCGATGGCGACGAAACGAGTCTCGACCGTCTCGCCCTTGTTCTCGCGCTCCCTGATGGCCCCCTCGAACCCCTCATAGACTTCGCGTGAGAGCAGATTTTTAAGGCTACGGCGATCCCCTTCGGCGAAAGCCAACACGATCATTTCGTAGGCTGCACGCGCGCCGGCGATGAAATGCTTGACGTCGAAAGTTTTGTCTTCGCGGGCGATCGAATCGAGCCCGGCCGCCAGCGCTGATCCGGTTTCGGCGATGCCTTTCCAGGGCTCGGCCGGATCGGAGGTCTCGACCGGCTTTTGGGCGGTCTCACCACCGCGGCCGGGCAGCGTGACCACATTATCGTTGGTCGCTCCGCGCATCGCGTCCCGGGCGGAATAGGGGTTGGGGGGTCGTTCGCGGCCCGTGCGCTGGCCCAACACGCTTCGCAGGCGCAGGAAGATGAACACCGCCAGCGCCAAGAAGATGATGGTGTAGATGTCGAACACGTCTCGCACGCTCTCGACCGCCGTGAGGGAACCGCAGGATCAGTGGCAAGGCAGACAGGAAATCTGCAAAAGCAGAGGCGGTTCCCGCATCACTTATGTAAGTGCGCGACCGCACTGTTCCAGAGGCCTGCGCCGAACCCGGTGCATGCGTCGCACCGATGTGACCATAGACGATCCGAACCATGGCGCCAACAAGGCTGGTGACCCAAAGCCGACGAGGCAATACGCCGATGTCCTTGGTTAAATGGAGATTAATCGGATTGCTCATCTTTCAGTCACGCCGTGACCGGGCTTCACCCTCGCGCCGTCGATGGGCCGGGCACAGCGGGGCGCCTTTCACCGCCACCTCAAGCGTAAGCTCTCGAAGGTCTGCGTACGGCGATCTCGAGCACCGAAGTCGCGCTTTGGCGTCCGGCCCGGGCGTCGCAGTCGCACGGATACAGGACCGGGCCGCCGGATTTAGCTTGATATTTCCGGATATTAGAAAGCGCCCACGCGGGTAGCGCGGGGCCGACGCTTCGGCGATATGTGCGCGAAAATTCGCATGCAGCAGCACGCGACGGTGTCGTGCAATTCGCTTACGGGATCCGCCGTAGATGTGGAGCTCGGCGCGGCGCTCGTTGCCCGAACAGGGCGGCGCAAAGGGGAGCGCGAGGGTATCCTTGTCCGACCGGAGCGCCTGTGTTAGCCACGCCGCCGGCTGCAATATTGTGAGCAGTGAGAGGGGAACAGTCGATGGCGACCACCGGCAATGGCGGACCTGCGCCGAGCCCAGGCGCTCAGCAAGCCAACGCGCAGCTCACGGTGCTGGGCCAATATATCAAGGACTTCTCGTTCGAGAATCCCAACGCGCCTCGCTCGTTGACGCCGCCGCAAACACAGCCTGCGATCAATATTCAAATCAATGTCGGCGCCCAACAACTCGCTCAGACGGATTACGAAATCTCGCTCAAACTCGAAGGCAAGGCCGAGAGCGCGGGAACTGTCCTGTTCGCATTCGATCTGACATTCGCCGGCGTTTTCCGAATCCAGAATGTACCGGCTGAGACGCTGCAGCCGCTCGTCATGATCGAATGTCCGCGTCTGTTGTTTCCATTCGCGCGCGAGATCGTCGCAACATCGGTGCGCAATGGTGGCTTCCCCCCGCTGCTGCTCGATCCCGTCGATTTCGTCGCGCTGTATCAGCAGCGCACGGCGCAAATGCAGGCGGCGCAACCAACCACGCCGTCGAGCTAGCAAATCCTGGGCTTGCCCCGTCTGGAACGTCAGCGAGGGGCAACGCGATCTGCCCTGCTGCCATGAATAGAGATCAAGCTGGCTGCAAATTTCAGGCAGCCGCCGCCGGCATGTTGAGGTAGTCGCGCCAGATCACATTTTCTCCGAGCGTTGCGATGAAGGCGAGATGCGCTTCGCGCTCGTCGTCGCTCAATCGGACCGCGAGCACCACGGGGCGCACGGGAGCAGCAGCTCGACCGACGGACGCGACCGTTGCGGCTGCCCCCATCTCCACGAGGACAAGCTGCGCCTGCCGGGCCCCAATCAGCTCTAGATAGACTTCCGCCAGAAGTTCGGCGTCGAGCAGCGCGCCGTGTTTGGTGCGATGGGAATTATCAATTGCAAACCGCGCGCACAGGTCATCGAGGCGGTTTGGCGCTCCCGGGTACTTGCGGCGCGCCAGCAGCAGCGTATCGAGCATCCGCTCGCGCGATACCAGCAGTTTGCCGGCACGCTCCAGTTCGGCATTGAGAAAGGCCAGGTCAAACAGCGCGTTGTGCGCGACAATCGGCGCATCGCCGATGAATGCAATCAGGTCCTCGACGATCTCGGCGAAGAACGGCTTATCCTTGAGAAACTCCGTCGACAGGCCGTGGATCGCGACTGCTTCCGGCGGCACCTCGCGTTCAGGATTAAGATACCGATGAAAGCTCTGCCCAGTCGGGATGCGATTGAGGAGCTCGATGCAGCCGATCTCCACCACTCGGTGGCCTTGAAAGGGGTCGAGTCCCGTAGTCTCGGTATCGAGCACGATTTCGCGCACGTCTACGTTTCCGCAATGATGCCCGCGGCTGCCGAATCACCGGCGCCGCTTCGGCATTGTAGCAATCGCCTTGAGGATCGCACGTACCTCGGCGCGCGCCGCCTCGAAGCCGCGCGACGTATCCACGACGAAATCGGCCCGTCGCCGTTTCTCCTCGTCCGGCATCTGGTTCGCGAGGATCGCATCGAGTTTGTCCACCGTCATGCCCGGGCGTTCGAGCGCGCGCGAGCGTTGCACCTCGGGTGGCGCGGATACCACCACCACCGCATCGACCCGTTCCTCGCCGCCGGTCTCGAATAAGAGGGGAATATCGAGTACCGCGACTTTCTCGCCGCGCGCTTCGGCTTCGGCCAGAAGACATTGCTCGGCCTGTTGCACCAGGGGATGAACAATGGCTTCGAGCCGTTTGAGTGCCACGCGATCGCCCAGGACCCGCGCGGCCAGCTCCTCGCGGTCGACCTTGCCATCCGCGGTTGTGCCGGGAAATGCCGCCTCGATCGCGGCCGCAGCCTCCCCCTCGTAGAGGCGATGCACGACCGCGTCGGCGTCGTGCACTGGCACGCCTTCCTCAGCAAACAACCGTGCCGTCGTCGACTTTCCCATGCCGAGCGAGCCGGTAAGGCCGAGAATGAACATGTCGCCCCCATTGCCTAAGGTGTCCGACAATTCACCCAGCCAGCCTGCCTGCCTGCCGGAAATATTGCAGCAGCGCCATGAGCGGCAGCCCGAGAATGACGAAATGGTCGCCTTCGATGCGCTCGAAAAGGTGGATCCCGAGCCTCTCGAGTTGATAGCCGCCAACGCTGGCCGTGAGACCGGCGCCTGCGGCCTCGACATAGGCTTCGAGGAACTGATCCGAAAAGGCGCGCATTGTGAGCCGCGCAACCTCACGGTGTTCCCACAGGATGGAACTCGCTTGTGCCAGTGCGATCGCGCTGTGGAGCTCGTGGGTTCGACCGCGCAGCGCTTCGAGTTGATTGCGCGCGCCGGCGCGATCGCTGGGCGTGGAGAATCGCTGCTTGCCAAGCGCTAGCGTCTGATCCGCGCCCAGCACAAGCCGGCCAGGACAGCGAGCGGCAACCGTCCGTGCCTTCTCACGCGCGAGCAGCGCCGCGCTCTCGCCCGCATCCCGGGGCGTGCTGCATTGCTCGATTGCCCGTTCGTCGATATCGGCAGCCTGAACCTCGATCGGGATTCCGGCATCCTGCAAGATGGCACGTCGGATCTCGCTCTTGGAGGCGAGGACCAGCGGTTCACGGGCGAGCCAAAGCGGCATCGCTCAAGCGACCGGCTGGCGGCGGCGTTCGGCGAGAAAGCTCATCACTGCGGCGGCGGTCTCTTCGATCGAGCGCCGGGTTACGTCAATACTCGGCCAGTTGTGCCTAGCACAGAGCTTGCGCGAGAACGCAACCTCCTCAGCAACCGCCTTGCGGTCGATATATTGGTCGGCGTCGTGATGCGCCCTCAGCCCGAGCAAGCGATTTTGGCGGATTTGCACGATCCGCTCCGGGCTCGCATAGAGCCCGACCACAAGCGGCCTTGAGAGCTGCTCTACATGTCTTGAGATCTCGACCCCCGGCACGACGGGCACGTTACCGGTCTTTACACCGCGGTTCGCCAGATAGATCGAGGTCGGCGTCTTGGACGTTCGCGATACCCCGACCAACACCACATCAGCTTCTTCCAAGTCCTCCAGATGCTGGCCGTCATCGTGCAGCATCGTGTAGTTGAGGGCATCGATACGCTTGAAATAATCGGCATTCAGGGTGTGTTGCGCCCCGACACGATGCGAGGTTTCGGTTCCGAGATAGGATTGCAGAAGCTGCAGAACCGGTCCCAGGATCGATAAGCAGGGCAGGCTCAGCTCACGGCAACGATTTTCAAGTCGTTGCAGCAGCACATCATCAAGTAGGGTGTAAAGGACGATACCGGGCGACTCTTCAATCTCAGCCAGTACACGATCGAGCTGTTTCTGCGTCCGGACTAAAGGGTAGATGTGTTCTACGGCCGAGACTTTCGTGTATTGCGCCGTCGCCGCGCGAGCGACGGTCGTTAACGTCTCGCCGGTCGCATCCGACACAAGGTGAAGATGGAAATAGCTACCGGTACGCTGCGCCATGGTAAAGAGGACTAACTGTGGATTACCGGGGAGAAGGCCACGAGTGGCACCCAAGTGCAAGTCCAGGCTCGGCACAAGCCCTCAGGCTTTCCCCACTATAGAAGTGAGGAGAGCGTTGACACTTATCGGCCGATTCAAGGGTAAATGTGAATCAGATCTGGATTATCAATCACGAGATACGATGGAAGCAGCGATAAAGCTTGCACTCTCGAACTAAGTTCATATGGATCGCAATTTACTCCACAGGGCCGGCATAACTTTCTCAGCGTGGATACCATGTGGACAGAAATGTATGAGTCAAATCAACGCTCCAACAATCACAACTAAAGATTCTTAAGATGTATTTTTAAGGACATCTCTGCGGTGGGATATCGCTTGTGACAAAGCCCGTTCTCGATGTTCTCAATCGCCAGCGCTGCAATCCACCACCGGTCTGGTTGATGCGGCAAGCCGGCCGCTATCTGCCGGAATATCGAATACTGCGTGAGAAAGCCGGTGACTTTTTTAAACTCTGCTTCACGCCCGAACTTGCGGCCGAGGCGACACTTCAACCGATCCGTCGATTTGGTTTCGATGCCGCAATTCTGTTTTCTGACATCCTGGTCGTCCCACATGCGCTTGGACAGTCGGTACACTTTACCCTGAACGAGGGACCGCAGCTCGATGCAATTGTAGATCGCCGAGACCTGACACGGCTGAAGAGGGAACTTGACCACGGCCTACTTGCACCGATTTACGAGACCATCGAGCGGGTGAAGGCAGATCTTCCACCGGCCGTTTCCTTGCTTGGGTTTTGCGGTGCGCCCTGGACGGTCGCAAGTTATATGATAGCGGGTGTTGGCACATCGGAGCAGGAGCCTGCCCGGCGCTTTGCCTATAAAGATCCGGAGGGATTTGATGATCTGATCGAAAGATTGATCAAGGCATCTGCCGGTTACCTGATTCGGCAGCTGGAGGCAGGCGTCGATGCGGTGCAGATCTTCGATACCTGGGCCGGTGTGCTGCCAGCAGAAGAATTCCATCGGTGGTGCATCGAGCCTATCCAGAGAATTATCGCCGCCGTCCGCCACCATGTCGCGAACGCAAAAGTAATCGGATTTCCCCGCGGGGCCGGCACCAAACTCTTGCGCTATGTGGAGCACGTGCCGGTCGACGCGATCAGCCTTGACTGGACAGTTGATCCCGCATTCGTGCGCGAGCACATTGAGCTGCGCGTGCCGGTGCAGGGAAATCTCGACCCGCTCGTGCTGCTCGCAGGTGGCGCTGCACTGGACCGCTCGGTCGAGATGATACTGAAAGCATTCTCCGGGCGGCCGTTCATCTTCAATCTCGGACACGGCATTTTGCCGCAAACGCCAATTGCGCATGTGGAGCAGATGCTTGCCCGCGTGCGCGCGGCAGAACCCGCAGCATGAGCGGAGCAAGGCATGTATGTGTGGCTCAAGGCATTCCATGTGATCGCAATCATCGCGTGGATGGCGGGAATGCTCTATCTGCCGCGCCTATTCGTCTATCATTGCGAGGCCGAGCCCCACTCCAGGCAGTCTGAGACTTTCAAGATCATGGAGCGGCGGCTCCTCAACGTGATCACCACTCCCGCCATGGTGGTGAGCTGGGTGCTTGGCTTGTGGCTTGCATGGGCCGGTGGCTCCTACCTCGCCGGCTGGCTGCAGGCGAAGGTGGTCTTGGTTCTCGGACTCTCCGCCTTGCACGGATTCTTTGTGCGCTGCGTACGCGAGTTCGCCCGTGACCAGAATCGGCATTCTCAGGGATTCTATCGAATTATCAATGAAGTACCGGCGGTGCTCTTGGTCGGGATCGTGATCCTCGCGATCGTCAAGCCGTTCTGATGAGTCCACAACAAAGCGCCGGCGACGACGCGCGGCACTTGCGCATGGAACCGTCTTTACATATGTTGGCTGCATCTCCCCGAACGCAGGCAGATGCATCTAGTTACCGGCCCAAGTGCGGGAGCCGGCCCATGCATCGGGCTTAAAGGCCTCGGTTAAGACCTGCGATTCCCCCTCCGTATCGATCGGCAGCTTTTTTAGTTACCGATCCCCTCCATAGGACTACCCCGTATGCGGGAAATGAAACTCCAGGACCTCAAGGCCAAAACACCGGCCGAGCTAGTCTCGTTCGCCGAGGAGCTCGAGGTCGAAAATGCCAGCACCATGCGCAAGCAGGAGCTGATGTTCGGTATTCTCAAACAGCTCTCCATGCGCGAGACCGATATCGTCGGTGAAGGCGTGGTCGAGGTGCTCTCGGACGGCTTCGGCTTCCTACGCTCGCCGGAAGCCAATTACCTGCCCGGGCCCGACGACATCTATGTCTCGCCGTCGCAGATCCGCCGGTTCGGGCTGCGTACCGGTGACACCATCGATGGTCACATCCGCTCGCCCAAGGAAGGCGAGCGTTATTTTGCGCTGCTCAAGGTCAACACGATCAATTTTGAGGATCCGGAGAAGGCGCGCCACAAGGTCAATTTCGACAATCTCACGCCGCTCTACCCCGAGGAGCGGTTACGCATGGAGCACGAGGATCCGACCAAGAAAGATCTCTCCCCCCGAGTGATCGATATCGTTGCGCCGATAGGCAAAGGCCAGCGCGCATTGATCGTGTCGCCGCCGCGCACGGGCAAAACGGTGCTACTGCAGAACATCGCCCACGCGATCACCGCGAACCATCCGGAATGCTACCTGATCGTGCTGCTCATCGACGAGCGGCCGGAGGAGGTGACCGACATGCAGCGTTCGGTGAAGGGCGAGGTCGTATCCTCGACCTTCGACGAACCGGCATCGCGCCATGTTCAGGTCGCCGAAATGGTGATCGAAAAGGCCAAGCGCCTGGTCGAGCACAGCCGCGACGTGGTCATCCTCCTAGATTCGATTACTCGGCTCGGTCGTGCCTACAATACAGTGGTGCCGTCCTCCGGTAAGGTGCTCACCGGCGGCGTCGACGCGAACGCGCTGCAGCGGCCGAAGCGCTTCTTCGGCGCGGCGCGCAACATCGAAGAAGGCGGTTCGCTCACCATTATAGCTACCGCCCTGATCGACACCGGCAGCCGTATGGACGAAGTGATCTTCGAGGAGTTCAAGGGCACCGGCAATTCGGAAATAATTCTCGACCGCAAGGTGGCGGACAAACGCACCTTCCCGGCCATGGACATCACGCGGTCGGGCACCCGCAAGGAGGAACTGCTGGTGGCGCCCGATCAGCTCAAGAAGATGTATATCTTGCGTCGCATCCTCAATCCGATGGGCACCATGGATGGGATTGACTTCCTGCTCGACAAGCTGCGCAACACCAAGACCAATGGCGACTTCTTCGAGTCGATGAACGCGTGATCAGCGCCGCGCCGCGCGCACAGCTTCGGCAATCGCATCAGGCTCACGGACCGGCAGCGAGCAAGTCTCGCCGACGCAGATGAAGGCTGCGCTCTGTCCTGCCGCTTTAATCTTGTCGTGGGCGGGATGTTCGGGCGGCAGCCCGCGCGACGCGCGCAGCACGACGCGGTCGAGGAAGGGAAGCTTGCGCGCGGCGGCGAGCAGTTCATCGGCGCGCCCATCCTCTCCTGCCACGACGATCTCGGCTGCGCGCAGGCGCAGGTCCAGCGCGTTGATAAGGGCGAGATGCGCAAACACATTTTCGCCGGCGCTCGCAGCTATTCCTTCGAATAGCCGATCGACCTTGTCGCGCCAGGCCTGCTGACCGGTGAAGAACGCGAGGCGGATCAGGTTCTGCGCCGCCAGGGCGTTGGCATTCGGTGTCGCATCATCAGTGGTGGCGCTGGGCCGCACCACCAGGCCCTCAGCATCATCGGCGGTGAGGAAATAGCCGCCGTTCTCCGGATTGACGTAATGCCGGTCGAGCGTCGCCTGCCAGGCGAGTGCACGCTCCAGATATGCTTGCTCGCCGGTGGCTTCGTGCAGCAACAGCGCTGCGCGAATCATGGAAGCGTGATCGGAGGCGAGGCCCGGGACGATCAGTTTGCCTGCGCGCCATGAATGGCCGAGGCGGTCTCCATGCGCCATCTTGGCGTCAACGAACAAGAAGGCGCGCGCGGCCATTTCAAGCCACAGTGGCTCTCTTAACGCGAGCCCGGCATTGACGAGCGCGGCAATCATCAAGCCATTCCAGTCCGCCAGCACCTTGTCATCGAGGCCCGGCCGCACTCGTTTGTCGCGAACGCTGAGTAATTTTTCGCGTAACGGCGCGAGCCTTTGCTCGTCCTCCGTACTACGCGGCATATGCTTGAGGCGATTGAGAATATTGTGGCCTTCGAAGTTGCCCTCGGCGGCGACATCGTAATGGGCGGCGAAAAAGGCAGCATCATCCTTACCCAAGGCGCTCGTCACCTCGTCCAACGACCAAACGTAAAACTTGCCCTCTTCGCCCTCGGAATCGGCGTCCAGCGAGGCGCAAAACGCTCCCTCGGGTGTTGTCATTTCTCGCGCCAGCCAAGCCACCGTCTCGCGCGCGCGACGCCGGAACAAGTCATTGCTCGAGCGCAGGTAAGCGAGCGCGAGCAGTTCGAGCAGGAGCGCATTGTCGTAAAGCATCTTTTCGAAATGCGGCACGAGCCAACGCTCGTCGACCGAATAGCGCGAGAAGCCGCCGCCGAGATGATCGTAGATGCCGCCCTCGCAAATGCGAGCGAGCGTGAGGTCCGCCGCCGCGAAACATCGGCTGTTGTTCGTGCGTTCCCCCGCGCGCCACAAAAATTCCAGCATCATCGATTGCGGAAATTTGGGCGCGCCGCGTATGCCGCCGTTGACCGGATCGATTATGCCCAAGAGCTGATCAGCAGCGCGGTCAAGGTCGGGTGCGGCAATCACCACGCGGCCCTCGGGCTTTGCGCTGGCCGTCAGCTGCGCCATAAGCGTGCTGCGGTTCTGCTCCACGCTTTTGGGCTTCTCCCGGAATACGCGCTCGACCTCACGCAAGACGTCGACGAACGCCGGCTTCCCATATCGGGCGGTATTGGGAAAGTAAGTGCCGCCCCAGAACGGCTCGCCGTTCGGGGTGAGGAACATCGTCAGCGGCCAGCCGCCGTGCTCACCGAGGTGGTGCAAAGCCGACATGTAGATCTGGTCGATGTCGGGACGCTCTTCGCGATCCACTTTGATGTTAACGAACAGATCATTCATGACCTGCGCGGTTGCCGCGTCTTCGAAGCTCTCGTGCGCCATGACATGACACCAGTGGCAGGCTGCATAGCCGACCGAGAGCAGGATCGGTTTGTTGGTGCGCTTTGCTTCGGCGAGTGCCTCGATTCCCCACGGCCACCAGTCGACCGGATTGTGCTTATGCTGCAGCAGGTAGGGGCTCGTCTCGTGCCCGAGACGGTTCTCGTGGGATGTGGCGACCGAATTCGATGACATCTACTGACAATGCCCGCCGGTGCGCTTGGTTCAGCGCGCGAGACCCGGCTAGATCACGAATAAATCGGCTTTCAAGCTACGCGTAACCTATTGCGCTGCGATATGACCTGCAAGCTGAGGACGTTCGAGTACGCCAAGAGATGACCAGCGACCGCGACACCATCTTTGCCCTCTCCTCCGGAAGGCCGCCGGCAGCAATCGCCGTTATTCGCGTTTCCGGTCCGCGCGCGGGCGCGGCTCTCGAACGGCTGATCGGTCGCGTGCCGCAGCCGCGACGCGCGTCGCTTGCTCAGGTGCGCGATCCGGCGACCCATCACGTCATCGACGAGGGACTTGTCTTATGGTTCCCCGGTCCGAACAGCGCGACTGGCGAAGACGTCGCCGAGCTACACGTGCACGGCGGCCGCGCGGTGATCGTGGCGGTTCTTTCGGCGCTGGCGAAGCTCGCCGGCTTGCGTCATGCGGAAGCAGGGGAGTTCACGCGCCGCAGCTTCGAAAACGGGCGCATGGAGTTGACCGCGGTCGAGGGGCTTGCCGACCTGGTTGCCGCTGAAACCGAGGCGCAACGTCGGCAGGCCTACCAGCAACTCAGAGGCCTCCTTGGTGATCGCGCCGAGAGCTGGCGGCAGCGGCTGATCGAGGCGCTCGCTTTGGTCGAAGCCGGTATTGATTTTTCCGACGAGGAGGACGTCCCCAAGGACATGATGTCGCGTGCCTTGGAACTCATTCGCCCACTCGGTGAGGAAATCAGCAAGGCGGGCGCGAGGCAGGGCGAGCGCTTGCGCGAGGGGCTGCGCGTTGCGATCGCGGGACCGCCGAATGCGGGTAAGTCGACCTTGTTCAACCGCCTAGTGCGTCGCGAGGCCGCAATCGTATCGCCTTTCCCCGGGACCACGCGCGACGTGCTCGAACTCCACCTCGACCTTGGCGGCTATCCGGTCACTGTCCTCGATACGGCCGGCATGCGCGAGACGAGCGACCCCATCGAACGCGAAGGGGTCCGGCGGGCGAGCGAACAGGCCGCCAGCGCCGATCTTGTGCTCTGGGTCACGGACGCTACCAAGATGAAATCGCCAAAGTTTTCAGCGCGCTGCGCACCCCACTCCGCACCGAATGCCGCCTGGCTGGTGGTCAACAAGACAGATCTTCTGACGGAGCAGGAGAGGCAAAGAGCCGAATCTGGATTCGGAAAATATGAAAATATGAATCTAGTTTCCAGTTCTACCGGGACCGGCGTAGACGGATTGGTGAACGCACTTTCCGGCTTTGCGGAGCGCTTCTTCACACCTGAACCTGCATTGGTCACGCGCGAGCGCCAGCGGGCGCATCTGAGAGAGACCGTCCTGGCGCTAGAGCGCGCGAAATGTGCCGCGCAGGAAGGCCGTGAGGAAATCATGGCGGAACACCTTCGGCTGGCGAGCAGGGCGTTGGGCAAGCTTCTGGGGCGGGTCGACGTGGAGGACGTTCTGGATGTGATCTTCCGAGATTTCTGTGTTGGGAAATAGCCGGCGATCGGGTTCCTCGTTTTTGCCCGCCGGGCGGCTGCGAAGGCGGAGTGAAGCCTGCCGGACTATGCTACATCCACTCGCCCATGTTTCACGTGAAACGCTCTCGCCGAGCGGGGCGAAATAGACGATCGATATCACCTTGGGTAGAAGCTCCGCGCTCGAAGGTTCGTAACGGATGGATGCGCAATACGACGTGATCGTGGTGGGTGGTGGCCATGCCGGCTGTGAGGCGGCGGCGGCCGCGGCGCGTCTGGGCGCCAAAACTGCGCTGGTTACGCATCGCTTCGCGACCATAGGCGCAATGTCATGCAATCCCGCGATCGGGGGCCTCGGCAAAGGCCACCTTGTCCGTGAGATCGATGCATTGGACGGCCTGATGGGGCGGATGGCCGACCTCGGGGGCATCCAGTTCCGTGTCCTCAACCGGCGCAAAGGTCCGGCAGTGCGTGGACCGCGCGCCCAGGCGGATCGCAGGCTCTATGCCCGCGCCATGCAACAGGCAATCTCGGGGATTCCCAATCTCACCGTTATCCAAGCCGAGGCGGACGACCTCATTATTCGAGGCAAACGAAGCGCTGGCATCAAGCTAGCGGATGGGCGCGAGCTCGGGACAGCGGCCGTCGTACTGACAACCGGGACCTTTTTGCGGGGTCTCATCCACGTCGGGGATCGAACGACGCCCGCGGGCCGCGTCGGCGAAGCGCCTGCGATTGGCCTTGCTTTGACGCTGGAGTGGCTTGGATTTGCGCTCGGGCGGCTCAAGACCGGGACACCGCCGCGGCTCGATGGCCGCACAATCGATTGGGTCGCCGTGGACATGCAGCCGGGAGATGAGCCGCCCGAGCCGTTTTCCACCCTTACCGAGCGCATTGAAAACCCGCAGGTCCAGTGCGGTATTACCCGCACGAACGCAGCGACCCATCAGATTATCCGCGAGAACGTTCACCGCTCGCCGATGTATTCCGGTCAGATTCGCAGCAAGGGGCCCCGTTATTGCCCGTCGATCGAGGACAAGATCGTGCGCTTCGGCGAGCGGGAAGGGCATCAGATTTTTCTTGAGCCTGAGGGGCTCGATGATCCCACGGTCTATCCCAATGGCATCTCGACTTCGTTGCCGGAGGAGGTGCAAATCGCGCTGATCGCGACCATCCCGGGGCTCGGGAGGGCGCGCATTATCCGGCCCGGCTACGCGATCGAATACGACCACGTCGATCCGCGCGAGCTTGAGCCCACGTTGGAGACCAAGCGGATGCCGGGTCTGTTCCTGGCGGGACAAATTAATGGGACAACCGGTTACGAAGAGGCGGCGGCTCAGGGCCTGCTTGCGGGGCTCAATGCGGCCTCGCGCGCGGGTGGGGGAGGCGCCGTTACCTTCGACCGTGCCGAGGCATATCTCGCGGTAATGATTGATGATTTGGTGACGCGCGGCGTGACAGAGCCGTACCGGATGTTCACCTCGCGCGCGGAATACCGGCTCACCCTGCGTGCCGACAATGCCGATCAGCGCCTCACAGGGCGAGGCATTGCAATTGGCTGCGTCGGTGCAACGCGCCGCTCCCGGCACGAGTCGAAGATGGCAGCCCTTGACGCGGCACGCGATTTCGCCCGCTCGGTTTCGCTGACACCGAACGAGGCGGAACGCCATGGACTTGCCCTCAACAGGGACGGCCAGCGGCGTACCGCTTTTGAGCTGCTATCACACCCGAACATTGGCATCGCAGAACTCGCGAAGATCTGGCCCCGCTTCGCCGATCTGCCGCCGAAAATCGCAGAACAAGTCGAAATCGACGCTAAATATGAGGTCTACCTGTCACGCCAGGCAGCTGACATCGCTGCCTATCGCCGAGATGAAAGCCTGCAACTCCCAGAGGGATTCGACTATTCGCAGCTGCCCGGGCTCTCAATTGAAGCTTGCCAAAAGCTCAGTTCCGCGCGTCCCCGCACGATCGCTCAGGCCGCGCAGATGGATGGCATCACGCCGGCGGCGCTCACCCTTCTCGTTGCGCACCTCCGACGGATTGGCCAGCGCCCTAAAGCTGCGGCCGCCGCAAGCTAATGTCGCGGACCCGCCGGCCCCCTTCTAGTACGGGGCAGAGGAGCCGGGGAAGCGGGCGAGGCAAGGCCACGGCGCCTGCAGCTGCGGATCGCGCTCGCGCGCTGGTCTTCACGCCCGTTTCACGTGAAACACTCGAACGCCTCGATCGCTTCGTTGCGCTTCTGCTGACGTGGCAGCGGACCACAAACCTGATTGCCCCATCCACGGTTTTGAATCTGTGGACACGGCACATCGCCGACTCGCTGCAGCTGCTAAGCTTCGTGCCCGATGCGCGGATTTGGGTCGACCTGGGGGCGGGAGGCGGTTTCCCCGGCCTGGTGATTGCCTGTGCGCTTGCGGACCGGCCCGGCGCTCACGTTTATCTCGTTGAAAGTAATCACAAAAAGGCGGCGTTCCTGCGTGAAGCCCAGCGCCTGACCGCGGCGCCAGCGACCGTGCATGCCACGCGCGGCGAGGAATTCGTGGCGAGCTTCGAAGGCCGGGCGGATGTCGTGACCGCACGCGCCCTCGCTCCCCTCAAGCCATTGCTGGACCAATGCTTTCCGCTTCTGGGGAAAAACGGTGCGGTGGGCTTGTTCCCGAAGGGGCGACATGCAGAGCTTGAACTCCGAGAGGCGCGTGAGTCGGCCGCCATGCAGGGGTGGGCCATGGCAGCCGCGCTCGTGCCCAGCCGCATCGAGCCTGCGGGACACATTGTCGTCATTCGGGATGTGGAGCGGCGCAACATAAGGCCATAACATTTCACCTGATTCGCGACCTAGGGCTCCTTGACGCGGGACGCAATGCCATGACCGACCCTGCGGATTTGCCGGCGCCGTCGCCGGCACAAACGCCGTCCGTCGTTGCCCTTGCAAGCCGTATTGGCAACCCCGCGCCCGCGCGTGTCATCGCGATTGCCAACCAGAAAGGCGGCGTCGGCAAGACCACGACCGCGATCAATCTCGGCACCGCACTGGCCGCCATCGGCGAGCAGGTTCTGATCATCGATCTCGATCCACAGGGCAATGCGTCGACCGGCCTCGGGATCGATCGGGGCAACCGTCGCCATTCGACTTACGATGTGTTGATGGGAGCGGCGAGTTTGTCGGATGCCGTGCTCGCGACCGCGGTGCCGCGCCTCTCGATTGTGCCCTCGACCATCGATCTCTCCGGCCTCGAACTCGAGGTGAGCCAAGAGCGCGATCGGGCTTTTCGGCTGCGCGGGGCGCTTGCGCCGATGCGCGGTACGACCGCGCGCGTGAACGATTTCAGCTATGTGCTGATCGATTGTCCGCCGTCTCTCAATCTGCTCACTGTCAACGCACTGGCGGCAGCAGATGCCGTTCTGGTCCCGCTGCAGTGCGAATTCTTCGCGCTGGAAGGATTGTCGCAGCTCCTGCAGACCGTCCACACCGTGAAATCCCAGCTCAACCCCGAGCTCATGATCCACGGCATCGTGCTCACGATGCATGATGCACGCAACAATCTCTCGAACCAGGTCGTGGCCGATGTGCGGGCGAACAGCAAGCAGAAGGTCTACGACACCGTCATCCCACGCAACGTGCGCGTATCGGAGGCGCCGTCCTACGGCAAACCCGTGCTCGTCTACGATCTCAAATGCGTTGGGAGCGAAGCCTATTTGCGGCTGGCGACCGAGATCATTCAGCGCGAGAAGGAATTGACGGCACACTCGCCGCCCGCGGAGAACGTCATTGATTCGGATCAGCGGCATGGTGCCGCGTGATGCAACAAGCTTGAGGAGGCGCGGCCATGCCAGATGAGGGCCGATCGCGACTCGGGCGCGGTCTTGCCGCGCTGATGGGCGACGTTGGCGTCGAAACGACGAGCGCACCCGAGCGCGCACGCAACCAGCGTCGCGTTCCGATCGAGTTTCTCAGGCCCAATCCGCGCAATCCTCGACGCAACTATCCAGAAGCCGAGCTCGATGAGCTTGCGGCGTCAATAAAAGAGCACGGCATCATCCAACCGGTTATTGTCCGTTCGCTCCACGGCGCGAAAGATGCCTATGAAATCATAGCTGGCGAGCGGCGCTGGCGAGCGGCCCAGCGCGCCGCTCTGCACGAAATTCCAATCGTGCCGCTCGAAGTAAGCGACAGCGAAGCGCTCGAGCTTGCGATCATCGAGAACGTGCAGCGCACTGATCTTAATGCGCTGGAGGAAGCCGCCGGATATCAGGCGCTCGCGAGCGAGTACCAGCGCAGTCACGACGATATCGCCAAGGTCGTCGGCAAGAGCCGCAGTCATGTCAGCAATACACTGCGCCTGCTGAAGCTGCCGGAGCCCGTGAAGGCTTTCATCCACGCCGGCAAGATTACGGCTGGCGCCGCGCGTATGCTCGTCGGCGCGCCCGATCCGGAAGAGATGGCGCGCGAGATCGTCGACCGGGGGCTCAACGTTCGCCAGGTGGAGGCGCTGGCGAAGGAGCGCGCATCAAGCAGACGCAGCGCGACTAACAATCGCGCGGTGAAGAACGCCGATACGATTGCGCTCGAGCGGCGGGTTTCGGACGCGCTTGGCCTTGCAGTCGCGATCGATCACCGCGGCGAAGGCGGGATGCTGCGAATCCGTTATCGCAGCCTCGATCAGCTCGACCACGTGCTGCGGCGACTTGAAAAGAATTGATCCGGACAGTCGCGAATGCGTTCTGGCCGTTGTCCTTGCGGCGGTGGCACACAAGCGTCTGCAGTTATTGCTTTCGGCGCGCGTCAAGGGCGAGCGTCAGTAGTGCCCGCCGCGCAATCGGTTCGGCCATTGCGGACTGCCGGCGCGCTTCGAGCGCGGCCTCTCCCAGCCGCGCCATCGCACGTTCTAGCCGTGCCGATGTCCAGGTCCTGAGCGCAGCTTCGACGACACGCTTGCGATTGAAATGAACGAATGGCTGGATGCCTTCGGCGGCCTCGGTGATCGAGTCGCCTTGGTCGATGGACAGCCTCGCCCTATGCAGCTGTGCCACATGCCGTAGGGCGGCCGACAGGATCGCGCCCGGCGCTGTTCCAGAGGTGCGCGCCTTGGCGAACTGGACTTCGACCTCGCCAGGGCTGCCGGCAAACGCGGCGTCGATCAACTCATCGAGCGCGAGCGTCGAGGCGTCGGCAACCACCGCCGCCACGTCTTCCAACTCAACGCGTTCCTTGCCGCGCGTGAACAGCGCCACCTTGCGAATTTCATGGCGCGACGCGAGGCGATCGCCTCCGAGCAACGGAATGAGAGCGGCGCGCGCCTCCGGCGATATGGCAAGACCGGCCTCGCCCATCTCCTGGTCAATGAGACGAATCAAATCTTTTTCCGTGTCGGGGTAGCAAGGCAGCGCAGCGGCGGTCTTGGCGCGCTCGCAAACAGCGCGCAGCGGCGCGTTGCGCTTGAGGTCGCCGGCCTCGATCAAGATGCGGCAATTCGGCGGGGGCGCTGCAATGAGAGCTTCGAGCGCGGGAGCAAAGTTGCGCGCGCCGGCCTTTATCCAGACTGCCCGGCGGCCGCCGAACAGTGGAATCGTGTTGGCCTCGTCGACGAGGCGGGTAGGCTCGCTGCTGAGATCGTCGCCATCAAGCCGCGCAAGTTGAAAAGGATCCTTCGGATCGTCGACCGATTGGCGCACAAGCGCTTCCGCGCGCTCGCGCACCAGGCCCGCATCCGGGCCGAAGATGAGCACGATCGGCCGAGTCGGGCGGGCAAGGAAGTTCTCGACCTCGGAGCCTTTCAGCGCGACCATGAGGTCTCCCGATCTCCTGCATCATGTCGAGGGGGGCAGCGAGAAGCGCTCTGCCCCGTTCAAATCGGGGAGAGCTCGGCCGCCTCTGCGAAGAGACGATTTTGAGAAGCGCCTTTACGTCCCAGCGATGAAATAGGATGCAAGCCGCGCCCTGATATTGTCGGAGATCACTTTCGCCGCGCGCAACTCAGCATCCCGCAATCCGCGCACGCGTGCGAACCGTTGCTCCTGGCCTGGAATGTCATAGGACACGCGGGAGAAGGTGGTGCCAGTGACCACGAGCTTGCCAGTTCCGATTTCGGTCAGCGTATACGTCGCATTGATGCCGTAGTTCTCCACATCGGGCCGCGAGGTGTTCACGTCGACGATGATCGATGCGCGTGTGGAGGTGATGGCAATCTTCAGTCGATGGGTGGGTGGCGCCGCGTAGCCGCCCCCGGTGAAGTCAAAGAGCAGCGCATTGCGGATTTCGACCGCGATCCGCGCCTCGTCGGTTCCCTTCGGCGCCTGGATCTGCTGCACGTCAACCGCGCTGAGCTGGTCGCGCAACAGCGGCCCGCCGGCTGGAGATTGCTCGCCATAAAGTGGTTGGAAGCAGCCGGCGGCCAACGCGGCGAGCGCCAGCGCGCCGATGGCGCGCATCAGCTTTGCCCGCGCGGAGACGGTCGGGCAAGGCACGGCTTGTCCCGGCCCCATGCGCCATCGCGTGGGAGAGCCGAGTAGAGCCGTACCCTTGTCATGCCACCACATTGACGATCCTTTGCGGAACGACGATCACTTTCTTGGGCGGCCTGCCATCGAGCGCCCGTTTTACTGCATCGAGGGCCAAAACAGCGGACTCGATCTCGGTGTTGGCAGCATTTCGGGCAACTGTGACATCGCCGCGCTTCTTACCATTGATTTGGACCGGAAGTGTGATCATGTTTTCGACCAAAAGGTCGGCCTCGAGCTGCGGCCAAGGCTCTGAGGAGACAAGCGTTTTGTGGCCGAGCGCGGCCCAGCACTCCTCCGCCAGATGCGGCATCATCGGGTGAAATAGCCGCACCAGAATGTCGGCTGCTTCCCGCACCGCCCAGCGATAGTCGGCAGTTGGCTCGGTCGTTAGATCGGCGAGTGAGCTCTGGAACGCGTTGGCAAGTTCGTAAATATGCGCGACGCACACGTTGAAGCGAAGTCGCTCGATATCCTCCGAGACGCGCGCGAGCCCTCGGTGGGCCGCCTTGCGCAAGGTGAGCGCGGCCTCGCTGAAGTGGGGCGGGCGGGGAAGATCCGATGGCGCGGCCACCTCTGCTGCCTCGCGCACCAGCCGCCAGAGCCGTTGCACGAATCGCCAAGCGCCCTGCACGCCCTCCTCGGTCCAGATCACATCCCGTTCGGGGGGCGAATCGGAGAGCATGAACCAGCGCGCGGTGTCGGCGCCGTAGCTCCCAATAATGTCGTCAGGGTCGACCGTGTTGCGTTTCGACTTCGACATCTTCTCGATGGGGCCGATCGCGACCGGTTCGCCGGTTGCGAGCAGTCTGGCGCGACGTTCTTCGCCCGCGCCTTCGACTCTGACTTCGGCGGGCATGACCCATTCCCCGTTCGCGGCGTGATAGGTCTCGTGTACCACCATGCCCTGGGTGAACAGGCCCGCGAACGGCTCATCGAGGTCGATGTGCCCGGTCGCGCACATCGCGCGCGTGAAGAAGCGGCTGTAGAGCAGGTGCAGAATGGCATGCTCAATGCCACCGATATATTGGTCGACAGGCATCATCCGGTCGGCGACCGCGCGATTCGTTGGACACGTCGCCCACGGATCGGTGAAGCGGATGAAGTACCAGGACGAGTCGACGAACGTGTCCATGGTATCGGTCTCGCGCCGAGCTGCCCCGCCGCATTGCGCGCACGTCACGTTTTTCCAGGTCGGATGGTGGTCGAGTGGATTGCCGGGTCGATCGAAATTCACGTCGTCGGGCAGGGTGATTGGCAGATCGCGTTCGGGCACCGGCACGATGCCGCAGCGCTCGCAGTGAATCACAGGAATCGGGCAGCCCCAGTAGCGCTGGCGTGAAATGCCCCAGTCGCGCAAACGGAAATTGACTTGGCGCGTGGCAATGGGGGAGTTGCCATGCGATGTCCGCTCGAGTCGTTGTGCAACCTCTTGCTTCGCTTGCTCCACGCTCATGCCGTCGAGAAAGCGCGAATTGATCATGCGGCCGTCGCCTTCATATGCGGTGTCGGTGATGATGAAGGTGTCGGCCTCCTGTCCTGGCGGGCACACCACTGGCGTGTTGCCGAGGCCGTATTTGTTGGCGAAGTCGAGGTCGCGCTGGTCGTGTGCCGGGCAGCCGAAGATCGCGCCCGTGCCGTAGTCCATCACCACGAAATTGGCGACATAGACCGGAAGCTTCCAGTTCGGGTCGAAGGGGTGGAGAGCCTTCATGCCGGTGTCGAAACCCTTCTTCTCGGCGGTATCTATCAATTGCTGTGCAGTGCCGTGGCGTCTGCATTCCGCGATGAATGCCGCGAGTGCGGGGTTCTTGGCTGCCGCGGCGGCGGCGAGCGGATGATCGGGCGAAAGCGCCATGAACTTGGCGCCGAACAGCGTATCATGCCGCGTGGTGAAGACTTCGAGTTCGTCTTCCGCATTCGGTGTTGTGGTGGGATCGAGCGCAAAGCGGATGAGGAGTCCTTCGGAGCGGCCGATCCAATTGCGCTGCATCACGCGAACCTTCTCGGGCCAGCGGTCGAGCCGGTCGAGCGCCTGCAGCAAATCCTCGGAAAATTTGGTGATTCGGAAATACCACTGCGGCATTTCGCGCTGTTCGACCACTGCCCCCGAGCGCCAGCCGCGGCCGTCGATCACCTGCTCGTTGGCGAGCACGGTCTGGTCGACCGGATCCCAGTTCACCTTGCCCAGCTTGCGTTCGACCAGACCCGCGCGAAGAAAGTCGAGGAACATCTTTTGCTGGTGCTTGTAGTAGGCGGGATCGCAGGTCGCGACCTCGCGCGTCCAGTCGAGCGAGAGCCCCATTGATTTGAGCTGCGCCTTCATCGCGGCGATGTTCTGATAAGTCCATGTCTTGGGATGGACCTGGCGCTCCATGGCCGCGTTCTCCGCCGGCATGCCGAACGCGTCCCAGCCCATGGGATGCAGCACGTTGAGGCCCATCGCGCGTTTGAAGCGCGCGACCACGTCACCCATGGTGTAGTTGCGCACGTGCCCCATATGGATGCGTCCCGACGGATACGGGAACATCTCCAGGACGTAGTATTTCTGGCGCGGATCGTCGTTACGGGTGGCGAAAATGCCCCGCTCGTCCCACACTTTTTGCCAGCGGACCTCCGCCTCGCGGGCATTGTATCGCTCGATGGCCATGGAATGAGTATGCCTGCCAAATACTTACCAAGGCACTAGGGCAGCAAACGGGCATTGGTCAACTGTCTCGACGTCATCTTTGGCACTAAGTCCGGCCGCTGCTTTGCTGTTCTGGGACGAAAGATGCTGGCGTGAGGATTCGAGCCATTTGGTGAAACCCTCCCGCGCGAAGTATTTCGTCCAGCGGCCGCAATCCTCCGGGTTGCAGTCGAACGTTGCCCGCCAACGAAGCTCTTAGTGCCGTCCTGGCTTGAACCACTGAAGTGCGATCGAAGCCGGCTTGAATCGTTTCGATCTCGCGGAAATCGGGTGGCGCGCTTATCTCCGATTTGAGAGCAAGGAGCGGAGTGCTTGCGGTGCTGCGATCCATAGATTGCCACCAGGATGCGGATCGATCCGCGTGAACCTGATGGAGCAAGACGATGTCCTTGATGATGCGAACCGCCGAAAAATCGGAAAAATTGGCGTCTCTTGATAATGATGCGTGCTGGAGCGCGGTCGAACGGCGCGATCGCGCGGCCGACAGCACATTCGTTTATTCTGTGCGCACGACCGGTGTCTATTGCCGGCCGTCGTGTGCCGCGCGTCTGCCGCGACGCGATAACGTGGCCTTCTACAAAACCTGCGCCGATGCCGAGCGTGCGGGATTTCGGCCGTGCAAACGCTGCCGACCAAATGCACCCGCGCTCGTCGACGTCCACGCCGGCGCGGTCGCGCGCGCGTGCCGCCTCATTGAAGAGGCTGAGGAGGCACCGAGCCTCGATACGTTGGCGCGAGCCGCCGGCATGAGCCGTTTCCATTTCCACCGCGTGTTCAAGGCAGTCACCGGCGTGACGCCGAAGGCCTATGCCGCCGGCCATCGCGGCAAGCGCGTGCGCGAGGAGCTCTCCTCGGGCGAGAGCGTCACGCAAGCGATCTATGGCGCCGGCTTTAACTCCAACGGGCGTTTCTACGCCGCCGCGCCAGGTCTTCTCGGCATGACGCCGACGCAGTTTCGCAGCGGCGGGAGCGGCAACGTCATTCGCTTTGCGGTTGGCGAGTGCTCGCTCGGTGCGATCCTGGTCGCGGTCACCACCAAAGGCGTGTGCGCCATCGAGTTCGGCGACGATCCCGAGGCGTTGATCTGCGCTCTGCAGGACCGCTTCCCCAAAGCGCAGCTTCTCGGTGGCGATAAAGCATTCGAGCGGCTCGTCGCGGAGGTGGTCGGTTTCGTCGAGGCGCCGGCGCGTGGCCTCGATCTGCCGCTCGATATCCGCGGCACCGCATTCCAGCAGCGGGTGTGGAAGGCGATCCGCGATATCCCCGCTGGCTCGACTGCAAGCTACCGCGATGTCGCCAAGCGGATCGGCGCGCCGAAAGCGGTGCGCGCAGTGGCACAGGCTTGCGGGGCCAATGGCATCGCGGTCGCTATTCCTTGCCACCGGGTCGTGCGCACCGATGGTTCGGCCTCCGGCTATCGCTGGGGTATCGACCGAAAACGCGCATTGCTGGATCGGGAGAAGGCGGCATGACCCGCGTTCTCTCCATCAGGCGTGAGCATTGGTCCGGCGCGGAAGTAGGCGGGCTCGCCACGCAAATCGCGGCGCTCGACTGGACAGATATCGCTGCGCAGCTCGACAGCCATGGTTTCGCGACGACCGGGCGGCTACTGACATCCCAGCAATGCGCCACGCTCGCGACGAGTTACGCCTCTGACGCGCCGTTTCGAAGCCGAGTGGTGATGGCACGGCATGGCTTCGGCCGCGGCGAATACAAATATTTCGCCTATCCGCTGCCGGAATTGGTGGCGGCGCTGCGGACCGCCCTTTACCCGCCGCTTGCCGAAATCGCCAACGATTGGAACGATGCGCTTGGAGTCGGCGTGCAGTTTCCGCGCGATCACGCGAGCTACCTCGCGCGCTGCCATAAAGCCGGGCAGACGAAACCCACGCCGCTTCTCCTCGCCTATGGGCCCGGCGACTACAATTGTCTGCACCAAGATCTCTACGGAGAACACGTGTTCCCCTTGCAGGTCACCTTGCTGCTGTCCTGCCCGGGCGAGGATTTCACCGGAGGTGAATTTGTCCTCACCGAGCAGCGGCCGCGTATGCAGTCGCGGGCGGAAATCGTTCCACTCGCGCAGGGTGAAGGCGTCATCTTTCCCGTGCACCACCGGCCGGTTCGAGGCACGCGCGGCACCTACCGCGTCAACATGCGCCATGGCGTGAGCCGCTTGCGCTCTGGTTCTCGCCACACGCTGGGGATCATCTTCCACGACGCTAAGTGAGTGATCCGGGCGACGCGCCGGGACGCACGCTATCTGATAGAATGGAATGAATGAGCGGCGCAGCGAATCTCATCGAGACGCCCCTGAGTAAGGTCCGCGATCAGATCGCGCGCGCCTGCGCCGATGCGCGCCGCGATCCGGCCTCGGTGACATTGGTCGCGATTTCGAAGACGTTCGGGCCGAACGTGATCGAGCCGGTCATCGCCGCGGGCCAACGGGTGTTCGGCGAAAACCGGGTGCAGGAGGCGAAGGCCAAATGGCCGCCGCTCAAAGAGCGCCATGGCGGCATCGAGCTCCACCTCGTGGGGACGCTGCAATCCAATAAGGCAAAGGACGCGGTTGCATTGTTCGATGCCATCCATTCCCTTGACCGGCCAAGCTTGGCCGAGGCGCTGGCCAAAGAAATCAGCAAGCAGGGCCGCAGGCCAACATTGTTTGTTGAGGTCAATACCGGGGGCGAGCCGCAGAAGTCCGGCGTGTTGCCGGAGGAGACCGACGCGTTCGTCAAGGCGTGCCGCGAAGGCTATGGCCTCCAGGTCGCCGGGCTCATGTGCCTTCCGCCGGCCCATGAGGCGGCGGCCCCGCATTTCGCGCTGACCGCCAAGATCGCGCGCCGGAACGATCTTCCGCTGCTGTCCATGGGCATGAGCGCGGATTTTCCACTCGCAATCGCGTTCGGCGCAACCCATGTGCGTGTAGGTACGGCCATTTTCGGGGAACGGTCGCTGGGCGAAGCGATTGAGCCCTAAACTTCGATCAAGAGCCGCGTCTGTGGTCCCAGCATCGCCAGCAGTCGTTGCAGGTCATTGCGCGCGAGCGCTACGCATCCTGCCGTCGGCGATCGGTTCGGCCGCGCCACGTGAACGAAGACGGCGCTGCCCCGACCCGCCACGCGCGGGCGCACGTTATGATTGATTTCGATGACGAAATCGTAGAGCTGGTCGTCCCGCCACAGGCGGTCGCCGCCGTCGCCGGCCGCGCGTTGGAACGGACGGTTGTAGCGGCGATCGGCGGTATTTTCACACCAAGCAAGGGACGGATTAATGCGCCGGGCCGGCAGCTGTGTCGCCGGGTGCCGATGGCGATCCGCGCGCCACCACAGGCGGATAAGCCGAAAATGCCCGCGGGGCGTTGCGCCATCTCCCTCGAATTTGTTGGCGCGAATGCCGCCGCGGCCGAGCACGACCTGGAGTGCGCGCGGTCCGGCGAGCAGGATCCCTCGGGTCCGACTGCCTGGGCGGGCCCGGACGCGGATCAGGGAAAGAGCCTGGCGACGCATGGAACGGCTTCCGACGCCTATACGAGAGACCGTGAGAACAGCAATCCGGCTTGCTCTTTTACCCCTGAATGCTCTATTCCGCCCAATGCCCCCTGCCCGGACGCTGCCGCTCCTGGGGCCGATAAATGACTAATACCCGCAGGATCCTGATCGTGGACGACGACGCCGAGCTGCGCGAGGCGCTGGTGGAGCAACTCGCGTTGCACGAGGAGTTCGAGTCCATCGCGGTCGACAACGGGAGTAAGGGCGTGCAGGCTGCGAAGGCCGGGCAGATCGACCTCGTGATCATGGATGTCGGGCTGCCCGACGTCGACGGGCGCGAAGCGGTGCGCATCCTGCGCAAGAACGGCTTCAAGGCGCCCATCATCATGTTGACCGGACACAATACGGATTCCGACACCATCCTCGGACTCGAGTCGGGCGCCAACGACTACGTGACCAAACCGTTTCGCTTCGCGGTGCTGCTCGCGCGCATTCGCGCGCAACTGCGCCAACACGAGGCGAGCGAGGACGCCGTCTTCACCATCGGCCCCTATACGTTTCGGCCGAGCTCAAAGATCTTGCTCAATCCCAAGGGCAGTAAGGTGCGGCTGACCGAAAAGGAGACCGCTATCCTGCGATACCTTTATCGTGCCGGCCAACGTCCCGTATCGCGTGAGACGCTGTTGCAGGAAGTCTGGGGCTACAATTCCGGGGTCACCACCCACACGCTGGAGACGCACATCTATCGGCTGCGGCAGAAGGTCGAGAAGGATGCCGCCAGTCCTGCTATCCTGGTCACCGAAGCGGGCGGCTACAAGCTGGTGCCGTAACGCCGCTCCCCATGGCCATCGATGACGATATCGCCTTTCTCGAACGCGTGCCGACGCTCGGTCTCTTGGGCCGGCAAGCGCTGCGCATTTTGGCGATTGGCGCAGTGACTCGCCAAGTCAATCGCGGCGAGGTGCTGTTCAGCGCTGGCGATGAGGCAGATGGCGGCTTCGTGATCCAGGAGGGCAGCTTCAGGTTATCGCACTCCGAGGAGGGCAAGGAGATTACGGTCGGTCCTTGTACGCTTCTGGGAGAGGTTGCGCTGTTTGCGGAAACCAGGCGCCGGACGACTGCCGAAGCGCTTGAACCATCGACCGTGCTGTGCATTTCACGGCCCCTTTTCGTCAGGATGCTGGATAGCTTTCCAGACGCAGCGCGCAGGTTACGCGAAACCCTAGCGAGCCGACTGGACGGCGCGACCCGCGAAATCGTCAAGGTGCGGGCTTTTCTCGAAGCATACGAGTCGAAATGATTCGCGCGGGTCTATAGCTCGAGCACCGCGGTCACAGGCACGTGATCAGACGGTCGCGCGGAGCTGCGCAGATGCTTCATCACCTGCATATCAGTGAGCCCGTCGGCGAGCGCAGGCGCGATCCAGATGTGATCGAGCCGGCGGCCCTTGTCGGCTCTCTGCCAATCGGGCGAGCGGTAGCTCCACCAAGTGTAGAGCTTGGTTGGTTCGGGGACCAGCATGCGCATGGCATCGAGCCAGCCGCCGTCCTTCTGCGCGGCGACGAGCTTCTCGCACTCGACCGGCGTGTGAGACACGACCCGTGACATCTGCTTATGACTCCAGACGTCGTGCTCGAGCGGGGCGACATTGAGGTCGCCGAGGAGGATCATTCGGCTCGAGTTGTGACAGGCGCGTTCGCCGAGCACGGCCGAAACGTGCCGGCAGTCGCTCTTGCCGCAAAAGGACTGGATGTTGAAGTTTTCGAGGGGCAGCCGGGAAAGCACCACAACGCCGTGATAACCCTTCTGCCCGTTAAGCGCCACGTGCTCGTAGCCCAGACGCTTGAAACGCTTGAGGGGGAATCTGTCGTCGGGACATTTGGTTTCCTGCAGACACAGGACGTCGGGCCGAACTGCTTTCACGAACTTTGCGACGCCGTCGATGCGCAGGCGCACCGAATTGATATTCCACGTTGTAATCGTCAACCGCATCAGGATTTGGATGAAACGTGCGTCGCCCGTAATTGGCGATCGCTCGCGATAAGGTCAAGCGCTAACCGTCTGAGGAGTGATTTGCGGACCGCCGATATCGCTACTGGATATAGCGGGTGTAGTCGATCTTGAACAGATTGGGGTCTGGCCGCTTGCTGTTGTCGAGATTGGAGACGGCGACCGTGGTGTCGTAGCCCTGGGGATCCGTGATCGTCCACTGCTTCAGCTGAAAATCCTTCGCGCCGACCATCATCATCAAACGACTGGTGCCGATGAGCGCTTGCTGCTCCTCGATCGTGATCGTCACGAACGTGTCGTCGGCGCGCACTCCGACGACGTTCGTCTCCCTCAGGAGGTCGATGCGGTCGGAGAGGAGGAAGCGCAGCGGCGTCTGCGAAAGCGGGTAGAGATCCTGGGTGGCGAGCTTGCGATCGCGCACCACGACCGACTGTCCGTCGGCGATGATCTCGATTCGGCTCGGCGGCTCGTATTCGAAACGAATCTTGCCGGGCTTTTGCATATAGAACTCGCCTCTGACGCGACTGCCGTCAGGGCCGACCTGGACGAAATTCCCGACCAATTGCGGTATGCTCGAGAGATAGGCGCTGACCTTGTCGACCTGAGCGCGTTGGCCGGCATTGAAACCGGTCGTGGTGGTGACCGGCGTTGCAGAGGTCTCCGGCTCCCGATCGAGATGAAATAGCGACTTGACCCCGGCGGCTAGTCCCGAGCTGCCGGACTGCGCGGCCGTGCCCGATTTGCTGGGCGAGCCGGTTTCCTTCGGCAGGGGTGCAGGCGTCGGCAGGGGAATGGTCTCGGCCCTCGCCGCCCAACCCAGCGCGACCATGCCCAACACCGCCACCCCGACGAACAGTCCCTGGCCCGTGCCAGCCATGGCCCCTCTCCGCGTGCCCGGCGCTCGATAGCCGCCCGGTGTGGCGAGAAGACGACGAATCCCAGAAAAAAGCGCTTTAAGCGCCGTTACCGAGCGCTCAATAGCGCTCTGCGGCTTCTTCCCCGATCAGGATTTCGCGCTTGCCGGCGTGGTTGGCTTGGCCGATGACGCCTTCCTTCTCCATACGTTCCATCAGCGAGGCCGCGCGGTTATAGCCGATCTGCAACCGGCGCTGGATATAGCTCGTCGAGGCCTTGCGGTCGCGGATGACGACCTGCACCGCTTGCTGGTAGAGGTCGCCACCGTCGGGCTCGCCCATCCCGGTCGCGTCGAAGAGCGGATCGCCGTCTTCGTCCTCGTCCTCGGACGCCGTGACGGCGTCAAGATACTGTGGGGTGCCTTGCGATTTGAGATGACGGACGACTTTTTCGACCTCCTCGTCCGAGCAAAATGGTCCATGTACGCGACTGATGCGGCCGCCGCCCGCCATGTAGAGCATATCGCCTTGGCCAAGGAGCTGCTCGGCGCCCTGCTCTCCCAGTATGGTGCGGCTGTCGATCTTTGAGGTGACCTGAAACGATATGCGGGTCGGGAAATTCGCTTTGATTGTGCCGGTGATGACGTCAACCGACGGCCGTTGCGTCGCCAGGATCACATGCAGGCCGGCCGCGCGCGCCATCTGGGCGAGGCGCTGCACGGCGCCTTCAATGTCTTTGCCGGCAACCATCATGAGATCCGCCATTTCGTCGACGATGACCACGACGAACGGCAGCGGCTCGAGGTCGAGCTCCTCGTTCTCGTAGATCGCGGCGCCAGTTTCCTTGTCGTAGCCGGTATGGACGGTGCGGCTGAGCTTCTCGCCCTTCGCCTTCGCTTCGGCTACGCGCGCGTTGTAGCCGTCGATATTGCGCACGCCGAGCTTCGACATCTTCTTGTAGCGCTCTTCCATTTCGCGCACCGCCCATTTTAGCGCGACCACGGCTTTCTTGGGATCGGTCACGACCGAGGTGAGCAGGTGCGGGATGCCGTCATAGACCGACAGCTCGAGCATTTTTGGATCGACCATGATCAGCCGGCATTGGTCCGGGCGCAGCCGATAGAGCAAACTCAAGATCATCGTATTGATCGCGACCGACTTGCCGGAACCGGTGGTGCCGGCGATCAACAGGTGCGGCATGCGCGCGAGATCGACGATTACGGGTTCGCCGCCGATCGTCTTGCCCAGGCACAGCGGCAACTTTGCGCTGCTGTCAACGTAGTCGCGGCTGGCGAGCTGTTCGCGCAAATAAACCTTCTCACGCGTGGGGTTCGGCAGCTCGATGCCGATGACATTGCGTCCGGCGACAACGGCGACGCGTGCGGAGAGGGCGCTCATGGAGCGGGCGATGTCGTCGGCTAGCCCGATGACGCGCGACGATTTGATGCCCGGTGCGGGCTCAAGCTCGTATAGCGTCACTACCGGGCCCGGCCGCGCATTGATGATCTCGCCGCGCACGCCGAAATCGGCGAGAACTCCTTCGAGCGCGGTGGCGTTTGCCTGCAGCGCGTCCGCGCCAAGCATCGCGCGCCCGATGGCTTTCGGGGCGGCAAGCAGTTCGAGCGAGGGCAGGACGTAGCCGCTCGGCCTTCGTGGCGCGCGCGGAGCTGCTCTTGGCTTGCGCGATAGATGGAGCGCGGCGTCGTGCTGCTCGTCCTCTGCTTCCGGCGCCAATCGTGGCGCTGTGTCTTGGGCGCGTGCCTCCAGGCGCGGTTCGATCCGGCCCTGTAGCGGCGCTTCCCGGCGCGTCGGTGCGCGCGCCGTGGGCCGGCGCGTGAGCGCGCGCGTGATACGCGCTTTTAGACTGAGAAACCCATGCGCGACCCAACCGAGCGAGATTGAGACTGGCGTTTGCTCTTCCGCCGCAGCCTCCGCGTCGGCGTTATCGGAGCGCCAGCCGAAGCCAATGGCGAATCCGAAAGAGAACAGCGTTCCCGCGCCTGCCGCGATCGCAATGGCTATGCGCGTCGCTCCGGTAACCGCCCCGCCGCAGAGCAGTGCCGCCAAGCGCAACATCCAATCGCCGATCACACCTCCGAGCCCAACCGGGAGAGGCCATGCGCCGCTGCGGGGTAAGGCGGCCGCGCAGCCGGCGGTCAGCAGTACGCCGGTTATCCAGAACAACAGACGGATGCGTTCACGCCTCAAGGGCCGGTGAGTAAGCAGCCGCCAGCCCCAAATCGCGACCGGCAGAATGAACGCCAGCGCAGCCACCCCGAGCAGCTGCATCAGCAGGTCGGCGACAATTGCGCCGGGCACGCCGAGCAGGTTGCGTACGGGGCTATTGGTTGCGTGGTTTAGCGACGGATCCTGGACCGACCATGTCGCGAGGGCGAGCGCAAGGAGCGCTGCCAGCACGATAAGCGCGACGCCGCCGAGTTCACGCAGGCGCCTGCGCAGGGCATCACGCATCGCATCGGGAAGGAAGCTCAGACGTTCGAGACCGCGCTCAAAGACCGCCATGGCGTCTCAGCCCAGCACCGCGACGAGACGGTGAAGCGCCTGCGCGGTTGTCTCCTGATCCTGCACCATCGCGATGCGGATGTAGCCGCGTCCGGGATTCGATCCGTCGGCCTGCTCGCGCGCGAGATAGCGGCCGGGCACCACGCGCAGCCCCGCCTCACGCCAAAGCCTCAGCGCCACGGTCTCGTCGCCGCCCAGGCCCGACACGTCGAGCCAGAGGAAAAATCCGCCTTCCGGACGCCGGTAGCCGTAACGCTCGCCGATGATCTTGTCGGCAAGATCGTATTTCTGCGCATACAGCCGGCGATTTTCCTCGACATGTGCTTCGTCGGCGTAGGCGGCGATCGCGACACGCTGCGCCGGCATGGGTACTTGCGGCGCGGAGACGTTGCGCAGCTCCAAGAACCGCGCAAGGAACTTTCGATCTCCGGCCGCGAAGCCGATGCGCAATCCGGGAAGGTTGGAGCGCTTGGACAGCGACTGGAATTCGACGACGTTTGCAAAATCGGGTCCGGCTGCTTCGAGCATGCCGGCGGGCGGGTGACGGGTATAGATCTCGGAATAACATTCGTCACTGAACACCAGAAATCCAAACCGCCGGGCGAGAGCGACAACGCGCCCGAGATACCCAAGGTCGGCGACCGCACCTTGCGGATTCGCTGGCGAGGCGATGAAGAACGCGACGGTGCGGGCGAGGAGTTCTTCTGAGAGTGCTTCGAGATCGGGAAGAAAGCCCGTCGTCGCCGTGGCCGGCAGATAGACTGACTCGCAGTTCGCCGCCGCCGCGCCCGCGGCGTAGGCCGCATAGAACGGATTGGGGATGAGCATTGCGGGGCGGCCGCGGCGGTTACTGACCCAGCGCGCCGCCGCGATGGCCGCCAGGAAGAGCCCTTCGCGCGATCCGTTGAGTACCAAAACTTCACTGGCCGGATCGATCGGGCGCGGCAGGGCAAAGCGCCGCCCGAGCCAAGCGGCGGCCGCCTCGCAGAAGGCGTCGAGTCCTTTGTTCATGGGGTAACGGCCGAACTCATCGATATGCGCGGCGAGAATCGGGCCGACGAACGCCGGCAGGCGATGCTGCGGTTCACCCACAGCCAGGCTGATCGGAGGCTTGGCCGGCTCGATGGCGCCCAAAAGCTCGCGCAGGCGCACGAATGGCGAGCGGCCAATGTCTGGCCGGCTCGGCGAGGGAGGGGGGACGCGTTCGGCGGCGGTCATGAACATCGACAAAGCGGCGCCAACACCCGCCGCGCGAGGGTTGTCCTACCATAGGTGCGGCGAGGTTAAGGCGCGATTAACCATCGAAGGGCCGGCTACATAGCAGATCAGAGGTCTGCAACGCGGTTGGCCGGGGGGACACCGCTGGCGTGCTGCTGCGCGGGGCACGGGCACAGCCAAAAAACTGAGGGACCCCAGCTCGCGCCGGGGCCCCTCGACGGCAAGGGCGGTGCCGGGTCTCCGCCCTAACCGTGTCCCTCAGTGGACAGTTTCGCCGTGCAGCGCGAGATCGAGCCCTTCGCGCTCGACCTCCTCGCTGACTCGCAGGCCGATGAAGATGTCGACGACCTTGAGGATGATCAGCGACACGATGGCGTCGTAGACGAAGACAATCACGAGGCCTTCGATTTGGTTGAGCAGCTGCACCGGATTGCCTCCGCCGTATTGCTCGACCGCGAACACGCCGGTGAGCAACGCGCCCACGGCTCCCCCGACCGCGTGCACGCCGAATGCGTCGAGCGCATCGTCGTAGCCCAACATGTGCTTCAAGCCGGTGCAGCCCCAGTAGCAGAAACTTCCGGCTGCGATGCCGATGCACAGCGAGCCGACCGGGCCGACGAAGCCGGATGCCGGCGTAATGGCGACGAGACCGGCAACGGCGCCGGTGCATATGCCGACGACGGTCGGTTTGCCTCGCATCATCCACTCGACCAACATCCACGTGAACGCGGCGGTTGCCGTCGCCATGTGCGTCACCGTCATGGCCATGCCGGCTTGCATTCCCGCGCTCACGGCCGAGCCGGCGTTAAAACCGAACCAGCCGACCCACAACAGTGAAGCGCCAATGAAGGTCAGCACCATGTTGTGGTTCGGGCCGGTATCCTTGCGCTTGCCGAGCAGGAGGCATGCCATCAGTCCCGCCACGCCGGAATTGACGTGCACGACCGTGCCGCCAGCGAAGTCGAGAACCTTGACCCACGCGTCCGGGTTTCCGGCGGCGAGAAATCCGTCCGGCCCCCAGACCCAGTGCGCGATCGGCGAATAGACCAAGATCGCCCAGAGACCGATGAACCACAGCATCGCCGAAAACTTCATGCGCTCCGCGAATGCTCCGGCGATCAGCGCTGGCGTGATGATGGCGAACGTCAACTGGAAACACAGATACACGGTTTCCGGAATCGTCGGCGCCAACGGATTGGGATTGCCGATGCCCTTGGAGATGTCGCTCACAATGCCCTGCAGGAAGGCTCTGTCGAACCCTCCGATGAGCGGCGTTCCCGATCGAAACGCCAAGCTATAGGTGCAGATCAGCCAGAGAATGCTGATCAGGCAGGTGATGGCAAAGCTCGTCATCACCGTGTCCCCCACGTTCTTCTTGCGGACCATGCCGCCGTAGAACAGGCCGAGCCCAGGAATCGTCATCATGAGGACGAGCGCCATCGAGGTGAGCATCCAGGCGGTATCGCCGGAATTGGGCGTACAGTTCTCGAGCACGGCCAGTTTCGGATCGGGATTGCCGACGCAGGCGGGCGGCGCCGCGCCGGCTGCAGGCGTAGCGGCTGTCTCCTGTGCGTAAGAGCCGTCGATGACCGACATGCTTAGGAACAGAGCGAAGAGAACCCCCAACGCGAGAGCCACGAGCCCCGCACGGGTCGGGTTCTTGAACGTCATGGGTCTAACTCCTGTCGCTAGACGTTTGAGTGCGGGCTTCAAAGCGCGGCGGTGTCGGTCTCGCCGGTGCGGATGCGCACGGCGGTGTCGAGGCTCAGGACAAAAATCTTTCCGTCCCCGATCTGGCCGGTCCTGGCGGCCGTGGTGATGGTGTCGATGGTCTGGTCGACCAGGTCGGTTGCGACCGCTACTTCGATCTTGATCTTCGGCAAGAAGCTCACCGCATATTCCGCTCCGCGATAAATTTCCGTATGGCCCTTCTGACGCCCATAGCCCTTGACCTCAGTCACGGTCATTCCGTGCACGCCGATCTCGGTGAGAGCGTCGCGGACCTCGTCGAGCTTGAAAGGCTTGATAATGGCCATGACGATTTTCATGGGGTGACCCCCCCGCTTGGGCCCCATTCCCTGCAGGTGCAGGTTCTGGGTTTGCCCTGCGCAGCCTTCGCTGCGCGCGGCAACGCTAGTGCCATGAATCAAGCGTCGTGCCAGTTCGCCGAGTTGGCTGTAAGTACGTGGAAACAAAGGGCGTTCGCAGCAGGCCGGGGGGCAGGCTACGACCACTTGTTAGGCGGCGCACAAACCCCGCTCAGGCCTGCACAATTTTTAGTCAGGCGCTGCGAGGTCTCGCATGCTCATGTGCTATGCGCTGCCCGGGGGGCGCCAAAATCGATGGACACGCGAAAGCGTCCGTCGGTCCAACAGCTCTAGCGCAACGGGATGAGCGCTCGATCCGGCGAGCGGAGGCGGTGCGCAAACGTATCCATTACGGGCTCAGCCGCGTCCTTCGGTAGTGTCCAGACACTACCCGTCCTTCATTGCAAGGCTTCGCCGTGCTGGCTCAGATCGAGACCTTCAATCTCGTGCTGCTTGCTCACCCGCAGCGGGAGGAACAACTCGATCGCCTTGAGCAGGACATAGGTCAGCACGCCGGACCAGATGACGACTGCGAGCACGGCATAGAACTGGATCAACACCTGTCGGGGGTTGCCCTCCAGCAGCCCCGGCGATCCCTCGGGCGAGTCGGGGCTCGCGGACAGTGCCGCCACCGCGAACACACCCGTGAGCAGCGTGCCGGTGGCGCCCCCGATGCCATGTACGCCGAATACGTCGAGCGAATCGTCGTATCCGATGCGCAGCTTCAGCCAGGTACAGGCCCAGAAGCAGAAGGCACCAGCGGCCAGGCCGATAATGACGCCATGCCAAGGCAGCACGAAACCGGACGCCGGCGTGATGGTGCCGAGACCGGCGACCGCACCCGAGATAAGGCCGAGCACCGAAGGTTTCCCGCGCGTGATCCATTCCAGGAACATCCAGGTCAGCGCGCCGGTCGAGGCCGCGAGATGGGTGGCGGTGATTGCGAACGCAGCGCGCGAATTGGCGCCGAGTGCCGAGCCGCCGTTGAAACCCAACCAGCCGACCCAAAGCAGACCCGTGCCGATCACTGCCAGCGAGAGGTCATGGGGTGCGAAATTCTCCGTGCCATAGCCTTGGCGTTTGCCTATCACGTAAGCCGCAACCAGACCGGCAATGCCCGCATTGAGGTGGACGACGGTGCCGCCGGCGAAATCGAGAACGCCTGCGTTGGCGAGAAAACCGCCGCCCCACACCCAATGCGCGATCGGCACATAAACGAAGATCAGCCAACTCGCGCAAAACCATAAAAATGCGGAGAACCGCATGCGGTCGGCGACCGCGCCCGCGATCAGCGCAACCGTGATGATCGCGAACGTCATCTGATAGAACATGTACAAGATTTCCGGAATGGTCGGCGCGAATGCACTGGCCGCTTCCATGCTGATGCCGCGCATGAACACCCGTTCGAGCGTTCCAAGCCACGGCCCGTCGCCGGCGAAGCTGAGGCTGTAGCCGATGGCGAACCACAGGAGCGAACACACTGCCGTGCAGGCGAAGCTTTGTGCCATGGTGGCGAGGACGTTCTTCTTGCGCACCATTCCGCAATAGAACAGCGCCAAGCCTGGGATCGTCATCATCAGCACGAGGCCGGTGGCTGAGATCATCCAGGCGGTGTCGGCGCCGTCGATTTTGGAAGTTGTGTCCTGCGCCAGCGCTGGTACGGCGGCGAAGCCGAAACCCAGCGCGGCCGCGAGCGCGCAGGTGATGCGAGTGTTGTGCCTTCTCATGCTGCCCCCCTCGATGGCGCAGGCGTTTACAATGCGTCCGCGTCGGTCTCGCCGGTCCTGATGCGCACCGCTTGCTCGATCGTGGTCACGAAGATCTTGCCGTCACCGATTTGGCCCGTCTTGGCGGACGCAATGATCGCCTCGACGACGGCTCCCACGCGATCGGACGGCACCGCCACCTCGATGCGGATCTTCGGCAGGAAATTCACGGCGTATTCGGCGCCGCGGTAGATTTCGGTATGCCCTTTCTGCCGGCCGTAGCCCTTGACTTCGCTTGCGGTCATGCCCTGCACGCCGACTGCGACCAGCGCATCGCGCACATCCTCGAGCTTGAACGGCTTGATGACGGCGATGACCAGTTTCATGAATTCGCTCCGCGAATGCTTTCATACACTATCGGCGTCATGGCGAAAGATTAAGCGATTAATGCCCCCAATCGCGCAGGAGCCCTGGTTTGGCTCCCGATCACTGCAGCACAACTGATCCTTCAACGAAAGAGGCTGCGCTCCCGCAGCAACCCCTCCTGGGCCACGGAAGCAACCAGCGTTCCGTCGCCGGCAAAAATGAGCCCGCGGGAAAAGCCGCGCGAACCCGACAGATTAGGGCTGTCATGGGCGTAGAGTAGCCATTCGTCTGCGCGGAACGGGCGATGAAACCAAAGCGCGTGGTCGAGGCTCGCCGCCATCAGGCTTTTTTCGAACACGGTGCGCCCATGCGGGATCAGCGCTGAATCGAGCAGTAGCATGTCGGATGCATAGGCGAGCACGCATTGATGGATTGCGGGCTCATCCGGGAGCGGCGCCGTTGCCCGGATCCAGACGTGGAAACGGCCATCCTCGATTTTTTTGCCGAGATAGCGATCGAGCTCCACCGGCCGCCATTCGATCGGCCGCTCCCGTTCGTAATAGCGCCGCACCGGATCGGGCATCAGCGGCAGCACACGTTGCTTGATGTCGGCCTCGTTCGGCAACTGCTCCGGCTTGGCTACTTCCGGCATGCGGGCCTGGTGACTCATGCCGGGCTCGTCGCGGTGGAACGACACTGCCATGGTGAAAATGGCCTGTCCGTGCTGAATGGCGAGCACCTGCCGGGTGGTAAAGCTCTTGCCGTCGCGGATGCGGTCCACCTCGTAGATGATCGGCACCTTCGGGTCGCCGGCAAGCAGGAAATAGGCGTGCAGCGAGTGCGGCGGTCGACCCGCCACGTCGAGGGTGCGGCAAGCGGCGACGAGCGCCTGCCCGATGACCTGTCCGCCGAACACGCGCTGCCAGCCGACCTGTGGCGAGCGGCCGCGGAACAAATTTACCTCGAGTTGCTCGAGGTCGAGGATGGCAAGCAGTTCTTGAACAGCAGACGACATTGCTGAGTTTCCGGCTGCGGCGACCATCATCATCTGCGGACCTGGGTCGTGACAATGCTATAGTCGCAGCAGGAGGACGATCGTGGAGTCATCGCCTCAGAGTGCGCAGCGCATCGACGTACTGATTGGGGGCGCGGGCTTTGCCGGCCTGGCGCTTGCGATCGCGCTTCGCCAGGGTCTTGCGCCGTCGTTCTCCGTTACGGTCGCCGACCCGGCGCTAGGACGAGCCGCAAACGATGGGCGCGCATCCGCCATTGTCGCCGCGGCGCGGCGACTCTTCGAGACCATCGGCGTGTGGCAGACGATCGAGGTGCAGCCCATCCGCGATATGGTTGTAACCGATAGCCGTCTCACCGACGTGGTGCGGCCGGTCTTTCTCACCTTCGATGGTGACGTCGAACCGGGGGAGCCGTTCGCCCACATGATCGAGAATGCGCCCCTCTTGGCCGCCCTGGCGCAGAAAGCGAGAGATGAAGGCGTTACACTAAAGCCGGCGGCAGTTGCCGATTTCGAGGTTAGGCCCGACCGTGTCGACGTGCGCTTCTCCGACGGTGAAACGTGTGCTGCGCGACTTCTCGTTGCCGCCGACGGCGCGCGTTCGGCTATCCGCGAGCGCGCGGGAATCGCCAGCCACGGCTTTAGCTATGAGCAGTCGGCGATTGTCACCACCGTCGCGCACGAGCGCGATCATTGCGGGCGGGCCGAGGAGCACTTTCTCCCCGCCGGGCCGTTCGCGATCCTGCCGTTGAAACGCGACGCCGTTGTGGGCCACCGTTCGTCCATCGTCTGGACCGAGGAGACGCAAGAGGCGGCGCGCATCGTCGGCCTGCCGGACGCCGAATTTCACGCCGAGCTCGAGCGGCGTTTCGGCCTTCGTCTCGGTGAGATCGCAGCGGTCGGTCCCCGTCGCGTTCATCCGCTTGGACTTTCAGTGGCGCGCGCTTTCATTGCCGATCGCCTCGCCCTCGTGGGTGATGCCGCCCATGTGATCCACCCGATCGCGGGCCAGGGACTCAATATGGGGCTCAAGGATGTCGCCGCGCTCGCAGAAGTCATCGTCGATGCCGTCCGGCTGGGGCTTGATCCCGGCTCGCTTGCGGTGCTCGAGCGCTATCAGCGCTGGCGGCGCTTCGACACCGTCGCCATGGGGATTACGACCGATGGGCTCAACCGGCTGTTTTCCAACCAGTCTGACCTGCTGCGCCTCGTGCGCGACGTGGGCCTCGGTCTTGTCAATCGTCTGCCGGCACTGAAGCAGCTTTTTATCCGCGAGGCCGCCGGGCTCATTGGCGAGGTGCCGAAGCTCTTGCGCGGCGAGCCGCTGTAGCGACGCCGGGGGACCGCCGGCAGCCCAATCGATGGTGACGTGTGCCGGACGATTCGGCGAATTGCATTCACACGAACGGAATCGCCAGCACGTGTTGCTTGAAGGCAGGCCGCTGCTCGATCTCGGCAAACCAGCGCTCGAGATTTTCGAGCGGCGGCCGCTCCGGCACGAGGCGGCGGAAGCGATACGCCATCAGTGCAACTGGAATATCGCCCATCGACAGCGTATCCCCGGCCACGAACGGCGTCTGGGCAAGCTGCGCGTCCAGAATCTTCATCACCGCGATGCACTTGACCTTACCCGCCTCGATCGCCGCGTGATCGCGCTTCTCAGGCGGCGTTCGAATGAGGCCCCAGAACACCGGCGTGAGCGGCGGGTGCGCGACGGTGAGCTGCCAGTCCATCCAGCTGCTGGCGCGCGCACGCGCGCGCAGATCGGAGGGCTCGAGCTTGCCGGCGCCATATTTCGCCGCGAGATAGCGCACGATCGCGTTCGATTCCCACAGCAGGAATCCATCCTCCTGCAGCGTAGGCACCAGCCCGTTCGGGTTCATCGCGAGATATGCCGGCTCGTTGTTCTTGCCAAACGGACCGCCAACGTCGATGCGCTCGTGTTGCAGGCCGAGTTCGCCGACCGTCCACATGACCTTCTGCACGTTCACGGACGTGTTTCGCCCCCAGATTTTGATCATCGCTGTGCCCTTGGCTCGTCCGTCGGTGTGCCGACCTGCAGGACTTCAAACGCGAGAAGCTCTGCCGTCGGCGATGGCGCCTGCGCTCTTGACGAAGACCTGCAAGAATTTTGAGTGTTGGCGCACGCTCGGAAAGCGCGAAAGAAGATGGCCGGGTCGTCAATCCAGCCGCCGTGCCTCCTCGGGCAGCATGATCGGGATGCCGCCGCGGATCGGGTAGGCGAGCTTGGCGGAGCGCGAGATCAGCTCCTGCTTCTCCGGATCGTATTCGAGCGGTCCCTTGGTCAGCGGGCAGACGAGAATTTCCAAAAGTTTTGGATCGACGCTGCCAGGCGGGCGCTCGGGCGGGTTGCTCATGACGTACTCCAAGTGAATGGCGATGCCCCGCGAATTCAGGGGGTGTGAAACTGGTTTCGTGCGGTCGACACGCCAGTTCCGCTATAGCACGAAGGCGGGCCCGCTAGCGCCGGAAATTGGGGCGGCGGGGAGCGGCCGCGCGTTCCTCTTTCTGGCGGAAATTGATGCGTCCGCGCGTGAGATCGTAGGGCGAGACTTCCACGACGACCCGATCGCCGACCCCGGTGCGGATGCGGAATTTGCGCATCTTGCCCGACATGTACGCGAGGATCTCGTGTTGATTGTCGAGCGTGACGCGATAATTGCCGTCCGGCAGCACCTCGCTCACGGTGCCGCTGAATTCGAGCAACTCTTCTTTGGCCATCCCGCTCTCCTCCATCGCATGCGCGGCTTACCGCAGCGCCTTCGGGCGCCATACCCGGGTTTCGACCCCCCGTCTCCGCCGTCGTTGCCCAGCGATGGCGCTGCCGGGGCGCAAGCGGGTTATTGCAGGGAGGTTTCGCCGCCCGCTGTCTTCTTGGCAAGCTCGATTTCGGTGGCTGCGACCAGGATCTGGGCGCGGGTCTTGAGATCGGGCGCTTCCAAAAGCGCCTGCTTCTCGGCAGTTCCGTAGGGCGACATCATCGCCAGCGCATTGACCAGGGCTTCGTTGGGGGCGTTCTCGATGCCCTCCCAGTCGGCCTTGAGATCGTTGGCGCGCAGAAAATCCGAGAGCGCCCGCAGCAGGCTCGCACGGTCGACCTCGTCTTCGCCCTTGCGGGCGGTGAAATCGTCGATGAAGGGAGCATAGGTCACGCGGCACTGTCG
>WNFR01000645.1_pt1 | contig 47480 bp, 39 predicted proteins | sample 5400221 | NCBI WGS metagenome assembly WNFR01 (sample SAMN13153357, study PRJNA577476) | soil metagenome | isolation source: 40 cm soil under Madrone tree | place: USA:California | collected 2016-06-14 | reverse complement strand
AGCAGGTGGCCGAGCAGCGTTGTCTTGCCGCTTCCCAGGAAGCCGGTGAGAACCAGCGCCTCAATCACGTCGGCACCAGCGAAAAGGGCGCAATGCGCGCCCGCATGGCCGCGTAGCCGGGGTCGAGGGCCGCGCGAACCATGCGCAGGACGGCGACGACCGAGATCGCAGGGCGGCTGCGGTTGTCGACACTCACGATCCACCGGAATGGCAAGTCGGACAGTGCCGGCTCGATGCGGATGTTGTGCTGCTCGCAGGTCACCAGGATTGCGCCATCGCTCGCGCGGCGGACGCTCCCGGTCAGCCGCCAGGCCACGAGGGATTGCGCCATGAGTTCATGCAGATGTTGCGGGATCGCGGACATCAGAGCGCCGGCCCATTCAGGATCTCGGCCGCGATCTTGCGTTTGAGATAGCGGCCATCCCGCGGGCTCGCGAGATACCGCCCGTTCTCCACCATCACCTTGCCGCGCAACATCGTCAGCACCGGCCAGGCGAAGATGTCATGGCCCTCCCAGGGCGTATAGTCGGTCTCGTGCAGGTCCCAAGCGGTGATCTTGCCGCGCCGGGTCGGATCGAGGATCGTGATGTCGGCGTCGCTGCCCACGGCGACCGCGCCCTTGCGCGGATAAAGCCCCATGATCCTCGCAGCGTTGCTGGAGACGAGGTCGACATATCGCGACAACGAATAGCCGCGGCGCACGACCATCTCGGTGTACATGACGGCAAGCCGTGGCTCGACTCCCGAATTGCCGCCAGTTGTGTCGTCGATGCGGCTGCCGATAGTCTTGTCTTTCAGCGTACAGCACAGCTCATCGGTGGCGATGCAGTGGATCGCGCCGCGCATCGCTGCGTCCCACAGCGCCTTCTGATCCTCCGCGGACTTCAGCGACGGGTAGGTGTGATAGATTTGCCCGTTTGGGCGTTTGTAGTCCTCAGCCGTGTAACCCAGGTACTGGTGCAGCGTCTCGCCATACACGGGCAATTCCTTCCGGCGCGCCTCGGCGATGGCGGCGACGCCGGTGGCGGCGGAAACGTGCATCATATAGAGGGCGGTGCCGGGGACGCTCTCGGCGAGCCGCAGCACGCGGCGGAAACTCAGGTCCTCCGACAGCCGATTGTGGACTTCGGCAAGATGCTCGAAGCCGACCCGGTCTTCGCGGATCAACTTCGCATACATATGCATGACGATGTCGTTATCCTCCGCGTGGATCACGCCGAGCCCGCCCGACTTCGCCAGCACTTGGAACGCCTCCCAGATATCGCCGAAATCGATCATGCGCCCGGTACGCGCGGGGAGGATGTTGGTGGTGAAAATCTTCAGCGTCGGATAGCCAGCCTCGATCGCCTCGGAGAGCTGCCCGGCGAATTCGGGGGGCGGCTCGGAGTGCAACATGATGTGGTAGGCCCAATCGCACGGACTCTTGCCGATGAAGTCTTGGTCGCGGGCCTCGACGGCCTCAAGCGCCGACACCCCATCCCGCCAATAGGCGAAATCGATGAACGTGGTCGTGCCCCCGTAAAGGGCAGCGCGCCCGACTTGTTCGGGCCCGGCCGTCGTAAGCGCGGTGCCGTCGGGCTTGATCCACACATGATGCAGATGCACGTGCGGATCGATGCCGCCCGGCATGACGATGCGGCCGCTCGCATCGATCACCCGCCCGGCCGACTCCGCGGGCAGCGCGCCGGGAGCGGTCACTGCCGCGATGGTCTCCCCGGCAATCGCCACATCGCATTGAACGACGCCCTGGGGCGTGACCACCTCGCCGCCGCGAATGATCGTATCGAGCATCCTGCCTCCCGAAGGTCGCTTTGCGGTCCGGCGCAAAAAATGCGCCCCAGGGCTTAAGTTCAATACAGGGTTTGATCCACGCAGTCCTCGTAGGCGTGAGTTCGGGAGATGAAGCCGCCGGAAACGAGACTTGCTCGCAGCTGCGCGAAGCCTTCTCGCGACACCTCGGGCGACCGCGCCCAAACCCCCGCTTCGTGGTAGCGCCGTAGCGAGTTGGTTAGAAGATCGCTCGCCACCTCTGGGTAGAACGGGGCAACAACAGCCGCCAGCTCCTCGCAACCGTGATCGCTGAGCCAGGACTGCATGCGCCGGACGGCGCGCACCATCGCGGCAAACGCCGCTCGGTTGCGCGCGATGCTGTCACGGGTCGCCAAGAAGGTCGTATAGACCGTGGGCCCGCGCCCGCTCGCCGCATAGAGGATATTGCCGATGCCGGACTTGAGCGCCATCGAAGCATATGGTTCGAACATCTGCGCCACGTCGAGCGCCCCACTGCGCAGCGCCTCGAGATTCTCCACCATGGTGCGGTTGGCCACGCGTTCGAGCCGATCCGGATCGATGCCGTTCTGGCGCAGATCGTGCTGGAGGCACAGCCATGGCGTCGGTACTTCCGAAACAGTCGCCAATCTCAGCCGCGCCAGGTCGGCGAAGCGGAATTCCGATCGATCGCCTCGGCCTACCAGAAAGAACGGATCGCGGGCGGCGACTTCGCAAAAGCAGACGAGCGGCGAGTTCGGGTCGATGTCGCGCGCCTTCATCACCCGCATCGGGCCGCCCCACGACAGATCGATCGTGCCATCGAGGAGAGCCGGCGCGGTTGCCGCTGGCATGGGCGAATTTATGAGATCGATTTCCACGCCCTCACAGGCATAGAAATCGAGCGCCTGCGTGGCATAGAATGGCGCATAGAATACAGCGCGAAAATTCTCGCTAACCCTGATGTGCATGGCGAAGATGGCTCTGGACTTTGCTGGTCGATCGAAGACGGACCATGGGCGGGCGTACGTGCTGATGTTGCGACGCCTTGTACTCTTAGTTGCGGCCGTTGTCTGCGCTGATACCGCACGTGCGGAGCCCGCCTACCCGACCCGTCCGGTTGCGCTTGTCGTCACCGTTCCGCCCGGCGGCGCGGCCGACTTCGTAGCCCGGATCATCGCGGCGAAGCTCGCCGATGCTCTGGGGCAGCCTGTCATCGTCGCGAACCGCGGCGGCGCCGCCGGAACGACGGCGGCGGCCGGCGTCGCCAAATCGGATCCCGACGGTTACACGCTCCTGCTCAATACGATCGCAACCCACGGCATCGGCCCGCACCTTTATGCCAACCTGCCATATGATCCCGCCAAAGATTTTGCGCCGGTCATCCTGCTGGCCAAGCTGCCATTGATCATGACGGTCACCGCGATGCTGCCGGCGCAATCGGTCGCTGACGTGATCGCGCTGGCGAAGGCGCACCCCGGGCAACTCGCCTTTGCGTCAGCCGGCACCGGCGGCGCGCCCCACCTTGCCGGCGAGCTGTTCAAAACTCTTGCCGCGATCGATCTCCTGCACGTCCCCTATCGCGGCAGCGGCCCGGCGGTCGTCGATCTCATCGCCGGGCGCGTTGCGATCATGTTCGATGCGGCGCCGTCGCTTCTCCCCTTCATCATGTCGCGCCAACTTCGGCCGCTCGCCGCAGCCAGCCGCGAGCGCCACCGCCTCCTTCCGGAGATACCTTCCTTCGTCGAACTCGGCTACGAGCGCATGGACATCTCGCTCTGGTATGGGGTCGTGGCCCCGGCCGGCACGCCGCCGCCCATCGTGCAACGACTCAACGCCGAGTTCGTCAAGATCCTGGACATGACCGACGTCCGCAAAAGCCTTGCCGACCAAGGGGCGGACATCGCCGGCGGCACTCCCGCCGCATTCGATGCGTTCATGCGCGAAGAAACCGCCCGCTGGGGCGCGGTCATCAAGCAGGCCGGCATAAGACCGGAATGATTGGCCCTGTCCCCCTGGGACCGCGGGCGGGACGCCCGCGCTCCCAGGGGAGGAGACCGCATCTGTGTGCAAATTGCCTAACGAACCACCATGATGGCTCATTGACCACATTGGAAACCCTTCGGCATACTTAAAGAAAATGCCCGCATGCACGCAGTGGATTGCCGAAGGTCGGCCATGGCAGCAATGATCAACCGGGGTGCCACACCCTCACGAAGCGGCGCGGACCGGGCGGGGCGCAGTCGCCCTTTCAAGCCGCTCAAGCATGAAGTCGATCTCGCCGGCGGTTTCGCGCGACACGCGGGCACCGGGTTTGCGCTGTGCATCGCTTTTCAGCACGCCGCGCCGCCACAGCACGTACTTGCGCACGGCAAGCCCGACGCCGGGCTGCTGCTCGTAGCGCACCAGCGGCAGATGGGCGTCAAACAGGTCATGCGCCTCGCCGCGGCGTCCGGCGGCCATCAACGTGTACACATCCACCAGCATTTCCGGAAAAGCGTATCCGGTCATGGCGCCGTCGGCGCCCCGCGCCAGCTCGAACGGAAGGAATATCCCGCAATTGCCCGACAGGATGGAGAGCCGCCGCATGCCGTGCTTCTCCCGGCCGCGCAGCGCTGTGATTTTGTCGAGTCCGGGCCAGTCTTCGTGCTTGAGCATGACGCAGGTCGGGCAGGTCGCCACGACGCGTTCGATCACCGCCACCGAAATGAAAAGCCCGTTGGCCTGCGGGAAGTCCTGCAGCGCGAACGGCACCTTGCCGATCGCTTCGGCGCAATTCTGGAAATAGGTCACGATCGCGTCGTCGCCCTTGAGGCCGCCGGGCGGCGCGATCATCACGCCGGCGGCCCCGCGGTCCATCACGGCTTTCGTGAGTGCCGCGAGCGAGGCGAGGCCGGGAGCCGAGACGCCGACCACCACCGGCAACTTGCCGGCGCGGGAAATCACGCGCTGGGCGAAGGCGACCGCCTCTTCAGGGGCGAGCTTCGGCGCTTCGCCCATCATGCCGAGGATGGTCAATCCGTCGGCGCCGGATCCCACGTAAAAATCTATCAGCCGGTCGGTGCTGTCGAGGTCGAGCGCGCCGCGTTTATCAAACGGAGTCACTGAGATGATGTATACGCCGCGTACGGATTCGTCGAGCATCGAGAACTCCTGCGAGAGCGCGCGGGCACGACTGTGGAGAGGTTAGTCCCCATGGACCTCATCCGGAGGAGCCGTGCGCAGCACGGCGTCCTGAGGCTCTCAAAGGACGAAGGATGGCCGCTGGCACGGCCTCACGCGTGGCCGTCCTTCGTCCTTCGAGAGCCTGAGGAGCCGACCTTCGGTCGGCTCCTCAGGACGAGATTGACAGATTTACTGCCACGATAGCGTCACGCCGGGTGCTGGCAAGAGAAAATGGTTGCCCACCGTTTCGAAATCGGAGATAAGCCCATGCATCGCGCATTCATCGGCCTCATCGCGGCCCTCGCCGCGACATCCGCCCCCGCACAGCAAGCGCCGCTCAGGACGGGCGTCGACGGCACTTTCGCGCCGCACGCCATGCCCATTCTTTCCGGCGGCATTCAGGGCTTCAACGTCGATCTTGCCAACGAGATCGCCAAACGCCTCAACCGCAGGATCGAAATCGAGGCGACCCAGTTTTCCGGTCTCATTCCCGCCCTGCAGGCGGGCACTTACGATTTCCTGGCCGCCCCGGTCACGGTCACCAAGGAGCGCGCCGACAATCTTCTCTTCACCGAAGGCTACCTCAACACCGATTTCCAGTTCGTCGTGCGCAAAGACGCGCCCGAGATCACCAAGCTCGAGGACTTCAAAGGCAAGGTGATCGCCGTCAACAAAGGCGCCGTCTACGATTCCTGGGCACGGGAGCTCGCCGACAAGATCGGCTGGACCATCGAGTCCTTCGGCACCAACACCGATGCCGTGCAGGCAGTGATCTCGGGCCGCGCCTATGCCAACGTGGCCGGCAACACTGCGGTCGCCTGGGCGGCGAAGAACAATCCCGCCATCAAGCTGTCCTATCTCTACTCCACCGGCCTCGTCTGGGCCGCCCCGGTGCGCAAGGACAATGTGGAGCTGCGCCGCAAGCTTGATGTCGCAATAGAGTGCATGAAGCGGGACGGTACGCTCGCAAAAATGCATGAGAAGTGGTTCGGCACCAAGCCGGCGCCGGGCTCGGCTGCGGCCACGATCTACCCGGGCTACGGCGTGCCTGACATGCCGGGCTATGATGCGTCGGAGCATCCGGCGACGTGTTCGTGAGGCCCTGTCGTTGCCGCGCGCTGTCGCATGCCGGCCGGCGCCGCCGTGCCCGAGAAGAACTGCGCGCCCTGAGGAATTAGTCGCTCATGACATCGGCGCGACACGACCTGATCCTTGAGGTGCGGGGTTTGCGCAAATCCTTCGGCGGAACCGAGGTTCTCAAAGGAATCGATTTCGCCGTCGAGCCGCAGGAACTTGTGTTTATCATGGGCCCGTCCGGCGCGGGCAAGAGCACGTTCCTGCGCTGCCTCAACCGCCTGGAGGAACCGACCGACGGCTCGATCTTGGTCGACGGCATCGACCTCCTGCATCCGAAGACCGACATCAACGCCGCGCGTCGTCGCATCGGCATGGTGTTCCAGGCCTTCAACCTCTATCCCCACATGACGGCCCTCGGCAATGTCACGCTGGCGCTGCGCAAAGTGATGGGGCTTGCCAACGCGCGGGCCGAGGCCACCGCCTTCGCGGCCCTCGACCGCGTGGGCCTCAAGGACAAGGCGCGCGCCTATCCGAACGAACTGTCCGGCGGCCAGCAACAGCGCGTCGCCATCGCTCGCGCCATCGCGCTCGAGCCGAAAATCATGCTGTTCGACGAGCCCACCTCGGCGCTCGACCCGGAACTGGTCGGAAGCGTGCTCGCCGTGATGCGAGATCTGCAGGCCTCCGGCATGACCATGGTGGTCGTGAGCCACGAGATGCGCTTCGCCCGCGAGGCGGCGCATCGCGTGGTATTCATGGAGGATGGTCTCGTCTGCGACGAGGGCCCGCCCGCGAGAATTTTCGGCCCCGATGCGAATCCGCGGGCGCGCAAGTTTCTTGCCGGCATGACGTGGTAGTGTGAGTTCCGGCCACATTGAACCACTTCTCCGGAGTCATGGCCGGGCTTATCCCGGCCATCCACGCCTTGCTTGCCGGAACCTCCAAGAAAGTCGTGGATGCCCGCGACAAGCGCGGGCATGACGGTGAGTGGTATCCGCGCTAGAGGATCTCGATGAACAACGGCACCCTTTTCATCGACACGTTCTTCAAGCCCGAGCTCATCGTTCGCTATCTGCCGGACATCCTCAAAGGCATGGCGGTGACGATCGAGATCGCGGCGCTCGTCGTGGCCGCCGGCATTTCGCTCGGCCTTGCGCTCGCGCTCATCCGCAGCCTGCGCTCGCGGCCCGTCAACGCATTGATCGTCGTCTTCGTCGACATTGCCCGCGCATTGCCGCCGCTCGTGCTCATCCTTATCGCGTATTTCGGCTTGCCCAATGTGGGCATCCTGCTGCCAAGTTACGTCGTGCTCTGGCTCGTGCTGTCGCTTCTCCTCGCTGCTTTCGCGGAAGAGATCTTCTGGGCCGGCATCCTGTCCGTGCGCAAGGGTCAGTGGGAGGCGGCGCGCTCGACCGGCCTCACCTACGCCCAGGCGCTGTTCCACGTCATCCTGCCGCAGGCCGTGCGGCTCACGGTGCCGCCGCTGACGAACCGCACCATCGCGATCACGAAAAACACCGCGCTCGGCACCGTGATCGGCGTGCCTGAAATACTCAACCAGGCGACGACGGCGGAAAGCTTCTCCTTCAACGCCACGCCGCTGATGATGGGGGCGATCGCGTATCTTGTTCTGTTCGTGCCGGTGGTGATCGCCGGGCGCTATATCGAAACGCGGTTTGCCTGGAGGCGCGCCTGATGGAGGCTTTACTCCGGCAGTTCTTCAACATCGAGATCATGGCGCAAGCCGCGCCGCTGATTTTTCGCGGGCTCGGCATGACCTTGCTGGTCTGCGCCGCGGTGGTGCCGCTCGGCCTCGCCGGAGGACTCATGGTGGCGCTCGCCGGCCGGGCCCACGCGCGCGGCGTTCGCCTCGTCGTGGCGCTCCTCGTCGACGTCTTTCGCGCGGCGCCGCCGCTTGTGCTGCTGATCTTCGTTCATGCCGGCCTGCCGTTCGCCGGCCTGCGGCTGTCGCCGTTCGCGTCGGTCTGCACCGCCTTCTTTCTCAACAACTCGGCCTATTACGGGGAGATCTATCGCGCCGGCCTCGACAGCGTGAGCGCCGGCCAGCGCGAGGCGGCCCGCTCCACCGGCCTCACCGCGTGGCAGGCGATGGCCTATGTGGTGATACCCCAGGCAGTGCGCAACGTGCTGCCGGACCTCGTGTCCAACACCGTGGAGGTGGTCAAGCTCACGTCTCTCGCCAGCGTGGTCGCGCTTCCCGAGATGCTCTATTCGGCCGACATGGCGCGCTCACTCACGTATAATTCCTCCCCCATCGTGCTCGCGGCGCTGGTCTATCTGGCGTTGCTGTGGCCCGTTGTGCGGTTGATGAGCCGGCTGGAACATCGGCTTGGCGCGTAGCCCGCATGGAGCTACCGGGTCCGGCCGAAGGCCGGACCCGGTGGCTCCATCCGGGCTACAAGAACGGCAAGAACGACCGAATGAGGCACGCACATGCGCAACATCAAAGTGGCCGCTGCCCAGCTCGGCGCGATCCAGAAGGCGGACACGCGCCAAGCCGTGGTTGCCCGCATGCGCGATCTCATGCGGCAGGCTGCGGGTTGCGATCTCATCGTCTATCCGGAACTGGCTTTGACCACCTTCTTCCCGCGCTGGTACTCCGAGGACCGCGGCGAAGCGGACATCTGGTTCGAGCGCGAGATGCCGAGCGCCGCCACCCGGCCGCTGTTTGAGGAGGCGAAGCGCGCCGGCATGGCCATGAGTTTCGGCTACGCGGAACTCACGCCCGACGGGCATCATTTCAACACGTCGATACTGGTGGACAAGGCTGGGGTCATCGTCGGCAAGTACCGCAAGGTTCACCTCCCCGGCCACGACGAATTTGACCCGAACCGCAGCCACCAGCATCTCGAAAAACGCTATTTCGAGCCCGGCGACCTCGGCTTTCCGGCGTGGCGCATGCTGGACGGCGTCTTCGGCATGTGCATCTGCAACGACCGGCGCTGGCCGGAGACGTTTCGCGTCCTCGGACTGCAAGGCGTCGAGATGGTGGTGCTCGGTTTCAACACGCCTTCGGTCAACGCCCAAAACGGCAGCGAGGGCCTCGCCAGGCGCATGTTCCATCACAAGCTTTCGCTGCAGGCCGGCGCCTATCAGAACTCGACCTGGGTAGTCGCGGTGGCCAAATGCGGCGTCGAGGATGGCCATCACTGCATGGCCGGCAGCGTGATCGTCGATCCGGACGGCGAAATCGTCGCCGAAACGAAGACCGAGGACGACGAACTTCTCGTCTACGATTGCGATCTCGACGCGACGCGGTTCGGCAAGGAAACCATGTTCGATTTCGCCCGCCACCGGCGCATCGAGCATTATGGCTTGATCGCCGCTCAGACCGGCGTCGTTGCGCCGAAGGCTTAGACGATTTGCGCCTGCACCGCGCCGATTGCCATGGCGACGGCCGCTTGGGTGGGGTCGATCACCGGCACGCCAAGCGTTGTCTCGAGCGGGCGGCGGTGGCGGGCCATGCCGGCACAGCCCATGACGATGACATCCGCGCCGTCTTTCTCCACGAGTTCGCGGCCGACCGCTTCCATCCGGGCGAAGGCGCGCGCGTCGGACGCGGTCTCGGCGACGCTCAGGCCGAGCGGGCGCTCGCCTGCGAGTCGCTCGGCGAGCCCCATTTGCCGCAGATAACGTTGGTGGCGCGGGATTGATTTCGCCAGGACCGCGATGATGCCGAAGCGCTCGCCGCGCGCGAGCGCGCTCAGCACGCCGCATTCGTTGATGCCGAATACCGGCCGCTGCGTCGCCTCGCGGCACACCTGCAGCCCAGGGTCGCTGAAGCACGCGATCACGAAGGCGTCGGCCGCGTTGTCCTGCTCAACCAGCCGTCGCAGCGGCAGCGTGACCTGCTCCACATCCCTTTGGCTTTCGATGCCGAACGGCCCCTCGGCGAGCGTCGTGCAGCGAATCGATGGTCCGCCGGCCAGACGGAAGGCGCCAAGCGCCGCATCGAGCCCCGCCGTCACCGCAGGGTTCGAGTTCGGATTGATGACCAGGATGTCGGCACGAGGCATGCGATGTCCCTTAATTGGAATGCCATACATATCACGGAGCAACGCGATGATGACCTGTTTGGTGACAGGAGCAAAACTCATGGCGTCATCGCCGGGCTTGTCCCGGCGATCTCGATCAGGATGGCACTGTGCCATACTATCGGGATGGCCGGGACAAGCCCGGCCATGACCAAGTGGGACCATTCATGTCCACCAAACCCTACGATCTCATCCTGCGCGGCGGCACGGTTGCGACCTCCTCAGCCGTGTTTCCGGCTGATGTGGCGATCGAAGGCGAGACCATTGCGGCGATCGGGCGCGACCTGCCGCGCGGGGCGAACGAGATCGACGCACGCGACAAGTTGGTGCTGCCCGGCGGCATCGACAGCCATGCCCATATCGAGCAGGTCTCGGCGGCAGGCATTCTCAATGCCGATACGTTCCAAAGCGCGACAGTCTCGGCGGCGTTCGGCGGCACCACTACGGTGATCTCATTCGCGGCCCAGCACATCGGCCTTAACCTCGAGGAGGTCGTCGACGCCTATCACGTGCTCGCCCGCAAGGGCGCGGTGATCGACTATGCCTTCCACATGATCATCGCCGATCCGACCGAGGCGACCCTCAAGGACCACATCCCGAAGCTGGTGAAGGCCGGTCACGGCACCATCAAGGTGTTCATGACCTACGACCGCATCAAGCTCGACGACATGCAATTGCTCGATGTGCTGCATGCCGCGCGTGAGAACCGTGCGCTGGTCTGCGTGCATGCCGAGAATCACGCGATGATTTCGTGGACCGGAAAGCGGCTCCTCGGCGGGGGCTATCGCGCGCCGCGTTATCACGGCATCAGCCACCCCCGTGCGGGCGAGGCCGAAGCCTTCAACCGGATCATCGTGCTCGCGGCTTTCATCGATCAACCGATCATGATCTTCCACGTTTCGTCGGCGCAAGGCGCGGCGCGGATACGGCAGGCGCGCGGCGAAGGGCTCAAGGTCTTTGCCGAGACCTGTCCGCAGTATCTTTTTCTCACCGCCGATGACCTTGATCGGCCCGGCCTCGAAGGCGCGAAATGGATCTGCAGCCCGCCGCTGCGCCAGCCGTCCGACCAGGAGGCGCTATGGCAGGCGCTGGCACTCGGCGACCTCCAGACCGTGTCGTCGGACCACGCCCCCTATCGCTTTGACGCCAGCGGCAAATTCATGAACGGCGCCGATCCGGACTTCAAAGCGATCCCGAACGGCCTGCCGGGCCTCGAGGCCCGGTTGCCATTGTTGTTCGATGCCATGGTCTCACAAGGCCGGCTCGGCTTACCGAAGTTCGTCGCGCTCAGCGCGACCGAACCCGCAAAGATTTACGGGCTGCATCCGCGCAAGGGCGAGATCGCGATTGGCGCCGACGCCGACATCGCGATCTGGGATCCGAAGCGCGAGGTAACGATCAGTGCAGCCCTGCTGCACGATCTTGCAGGCTATTCACCCTACGAGGGCCGCACCGTGACGGGTTGGCCGGTCACGGTGTTGAGTCGCGGCCGCGTCGTGGTCGATGACGGATTTCTGCGCGCCGCGCCGGGCTCGGGCCGCTTCCTCGCCCGCGATGCCGGCGCCGCCGCGGTGCCCACCGGCCACCGTGGGCCTGAATTCGATCGGGAGCAAAATTTCGGGGCGCAGATCTGATCGGCCCAGGGGCGCGAATTGGCGTCCGCGCCAAATTGGGGTCGTTTTTTTGAGGCACAGTGCGTGGCGGCACAGACTGTTGAGAGCGCCGGCGATGTTGGCCGAATGGTCGGTAACGGCCTTATGGAAATCTAGACAGACCCTCTAGGCGGACTCTTTAAGATGGACCTTCGGGCTTCGTCCTGACACACTTGGCGTAGGGCCGACCCAGAACCCCGCTCGCGACGCAGCTGGTTGGCGCAAACGACGTCTGCATTTGCATTAGCCTATTTTGAGGAGCAGACCATGCATCTGTCGAATGAGAGCCTCCTGGTTATCCTTGTGGTTGGGCTCGTTGCCGGCTGGCTATCCATCTCGGCTCAGGGATTGTCGCCCTGATCGTGAACGCGTTTATAGGCGCAATCGTATTGCTGTTCGTCCTCCGCCTGATTGGAGCGCGTGGCTGGGGACAGAGGCGCTGGGGCAGACGCTGGTAAACATGTGGACATGCCGCGCTGTGCTCCGCCTCTGCTGCGCTTGCTCCTACCGTTGCATTCAATCAATCGTATCGCGACGTTTTTTCGTCGGGCGTTACAATCGCACAAAGCATGGTTGACTCACCCATCGCGTCGGTCGCGCTCTATCGCGTCTCGCTGCCGACACGCCGCGAACATAAATGGACGGGCTTGACCGAACCGATCGGCGGCTATGTCATCGTTAAGATCGCGGACGAAAATGGCTTGGCCGGCTGGGGCGAAGCGCCTGTGCTTAAGGATTGGGGCGGGGAGTTCGGCCGTTATTTCGGGGAAACCCCCGGCACGACCGTCAGCGTAACAACGCAGTACCTTGCGCCCGCCATTCGCGGCTGCATCCCGGGCGAAATCGCCGAAATTCACGAGCGGATGAGCCGCGCCATCAAGGGCTTTCCGTACGCCAAGGCGGCCCTTGAATTCGCGGCCTATGATTTAGCCGGCAAGCAGTGCGGTCTGCCGGTGCATCGGCTGCTTGGCGGGGCGCTTCGCCGAAAGATTGCGGTCACACATTCCATCGGCCTCATCGGCTTTGAGGAGGCCGAGCGCGAGGCCGCGCAGGCGCTGCGCGAGGGCATTCGTACGATCAAGATCAAAATCGGTGTCGAGCCGGATCGCGATGTCGAAATGGTACGCCGGGTGCGGGACACGGTCGGTCCTGGAGCAGCGCTCTGTGTCGATGCCAATCAGGGCTACCGCACGGTCGGCGAGGCGGTGCGCACGTTTCGCCGCATGGAGCGAAGCGATCTGATCTATTTCGAGCAGCCCGTGGAAGGTATCGAGCGATTGGCAGAAGTCGCGCGCGCGATCGACGCGCCGGTGATGGCCGATGAAAGCGCCTGGAACGCTCACGACGTCATTCAGATCGCCGAAAAGCGCGCGGCGCAGATCGTTTCGATCTATACGACCAAGCCCGGCGGGCTCTATCGCGCCATGGAGGTGGCGGCCGTGGCACGGGCCGCCGGGATCATTTGCAATGTCAACGGCTCGGTTGAGACCGGCGTCGGCAATCTTGCCAATCTGCAGCTTGCTGCCGCCGCGGCGCCGGTGGTGCTGTCCTGCGTCGTGCCGGTGTCGACTCCGGCTGAAGCGCAGTCCCCAGGCAATGTAGCAGGCATTTATTACAACGACGATCTGATTGCCGAGCCGATGCGCTTTGTTGACGGCGCGATCGATCTTCCGTCGGGCCCCGGCATGGGCATTCCGGTCGACGAGGCCAAAATTCGTCAGTACACGGTCGAGACCGTGAAGATGGGATAACCGATGCGTCAGGATGTGATCGCCCGGCTCGTCCGCGCCATGCGCGAGGCGGCGCTCGACGCTCTCATTGCCATATCGCCCGAAAATTTCGCCTACGTCACCGGCTTCCTGTCGCCGACGCAACCGCTGATGCGCTGGCGACACGCCATGGCGCTCGTCACCGCGGACAGGCAGACCGCGCTCGTCAGCGTGGACATGGAGCAAAGCACGATCCGCGCCAAGGCGCCGCCCGGCACTGAAATTGCAGTGTGGCACGAATTTCAATTCGACGCCATGCATGTGCTTGCCGATTTGCTGCACAAGCATAAGCTTGGAGCTTCGCGCATCGGCATCGAGATGGATTATCTTCCAGCCGGCGATTTCACGGCGCTTGTCGAATTGCTGCCTCAGGCAGCCTTCGTTCCGGCGCAGCGTCTGCTGTCGCGGCTCCGCGAGATCAAGACGCCGGCGGAGGTCGAAATCCTGCGCCGCCTGTCGCGGATCGCGGACCAGTCGATTGCGCGAGCCTATCACGCGGTCGGCGCCGGATCGACCGAGATGGATATCGCGGCGGCCTTGACGCGCGGCGTTTATGAGCAGGGTGCGGAGTACTTCAAGCTCATGATCGTGGCGACCGGCAAACGCAGCGTGTTTCCTAACGTCGGTCCGACCGAGCGCGTCCTTGCCAAAGGCGACGTCTGCCGCGTCGAGATCTTCCCCATGATCGCCGGTTATCACGCCGGGGTCTGCCGCACGGCGGCAATCGGCGCTGCGCCGCCGCAGGCTGATCGTATCTGGGCAAACTTGACGGCGTGCAAGCACCTGCTTTTAGACGCGATCAAGCCCGGTGCATCGACCAAGAAGATCTATGAGCTCTATCGCCAGAAGCTCGCCGAGCTGGACTTGCCTCCGATCTCGTTTGTCGGCCATGGCATCGGGCTGCACCTTCATGAAGATCCCTATCTCGGGCCCACCGCGGATCAACCCCTGGAGGCCGGAATGGTGCTCGGCATCGAGCCGCTCGTTTATGAGACGGGCTTTGGCTTCGGGATGCAGAACAAGGACATGCTGCTGGTGACGCAGGATGGCTGCGAAATCCTGTCCGATTATCTCGATAGCGATACGTTGCTGATCGTGCCATGAGGGACCGACAAATGGATGTCAACGATAAGATCCACGCGCAGCTCGTCAAAGCCGGCGTGCGGTTGGCTGCCAGCCTGCCGGACGACTGGGTCAATACGCTCATTCGCCGCATTTCCAAAGACAACCAGATCCATCACGTACCGGTATGTCGCGAAGCCGAGACCATTGCGATCTGCGCCGGCGCTTTCTTCGGCGGCGTACGTTCGGTGGCCATATTCGGCAACACGGGGCTGCTGACTTGTACGGGCGAGATGGCGACGCTGTGCCTGCGGCACGCCATACCGGTGTTTTGCATCGTCAGCGGTCGCGGCTCCATCGACGATCACAAGGTCTATCAGGAGGTGCAGGGCCGCCGGACCATCCCGTTACTGCAGGCCTACGACTATCCCTTCAGGATTATCGACAAGGAAGAGGAAATCGAAGACATACCGAACGCCTATGAATGGCATCGCTTGCAGAAGAGACCCTTCGTCCTGTTCTTGACCAAAAAGCTTCTGGGAACCGCAGCGTGAAGACGAACGAATGCATGAAAGTTCTGGCGAAGCACCGCGGCGACGCGGTGGTGGTCTGTGCGCTGGGCATGGCGGCAAATGAGTGGTGGGCGGTCACACGCAGCGAAGATTCGTTTTACATGCACGGCGGGATGGGCTTCGCGGCGAGCTTTGCTCTGGGTCTCGCATTATCGATCCCTCGCACTGCGGTCTGGGTGCTCAACAGCGATGGCTCGTTGTGCATGAATACCGGTTGCTTGATCACCGAGGCGGGACAGCAGCCAAAAAACCTCAAGCACTTCGTCGTCGACAACCAGTGCTACCAGACGGTCGAGACGATGCCGATCGTCAATCAGGGCGGCGCGGATTACACCGCGATCGCACGCGGCGCCGGCATCCAGCAGGCCATCACGGTCGATGACCTTGCCGATCTTGACCGCTTGATGCCCGGGATCGTCGCCGCGCAGGGTCCGTATTTCATCCGGCTGCGTGTCGAAGCAGAACCTGACTATCAACGTGCGCCGCCGGCGAATTACGAGGGTCCGGAGATGAAATATCGCTTCGGCCGTGCTTTGGAGAAGAAGCTCGGGATTAGAGTTTTCGGGCCGAGAGGCTTTTAATTACGTGCGACTGCATCGATAATAGTCAACATAATACTTCTTATTTCCAATGCACGGCATGCGGGCAATATTTTGCCTGACACGCCCTCACTTTGCCCAGACATCATCACGCCGCTGGGCTGATCGGCTCATCTTGTCGTCGGATTGCGAGCGAGAATGGCAGATGGGCGTGCACATTTAAGGGGGCAATATGGGCAACGCGACCGCGCGGAGCTTTGCCGAGCTCGGCGCCATCTTCAATCATGCCGCCAACGCTCCGATACAAGAACCGGATGCTGCCAACGAGACCAGCGCAAGCGCCGCGAACAACGGCGCACATCTGGTTGCGCCGATGGTGCTGTGCGGAGACGACGCGAGGCAAGGCGTCACCGGCCATAATGTTCGGTATGTGCTCGGGTTTGGTCTTTTCGGGGCAATTGTGGCGCTTGCGGTTGTCGCTTTTGTTGTTGGTCAGGGCTCCGCCATGCCGCCGCCGGTATGACTTCGCCATGAAAGGGCCGTTGGATGGGTTGAGCGAAAGCGAAACCCATCAGGGCCTTCCAGCGGCGCGGCTTACGGTGAGGTGACGGCCGGAAGCGCGGCGTTAGCGCGATTACGGCGCTTGTGCGCCTTCGGCGCTCCCGTTTTGCCCGCTTCCTCAATCGCATTTTCGGCGCCGCCCCCCGACGATAAATACGAACGCAACCGTGAAATCGGATCAATTGCGTCGCGAGGCTCGCGACCGCGCGTTCGCCCATTCGATTTAGGGGAAGCGGGCGTCGTCAGGATGCCGCCCGGCGGCCGCGGCACTTCGCCATCGCTGTCCACCCTTCGCTTTTCACGATCGCCCGACAGACTGGTCGTGCGCCGATGGCGCCCGGCCGGGCCTTCGGCGGGCCTTGCCTGCGCGCCCGCATCTCCACCGTTCGCGGTCGCTTCGCCCTCGCCTCGATTTCGCCGTCCAACCTGGGGGTATCCGCCGGTTGCGGGCGCCGCGGCGCCGGTGCCGCGGTTACGCCCGGCTGCCCCGCCCGCCGCAACGGAGGACACGTACGCCGCAAGTGCGCCCGCAGTCTCGGATTTGGTCGTATAGTGCTCGCGTAGAAAGTCGGCGAGCGCGCGCGCATCGCGGGTCCTGGCAATACCGCTCGGCGAACGATGGCATTCGGCGCAATCGGAGCGGAACAACTGCGCCGGTGTCTTGCCCGCGGTGAGGTCCTGCGCAAGCGCCGACGCGCTCGCAAAAGCCGTCGCGAATCCAAGAACGAAAATCGAGATCTGCTTCACGTGCCCGCCACTCCTGGTTCCCTGCGCGGCCCTTATTAACCCATTCGGGCGGTGGCGCGAGATTATTCTTTCGATCTAGAGTGCGCGGTTGCCCCCGTTTAGCCGAATTCTGTTCCTCCCGCTGGGAGCGCGGGCCAGCTCCACCATATGTCTGATTGCGGAACTCGCTGATCGTTGTTAAGGTTACATAATCCGGGGTCCGTTACCCGCTGTTGTGGGAAAAGAGGCCACTTTGAAAGGCCCTGGGCCGGCATAGTACAATGGAATGCGTATCCGACCGGCCCGGCCGGAGCGTTGCATTATGGACTGGCTTCTGCGTTTGGCATTGGCACATGTCACTTGCGGGAATTTGCAGGTGACCGCAGCCAGAGGTGCAACATATTCGTTCGGCGACGGCACCGGCCCGCCGATCGCGGTGCGTTTCGTCTCCATGCGTGCCCAGCGGTCGGTGTTGCTTGATCCCGACCTCGAGCTTGGCGAAGCCTACATGGACGGCACCTTCGTGGTCGATCGCGGGTCGATCGCGGAGTTTCTCGATCTTGTGGCGAATCAGTTTGCCTGGCCATGGTGGTCCGCGCCCCTTGCGCTATTTCGTTTCGGGTGGCGGCGGGTGAGGCAGCGCAATTGGCGCCGCCGGTCGCGGCGCAACGTCGCCCACCACTACGATCTCGACGGCCGCCTCTATTCGCTCTTCCTTGATTCCGACCGCCAATACAGCTGCGCCTATTTCGAAACTCCGCCGGACAGCCTCGACGACGCCCAGCTCGCCAAGAAGCGGCACCTCGCCGCAAAGCTGCTGCTCGAAGACAGACACCGGCTTCTCGACATCGGCTGCGGCTGGGGCGGACTTGCGCTCTATGCCGCGGAGGTCTGCGGCGCCCGGGTCACGGGCATCACGCTTTCGCAGGAGCAGCTCGCAATAGCGCGCCAGCGCGCCAGGGAACGAAAGGTGGAAGGCTCCGCCACCTTCCAGGCGCTCGACTATCGCGACGTAACCGGCACCTTCGACCGTATCGTCTCGGTCGGCATGTTCGAGCATGTCGGCGTCAGCTTCTATGATGCGTTCTTTGCGAAATGCGCCGGCGTTCTCGCCGACGACGGCGTCATGCTGCTGCATTCGATCGGCCGCTCGAGCGGTCCGAGCTACACCAACGCGTGGATCGCCAAGTACATTTTCCCGGGCGGCTATATTCCGGCGCTATCCGAGGTGTTGCCGGCGATCGAACGCGCCGGTCTTCTGGTCACCGATATCGAGATCCTGCGCCTGCACTACGCGGAGACGCTCAAGGCGTGGCGCGACCGTTTCCTCGCCCACCGCGACGAGGTTGCGCGCCTCTACGACGCCCGGTTTGTGCGAATGTGGGAATTTTATCTCGCCTGCTCCGAGGCGGCATTCCGACGCCAGAATATGATGGTGTTCCAGATTCAACTGGCAAAGCGCCAGGGCACGGTGCCGATCACCCGCGACTATATCCTGCGCACCGAGCAGCGCCTGCGCGGCCGCGAAGCCGGACGGCGCACGCCGCTGCGGCTGGCCGGCGAGTGAGTGCGAGCGGATTTCAATGACATTGAATCACTTAACTGGCGTCGTCGCCGGGCTTGTCCCGGCGACCCCGAGTTTTTAGGCACGGAGCAAAATAATCGAGGTGGCCGGGACAAGCCCGGCCACGACGCCGGTAGAGGGGTCAAGCGCTTCAACCTGACCCGAATCCGCTCTAATGCTGCGCCGTCGTCAAGTCCCCACCCTCACCGAACCGGCAATAAAAATTTTCAGCTTGGTAATAGAGTGGAAAGAAGGAACAACCCGTTCCCAAGCGAACCCGGCCAATTGCGATTCGAGGCTTCCGGACCTTATTGATCAAGCCGTCGCGCATCGGCGATGGTAGTGGGTCGCGGTAGCTGATTCGTTTTCCAAGCTTGTAGCGCCGCACTGCCGTTGCATGTCAAACCAAAACACGGGACGCCATGGCGCTTGAGACGATCGCACGTAAGCAGGCGGCAAACCCCTCACCCCCTGAGGTCCACGCGAAGGGGGCGCCTTACCGCACGGCTCCGCACAACATCGAGCTGGAGCAGGCGCTGCTGGGCGCCATCCTGGTGAACAACGAGGCGTTCTACCGGGTCTCCGACTTTCTCGAGCCACGGCATTTCTTCGAGCCCATTCATCAGAAGCTCTACGAGATCGCCGCCAGCCTCGTGCGTGTCGGCAAGACCGCAACCCCGATCACGCTCAAGACATTTCTGCCATCGGACCTCGACGTCGCCGGACTGACGGCGAGCCAATATCTCGCCCGCCTTGCCGCCGAAGCCACGACGGTCATCAACGCGTCGGACTATGGCCGCACCATCTACGACCTCGCCATTCGCCGGTCCCTGATCCTGATCGGCGAGGAGGTGGTGAACGCCGCCTACGACGCCCCCGCCGACGAGCGGCCGCAGGATCAGATCGAGCAAGCGGAACGCAGCCTCTATGAGCTTGCCGAGACCGGAAGATACGGCGGCGGCTTCCAGCGCTTCGCCCAAGCCCTCACCACCGCGGTCGAGATGGCGGCGCATGCTTATCAGCGCGACGGAAAGCTGTCGGGGCTCGCGACCGGACTGAGGGACCTCGACCGCATGATGGGCGGCCTGCAGAAATCCGACCTGATCATCCTGGCGGGACGCCCCGGCATGGGCAAGTCATCGCTCGCCACCAATGTCGGCTACAACGTAGCGCGGGTGTGGGAGGGCGGCGTGCGCGCCGACGGCCAAGTCGAGTCGACAAATGGCGGCATTGTCGGCTTTTTCTCGCTCGAAATGTCCGCCGAGCAGCTCGCGACCCGCATGATCTCGGAGCAGACCGAAATCGCCTCCTATCGCATCCGCCGCGGCGAGATTGCGCCCGCCGATTTCGACCGCATCGCCGAGGCTGCGCGCGAGATGGAACGGATTCCCTTCTATATCGACGAGACCGGCGGCCTCTCGGTCGCCCAATTGGCGGCGCGGGCGCGCCGTCTCAAACGTCAGCGCGGCCTCGACCTCTTGGTGATCGACTACATCCAGCTCCTGCAGGGCTCAAGCCGTCGCGCCCAGGAAGGCCGGGTGCAGGAAGTGACCGAGATCACCACCAGCCTCAAGGCGCTGGCGAAGGAATTGAACATCCCGATCCTGGCGCTGTCGCAGCTCTCGCGCGCAGTCGAAAATCGCGACGACAAGCGCCCGCAGCTCTCCGACCTGCGCGAGTCCGGCTCGATCGAACAGGACGCCGACGTGGTGCTGTTCGTGTTTCGCGAGGAATACTACCATAAGAACCGCGAGCCGCGGGCCGGAACGGAAGAGCACTTCAAGTGGCAGACCGAAATGGAAGCCGTGCACGGCCGCGCCGAGGTCATCATCGGCAAGCAGCGCCACGGCCCGACCGGAACGGTGCCGCTGCAGTTCAAGGCCGACGTGACGCGGTTCTCCGATCTGGCGGAAGAGGATCATGTGCCGACGCGGATGTCGTAGGGGGCTAGAGTTGCAAGGTTGGTGAATTGGGTGGACGTCAGTGTTGTAATACAGTGGCGCTATGAGAACACTGACAGTTCGATTGCCCGAGGCCCTGGTCGCCCAAATCGAAGCCGAGTCGCGGCGACGGAAGCTGTCGAAATCCGATGTGGTGCGCGAGCGACTGACTGCGGCAGGAAAGTCGCGCCAGCGCCAGCCGGCAGCGCTCGACGCCATCGCCGACGTCGTCGGCTCGGTCGATTGGCTGCCGCGCGACTTGAGCGCGCGGACGAAGAAGCACCTGAAATCGACGGGCTACGGCCGTCAGCGCCCTCGTTGATGCCGGCCGAAACGCGCTCTAATACGCGATCGCATAGCAATCCCGCCGCCGGTCGGCGCCGGCGATCCGATTGCCGGTAGCCGGATCGATCAGCACCGCGGTGGCGCATCCGTTCATGCCGAAGGCTTTGATCCGCGCGACATCGTGCCCGCGCGCCTGCAGATCGTTGTAGACAGCGTCGGGAATATTGGCCTCAAGATTGAGCCTGTTAAAGCCCGTATTGTGCGGCCAGAACGAGCCGAAGAAATGCAGCGTCTGGACGCGCGGCCACTCGAATGCCTCGTGTAGGTTCGGGTACCAGTCGGGCCAGAACTCTACGACGTCGAGAAACGCCTGCAGGATCGTCTGGTCCTGGTTGTCGCCACCGGGCGAGCCGATCGCCATGAAGGGCGCGCCGTCGCGCAGCACGATGCTTGGCGTCAGCGTGTAGCGCGGCCGCGCCCGCGGGCGCAGCTGGGCGGCGCGGGTTTTGTCGAGCCAGAACTGCTCGCCGCGCACGCTCATGCCGATCCCCGTCTGGCCGAGGATGACGGCCCCGCTGATCCAGCCGCCGCTGGGCGTCGAGTCGAAGATGTTGCCGTCGCGGTCGATAACGGCGATGTGGGTGGTGTCCTTGGACGCGCCGGAAACCGGCTCCGGGTCGGGCAGCGGCCCGGTGGATTTGCCGGCGTCGGTAATGTTTGCGACCCAGTAGGGCCATTCCTTCACCTGACCGTCGAACGGCAGCGGATTGCCGGCCACGAACGTGCGCGATGCATGCTTGGGATCGATCAGCCCGGCGCGCTCTTTCGCGTAGGCCTTCGACAGCAGGCCCTCGCCGGGAACGCGTACGAACGCCGGGTCGGCGTAGTACGTGTCGCGATCCGCGTAGGCGAGCTTGAGCGCCTCGACCACGGTGTGGAGATATTCGGGACTGTTCTGCTTCATCGACCGCAGATCGAAATTCTCCAGGATATTGAGCGCCTCAAGCAGCACCGGTCCCTGGCCGTTGAACGCATGCTTGTAGACCTCGTAACCCCGATAGGTCGTCATGCTTGGCGGCTCGATGCGGGCGAAGAACTCGGCAAAATCGGCGAGCTCGAACGGCGCCTCATGTTGCTTGAGAAAGCCGACCATCTCCGCGGCGATGTCGCCCTTGTAGAAGCGGTCACGCGCGGCCACGATGCCGGCGCTGCGGCCCTCGCTCTTGTGGGCGCGCTCCGCCTCGACCATGCGGGCGAGCGTGCGCGCCAAGGTCGGAAACCTTATCGTCTCGCCGGGACGGTAAGCAGCGCCGTCGGGCTTGAACCAATAGCTGCGATTGTCCGGCCAATCCTGCATGAATTTGGCATTCCGCCCGATCGCGACCACTGTGCGGGGCCGCAGCGGAAAGCCCTCTTCCGCATATTCGATCGCGCGCGCCGCCACCGCCTCGAAGCTCATGGTGCCCCACTGGTCGAGCACGGTCAGGGCGGCGTGAAGCGCGCCCGGCACCACCGCGGGATCGAGCCCCTTGCCGTCGAGATTCTTGTTCCGCGCGGCGTACCAGTCGATGGTGGCGCCCTGCGGCGCCCACCCCTGCCCCACCACTGCCGTCACCTTGCCGGTGCTGCGCGGATAGACGAGGACGAGCGCTTCGCCGCCGAGGCTGTAGAGATCCTGCTCCACCACGCCGCCGACGAGCAGCGCCGCGACGCCGGCATCGAAGGCGTTGCCGCCCCGCGCCAAAATCTCGAACGCCGCCGCCGTGGTCAGCGGATGGCCGGCAGATACGCCGCCATTGCGCCCCATGACGGGCGGCCGCTCGGCGGCGCGGGCGGCGACCCCTGTTAGGGGCTGGAGCGCTGCCAGCACAAGAAGCGCGACAACCCCAAGAACCGTGCGGCCAAGTGGACGCTGAAGTGAAATCTTAAGGAGAACGTTACGAATTGAGTGGAAGATCTTCCGAATTGAGTGTCCCGACCGAAGGTGCGGAGCGCGCGTTCGCGGCAGACGGTACATACGTTTCCCTCCCGATTTGTCGTTTGCCCGATCATACGCACGGCCGCGCCCTCGCGGAAGGCACCTCCTGCACCGCTAGTGTCGCGACCCTGACGTTTATTCCTATGGTGTCATGCCCCGCGAAAGCGGCATCCGGTAACCGCTGCGCGATCGAGGGAATTATGCTGGGCCCAAAACGAAGGCTTGTGGTTACGGGATCGCCGGCTTTCGAGCGTGTGAAGAATTGAAAGTCCTCATCCTGAGGAGGCCGCCCTCTTGGGCGGCCGTCTCGAAGGATGGCAACAGGCACCGCTGAGCCAGTGGCCATCCTTCGAGACGCGCCGCTAAGAAGCGGCGCTCCTCAGGGTGAGGTGAGATTATTTCACACGCTCTTTCGCGGGCGATGACAACAATGAGAATCAAGCGTTAGAAACGGAACAGTGGTTCCCGGCAGCCGAACCGGCGCGCAAGAAATCCACTCCCGTTGCACCCGCCGTCTGACCCTCCATATGATGGGCCGGCAGGGGCAGTCCGGTGACGACGTTGAAAATTCGGAGAGGTTCCTTTGACGTTCGGCAGATGGAAAGCGAGATTCAGCCCGGCTTCGCCCGTGTCCGCGAAGACGTCCGCCCCCGGACCGTCCTCCTTGCCCGCTCCAGATCAGCCCGCCGTCGTCGCTAGCGTAGCCCCGCGGCCCGCGTACGATTCACCAGCTGCGGCCACGCCCCCGGCTTCCGCGCCGGAGTTACCCGAACCGGCGCCGATCGAAACCTCAGGACCGGCCGCGCTCGAAACCGGCGGCATCCTCACCATCGATCTCGCCGCCATCGTCAAGAATTGGAAGGCGATAGCGAACCGGGTGGTTCCGGCGGATTGCACCGCGGTCGTCAAGGCAGACGCCTATGGCTGCGGCATCGACAGGGTGGCGGCCGCGCTGGCTGAGGCCGGATGCGCCACGTTCTTTGTCGCCCATCTCAACGAAGCGCGCCAAGTGCGCGCCGCCTTGCGCGCCGCCGTGCGCGCCGTGGCGCCTGACGCCGCGATCTACGTGCTCAACGGCTTCCCGCCCGGAACCGCGGCGACATTCGCGGAGATCAATGCCCGGCCGGTGATCGGCAGCCTCGCGGAATTCGTCGAATGGGACGCCTATCGCACGGCGACCCGCTGGGGAGGCGGCGCGGCGCTTCATTTCGACACCGGCATGAACCGGCTCGGCTTCGCGCTCGCGGAGGCGCCGCTGTTCGCCACGCGGGTGAAAATGCCGGACCATGGCATTTCGCTTGTCATGAGCCATCTTGCCTGCGCCGACACGCCGAGCCACCCTCTCAACGCCAAGCAGATCGAGGCATTCCGCGATTTGCGCTTCCTGTTCCGCGGCACCCCGACGTCGCTCGCCAATTCGTCCGGCGTTTTCCTTGGGCCCGCTACCCATTGCGACATGGTGCGCCCCGGCGCCGCACTGTTCGGCGTAAACCCGACACCGGCGACCCTCAACCTGATGGAGCCTGTTATCACCCTCAAGGCGCGCATCGTGCAGGTGCGCGACGTGCCGCGCGGCGACACGGTGGGTTACGGGGCAACCTGGACGGCGTCCCGGGCATCGCGGGTCGCCATCGTGTCGGTTGGCTACGGTGACGGCTATCCGCGCGCCGCGGGCGGCGCCAGAATGGGGCTCAAGGGGAGCAACAGGCTCGCCGAATCGGCCGCTAAATCCGATGCCTTTGCGCTCATCGCCGGCCAGCGCTGCCCCATGGTGGGGCGCATTTCCATGGACTTGATGGCGTTCGATGTCAGCCTCTTGCCGCAGGAAGAGGTGCGGCGCGGCGCTCACGCTGTTCTGATCGGCGATGACATCACGGTCGACGACGTCGCCTCCTGGAGCGGCACCATCGGGTATGAGGTGCTGACCAGCCTGGGACGCCGGTATCGGCGGGAGTGGAAACGATAATGCGCAAAACGTGCGGGCCGCGCTTGCCGCTGGCCGCCGCGATGACGCCTGCGAGTGGCGAAGAAGTGCCACAGATATCAGGCCTTTTTTCCAACGCTTGCCCTTGCTAGATCAGAAAACAGCGAGGCTGCAATGAATATCCAGCTCGATCTGCGCATGGGCAAATCCGAGTTCCTCACGTGGGTGCAGGCACACGAGGGGCGCTATGAACTCGCCGGGAGCCGCGTCGTGATGATGACCGGGAGTTCGCGCGGTCATGCCATCATCGTCCGCCGGCTCGCGGCGGCGCTGGAGAAGCGCCTCGACGGCAACCGATGGACGGTTCTGACCTCCGATTTTGGCGTGGACCTCGGACGTTCTACGGTTCGCTATCCCGACGTCGTGGTTGACGTTGCGAGTGGTCGGCTCAAGGACTTGACCGCCACGGCTCCGGTCGTGATTGCGGAGGTCATTTCTCCGTCCTCGGCCAAAGACGATCTTGGCGCAAAGGTCGATGAATATGTTCGATTGCCGAGCCTAATGGCATATCTCGTGCTTGCGCAGGACGAGCCGAAAGCGCCTGTTCGGGTGCGCGGCGCCCGTGGATTTTCGCCCAAACCGAAGGTCATCGATGGCCTCGATGCCGTGATTAAGATCGCATCGCTCGGCATCGATCTGCCGCTGGCGGAAATCTACGCGGGCGCCGAGTACCGATAGCTTCGGGCAGACGCATGCAAGCAAGTCGATCGGGTCGGCGCCAGTCTGACCGCATGGGAATGTTCGACGCTTCGTTGAAATTTCAGTCTTGGGTGCTCTTAGGATTCATGATGGTCTCGCAACCAGCCGCGGCGACGGACTATATCGTTGACGGCGTGCCGCTCCCGTCTGACGCAAAGGTTGCATCGGTGGCGGAGCCCTCCGTGCAGCCGCAATGGGCCGGTGCATGGGTCGGCGCCTGGGGCGGCGTGCTCAAACACATCCTGCTTGTCGAGTCCGTTGCGGATGACGGCACAGCTGGCGTCGTTTATTCGATCGGTGACAATCCGGCTTTCGGCATTCGGCGGGCCTGGAGTCGACACACCGCAACTGCATCAGGACGCCGATTGACAATCGCCGAAGCGGGATTTTCCGCCACTTACGACCTCACGGACGGGCAAGTCCTAAAGGTGACATACGCACGTGGGGATATTCGCAGCCAGGCAACCATGGTGAAGGTGGACTTTGCGGTCCTCACAAAACCCGGCGCCGTCGTCGATTGGTCGGGAGGAAGATCCGAGCTTCTGCAGACCGAGCTCATCGAGGACGGCAAGCCGATCCGTCTCGAAGCTGTGATCTTCAAACCGCCCGGAGCGGGCCCCTTCCCTCTGGCGGTCATCAACCATGGCTCGACAGGCGCAGGCAACAATCCAACTTTGTTCACCGAGACCTGGTTTGCCGTTAGGCTCGCCGAATTCTTAAACGGGCGCGGATGGATGGTGGCTTTTCCGCAGCGACGGGGGCGCGGAAAATCAGATGGGCTCTACGACGAAGGATTCTCGGCGGAACGAGCGAAGGGGTATACGTGTGGCGCAGACAGATCGCTGGCCGGCGCCGAGCGCGCCTTGATTGATGTTGAGGCGGCGATAGCAGCCCTTCGACGCCGCCCGGACGTCGCTCCGTTACCTATCCTCATCGGTGGGCAGTCGCGCGGCGGCGTCTTGGCTGTTGCCTATTCAGGCGCCCATCCCGACCAGATCGGTGGTGTCATCAACTTCGTGGGCGGGTGGCTCGGCGAAGGCTGCACGACCGCGAAGGTTGTCAACGAAACCCTGTTCGAACGAGGCGCACATTTCCGCGAGCCGATGCTATGGCTGTACGGCCAGCGCGACCCATTTTACTCGATGCCACATAGTCGCGATAATTTTGCGGCTTTCCAGAGGGCGGGAGGACAGGGCACGTTCCTGGAATTTGATGTTCCGGGCGGCAATGGCCATGCTCTCTATGGCTACACACAATTATGGTCTGCCGCGATCGGCAACTACGTCAACACACTCGAGGGCGGTGATTGAAATTGCATCGCGCGGCATCGATCAGCCGCTTGCGGAAATTTACGGAAAGCGCGCGCCGAATACTGAACAGTTCGGGCGGACGCCTTCTCCCGTGAGCCTGAGATTTCGTCGCTATACCCAGAACGAAAAGGGAAGACACTGTGGCGCCCGCCACAGTGTCCGGCGCGCAACACTTCGGCGATATTTTGGCGACATTTGATTGAGGCCACTTTCCGTCTACGACGTTAGGGTGTAATCGAAGCATGGCCGGGCGGGGAGGGAGTGGCCTCGACTCGTTAGGGCAAGATGGGGGTGGGAGTCGGGGCCACGCTCTCGCGAGGTCGGCGCTTTGGTAGCCGTCCTCGCCTTCTCGCTTCCTGTTCGGCCGATTTCCAGCGCTTAGTTTCGATTTTGAAAGACCGCCGCAAGGCGGTCTTTCTTTAAGGTTTACCTGTTGACGTCCGCACTTATCGTGGATGACCACCGGACTAGCCTTAAGCACATCGACGCGCCAGCAAGCGATGATCGTGCGCAAGAACCAAAGGAGCAGATCTTGGAGTCTCGCCACCCAGCCACAATGGCCGCACAGGCGCTCGGATGGATCGACGAACAGACCAAGGCGCTCATTCCTCCGCTGCATCCGGCCACCACTTTCATTCGCGATCCCGATAACCAATATCGGGCCGGCTATTCCTACGGCCGGCCGACAAACCCGACATTCGTTCAGCCGGAAGCGCTGCTTGCGAGGCTCGAGGGCGGGACGGCCTGTCTCACCTTTGCATCCGGGATGGCGGCGGCGACCGCCTTATTTTTGGCGCTCAGGCCCGGCGACCATGTCGTCGCGCCGCAGGTCATGTATTGGGGACTGCGGAACTGGCTCAAGAGTTCCACAGAGGAACGCAAGCTCGCCGTCGATTTTGTCGATGCCACCGCCGCCGACGCGCTCGCGGCGGCGGTTCAGCCCGCCCGCACGAAGCTGGTCTGGATCGAGAGCCCGGCGAATCCGACGTGGGCGATCACGGACATTGCCGCCGCGGCTGAGATCGCCCACGGCGCCGGCGCGCGCCTTGCCATCGACAGCACCGTGGCCACGCCAATGTTGACGCGGCCGATCGAGCTTGGCGCCGACATCGTCATGCATTCGGCCACGAAATATTTGAACGGCCACAGCGACGTCGTGGCGGGGGCGCTGGTTGCCGCGCGCCAGGATGAACTGTGGGAGCGGATCGCGGCGATCCGCTCCGGCAATGGCGCCATCCTCGGCTCCTTCGAGGCCTGGCTGCTGCTGCGCGGCATGCGTACGCTGCATTTGCGCGTCGAACGCTGCTGCCGAACCGCACAGGCGATCGCCGAACATTTTGTCGGTCATCGCCGCATCGCAGCTGTGCTCTATCCCGGCTTGCCCGGCCATCCGGGTCACGCCGTCGCGGCGCGCCAGATGTCCGGCGGCTTCGGCGGCATGCTCAGCATTCGCGTCGCCGGCGGCGAGAGCGCCGCGATCGCAACGGCTGCGCGGGTGGCCGTTTGGAAGCGGGCGACGTCGCTTGGAGGCGTTGAGAGCCTGATCGAGCACCGCGCCTCGATCGAAGGCCCCGAATCGCCCGCGCCGGCAGACCTCCTGCGGCTGTCGGTAGGAATAGAGGACGCGGCCGATCTGATCGGAGATCTTGAGCAAGCCCTGGCGGGCGCAGGCTGATCGCGGACGACGGCCGTGCCCTCGAAGTCGGTATCTCGCTGCCGGAGATACCCTGCCGTCGGCGCGTTATGACGGCGATCTGATCCAAAACCACACGTCACGCGTCGCCTAGATAAGGCCGACCAATCGCGGTCATTTTCGATCCTTGGTTTGGACCTTGCATTGCGGTGTTTTGGCAAATGCCATAGAGTTGCGATCAGACGAGTCACAAATCCGGGAGACTCAAATATGGGCAAGAAACTCGTTTTGGAAACAACTGCGCCATTCCAGGGGCTTGCCGAGCTTGTCGCCTACGACGAGGGCCTCTTCGAGAAGGAAGGCATCACGGTCGAGTGGGCCGATCGTGAAAAGGATGTCGACAAGACTGCGCAGCTGCACATCACCAGCCACAAGGGGGTCAACCCGTTCGCCAGCCACGGCAAGCTCTTGGAGGAAGGCAAAGCGGATCTCTATAACGCCTGCGAGTGGGGCAACTACTCCCGCGTCGGCCACACCGGCGTCGGCAGCCGGCAGATCGGCCGCCGTTCGATCGTGACCTTCGCGGCCCTGGTGGTGAGGGCAGATTCGCCGGTTCAGACCCCGCAGCAACTTGCCAACCGGCAGATCGGGGTGCCGTTCTTCTTCGGCACGCATTATCTGACCTTGCAGATGCTGGAAGGTTTCGTTCCCCGCGAGCAGATCAAACTTGGCCGCGTGCCAAACGGCTCGCGTTACCGCTACAACCTGCTCATGAGCGGCGAGGTTGAGGCGACGACGCTGACCGAACCCTATGTGTCGCTCGCGGAAAAGCAGGGTTGCCGTATTGTCATCTCGGCCTTCCATCATGGTACCGAGGTGGCATCGGATCGGGTCGATGCCGAGACCTATGGCGCGTTCAACCGCGCGGTGCGGGAGGCGGTACGCCGCATCAACGCGAACAAACGCGCGTACCTCCACTATTTCATCGATTACCACAAGGCCGATCCCGAGATCGCCGCGCTCACCATCAACGATCTGCGCGAAGGTCGCATCTATGTGGTCGATCCGGCGCCGATCCCGAGCGACGAGATGGAGCGGACCTTCGCGTGGATGAAAAGCTGGGGATTCCTCGAAGAGGTCTGCGAGGCGAAGCAACTCGTCGATATGAACGTGCAGGTGCACGGACACGAGAGCGCTGCGGTTGCTTAGTGTTGCGACGCTGTGAAGCAATCGAGGACCTCATCCTGAGGAGGCCGCGCTCCTGAGCGCTTGTCGAAGGATCGCGCGGCCGTCTCGAAGGATGGCCACGATCTCGCTTGTGGCCGTCCTTCGAGACGCGCATCGAAATCGGCTGTTGCCGATTTCGACACTTTAGATTGCCGAAGTCGGGCAGGCCCGACTTCGGGTGCGCGCTCCTCAGGACGAGGCTGAGATTATTTCACACGCTCTTTCGCGGGCGATAACACCATTGTGAAACAAGAGTTCAACGAATGCCGTAGCCGGCGAATTCCTCGGCGATGTCCGACTGAATCGATTTCGCGGCGACAATGTCGAGGTTGCCGCTGGTGGGATTGTCGTTCTTGATCTTGGCAATGCCGCGGCCGTAGAGCGAGTTTGCCCGTTTCGGCTCGATCCGCAGCGCCGCATCATAGTCGGCAATGGCCTTGCCCACTTGCCCTGATTTCAGGTTTATCATGGCGCGGCTGTCGAATGCGTCCGCATAGCGCGGGCGCAGCTGCAGGGCCATGTTGCAATCATTAAGCGCGGACGCAAGATCGCCGACTATGGCGCGCGCCCAGCAGCGGTTGTTGAAGGCCTCGGCATCTGGTCGCAACCGAATCACCTCGTCGAAGTCTTTGATGGCAAGCCCGTAGTTGCCGTGGACCGCCAACATCCGGCCGCGCCTGTCGAAGGCTGCGCCGTCGTTGGGATTAGCCGCGATTGCGCGATCCAGCTCGGCGATGCGCGGGTCCGCCGGCGGTTCCGCTCGCGCGAGATTTGCCGCGCCCGGCACCGCTGCGGTGTCGCGCGCAGCGGGCGGCGGATCGGCCCTCTCCCTCCCCTCCCCCGCTTGCGGAGGGGATATTGCTTTACCCTCCCCCGCTTGCGGGGGAGGGTAGGGAGGGGGTTTCGCCGCCGCAGCAAGCGCATCGCCCGCCGGCTTCGCGGCCGCGGGCGGATTCGCCTGCGGCTCGGGCTTCGCGGCCGCAGCCGCAGTGGCCGCCGGTTCGGGCTTCGCCATATCAGGCGGGATGGCCGCGGCGTCGGTTTTCGCCGCATCCGCAGGCGGGACAGGCTTGGCGATTGCAACTGCATCGGCCGGGACCGCGGGCCGCGCCTCCGGAGCCTCCATCTGCGGCGGTTCAATCGGACGCGCGGCAGGAGGGGCCGAAGCTGCCGCGAGGCGCTTCGTATTCTCCGCGATAGCGCGCATCGAAAGCCAGTCGAGCAGCGCCGCAATGTCGACCGTGCGCCGCGGCAAATCAATTGGACCTTGGAGGCTGACCGCGATTTCGGGTCGGCCGACACTTGCGTTGCCGGTCCCGGCAGGCCGAGCCAGAACGAGCCTTGCGTCGAGTGCTTCCGCAACGAAATCGTATCGCGCGGAAACCGACAAATCAGCGCCCTCAGCGCGCAGCCTGCTGGCGGTAAGGCTCGCCCTGCCGGCCGCGGCCGTAATCGCGCCGTCGCCCTGAACGGCGAGCGCACCTCGCCCGAGTGCCGTCTCCATGCGTTCCCTGATCCGCGCCGCCTCGATTGGCAGGCCCTGGTCGACGCTGCGGATCACGACGTCGAATGCGGACGGATCGAGCCCTGCCAACCGGCCGTCCTCGACGCTAAAGAAGCCCTTGCCCTGCAGAGATCCGATGAGCGCGGCCGGGCTTCGGCCGCGGCCCTCGATCTCGCCATCCAGGTTTAGTCTGCCGGATATCGGCGGGCGGTCACTGGGCAACAGCGCCGTCATGTCGGCCTTCGTGAGCCGGATACGACCCCTTGCGCTGAGCTCGTCGCCGTCGCGTTCGAACGCCAGCCGGCCGGACACGCGGCCGCCGGCAATGTCGGCTTGGAAATCGTCCAAGGCGATATCCGACGGACCAAAATTCAGCACGCCGCGCAGATTCTGCGCGGCGAGGTGCGGCGTCAACGTGGTCCGCGCTGACGCGATCGCGATCCGCCCCTTGAACTGGCCGAGAACGCCGCCCGCGAATGGTTCAGCCGGCCACGCTGATCCGCCGCCGGCGGGCTTCGCCGGCATCCCGACGGCTGCGGCGATCACGGCCGGAACATCCATCGCGCCGAACCTGATGTCGCCACCAAGGCTCATGGTTGGCGTCAGACCAATGGCGAGGCGGCCCGCGATGTCGCTCCCGGCAACCGTGCCGGTTATGTCATTGAGGGCGATGGCGCCGTCGGCATAGTTCAAGTGCGCCGTGAACGCAGCCGGCAACGTGCCGGCCTGCTGGAGGCGCACATTCGCCTGCGCAACAGAAAGCGCGAGGTCCACCTTGGCGACTTGGCTTTGCGCCGCTTCCAGCGTGCCGTCTAGCGAAACGCCGAGGCCGCCCGCCGTGACCTGCGCGGTCGCCGTCATCGCACCGCCGAGGCGTCCTGAGGCCTTGAAGTCGAGCCGGCCGGCGCGGTCGTCGACGCTCAACAGCCGATCGAGCCCGACCGCCTCCACCAGGGCGCGACCGTCGCGGGCATCGATGCGGCCGCCGACAACGACCTTTGCGGGATCCAGCTGGACAAACGTCGCGAGCAACGAACCGTCGCTCGGCACTTCGGCGATGCCCTGGAGGTTAAGCGCGAACGCGCCGGCGCTGCCGTCGATCTTGAAACTCAAGCCGGCAGCCATTCCGGCCTCGCGCGCCGCCTGGGCGTCGCCGGCAAACGAGCCCCGCAGCCTGGCAGGGAGCAGGCGGGGCGCGGTGCGGCGCAGCGTGGCGGCAGCCGGAGCGCTGAGCTTCTCCACCAGCGCCGCCACGCCGTCCGGTGCATTCACATCGAGATCAAGCGTGATCGCGCTGCGGGGCGCCAGCGTGCGAATATCGATACTGCCCGCTGCCGCAATGCGCGCCCCGCCAAAATCGTCGATGGCCAATCGTTCGACCGTCAGCGCCCGCTCGTCGAACTGCAGGCGCATGTCCGCGCGCCTGGCTTCGACGCCGGCGATCGACAGCTGCCTGACATTGAGGGAGAGCGATCCCTCACGCGGCCACGCCACGGCGGTGTCGCCGGAGACGTGCTGCACCAACGCCGCGGCGCGTTGGAGATCGATATTGGACGCGCTGAGCGTCGCCGCTATCCGCGCGGCGCGGTCCGCAGTCGGCCCGAAATAGCCGAAGTTGCCCTCCAGCGTGTCGCGGTCGAACTCGGCCTTGAGGCGGTCGAATACGATGCTGTCCGCACCGAGGCGCACATCGCCCTCGGCGCGGAACGGCCCAGCGAAGACCTCCCCGTCGCTGCCGGCCGTGAGCCACGAGACGAGCGCGCGCGAATCCCTTGCTTCGATGCGGCCTTGGCCGGCAAAAGTGGGGCCCCGGGGAGTGACGTCCATGCGGCCGCGCAGTCGCAGCTGCGTTCCGCCAGGCGCGCGCAATTCCAGCGCATCCAGATCCCATGCGCCACCCGCGCCGCGCAGACTGACGCTCACCTGCGCCAGCGGCGCATCCGCAAGCGTGACGACGTCGGCGCTGATGCCAAAATTCACGCGAATCGGCGGCAGCCGCGCGGCGTCGAAATTGTCGGCCATGGTGCGCATCGCGACCAGCGGCCGGCGCCGCGCCGACGCCGGTAGGGCGAGCACGCGATCGAGATCGATCCTGGTCGCTTCGAGCGTTACGTCGAGTTCCGGCTGCGTCCGCAACATCAGGCTAGCGTGGCCGCGGAGCTGGACGGCGCGCTCCTCCGGCCCGTATTGAAGATTGATCCCCTCCAACGCCGCCGCCGTCCAGTCGCCCCGCATTTTTGCGCTGAGGCGCCATGGCTCGCTGAAGCCTTGCAGGGAGCGTCCGGCGGCTTGCGACCACTGCAGGGCGCCGGCGAAATGCGGAATGCCGCGCTCGATCCAGATGGAGCTGTCCACATCGCCGATGCGGACATGATCGACGGTATCGACGAGGAGCCGCACTTTGACGGCGCCGTCCGCGGCCGTGCGCCCCGTCGCGACGCTGAAGAGATAGCTTTCGCCGTCGACCGCGACGGAGCCATCGCCCTTGGCGGGACCGAGCAGAGAACGCACCTCGCCGCTGAATCCCAGCCTGTCGAGCAGGAGCGAACGGCCCGGTCCGCCCGCCACAATGACGCGTCCCTTCTCGATGGTAAGATGGGCGATCGACACCGCGTCCGGATCGAAGGCGAATACCCCCTCCCGACCCTCCCCCGCAAGCGCGGGAGGGTAAATCGATATACCCTCCCCGGCTTGCGGGAGAGAGGGACGCTCGGAGCCGCCGAGTCGCAGCGAAATCTCGGGCGCCTCGAGCGCAACGTCAGATACGAGGAACTGGCCGCGCATGAGCGCGCCCAGCGCAAGTTCGATTCGCAGCGTCTCGGCCTGAACCATGGCCGGCGCGTCGGGGCGGCCGATCGCAATCTGCTGCAGCTTCAATGTCGGCGTCGGCAGGAAGCGCACATCGATCGGGCCGCCGATTCGCACAGCCAATCGGGTGAGACGAGAAATCTCCGTCTCGAAGGTGCCGCGATAGTGTCCCCAATCGACCAAGAGGGGGCCGACCAATGCCGTCACCAGCACCAGGATCAAAGCAATCGCGGCACCGAGCAACGCCCTCTGCATTCCGCTACCTCCGATCGACCCCCTCAGCACGGCGGACGTTGAAAATCCCGATCGCCGCAATCAAGCACAAATCGCTCGGCATGTCTGCCGGCCACACGGCCGCAAACTGGTCCCCCTTACCTCTCCGCGCTTGCGGGGAGAGGTCGGAATTTGCGCGCTCTTCGCGCAAATTCCGGGTGAGGGGGCCTCGCCACGAGTCTGAGCTTCGCGGAAAGGCACCTTACCCCTCCACGAGTCCGCCCTTGTGGAGAGGCCCCCTCACCCCGACCCTCTCCCCGCAAGCGGGGAGAGGGAGCAGAAAGGCCCGCACACGTTCTTAATCTTAGCGCCAATGAGGGTTGAACCCTCCGACCTCCACCCGCGACTAACGGACGCTTCGATCGCACGAATAGCGGTCACGTGGTAAGATTATAAAGTTCAGGGCGGAGGGATCTGAGTGGCGCTGCCGCCACGCCGTACTGGCATTTCAATTCCCTCTGTGCCGGAACCCCAAGGATAGGTTCATTGGACGGAGGGACTTAAATGACGGAAACTCGCAGAATGTCCAAGTGCCGTTTGTTCAAGTGCCGCGCTGCTGTAGCGGTGGCTGCCTTGGCGGTGTTCTTCGCCGGCCGCGGTCCCGCCTCGGCTGCAGACCCGCTCACCGAGGAGCAGATCGTTAAGGCTCTGATCCCGATAACGACCCGCAGCCTCACCTTGGCGCCGGCGGACAATACCGGCGCCGACAAGAAGCTCCTCGATTCGCTGAGAAATCGTCCGGCTCATTCGCTTACGCCCAGCGAGCGCGAGCAAATCGCGGCTGCGGCTGCGTTGAAGCCGAGCATCGACATCGACATTAACTTCGACTATCGGTCCGCCAAGATCAGCCGGTCCGCGGCGTCGGCCGTCAATACGCTCGGTAAAGCGCTGTCGAATCCGGATTTGAAGGGAACAACGTTCATTCTCGCCGGACATACCGACGGCAAGGGCAGCTTACCCTACAACCAGGAACTCTCGGACAAGCGAGTCGACACGGTCAGGCAGTACCTCGTCAGTCATTTCAAGCTGTCGCCGACAAGCCTCGTGGCCGTTGGTTATGGCAAGACCAAGCTCAAGAACGAAAACGATCCGTTCGGCCCGGAGAATCGCCGCGTCCAGGTCGTGAATATGGCCGATAGCAATTGAGCCCAATCGCGGGGATCGATTTGGTGGCGGTTAACAACAACCGCGAACGATTGACGATGCGACGCGCGCGCCGAGGGGGCGATGTCCCGGCTCATCAAGATTGCGGACTGGAGCGGTGAAAAGCGCGGCAATGTCGTGTTTGTCCACGGCCTTGGCGGGCACCCCTACGATACATGGCGAAGACGTGCCGACGACGGCACGTTTTGGCCGATGTGGCTCGCCCACGACATCAAGGGACTGGCGGTTTATTCACTCGGCTACACGTCGCCGCCGACCAACTGGATCGGCACCGCCATGCCTCTCCTTGACGAAGCGGCTCATGCGCTGCGCGTCTTGTTGAACAGCGAGGACCTCAAAACAGGCCCGATCGCCTTCATCTGCCATAGCCTGGGCGGCCTGATCGTCAAGCAGGTCCTGCGCGCCGCCAATGAGCAGCGCAGCAATCCGGATTTAGCCGATTTTCTTGATCGCACCAGGCAGGTGGTTTTCATCGCCACCCCTCACACCGGCTCCGGCAAAGCCACCTTGATGGAGCGGCTTCGCTTCATCGCCTGGGGATCGGATTCGGCGCGCGACCTCGTTGCCAACAAGCCGGAGCTGCGCGACCTCAATTTCGGCTATCGCGAGCTGGCGAAGACGCGCGGCGATGAGCTGCGCCATCTTGTCTATTATGAGATGGTCGACACGCCGTTCGGGCGCATCGTCAATCCGGACTCCGCCGACCCCGGCCTTCCGGATTGCAGGCCGACGCCCATCCGGAAAGATCACGTGGCCATCGCCAAGCCCCGGCGGCGCGACGATCTGGTCTATGCGGAAACGAGAGGCTTCATATCGAAGCTGGCGGTCGAGCCCGCAGCCGTGGCGGAAGTGCGCAGCTATCCGCTTGAGTCCTTCAAGATCGAGTGGTCCTGGCAGCAAGCCGTGCCAAAGCTGGTGCGCGTGGGGGCGGTCGGGCTGCTCGCGGTCGGGCTATGGCAAGGGGTGCCGCTCATAAATTCCACGATCGACAAGATATTCCGGATTCACGAACAAGTCGGCGAAGTGCGGGACCTGAGCAAGGAAACGCTTAATAAGATAGGCGACCAACAGCGGGAGCTGACGGAAATTAAAGAAAGGCTCCTCGCGGCGTTCCCGACACAGGGGGTGCCGGGCGCAGACAAGGCGATCGGAGCGGCGGTCGATGCCGCTGCTCAAGGTGCGAGCGCAGGCGATGCCCGGCTGCAGCGCGCCCTGGGATTTTTGAAGGCTGGCAACGTCAAAGAAGCAGAGCCCCTGTTCCGCGCGGTTGCAGAGGAAAAGGCAGCACGGATCAAAACGGATAGCAAAGACGCGGCCACGGCTTTCCGCAATCTTGGCGCGATCGCGGGCTTCGCTGATCCAAAGCGTGCATTGGATGCCTACCAGAAGGCGGCTGAACTTGACCCGGATGACATGGAAAGCATCTTTTTGGTCGGTTGGACGCAATTGCAGCGAGGAAATCTAGAAGAGGCTGACGCGAGATTCCGCCGCGTTCTGCTGGCAACGAAAACCGACAATTGGGCGAACTATTGGGCTAGAATTGGTTTCGGCAATATACGTATCGCGCGTGGCAATCTGCCGGAGGCGCTGAAATCGTTCCGCGACGGGCTCGCGATTGCCAACCGTCTGGCGGAGGCTGACCCCGGCAACGTGGTCTGGCAGCTCGGTCTGTCGGTGTCTTACAACGAGATCGGCGGCGTGCTTAAGGCGCAGGGCCATCTGCCGGAGGCGCTGAAATCGTTCCGCGACGGGCTCGCGATTGCCAACCGTCTGGCGCAGGCTGACCCCGGCAACGTGGTCTGGCAGCACGGTCTGTCGGTGTCCTACGGCGAGATCGGCGGCGTGCTTAAGGCGCAGGGCAATCTGCCGGAGGCGCTGAAATCGTTCCGCGCGTCGCGCGATATCTTCGACCGTCTGGCGCAGGCCGACCCCGGCCACGCGGGCTGGCAGCGCGATCTGTCGGTTTCAAACGAGCGCCTCGGCGATGTTTATCTCGCGCAAGGAAATCTTTCAGCAGCAGTCGAGCAGTATCGTGCGAGCCTCGCTCGGATGGTTCCCATTCGTGACGCTGACCCGTCTAACAGGGACCTGCAGCGTTTCACCTCTGTAACCCACAGCAAGATCGGCGAGGTGCTGGTGGCGCGTGGCAATCTGCCGGAGGCGCTGAAATCGTTCCACGACGGGCTCGCCATTGCCCACCGTCTGGCGCAGGCCGACCCCGGCAACGCGGGCTGGCAGAGCGATGTGTCGGAATTTTATATCAAGATCGGCGAGATGCTGGTGGCGCAGGGTAATCTGCTGGAGGCGCTGAAATCGTTCCGCGACGGGCTCGCCATTGCCGAGCGTCTGGCGCAGGCCGACCCCGGCAACGCGGGCTGGCAGCACGATTTAGCGATGTCGCACGGCAAACTCGCGGATGCGTTCAGGAAAAGGGGCGAAGACGCAAAGACGCTCGACGAGCTGCGCCGAGGGCGGGCCATCATGGCACGCATGACAACCCTCTCGCCGGACAACGCCGTTTGGAAACGTGACCTTGCGTGGTTCGACGGGCAGATCGCGGAGCTGACGCGGTGAGGTTGGCGCGGGCGCAACGAAGGAAAATCTATTGACATTATAGGCATAGGCATGTAGGATATTTCCTACGAAGCATACGACTGGCGTCGAAAACGGGAGCATAAGTGCATCGAATGCGTATCATGCCCCGCTTCAAGCGGGGCATCCAGTAACCACCAGCTTTGATAGGGTGTTTCAACAGCAGCCCCAGTGGTTACTGGATCGCCCGGTCAAGCCGGGCGATGACACTCATCTTGAAGCCGAACAAATCTTGAAGCCGAACGAAGCGGATGAATTCCCTGTTCCGACGAAACAAATTCCCTGTTCCGTGCAGAACAGGGAATCGTCCGCAGCGCCCTGGAATTGCAGCGCAAATGGGTGCCAGAACCGAGTGGAAAGCGCGAAAATGATCGGAAATTTCGAAAATTCCCTGTTATTTTCCCTGTTCTCAGGGAATTGCGGTCGGTGAAGGGCGGGCGGGACGCCCGCGGTCCCAGCGTCACCGCCGCTCGCGCGCCGGCGCCTTGGCGAGCGCCTTGTCGGCAAACCCATCCTTCCCCTGCATGTCCTTCCCCTGCATGAAGCGGCGCACGAAGCCGCTCGCGAGCCACACCAAAGCGGCGAGGATGAGCACCGCCATCGCGCCGCGCATCAGGCTCGCGAAAAAGGCGGCGTCGAGGGTGGGGAAGGGAAACTTGGCGAGCACCGCGCCGCGGTCGAGCATCCAGTGCCACCCCGTATGGGCAACGAGCGCCGACAGGATAATGACCCCGATGCGTTCCGCGACCACGTAGCGGAACAGGAGGTTGAGCGCCGGCACCAGCACGAACAGCACGACGAGCTGGCCGATTTCCACCCCGACATTGAAGCCGAGCAGCGAGGTGACGAGATGGTCGCCGGCGAACTGCAACTGCTCGCGCAGCGCGAAGGAAAATCCGAAGCCGTGGATCAGGCCGAACGCGAAAGCGTAAATCCAGCGCAGGCCCACGTTGCTGCCGACGATGTTTTCGAGCGCCATGAACACGATGGTGACGGCGATCAGGGTCTCGATCAGCGGCGGGAACCACAGCCAGTCGGGCGCGAAGCCGAATGCCGCGGCGATGAGCGTGATGGAATGCGCGACCGTGAACGAGGTGACGATGATGACGAGCGGGCGCAGCCGCCGGAACGGAATGACGAGGCAGGCGAGGAACAGGAGGTGGTCGGTGCCGTCGAGAATGTGCCAGAAGCCTTCGACCACGAAGCGCAGCACCGCCTGATGCCAGCGCGGATCAAGGTAGATGAGGCCGGGCGAGCCGTGGAATTCGAACGGACGCGCCTCACCGCCCGGCGGCATGAAGCGCAGCGCCGTCGTGACGGCGCCGCCGAGCCGGTCGACGCGCAGGTCGATGGCGAACTCCGAGCGGTCGGAGCGGACCTTATATTCAAGCAGCACGTCGAGGAGTTGCTGGCTCCAGTAAAGGTCGAGATCGTTCGACAGCCGCGGCCCCAGCACATGGGCGCGGGCCTCTTCGAATGACGCAAAGGATCGGTCCGACGGCAGCGACACCAGCGCGGCGACGATGCGGGGCTTGTCGAGCAAAGCGCCATCCTCGTAGACGTCGATATTGTCGGTGAGCCACACCTTGACGCCGCCGCGGATCGGGTCGTCGGCGCGCGCGAGATCGAGGAAGGCGCCCCGCATGGGGAAATCGGTGTCGATCAGCGAGGCGAGGGGAAGGCGCACCAGGAGTTCGAGCCGGTCGCCGGCGGGCTTGAAGAAGGCGTTGATCTTGACGTCGGCCGGAATGTCGTGGGCGCGGGCGGGCGAAGTCGAGACGCATGCGTAAGAGATTGCGCACGCGAACAGGGCGATCAGGGCCACGGCGAACCGCCGCAGCGGCGCGACACCTTCGAGACGACGTCCTCTCATTCAGTTTTTATAGAAGCAGAAGGTGTCGACATCCACCTCCCAATCGCGATTGGGCCACGGCGTGCCGTTGCGCGCAAATTGGGCGTAGGTTTCGGCGCGGATTTCCCACTCGTTGCTTACGCATATCTCGACTCCGGCGGGCACGTCCAGCTGCACCGGCACGCCGTAGGGAGACACGCCGGTATGCCGGCCTCCGTTCGGAAACGACACGCATTCGGTCCACTTTGGCCGCAGGCAGGTTTGTGCGGATGCATGGGAGCCAACGATCGCCGCAACCGCCACCGCCGCTGCCGCCATCATGTTGCGCATGCGCCGCTCCTGCTCAATGCTTGCGCCGCCTCACGGGGCACATAAGGAAATGCCCCGGCGGACGCCGCCGGGGCCGAGCCTGGAACCGTCGCGTGCCTACGGTCCTTCAAGATGAGTGTCATCGCCCGGCTTGACCGGGCGATCCAGTAGCCACGGCGGTTGCGTTTGAGACACAGTACCAAAGCTGGTGGTTACTGGATGCCCCGCTTGAAGCGGGGCATGACAGGCATTCGATTTGGTTAATTCCGCACAGTCTAGCCTTAGCTGCGCTTCGGCCACACTACGCCCTGGTCGCCGGCCCGCACTTTTCCGATGCCCTTGAAGTCGAACTTCTGTACGCGTTTGCCCTCGTAGGTTTCGGTCGTATAGATGTTGCCCTTGGAGTCGACCGCGATTGAGTGCACGCCGAAGAATTCGCTCGGCTGGCGTCCGCCGCGGCCGAACGAGGTCAACTCCGTCATGGTGTCGCGGCGGACGATGCGCACGCGCTCGTTCTGGCCGTCGGTGATGTACATGTAGCGCTGCTCCGGATCCTTGGAGAAACCGATCTCCCAGGTCGAACCCGACGCCAGCGTGTTCTTGGCAAAGAACTGCTCCTTCACGAACGTGCCGTCGGTGTGGAACACCTGCACGCGGTCATGCTGGCGGTCGCACACATAGAGCAGGCCGTCGTTTGCCAGCGCCACGCAGTGGACCGGGCTGCGATACTGCTGCAAGGCCGCTGCGGTCGGGTTGTAGGGTCCCTGCGGGTCGTCATTGGGCTTGTTGCCGTAGGCGCCCCAGAAGCGCTTGATCTTGCCGGTGTCGGGATCGACCACCGCCACGCGCCGGTTGCGATAGCCGTCGGCCACGAAGGCTTCGTTGGATTTCGGATCGACGTAGATCTGGGCGACGCGCCCGAAGTTTTCCGGATCGTTGCTGCCGGCGTTCTTGCCTTGGTGGCCGGACTGCAGCAGGAACTTGCCGTCCTTGGTGAACTTGAGGATTTGTGAATCCTTGGCGCCGTTGCCGCCGAGCCAGACGTTGCCCTTGGAGTCGGCAAAGATGCCGTGCATCGATTCCGGCCACTCATAGCCCTGGCCCGGGCCGCCCCATGAGTGGATCACGTCGCCCGCCGGGTTGAAGGCAATGACTGGCGGCGCCCCCCGGCAGCAGATCGCGACCGGCGGATTGAGCTCGGCGCCTTTTTCATTGTTGTTCAGGGTCGCGCTGCTGCGATGGGTGATCCAGACATTGTCCTGGTCGTCGATCGAAATGCCGATCGTCTGGCCCAACAGCGCTTCGTTGGGGAGCGGCTTCGGCCACAGCGCGTCGACCTCGAAGATCGGGGCTTCCACCATCGTCTCCTGCGCCGTCGCAGCATGCTGCAACATCGCCACGCCAGCGCCGAAGGCGATGACACCTGCGGCGAACGCCACGCCGCATAGAAGATTCCGCCGTTTTGTACCTTTGATCATCGTTTCCTCCCTATGTGGATTTTCGATCGACTGGAATCACTTGGGGACTTGTAGGGTGGGCAAAGGCGCGTCGGTGACCGTGCAGCTCGCGCGGCATCTCCCCGCGCCTTTGCCCCCGCCGTCCGACCTTGCCGTTTGACCGCGTGGGCAAAGTCGCGCGCGGCCAGTGCGCAATATCGTTAGCTACGGCAGGCGACTTTGCCCACCCTACGATGCCTCGATGCCTTTCGATCACCATTCGCGCCGCACGAATTCCAGGCCGAGTTCTTTCTTTGCCCACAGCACCATGGGCGTGCTGTTGAGGAAGGACAGGACAGCCGGCGCAACCGCGTCCGGATCGGCCTTGCCGAGCGATGCGACGGCCACGACCACATCGCACTCGTCATTGAACGCAACCGACAGCAGGTGCTCGTTCGGCTTTTCATCGGACGCCAGATACGCCCGGCTGAGGCCTCGCATCCAACCGACTTTGACGGGGCTGCCGGCACCGAGCGGCCGCACCTTCGGGCTGACTAAGTCCGTATCGGCGACACGCTCCAGTTCGTTGTCGTCGGATACGCCAGTGGAACAATTGCAGAAACCGATCTTCGGCCGGATGAATACGTCGACCTTGACGCCGCAATCCGCCGGCATGCAGACGAACGCTTTGCCGATGCCCCATTGGTCCTGCAAGAACGGCCATTTGGCCTCGGTCCAGACCGGCTCCACGGTGCTTGAGACTGTGGCTCTCGGAATTGCCGGCGCCCAAACCCCCCATACGGCCGCGGACCCGGCGACGACGATCGCTGCCGCGATGCTGATCGCAAACGGCGCCCGTTTCATGTGACCGCCTCCGCTCCGATTGTGTGCGAACTTTAAGCTCGCCTTTCACCCGGGACACTAGCACGTGCTCGCCACTGGCAAAAGCTGCAAATCGCCATTTCAACTTCGCCCGATTTGACTATAATGGCTTCAACGATCGACAAATCGGGACAGGGAGGAACCATGATCCAGTTGTTGCGCGACCGCAAATTCGTGTGTGGCACCGCGCTCGCGGCCGGCATTCTGGGCTTAGGCGTCGGCCAGGCCGTGTTGCAGAAGCGCGCCGAGGCGCAGGGCTCGACCGTGCAGGCTCCGATCTTCGAGGTCGATCCGCTGTGGCCGAAGCCGCTGCCGAACAACTGGCTGCTCGGCTGGACCATCGGCATCTGGGTCGACGAACTTGATCATGTCTGGGTCATCCACCGCGGCGCCGGCGGGCTGCACAACAACGAGCGCGGCGCCGAGCTCAATCCGCCGATCGCCGAATGCTGCCGTACCGCCCCGCCCATCCTGGTTTACGATTCGGACGGCACGTTGCTGCGCACCTGGGGCGGTCCGGGGCCGGGCTATGAGTGGCCGCAGTCGAACCATGGCATCCACGTGGACTACAAGGGCAATGTATGGATCGGCGGCAACGGCGAGAAGGATGCCCACATCCTCAAGTTCACCAATGACGGCAAGTTCATCATGCAGGTCGGCCATCTCGGCGGCAACAAGGGCAGCAACGACCAGGAGAACTTCGGCCGCGTCGCCAAGATCTGGGTCGATCAGAAAACCAACGAGGCCTATATCGCGGACGGCTATCTCAACAAGCGCGTGGCAGTGATCGACGCCGACTCCGGCAAGATGAAGCGCTACTGGGGCGCCTACGGCAACAAGCCCGACGACACCAATCTCGGGCCTTACGATCCCAAGGCGCCGCCGGCGCAGCAATTCCGCAATCCGGTGCACTGCATCGAGCGCTCGGTCGACGACCTCGTCTATGTCTGCGACCGGCAAAACGATCGCCTGCAGGTGTTCAAGCCCGACGGCACCTTCGTGAAAGAGGCGTTCTACGCCAAGAACACCAAGGGCGCCGGCGCGGTATGGGACATCGTGTTCTCCAAGGACCCGCAGCAGCGCTTCATCATGCTGGCCGACGGCCAGAACGAGCGCGTGCGCGTCATCGTGCGCGAGACGCTTGAGGAGATCACCTCGTTCGGCGACGGCGGGCGTCAGCCCGGCCAGTTCTACGGCGTGCACAGCCTAGCATCGGATTCGAAGGGGAACCTCTACACGACCGAGACCTACGAGGGTAAGCGCGTGCAGAAGTTCAACTACAAGGGCATCGGCTCGGTGCCACTCGGCTATCAGGGCGTGCCTTGGCCGAAGAAGGTGTAGGCCACCGAAACTGAGCGGCCCGGGACCGCGGGCGTCCCGCCCGCTCTTCTCGTGCAGCGCGTAGGGTGGGCAAAATCGCTGCACGGACGAGCAACGAAGACGGGCATGGCCGGGCGATTTTGCCCACGCGGAAGGATCGTTCCTCGACAAGAGAGGATCCGACCGCGTGGGCAAAGGCGGACGCAGCACGGTGCGTCTATGGCAGTCTCGCGGCCGCCTTTGCCCAACCTACGAGTCTCGGAGCGCGGGCGGGACGCCCGCGGTCCCAGAGCCGGCGCTCCGGCGTGTCACTTCTTGAAGAAACAGAAATCGTCGACGTTGGCGGCCCAGTCTGCGTTCGGCCACGGCGTTCCGTTACGCCCGAAGCGCGCGAACGTATAGCCGCCGATCTCCTCCTCGTTGATCACGCAGATATCGGGACCTGGTGCGACGTCCGCCTGGATCTTTTCTTTCTGGATCGATGTGCCGGTATGCGATCCGCCGTTCGGAAACGACACGCACTTGCCCCACTCGGGCCGGATGCACTCCTGTCCGAACACGCTTGAACTCACCATCAACGCCGCCAAAACGATAAAGCCTCGCATTCATTTTCCTCCTGTTCACGGCCAACAACCGGTTCCGGGATCCCCGCATCCTCCGCCAACCTACTCGACGCCCTTCGCCTGGAAAGCCGCCCTCGCGGCCGGGCCGGCGAGAAATTTCACGAATGCCGCTGCACCGTCGCGGTTCGCGGGCGTGGCCGAAGGCGCCGCCGCATAGCTGGTATAATTTTGGGCATCCCCCGGCAGCGGCCCGACGAATTGCGCGCCCTTGTCGCCATAGAGCTTGATCTCCGTGATGGCGCCGAAACCGATCTCCTTGCCCTTGCCGTGGATCACGTGCTCCATCACGGCGGCGCCGTCCGGATAGCGCGTCTCCTTGCCCTTGACCTCAACGCCGACGCCGAGCCGCTCGAACAGCTTTTCGAGATAGAGGCCGGTCGATGCCTTGTTGTAGACGACCGATTCGGCGTCGCGCAAAGCGCGCTTGAGCGCATCGGCCGACGACATATCGGGCTTTGCGGCGCCGTCGCGCACGACGACCCCGACCCCGACCCGTCCGACCGTAGCGCGCCCCGATCCGTCGAGCTTGCCGGCCTTGGCCAGTTCCTCAATGAGCGCCGGCGGCGCGATCACCACATCGGCAGCCTCGCCGCCGCCGACCCGTTGCTGGATCGCCGGGGCTGTGGCGAATTTGATCTTGACCTCGGTGCCGGTCTCCTTGCGGAATGCGTCCGCCGCTGCGACGACTCCGGGCTCGACCGCGCCAGCGCTGATGATGTTGATTTCGGCGCCAAAGGCCGGGGCAGAGGCCGCAAGGCCGAGAGCGATTGTCAGAAGCACACGTTTGTTCATCCCGGTCCCTCCCTGCGGCGAACGGCGGCCACGTCGAACGGTCGGTCCGGACAATACGCCGGGATGGCAGGGCGTCAATGCATTAGACCGCGGCGCGGTCGTGGGAAAGCGAGGGCTCTGCGACACCAGACTTCCGGCTGCCACGGGCATGGTTTACTCCGTCAGCGCGCAAGGGACTTGCCCTTGCTTGGCTGATGCCGGCTTACGCCGGACTCAAAGTGGCGTATCATCATAAGATGAATCGTACACTCAACCGGCCAATGAGCTACGGATTCTTGCCCAGTCTCCTGGTGAAATCTATCCTACGCCGCGGCGATTATGGCGCAGAACTAAAATTGAGGGAGCGTTCGATGATGGAGGCATGGAAATTCGATGCGAGGACATTATCCGTTGTCACGGTGGCGTTTGCCGGATTTGCCAACCTATCGGCCGCGCAGGAAGCGCAGAAGCTGTTCATCGAAGGCGACATTGTGCGCGGCAACACGCCCGCCGGGATAACCGGCCCTGTCTGCGTGCTCGCCAATCAGTTCAAGCGCAAGGAGAACGTGGTCTTCCGCATCCGCGTGCGCAATGTTGCGGGCGAGCCGCTGGACGACAAGACCATCAAGGGCATTACGGTCGAGCTGTCGGACGGCCAGAAATTTCCGGCGTCGTACCGACCCCGCCCGCCGGTCAGCGTGCGCACCGCCTTCGGCCTCACCGAGCCCCTCGATTATTTCTGGTCGGCGGCCTGGCTGATCCCCCAGGACTACCCCACCGGCTCCCTGGGCTACCGGGTGGTCGCCACTGACACGCAGGGCAACACCCAAAGCTGGACGCCGTTCAAAGACCCGAGGTCGCTGCCCATGGTGATGCCGGGCGACGTGGAATTCACAAAGTGAACGCCGCGCTCCGCGGGTTGACGGCGACACGAGCCGCTGCAGAACTCGCTCCCGGGCCGCGATTGTTCTTGCCTGCGTTCACTCCTCGGCGGCCCATTTATTGTCGATGCCGGCGTAGTCGCACAGGGCCACAATGGCCCGGTGCAGGCGCGTCTTAAGTGGTCCCTCCTCGTTGAGGTGCTCGCTCTCGGCCTCGTTGAGCTCGTTCACGAGTTCGCGAAGTCGTTCGTCCACCACGGCTCGCCTTTAGAAATCAGCCTTGTCGGCGACCGGGATGTGGTAGTCGAACAAATGCTGGTTGTTCTCGGCGCAGACCTCTTCGAGCATGGGCTGCTGGACGCGCCGATATTGCCGCACCGCCGACCATGGCTGATTGAAAGCGTCCGGATCGTCGACCGTGTAGGTCACTTCGAGCTTTTCGCCGTTGTCGATCAGTTTCCAGCGCTCGACGACGTGCAGCTTGGTGCTGTGCGGCGTGCGGTAGTAATCGACGAATGTCTTGTCGTTCTGAGCGACGGTGTCGATCACGAGCGTGTCGCCTTCGTAGTGGCCCACCGACTCGCCATACCAGGATGGCTTTGGATTCTCCGAGTGGGGAACATCGAGATAGATGCGGCGCACCTGTGCATCGCCCGAATAGATCATCAGCACCTGCCGGGGCGTCTGGATAAAGTAGACCGGCCGCACGGCGTACGTCACGAAAGCAGGAACGCCCGCCGGCCTGCAGCTTGAGCGCGCCGTGAAGGCGATCTTTCCGGCGAGCACCTCGTCGTTGTCCTTCTTCATGCGCTCCTTGACCCAGGGTTTCAGGTTCGGATTGCTAAGATCGGCGATCCGGTATGTGGGTTGCCTGCCGATGTTGTTGGGAACAAAGGCGTGGGCCGGGTCCTGACGCAGGAGTGGCGGCCCGCCGGGAACGCCCGTTATCTCGCCGGTTGTCACCCATCCGACCTGGTTGAGCGAGAAATCGGGCGGAGACGCCTTCTGTTGCGCCGCGACCTGCGGGGCCAGCGCCGTGCAGACGAAGCCGGCCAGAACACCACCCGCCAGAAATCTTCCTCTTGAAAAGAGCATAGACATTGTTCCCTCCTCGTGGTCGTTTTGTTATTGCGCGAAAGTTCAAGCGAGGCCGCGATCATACTCAAGAATCGCGTTCAGCAGAACCTGGGCTCCGGCGGCGCATTCCTCGAAGCTCGTCGATTCCGCTTCGTTATGGCTGATGCCCTTGAGGCAGGGGACGAAGATCATGGTGGTCGGAGCTATTCGCGCCACATAGACCGCATCATGGCCGGCGCCCGACACCATATCGCGCGTCGCCAAGCCCGCTTCCTCGGCCGCCCGCCTCACGCAGCCGATCAGCTCCGGCGCGAAACGAACGGCCGGCGATGTCCAGATTTGCTTTTCCTGATAGGTCAATCCCAGCGGATCGAGGATCGCCGCCAGCGCAAGTCTCATGCGCTGCTCCATCTGTTCGAGGAC
>WNFR01001585.1_pt1 | contig 47589 bp, 32 predicted proteins | sample 5400221 | NCBI WGS metagenome assembly WNFR01 (sample SAMN13153357, study PRJNA577476) | soil metagenome | isolation source: 40 cm soil under Madrone tree | place: USA:California | collected 2016-06-14 | reverse complement strand
GGGCGAGAGTGGAATGCGGCGAAACCACAAATTGGCGGGAGCATCGAAAAGTCCGGCGTCGCGGAAAACTTCGCGCATACGGAATTTGTTGTGGCAGGCTTCGACGGCGGCCGGATGATTCGCAACGAGGCCAAGCCCGCGTGCGGCGTAGGCTGCGGCTACGGCGGGCGCGTCGCCTAAAGCCAGAATGGCATCGAGCGGTTTGTCGCGCAGCGATTGCATGGCCGTAGCGGCGGCTTCTTCTGGGTTTGCGAAACGCGCGGCGATGGCGCTGTCGTTCCAGGGGTCGGCGAGTTCGTGGCAGCGGTCGGTGACGTAGGCGAGCCGCACGTTGAGTTTGCGCGCGGCGGATTCAAAGCTGCGGGTTTGATAGCCGAGCTTGGACGCGAAGAGAGCGACGGTTTTGGTGTGTGCTATTGGCATTGATACGAGTTTAAGTTCGGCACTGCACGCAGGCTTAGATCCGCCTAGATTGATATTACGAAGAGAGATTCCTCGCTTCGCGAAGGATGACGGAAAAAGACTCTCATACAAATCCTTCGCTGGATTCGATGCTTTCGCCAAATCTCTGGATAGGGACCAACTGGTCCGCCGTGGGCTCCGCTCAACAATACCAAGGCTCGCTGAGATAGGGGGCCGGCTGCGATTGGGACATTGCGGGAAGCGGCGCCGGAAACTTTTCCTGTAACTGTGCGGCGGTTTGCCAGATTCGTTCAAAGGTTTCGGAGCGTGATTCCCTCCTCTTTTCGGCATCGGCTACGATGCGGGAAATGTTTTCCGCGAGAGCGTCCATTGCGGGATCGGAGTGTCGCCACGGATAAACGAGTTTTTCCGAATCGAAATCGCCAACGGTGGCGGCGATTTCCGGGAGTTCCAAGAGACGCGAGCGCGACGGGATCAGCAGGCGGATAACCAGTTGGATTGATGGAACAGATTCGACCAGATTGCGGTCGGCGATGATTTCGAGGAGGTCGAAATAACTCTGGCGAGTGGTCCACGGAGTGAATGGGACGAATGTGGGTTGCAGCGTGAGGCCAACATTGCCGCAGAGTTCGAGCGCGCGGAAGAAGTCGCTGCGGGTGTGGCCTTTTTCCAGTTTGAGCAAGACTTGATCGTCCAGGGATTCGACGGCGCTGGTGACGAAGAGACAACCGGTGCGTGTGAGTGTTGGCAAAGCTTGTGAGTGGCGGAGGAGATGTTCGACTTTGATTGTCACGTCGTAGGTGAGATTCGGATGCTCGGCGTGAAAGGCTTCGACGATGCGAATGGCGTGGGTGATACCGTTGAAAAAATCGGGGTCACCGAAAGTGATGTGTTCGGCGCCGGCCGCCACTTGCTGGCGGATGTCGGCAAGGATAATTTCCTGCGCGACGACGCGGAACTGGCCCTGGTAAACCGGAACGATGGGGCAATGGCGGCAAAGATGTTTGCAGCCGCGGGAGGCTTCCGTGTAGCCGGCTACGCGGTGTCTGCCACCCGGCAAAACGACGTGTGCGTATTTGTCGAGAGTGGGGAGACTGGAACGGTCAGGAATTTCGAATGCGAGGCGCGGGATTTTTGTGTCCAGGAGCTCGGTTTCCTTATGCGCGTGACCCGAGGTTAGACAGTCCGCTAGTTGAGCGAGGTCGGCTTCGAACTCAGGCCCGAGAATGGTGGAAAATCCCGCGGAGCGCAGATGAGTTTCATTCAGCGGAGTGTAGAGACCGCAGGCGCAGAGGTGTGCTGCGGGATTTTGTTTGCGGATCGAGGGGAGCCATTGCAGGACAAGGCGCGTGGCGGTGTGCATCGGTAAATAAAAAACGATTAGTTGTGCTTCGTGCAGCGCAGTTTCATCGAGCGATTGGCGCGAAAGATCGAAGCAGTTCACGGAGTGTCCGCGTTTGCGCAGCCAAGCGGCCGGTGAAGCCAGCCCGAAGGGCTGGCGGCCCAATTCGTAGGTTCCGAGGAGGAGAATATTCACGGCAATGACAGTATAGCGCGGTGGTAAAGCCGAAAAGACGAAGAGAGATTCCTCACTTCGCTCGGAATGACGAGTCCTTCTTACTTATGTCTTCTGATGCGAGGGGGGGCGCGCTGCTGCGAAGTCGGTTATCATAGTGGGTTCGGGAGTGAGGAAAGGATCGCGACATGGCAATCTCCGCTGCAAATTCTTTCGGAACGCGCGACAAATTGAATGTGGGCGCGCAGTCATTCGACATTCACCGGCTGGAATACCTGGAAAAGAAACTTTCTTCGGAAAACATGGCGAAGCTTCCGTTTTCCCTGCGGATTTTGCTGGAGAATTTATTGCGCAACGAAGACGGTCGCTTCGTGCACGCCGAAGACATCAAGGCGCTGGCTTCCTGGAAGCCAGGATGCGTGGAAAAAGAAATTGCGTTCATGCCTGCACGGGTTTTGCTGCAGGATTTTACGGGAGTGCCGGCGATCGTCGATCTGGCGGCGATGCGCGAAGCCGTCAAGAAAATGGGCGGAAACCCGAAGCGCATCAATCCGCTCTTTCCTGCTGAACTGGTGATCGATCATTCGGTGCAGGTGGACGCGTTCGGCACTGTGGACGCGTTCGGGTTGAACGCGCAAATGGAATTTCAGCGCAACGGAGAGCGCTACGCATTTTTGCGCTGGGGACAAACGGCGTTTCAGAATTTTAAAGTGGTGCCGCCGGAAACGGGGATCTGCCATCAAGTGAATTTGGAATATCTGGCGCGAGTGGTTTGCACGGTGCCGTCGGGCAGCCGGTTCGAAGCGTATCCCGATTCGCTGGTGGGAACGGATTCGCATACCACGATGGTGAACGCGCTCGGAGTGTTCGGCTGGGGCGTGGGCGGAATTGAAGCGGAAGCGGCGATGCTGGGACAGCCGAGTTCGATGCTGGTTCCGGCGGTGGTGGGATTCAAGCTGCATGGAAAATTGCCGGAGGGGACGACCGCGACGGACCTGGTGTTGACGGTGACGGAAATGTTGCGGAAAAAAGGCGTAGTCGGAAAGTTTGTGGAATTTTACGGCAGCGGACTTTCAACGCTAAGCGTGCCAGACCGCGCGACGATCGCCAACATGGCGCCGGAATATGGCGCGACGATGGGATTTTTTCCCGTGGACGCCGAGACGCTGGCGTATCTGCAATTCACGGCGCGTCCGCACGAACAGATTGCGCTGGTGGAGGCGTACTGCAAGGAACAAGGATTGTTTCGCACGGACGAAACCGCCGACCCGGCTTTTTCGGACACATTGTCGCTCGACTTGGGAACGGTGGAGCCGACACTGGCGGGACCAAAGCGTCCGCAGGACCGCGTGGCGCTGCATGCGGCGAAAAATTCGTTCACGAAAGTTGTGGAAGGCTCCCCGGCAAAGCTCGCGCAGGTGCGGAGCAACGGCGATTCGTTCGAATTGTCGAGCGGCGCGGTAGTGATTGCGGCGATTACCAGTTGCACCAACACTTCGAACCCTTCGCTGATGCTGGGCGCGGGATTGCTGGCGAAGAAAGCGGTCGAACGCGGTTTGCAGGTGAAACCGTGGGTGAAGACCAGCCTGGCGCCGGGCTCGAAAGTGGTTACGGACTATTTGTTGAAGGCCGGATTGACGCAATATCTGGACAAATTGAAATTCAATCTGGTGGGCTACGGCTGCACGACTTGCATCGGGAATAGCGGTCCGTTGCCGGAAGCCATCGGTGCGGCGATCAAAGAAAATAATATGGTTGCAGTGGCAGTGTTAAGTGGAAACCGCAATTTTGAAGGACGGATTCATCCACTGGTGCGCGCGAACTATCTGGCATCGCCGCCGCTAGTGGTGGCGTACGCGCTGGCGGGAAGAATGGATTTGGATTTGACGACGGAGCCGTTGGGCACGGATTCGGCTGGAAAGCCGGTTTATCTGCGCGAAATTTGGCCGACGCCGCAGGAAGTCGAAACAACCGTGCGGCAAGCAGTGACGCAAGAGCAATACAAGAAGCAATACGCGGCGGTATACGAAGGCGACGAACACTGGAGAGGCATGTCGGTGCCGGCGGGCGATTTGTACCAGTGGGACCCGAAGTCCACGTACATCAAGTTGCCGCCATATTTTGAAAATATGTCGAAGACTGCTCAGCCGTTGGCGGATATTCACGGGGCACGGGTGCTGGCTGTGCTTGGCGACAGCATTACGACGGACCATATTTCTCCGGCAGGATCGATTGGCGCGGATTCTCCTGCGGGAAAATATTTGATTGCGAATGGCGTGAAAGCGCATGAATTTAATTCCTATGGCGCGCGCCGCGGAAATCATGAAGTGATGGCGCGCGGCACGTTTGCGAATATCCGGTTGAAGAATCAACTGGCGCCTGGGACGGAAGGTGGCTGGACGACCTATCAGCCGGGCGGCGAACAGATGAGCATTTATGATGCTTCGGTGAAATATCGCGAGGCCGGAGTAGCGTTGATTGTTCTAGCTGGGAAAGAGTATGGATCGGGATCGTCGCGGGATTGGGCTGCGAAAGGCCCGAAGTTACTGGGCGTGCGCGCGGTGATCGCAGAAAGTTACGAGCGGATTCATCGCAGCAATTTGGTTGGAATGGGGATTCTACCGTTGCAGTACAAGACGGGAGAAAGTCGCGAGACGCTGGGGTTGACCGGCAAAGAGACATTCGAGATTACCGGCGTCACCGCCCTGGCGCCGCGAATCGACATCAATGTTGCGACGATGAGCGACGATGGAAATGCGAAACAATTTACCGTGGTTGCGCGAGTGGATACTCCGGAAGAAGTGGCGTATTACCAGAACGGTGGGATTTTGACGTACGTATTGCGGCAGATGATTTAGCGAATTCGTTTTTGGTCGGTGCAGGAGTGGAGGATTTGTGCCGCGCTTACGGCGCTCTTTTCCTTCATTTCTTCCGGGCCCCAACCCTTACGGGCTGGGCTAACTTATTTCGCGCCTCTGGCGCTTGGTCTGGTGTAGCGATCCTCCTGCGCATGGGTTTGGCTTTTTCGACCCCTATTTTCACAATTACTTCCACGAATTGAAGAAAAATGATGCGCGGAAAGAGGTTGATGTGAAACTTCGAATTTTTGTGGTGCTGGGACTTTTCCTTGGTTTCGCACAGGTGATCTCGGCGCAACAATCGCCAGCGTCGGAACCTGTTATTGCGATTAAAGCCGGGCACCTGGTCGATGTGGAGAACGGGCGCGTACTGGAAAAGCAGATTATTTTGCTCCGCGGGAAAAAGATTGCAGCGATTGGAAGCGATTTAACGATTCCATCTGGCGCCAAGATTATGGATCTTTCCGGCAAGACCGTGTTGCCGGGGCTCATTGATTGCCACACGCATCTGGCGGACGGCGCGCACGATGCGGGTGGGGATCCGACTTCGCAACTGAAAAAGACTGCGTCGCAAGTCGTGCTGGAGTCCGTTCCCAACGCGCGCGTGACACTGAAATCAGGATTTACGACTGTTCGCGACCTAGGCGTGTATCGCGCGCTGAACGATATTGCGCTGCGCGATGCCATCAATCACGGATATATCGTGGGGCCGCGAATGTTTGTGGCTGGAGCTTACATCACCATTACCGGAGGAGCGGGCGCGATGACCGGTTTTGCTCCGGATATCAAACTTCCCTGGGATTTTAATTACGGTGAAGCGAACAGTCCCTGGGAGGTGCGACAGAAAGTTCGCCTGTTGGTGCACGACGGAGTGGATCACATTAAAGTTCTTTCGACCGGCGCAGTACTCACGCACGGCAGCAATCCCAACGCGCAGGAATTTACGCTGGAGGAATTGCAGGCGGCCGTTTCTGAAGCCAACAATTTTGGTTTGCGCGTTGCGGCGCACGCTCATGCAGCGCAAGGAATCAAGAATGCGATCCGGGCGGGAGTCGCTTCCGTGGAGCACGCAACGTTGATCGACGATGAGGGCATCGCCCTGGCCAAGGAGCACGGTACTTATTTGGATATGGATATCTACGACGACGAGTGCATCCAGGCGGAGGGGAAAACTGGCAACATTCCCGCGGATTTTCTGGAGCACGATAGCGATCTGGGGGAAATTCAGCGGCGAAATTTTACCAAGGCAGTTCGCGCCGGAGTGAAGATGACGTTCGGGACGGACGCGGGAGTTTGCCGGTATGACGTCGCGGCGCATCAGTTCGCGTTCATGGTGAAGTACGGCATGACGCCGATGCAGGCGATTCAGGCAGCGACCATCAATGCCGCGACGCTGATTGGGAAGCCGGAAGAGTTTGGCTCGATTCGCGCGGGGAAATTCGCAGATTTAGTTGCCGTGGACGGCGACCCGATCGCCGATATCCGGCAACTGGAGCATGTGACGTTTGTGATGAAGCAAGGCGTGGTTTACAAACAATAGAATATTGTATCTGAGAATTTCTTGGGTACGCGCGCGAATGAAGAGAGATTCCTCGCCACGCTCGGAATAACAGCCCGCTTTTACGGGCCCTGCTTATTTGGCAGCGGCCGCGGCTTCTGTGGGTTTTTTGACAAAAACAAAAAACAGCACAATGCCGAGCAGAACGGACGCTACGCTGGCGGCCTGGGCGTTGGACATGCCGAAGAACGAACGCGGGTTGAGGCGAATGATTTCGACGAGAAAGCGAGCGATGCCGGTGAAAACCAGATAGCCACAAAAGACCAAGCCTGCTGATTTTTTCTCGCGCAGCACATATGCGCCTATTCTCCACAGCACATAAGCGATCAACATCCAGACGAAAAATTCATAGAGCGGCGTGGGATGAACCCGGCAGTCCGCAGGCCAACCTTGCTGCACGCAAGTTTCCGTGGTGGGAACGACGCCGATCGGGAAACTCATGCCCCACGGAAGATTAGTGGGAATTCCGTAGTCACCATCGCCGCTGAGCAGGCAGCCAATGCGTCCGATGGCGTAGCCAACCGCAGCTGCGGGACTACAAGCGTCCAAAAACGTGAGCGTGGGAATTCTTTCGCGCCGACTGAGTATTAGAAGTGCGGCAAAGCCACCGAGAAAGCCCCCGAACCAGGCAAAACCGAAGCGGCTGATGATTTGCGGCCACGGGTTGGCAAAAAATTCGGCCGGCGATTCGAGGACGTGATAAAGGCGCGCTCCGACGATTCCTGCCAGGCCCGCGATGCCGATGATCAGGAATGCGTCGGAGCGAATTTCGCGGCGGCGAAAGTCGGCCTGTAGGATGTACGAAGCGACGAGCAGGCCGGTAGCAACCATCAAGCCGAAAGTTGGAAGACTGAATGGCCCGAGGTGAAGGTAAGGGATCATCTATATTCGAAAATTGGCTCTTGAAAAGTATACATGAGCGGCTCAGGAAACTTTGCTTGCACCGCGGGGGCGGCTCAAATGCATGGCAATTCCGATGAGGAGCCAAATGACGAGAGCGATCCACTCGGCCTGGGAAAAGTGTCCGGGAAATTTCGGGATGAGTTTCATGGCGACGAGAAGCAATGCCACGATGGCTCCGATTGCCGCGACGAGTCGGGGGCCAGCACGTGTCTCCACAAGGAAAAACGAGATACACGCCGCGAACCAGCCGGAGGCGCAGGCCATCGAGCCGACTTCTGTGACGGGAACGAGCAGCGAGTCGCCAAGAACGAGACCCGCGAGGGTGGCGATGGTTACACCGGCGATGGCGATGGATGGTGTCTGAAACGCCGGATGCAGCCTAGCGAAGCTACCGGGAATGGTGCCGCGCCTGCCGAAAGAAAACAGCAGGCGGCTGGCTGCCACGAAATTTCCGTTGAAGCATTGAAATAAGCCGAACATGGCCGCAACGAGGATGAGACGGACTGGCCATTGCGATCCCATCACTTGCCCAAAGGCGGTGGCAGTTGCGAACCGTTTGCCAAGCAGAGTCTGCCAAGGCGCGACAAATGAAACGGCAGCAATCACAACCAGGTAGAACGCCGCGCCAACAAAGAGCGCCAACACGATGGCGCGAAAAAAGTCCTGCGAACGGAATTCCTTGCGAGCTTCTTCGGCAGCTTTGGGAACCGATTCGAATCCCGTCATGAAGTACGGAACGATTTGCAACACCAGCAATATAGAAACCAGCGGCGCCGCGGAGAACCCAGGATGAAAATTGCCGGCTGAGCCGTGCAGCACGCCTGCTATCGCCACGATTGCGAAGAAAACCAGAACCGCGGTCGTCGCCAAACCCTGAAATGTGGCGCTGGCTCGAATGCCGCGATGGTTCAAGGCGGCCAGAAATAGCGTCATGATGATTCCCAGCAAGAGCCGTGGCAAAAATACTGGCTCGCCTGCGATGCGATAAATCTCAAATGAATTCAGCGATGGAATCAGGTAGCCGGCAAGTTTGCCTACCGCGACCGCTTCCCACGGGCACACGATTAAATAGGCGAGAAGCATGATCCAGCCGGTGACGTAGCTCACAATCGGCGGAAAGACTTGCGCGGTATAAGCGGCCTCACCGGCGGCATCGGGCAAACGCTGGACCCATTGGCCGTAAACGTAGCCGATGGGAAGGAGCAGAAGCCCGCCAATTGCGAACCCCAGCATCGCGCCGAAGGGCCCGCCGCGCCCAAGCCAATCATCCATCAGGACCAGCCAGCCAACGCCAATCATGGCGCCGAAGGCGAGTGAAAAATAATCGTGCAGGCCCAATTTGCGCGCCAGGACGGTCATATGAGAGTTCGTCGAAGTATGGTGGAGCGGGGATTGTAGCTGGGTTCGGGAAAAGCCGCCAGAAAGGAAAGCGAAGTAGCCATTCCAACGGAATGCAGGGCGTACTACACTCGGTGACGCCATGAAAATCAAAAAATTGATCAAAGAAGCGGCGCAAATCGTCGAACCTTACCGAATCACGAACGGGGGAAAATTCCGCTTGAAGGATTACAACCCGGCAGATACCGGCGGAATGAAGGACAAGGAAAAAGCGCTCAAAATGCTGGAGAAGAGCGTACAGCTCCTGTCCCACTTGCAGGAGAAGCTCTATGCCCAGGATGAATGGGCCGCGCTGCTGATTTTTCAGGCCATGGACGCGGCGGGGAAAGACGGCGCCATCAAGCACGTGATGTCCGGCATTAATCCCGAAGGTTGCGATGTCACATCATTTAAGGCTCCATCGCATCGGGAGCTCAATCACGATTATTTGTGGCGAACGCACAACGTGGTTCCCGAGCGCGGAAAAATCGGAATCTTCAACCGCTCGTATTATGAAGAAGTTCTGGTGCTGCGCGTTCACGAAGAGTTGTTGCGCGCGGAGCATCTTCCGAAAGAAACGCGTGGAAAACATATCTGGGAGGACCGCTACGAGGACATCAATAACTTCGAAAAATATCTGGCACGCAATGGTGTAATCATCCTGAAATTTTTCCTGCATCTTTCCAGGGAAGAACAGAAAAAACGCTTTCTCGAACGGCTCGAAATGCCGGAAAAAAATTGGAAGTTCTCGATGGACGATGTGAAGGAGCGGGCTTACTGGAAGGATTACCAGAAGGCATACGAAGTGATGATTCAGAACACCGCGACAAAACGAGCGCCGTGGTACGTGATCCCTGCGGACAACAAATGGTTCACGCGGCTAGCCGTCGCGGCGGCGACGATTGACGCATTGGATGCGCTGGACCTGCAGTTCCCCGAAGTGGACAAGGAAAAGAAGAAAGAACTAGAGCAGGTGCGTGAAGCATTGATTCGCGAAGAATAGCGATTGCAAAGCACTCCTGAAGTAAACTGTCGCGGTGCAAAAATCATATCCTTACAGGGAGAGGTTGAGTGATGAAACAAGTTGCGGCGGTGATCGGGGCAGGATTTGTCGGGAAGGCGCACATTGAAGCTTTGCGAAGGTTGCCGGTTCCGGTGCGCGGAACGCTCGTGAGTTCGGGCGATCGCAGCACGGCCGCCGCAAGAGCGTTGGGACTCGACCGCGCTTACAAAAGCGTCGAAGAAATTGCATCCGATCCCGAAGTTACGGCGGTGCATATTTGTACGCCGAATTACGTCCATTTTGAGCAAGCCGCAAAACTAATGCGCGCCGGGAAGCACGTGCTGTGCGAAAAGCCGCTGGCGATGGACTCGCGCGAGTCGGCCACACTGGTAGCTCTGGCGAAAGAGACGAATCGCGTGGGCGGAGTTGCGCATAATTTGCGCTATTACCCGCTGTGTATGCAGGCGAAAGCGCTCATCGAATCGGGTGCGATAGGTCAAGTGAAACTGGTTCATGGCGGATTCCTGCAGGACTGGCTTACGTATCCGACGGACTGGAACTGGCGGCTGGAATCGAAACTTGGCGGCGAATTGCGCGCAGTGTCGGACATCGGCACGCACTGGCTGGATTTAATTCAATGGATCACTGGACAAAAAGTCGAAGAGCTTTGCGCGGATTTGGCCACGGTCGTTCCGGTGCGGCACAAACCGCGTGGTCACGTGGAGTCCTTCTCTTCGGCCAAGGATGTCCCGACGGATGAGATGCCGATTGAAACCGACGACTACGCGTCAGTGCTGGTGCATCTCGACCACGGCGCGAAGGGCGTTTTTACGGTTTCGCAAGTAAGCGCGGGCCGCAAGTGCAAGCTCCATTTTGAGATCAATGGAACCGAGGGCTCGCTGGGATGGAATGCCGAAGATCCGAATACGCTGTGGATTGGACGGCGGAACGAAGCGAATAAAATCTTGATCAAGGACCCGTCGCTGCTGGCTCCTTCTGCTCGGCGGTATGCTGCGTATCCTGGAGGCCACGCTGAAGGCTATCCCGATACGTTTGTGCAACTCTTTCACGATTACTACGACTACCTTGACGCCGGCGATTTCAAGGCGCCACGGAAATTCCCGACTTTTTCGACGGGTCACGAGGAATTAATTCTGTGCGAAGCGATTCAGAAGAGCGCGCACGAGCGTGGCTGGACGAAGCTGCATTGGGATTAACAGGTCTCTGATGTCGCATTTCGGAGACATAAAGTATTCGCAATTCCCAGGACGCTGATTTGTCGCGTCTTTGACTTTCCCATCAGCGTGCAGGTTGGTCGCTAAACGCTCCGGCAACATCTGCCTTGGACCCCGAAGGGGCCGCTACTTCAAGTTGCCAGAAAAGAAAGCTCAAGATGTCGGTCAACTCCTCGATGGTTTTTTTGACGGGGCGGCCACCGGAATGTCCGGATTTCGTGTCGTAGAGGAGAAGAATCGGGTTTTTCGACCCGTTGGCAGCTTGCAGCCGCGCAGCCATTTTGCGAGCGTGCAGGGGAGCGACTCGCGTATCTCCGTCGCCAGTCACAAAGAGCGTCGCGGGATATTTCGTTCCTTCCACCACCCGGTGGTACGGGGAATAGGCATAAAGAAATTTGAATTGATCGAGGTTTTCAGAGCTGCCGTATTCGGATACCCAATAGGGGCCTTCGAGAAATTTTTGGTAACGCAGCATGTCCAAGAGCGGATAGGAACACACTACCGCGCGGAAAAGCTCTGGGCGCTGAGTGATCGACGCGCCCATCAGAAGTCCGCCGTTACTTCCACCCAGAACGGCGAGTTTGGAAGTAGCCGTGTATTTTTGCGAGATCAAATATTCCGCGGCCGCAAAAAAATCATCGAATACAGTCTGCTTCTTTTCAAACATTCCAGCGTGGTGCCACGCTTCGCCGAACTCGCCTCCGCCCCGGAGATTTGCATCAGCGTAAATTCCACCGCGCTCTACCCAGAGGAGAGCCAGCGGCCAATAATATGGCGTTTCGCTCACGTCGAAGCCGCCGTATCCAGTGAGCAGTACCGGATTTGAGCCGTCCAGCTTCAGACCCTTCTTGTGAAACAGGAACATCGGAATGCGAGTCTTGTCCTGGGACGAATACCAAACCTGCTCTATTTCCAAGCCGGAGGCGTCGAAGACTTCTTTATTCCTGGCCCAGACCTGCGATTTCGCTTCTTTCACGTTGTAACGAAATATGGCGGGGGCCGAATCGTACGATTCGAACGAATAGAAAAACTCCGAACTTTCCCATCGCCCGGAAGGCGAACTCACCGAACCGAGCGAGGGAAGAGCGATCGAGGATTCGAATTTCCCGTTCGCATCAAAAACTTTTAGCTCAGACGATGCGTCGTGGGTATATTGGCAGACCAGCTTGCCGCCCGCAGCGGCGATTCCCTCGAGATGAACACTACCTTCGGGAACTAAGTCCCGCCAATGTTCGCGTTGCGGAGTAGCCAGATCGGCGGAAACGATGCGCCACTGCGGCGCTTTCCAATTTGTAAAGATGAACAGACGGTTTCCCGCAAAGCTCGGAAAGAAGAGCGCCTTTTCGTTGTTCACAGCGGTGAGCACTGGCCCCTTTTCCTTTACGTTCTGAACATAGATCTCGGATTGCTCGGAGCCCGACCCATAAATGACGAGGTAAACAAGGAAAGTGCCGTCCTCCGATAATTGCAGCGCCAGAATTTTGTCTTTGCCGAGATTCCGGCCGAAAATTACCGGGTCTTTGGCGGGGTCATCACCCATGCGGTGATAAAAGGCGCGAGGACCATCTGGCGTAACACGCGAATAGTAAACCGCTTTGTTGTCCGGCGTGGGCTCAACGCCAAAGTACTGTCCGTTCGGGAACGCATCGGAGAGGGTTGTCTTCGAATCAACTTCTAGAACGCGCAGAGTAACTTGGTCCTGCCCGCCGTCCCGCCGTCCATAAAAAACAAATTTGCCATCGCGACTCACACTTTCAAGAGAAACACTGGCGGAGTGGTCGGCGCTCCAGGGAAGAGGGTCTATCAGGATTTCCTCGGGGGCATTCACTCCTCGGCGGATGTAGAGAAGCGAAAGATCCCCTCCGGCGGGGCGCTTGCGAAAGAAATAACGGCCACCGCGCTCGGTGGGGGCTTCGTAGGAATCGCTGTGCAGCAATTCCCCGAGACGGCTGCTGAGGAATGCACGGTCCGCGACGGAGGAAAGCGCGGCGTCGGTGCACTTTTGCTCAGCCTCGATCCACGTGCGTGTCTCGGAGCTCTGCTGATCTTCGAGCCAGCGATAGGGATCGGCGACGACGGTGCTGCCATAAGTATCTTTCACCGAATCAATACGCGCCTGCGGTGGACACTTTGCCGCGGATGAAGAGGCCTGCGCTGAGAGAAAGGCGGGAGCGAATGTGCAGAGTGCGAGGCCCGATGCCGCGCGCGCGAACCATTGCTTTCTGATTGCCCACGACGAACAGCTTGGCGACGCTTGATCACAATTCGTACTCGTAGCTTCCTCGCGCACCGCTAAATGAAGAGCACCTGCTTCGCCGAGATACGGAAGCTTAGGTCGGCCGGGTGGCAATCTCAAGCGTTAGATTTAGAGATTAGTCTGACGTGCTCTTTGGCAATTCTCACCTCGGAACCGAAAAATGATACTGCAGATCGGCGGGAAGTTTTCCCGAGCGCGGGCGCGTGTTGTAGTCCAACTCATACTGCGTGTGCGATGGGTCGTCTGGATAAGCAGCGTCAGGCGCGTACGGATACGGCTTCAGTCCGTGCTTCGGCAGCGGTTCGACAGTGAATGCGTGCGCAGCGTAGAAATCCATGTCTTTTTCAAAGCCATCGGCATAGAAGAAATAATCGCGCGTCCAGCCTTCGGGAAGCGCGGGCAATGACGTTGCATCGAAGTCCAGCTTCACTCCCTCGCCAGAGCTGAAAATCACAAAATGATCGTCGGCGGCGCGCAACAACGCCTTCACATCGCCGTAGCGGGTGTAATTTCCTGCCGCGCGAGCGTATGGCCCGGTCATGCTGCGCTTCGAATAGGAATACATGGTATCGCTCGCGGGAGTCAGGCGAATCTCCTTCGGAAAGCCGAGAAAATCGAGCGAAGCGCTTGCCAAGGGAACTTCTGTGACGTGCACGCTGGGCTGCTCGGGGGTCTGGTCAACGCGAATCGCGTCCCAATAAATTTTTAGATTATTTACGATGCGAATTCGGCGCGTCCCGGCAGGAATTTTCCCAGTGAGATCGGCAATCATGGTGCGTTCGAGGCCAGCGGGGAAACCCATGTCATCGATAACACGGACCCACTTGCCTTGCGCGTCCTGCGCTTCGACGTACGGCGGAATCACTTTGATTCCGGCCTGGTCGGCGGCGTACATAGAAGTCGCCGTGAAATAATCGGTGTAGCCGTCGGCGATTAACCGCAGCGGCAGGCCGGGATTCCAGTCGCCGAGGTCGAGTTCGATCCAGTGCAATTTCGCGAAGCCTGCAAAAGACAATTCATCGAAGCTGGTGACATATTTGCGATCACGTTTGGCGAGAAGCGGCAAGACATCGTTTCCACGATCGTCCCACGCGCCAACCGGCGGATGCGCATTGCGGCTGGGCACTACGCCAAATTCCGGAAACGGCGGATTGCTGGCAAATCGTTCGTCGGGATAAACGTCGAAGCGCGCTGGATGATCGATTGCCAGCAGCTTCACTTGATCGAGGTACACGGTTTCTTCCATAGGCTCAAGGAAGCGGAAACTGAACTTGCCGGCGTGCTGCTGCAAACTTTTTCCGGAAACTTTCAGGTATTCGGTTGGATCGGGAACGTCGCGCTGGCCTGGCGCGACCCAGTGGCCGACGACGCCGGAGCCAATCATGTCTGCAATAAATTCGAATTCCTTGCCATTCCAGGAAAAAAGAACCGGGCAGGAACTGCCGCGACGATCGAGCTCGGCGACGGTTTGCGTTTTGCGGCCGTCGAGCCGAATCTCATCTTGCGGTACGCCGGTGGGCCACAACAGTCGGACCACGTCCGCTCCTTTTTCGCTGCCCAGGCCAACGTGAATGGGCAAAGCGCTCTGGCCAAGGTAGCCCGAAGCTCCAAGCACTTCCCATTTTTGATAAAGCGCACCGGCGAAAACTTCCACTTTCGTTCCGATCGCGCTCTTGTTGTCGTTGAGCGCTTTCAAATCAATCTGCATCCAGCCATTTTTCTCGGCCCCATGATTTTTCAGCAGAAACGGAGCTGCATCAGATTGCGTGACCAATAAATCGACGCCACCGGTGCCTACAACGTCAGCGGCAACAATCGAGATCGGCTTCGACAGTTTCACGGAGTCCAGCCCGGCGTCTTTCGTAGCGTCGGCCCAATTCCCTGCGCCTAGATTTCGCAGCAAACGAATTTCGCCACCGTTGGCGCCCTCGCCGACAGCGACGAGATCAATCCAGCCATCGTTATCGAAATCGACCGCAGCGATTCCCGCCCCACTCTTCCAATTCAGATCAGGCAGCGCAACCCGCTCAAGGCCTTTGCCTTCTTTATTGCTCCACAAACTGATTCCCGGCGCACCGGCATGAGTGAAAGCAAGGTCCATCCAGCCGTCCTTATCGAAATCGAAGGACACAACACCCACTGCCGCCGGCAAACCCTCTTTCGCAAAATCAATTCCGGCAAGCGCTTTGAATTGACCTTCGCGCGGATTAAGCAAAATGGATGCGCCCTTCGCGCCTCCTGCTAAAACAAAATCGATCGCGCGGTCGTTGTTGAAATCGGATGTGACGACGCCAGCGCCCGTGGCTTCCGTGCCCAGTGCGGTCTCGGCGGAAACATCGGTGAACGTGCTGTTGCCATTGTTGCGCCACATAACGTTGTGCGCATCGCCCCCCGGTTTAGCGGTGACGTAAAGATCGAGATCCCCATCGTGGTCGTAGTCAACGAAGGTCAATCCCACGCAGCCTTTTTCCGGCTTAATGCCGACCGTCTTGGTGACGTCCGTAAACTTGCCCGCGCCATCGTTGTGAAAAAGATGCACGCCATCGCTCATGCAGACGGCAAAATCCGTCTTGCCGTCATTGTCGAAATCGCCTGCGGCGCATCCGAGTCCGCTTCCGGTCAGAGCTATGCCCGAGCCGCTGGTCTTGTCTTCGAATTTTCCGCCCCCCGCGTTGTGAAGAAGTTGAAGCGCGCCCGTTTCGTTAGCACTTACAAACAGCAGGTCGGGCTTGCCGTCGCCGTCGTAATCGAAGAAACAAGCGCCCGAACTCGCCGCCGCAGCCAGAGTTTGCGCGACGTAGTTAACCGCAATCGCCGCGGAAGCTTTCAGCAAACCGTTCTTCGAATATTCCGCCAGCGAAAATTTCCCCTGGTCGCCGTAGCCTGCCCCGAATGGAACGCCCAAATGCTGCGCAGTGATCTTCTGAAATTTTTGCAAATGCTGGCGCGCATTTTCCGTATCGCCTTTGCGCTGATAAGCCCGCGCCAGACCGAATTCTGCGGAAGCATGAAATGGAAACACTACAAGTGCGGACTGAAACGCAGCTATCGCGGCGTCGAACTTCTGCAGTTGCGTATTCAGATAGCCGATAAAATAAAACGCATCCGGCTCGGATGGAGCGATCTCGGTCACGCGTTGAAACGCGGCGATCGCTTTTTCCTGATCACCCACATCTTTGTAAACCAGTCCGAGGTTGTACCAGGCGTAAGGATCGCGAGGCAGCTGTTCGGACGCCTCCAGCAAAGCTTTTTTGGCGTCCTCGGATTTTTGTTGGCTCAACAGAGATACGCCGAGATTCAATTTCGCCAGCGCGTAATCCGGCTGCGCTTTGAGGGCGCCTTCAAACTGCTTTTGCGCGTCGGCGAATTTCTGCTGGTTCATGTACGCGACGCCGATGCTGTTCAGCCGCGCGGCTTCGGAGTTATCTCGATCGGGAGCGGCGGCGTTGGATTTGGATAAGGTCGAAAAAGTCATGCGCGTTTTTCTGGCTGCGAACATGCCGCTAAGCGGCAGCACAATCCCAAGCACCACCGCAATCAATGCCGCAAACGGGTACGCAGAGCGAATGCGCTTTCGCATGGTGACGAAGTTTTCCAGAAGTTTTCCAGTCTTGGGCGATGAAAAACGGCCGTATAGTGCAGCGCGAGCCCACCCAATTCTCGCGGCCTTCCTCATAGTCGTCAACGGCTTTCGTGGGCATTGGCCGGGCAGCCCTTGACGCTCCCTGTCTCCGCTCTTAGTCTCGAATAGAAAAAATGACCGCTCTTCACTATTTGCCTCTCATCGAACTCGCGGAGAAAATCAAAGCCCGGACGACTTCCCCGTGTGCAGTCGTAGATCAACACTTAGCGCGCATCACCGCATTGCAACCGAAACTGAATGCGTTCGTTCACGTTGATGAAGGCGGCGCTCGCGAGCAGGCGCGAGCCGCGGAAATCGCGTTGATGCGGGGCGAATCGCTAGGCGCGTTGCACGGTGTACCGCTAACGATGAAGAGCTGCATCGACGTGACGGGCTGGCCGTGCACGGCGGGATCGCTGCTGCGCAAAAATTACAATCCGAGCAACGACGCGGTCCTTGTTCAACGCCTGCGCAGAGCCGGTGCAATTTTGCTGGGCAATACGAATACGCCGGAGTTTCTGATGGCGTACGAAACGGATAACTTGCTCATCGGAAAAACGAGCAATCCATGGAACGGGGAATATTCTGCGGGCGGATCGAGCGGCGGCGAAGCAGCGGCCATTGCGTCAGGATGTTCTGCGGGCGGAGTTGGCAGCGATGGCGGCGGCTCAATTCGCGTTCCGGCTCATTTCTGCGGCATCTGCGGACTGAAGCCGACGCCGGGGCGCATTTCTTCGAACGGGCATTATCCGGCTGGTAACAGCGCGTTCGGATGGCTAGGCGTGGTCGGTCCAATGGCTCGCACCATTGCCGACCTAAAAGTTCTGTTCGAAGCACTGCGCGGACCCGACGCGGGCGATGCGCTGACCATTCCCGAGCGCGCTTTCGACGACACATCATTGCATTGCGAAAATATTCGAATCGGAATTCTAGAGGGCAATGGACTAGGAGCGGTCACACCCGAAACGCAATTCGCCGTAAGAAGAGCTGCTCAGCTTCTTGCCTATCGAGGATTTATCCTGGAACCATTCCGTCTGAATAATTTGCAACGCGTGCTTGATCTCTGGTGGTTTTTCTTCGGCACCGTAATCGGCGAACTCTTTCAGGAAGAAATTCGCGGCTGCGAAGACTTACTTAGTCCGGTATTTCGCGATTACCTACAAGCCGTGCGTTCTTCACGCGAGCCGCCCATGCCCCCTCTGACCCCGATGACAATGACGCGCTTCGTAGAAATGTGTACAGCGCGCGACCGCGAGCGAGCCCACATTCTGGACACGATGAGCGATACTCCAATCCTTTTGTCGCCGGTATGCGCTGCTCCCGCGTTTCGTCACGGAGAAGGCAACTGGAACCCGCGCACGGGTTACCGAAACACGATGCGCCATTCTCAGTGGCTGAATTTGGCAGGCTTTCCGGGAGTCAGCATTCCGATGGGACAGTCGCCCGAAGGCTTGCCAATCGGCGTCCAATTGATCGGACGTCCGTTCGAAGACGAGCTTGTACTCGCCGTCGCGGAACAACTCGAAGCCGCGCGCGGCGCATGGCAGCCGCCACCTCTGTAGGTTTGCTTCTACCACTCAGCGGTTCATGGTGGAGGCTGTTGAGTCAGCTCGGGATTCGGCACACGTCCGTCGCGGAAAGACTCTACCTCGCTAATATATCTGGAATTATCCATTTTGTTCACTTTTGCAAATTCGCTCTGTGCTTCCTCTTTACGCGAAAGCTTGCTGAGGAGTTGTCCACGCAAATAATGCGCGCTTCGGTTCTCCGGCGCGAAGCGCAGCGCCTCATCGGTCTCTTTAAGAGCTTTCTCGTAATTACCTTGATGAAGGTAAACCTTTGCGATACCGAAATAGGAACCCGCCATCCTTGGGCTGCGACGCAACGCTTCTTTGAAGGACGTTTCCGCCTCATTGTCCTTTCCCGCCCGCAGGTAGAGTTCCCCAAGTAGTTCGTATGTGTCGGGCACGTCCGGTTCGATAGCTATATCGCGACGAAACTCCTCTTCCGCACGGTCCTTATTCCCGCTGCGCGCGTATCCTATTCCTAGGTTAAAGTGCACAAACGGAAGATTTGGATTTGTACTCGCCGCGTGCTCAAGCTCCTTGATCGCATTTTCTGTTTCCTGCCGGTTGAGATAGGCCTTGCCCAGTAACAAATGGAACTCAGCACTATCCCCTCCGATCTCGACGAGGCGAGTCAGAGCCTTTTCCTCCAACGCTTTCTGACCTGCAGCGTCTGCTGTCACGCTGAGGACATAGAGATAGACGAAGTCAGTTGATTTCTTCAGCCAGAGAGGCTCGAGCGTGGCGGCAGCTTTGCTGTAATCCTGAATAAATAATTCGCAAAGGCCCAGCAGGTATCGCGCCTGCTCGGAATCGGGCTGATCATGCAGGACCGCAGACAGCGCAGGAATTGCCGCAGCGTAGTCGCCCTGGCTGTAATAGAGGAGGCCTATGTTCAGCCGCACACCACTGACGTTTGGCGCCAGCCTAGCTGCGGTTTGCAACAGACTCAAAGCGTGGTCCCAATCTTTGCGGCGCATGGCGATCACCCCGAGATTCGAATACGCCCCGGCGACACTCGGGTCTATTGCGATCACCTTACGAAAAGCATGCTCGGCTACCTCCAGGTCGCCGTTCTGCAGCGCAGTCTGCCCTTGCGAATACAGCACTCGCAAATCCTCAGCTTCCTGAAGTTTCGAGGCATGGCTCGGTACCGGACTCTGCAAAATACCCAGAAGCATTATCGCGAGTGGAAGACGGAATATCATTTGCTTGTAGTGTCCGGTACGCTCGCGGCCATTTCAAGGGCCTAGCAGCCCAGCGTCGACGACCGATAAATACAAATCCACTCCGCGCTTGACACCGGAGCCGAAATGCACTATTAATTCGTTTTAATAAGCTGATTTGGTGCCGCTGGGATCGTCGAGTGGTGAGGGCGTGTGTGCGATGCGGGACCATCTGCAGACAGCAGGCGCACGGCTAATTGCCAAGGACTCGATTGGCGCGCTTTCATCTTCCGTTCTTTGCCCAATTTCAAAATCCTATCGGAGCGTACCCGTATGAAACAAAACACTAATTCTGTATTTATTCTCAGGGGCATGTCGGGATTCGCGCGCTGCCTTGTTGGCGCACTGTCTATACTGCTATTCGTCCCATTCGCGGCGCATGCGCAGGACGCCGGTTCGGTTACCGGCACCGTCCGCGACTCTTCAGGTGCGGTCGTTCCCGACGCCGAAGTGACTGCCAGCAGCGCGACCATCGGCGTGACGCGCACCACCACGACCAACGCCGATGGTGACTATCTGGCTGGCGCGCTGCCTCCCGGAGCCTATGACCTCAGGGTGACCGCGAAGGGATTCAAAGCCTTCCAAGTTAAGAAAGTTATCGTGCGGGTGGCAGAGAAAGCGCGTGTGGACGTGACGCTGCAAGTTGGCGAGACGACGGAGAGCATAGTCGTCGAAGGAGAGAACGTTGCTCAGGTTGAGACTCAATCGTCCGAGCTCTCCGGTGTCGTCACCGGCAAAGAAATCAGCCAACTGGAATTGAACGGCCGCAACTTCACCCAACTCGTCACGCTGGTCCCGGGCGTGAGCAATCAAACCGGCCAGGATGAGAGCGAAGTCGGCCTCAACGGAAACATTTCATACAGCATCAACGGCGGGCGCGGCGAGTACAACAACTGGCAGATTGATGGCGCCAATAACATGGACACCGGCTCCAACAACACGCTGGATGTCTTTCCCAGCGTGGATGCCATTGCTGAGTTCCGCGTGCAAACCTCAAACTACAGCGCGGTGTACGGCAGAAACGGTTCCGGGAACATCGAAGTCATCACCAAGTCCGGTACCAAAACCTTCCATGGAGACGCTTACGAATTCCTTCGCAATGAGGCATTCAACGCCAACGACTTTTTCAACAACGCCGCTGGCAATCCTCGGCCTTCCTACAAGAAGCACGACTTTGGTTATACCATCGGCGGACCCGTTTATATCCCGCACCATTACAACAGCAACAAAGATAAGACCTTCTTTTTTTGGTCGCAGGAATGGCGCCGCGAGCGCAACCCCTTCTCCTTCAACCAGCAAGTGCCTTCCAGCGCCGAACGAGGTGGCAATTTCAACGATGTTTGCCCCGGCCTGGAGTGCCCCGTTGACCGAAGCACCGGGCTGCCATTTCCTGGCAACAATGTCCCCATCGACCCCAACGCGCAGGCCATGCTGACCGCGCTGATCCCTACTCCCACCCTTGACAACGGGGCCAACTCTTTCTTTATCGGTTCCGTTACGGAGCCCCTTACCTGGCGGCAGGAACTGATCCGCGTGGATCAGAACTTGGGCTCGAAATTCCGTCTGATGGGGAGATATATCCACGACACCTACACCAGCGTGGACCCGACGGTAAGCTTCGTCGGCAATCCGTTCCCGACCATTCAGACAAACATTGGAACGCCGGGTACGAGTTTCGTGACGCACCTGACCGCCACGATTACGCCAACCCTGCTGAACGAATTTGTTTTCAGCTATTCAGCCGACCACTTGAGCCTGGTCAATTCCGGCGCGTTTCAGGTGCCTGCTGGATTTACGATGACCAGCCTTTTCAATACTGGAGCGGGAGGAGCGGCGCTGGAGCAGCTTCCGGCGGTAGCGTTGGCCAGCGGAGCGGCTTATGGCGGAGGGTTTACGGTGAATCCCGGCTTCATGCCCTGGATCAACGCCAACCCGACCTACGGTTACCGGGACACGGTGACGAAAATCATCGGCAACCACAATTTGCAGTTTGGAGCGGAGCTGATCGCCATCCAAAAGAACGAACAGAGCGCGCCGACGTCGGTGGGACTGGGCGGACTACTGACTTTTGACGAAAATAACAGCGTCATCTCCACCGGGAATTCCTTTGCCGACTTCCTGACCGGGAGGATCGCGTCGTACGCGCAGACCAGCGCAATTGTGAAGTATTACTACCGTTATAAGATCTTTGAGCCGTATTTCCAGGACGACTGGCACGTCACCAAGCGCTTGACACTGAATCTGGGCCTGCGGGTGAGCATGTTCCAGACCAACCGCGACAAGACGCGGCAATCCTTTAACTTTGAGCCCAGCGTATACGCTGCGGGAGCGGCCAACGCTCCGTCCATTGACACCGACGGAAGCATCACTGGAGTGCCGGGAGCGCTGATTCCCAGCGCGACCGCGAATCCGTTCGTGGGCATCGTGCAATGCGGCGCCAAGGGCGGGAACGGTTCGGTGCCTGCCGGGGTTCTGGCTTCTTTCCCGGCGGCGACGGTGGCCGGTACTAACTTTCCGGGTTGCGTAAAGGGGCATCTCTTCAACCCCGGCCCGCGCATTGGATTTGCTTTCGATCCGAAGGGAAATGGCAAGTCCGCGATTCGAGGCGGTTATGGAATTTTCTTCGAGTACGGGAATGGAAATGAAGCCAATGCCGAGTCGCTCGAAGGCACGCCACCGCGGGTGCTGACGGCGAGCCAGCCGAACGTCGCGCCGAATGGCGTAACGTGTTCGACCAGCACCGGATATGAGTGCATCGGAGGCGGCGCGGGAGGCGGAGTGCTTCTGCCATTCTCGGTGAACAACGAGCCACCGGCGAACATTCAAACAGTGGCGCGGTGGCCTTACGTACAACAGTGGAACCTGAGCTACCAGTTCGAGGCGTCGAAGAACTTCGTGGCGACCCTCGCCTACGTGGGCAGCAAGGGGACGCATTTTACCGACGCGCGCGACCTGAATCAACTGATGAGCGTGCCCGCCGCGCAGAATCCATACAAGCCGGGGCAACCGATCGTGCAGGCGGACTGCAACGGCATCACAACTACAAATGGTCTCCCGACTGGAGCTACTCTTTCGAATGGCACCGTTTTGACCGCCGGAAGCCCGGGACTTAACAACCTCTTTGTCGCATGCGGCAACGATGCCAATCCGGTCCGGCCGTTCGTAGGATTTGGAACGCTGGAATTTCTGGAGACACAAGCCAACTCTTCTTATAACTCACTGCAGGCCAGCGTACGGCGGACGCTGGGTTCGTTGGTCCTGAACGCGTCGTACACCTACAGCCACTCGATCGATGATTCGTCGGACCGCGCGGATGCCACGTTTGTGGACTCCTTCAATTTGCGGAACAACCGGGCCAGTTCGAATTTCGATCAGCGCCACATTTTGAACATCAGCTATGTGTACGATTTACCGTTCTTCAACAAGTCCTCAGGACTGCTGAAGACGCTGCTGGGTGGCTGGCAGTGGTCCGGCATCATTACTTCACAAAGCGGAGTACCGCTGAAGGATACCAACGGCACAACGTCCTTTTCGAACAACGTTTTCGGAGACAACGCCGGCGTCGGCAACGGAGTAGGGACAGGTTCGCGTCCCGACCTGGTGGGCAACCCGCACGCTGCGTCTTGCCAGGCTTCGACGGCACCAGGACCCTATCTCTTCAACCCCTGCGCCTATGCCCTGCCGCAGGGATTGACCTTTGGAAATGTAGGAAGGAACAGCTTGAATTTGCCTCATCGCACCCAGTTCGACATGGGGCTATTCAAGCATTTCCCGATCAAGGAATCTTTCGCACTCGAATTCCGAGTGGAATCGTTCAACACTTTCAACCACACTCAATTTTCTGGCGTGGATACGAGCTTCGACCCGGCCAGCACTACATTCCTTACAGCCACGACGGCGCACCTTCCGCGGATTTTGCAACTCGGTCTGAAGCTGGTTTTCTAACGCACGTACCCCGACGGGGCGGCGCATTTTTTTCCATGCGTCGCCCCCGTTTTTTGTATACTCCCTGTTTGCAAGCACAAACCCTGAAACCCGGAATCGCTTCGATTCTGGCTTCGGCGCTACCAGCCGAGCACAAAATCAAAGCTGTCGGCGTGCAGCTCTATACTGTGCGAGACGCCATGAAGTCCGATTTCGAAGGCACTATCGCCAAAGTCGCTCAAATTGGCTACAAGGAAGTCGAATTTGCCGGCTACTTCGATCATTCGCCCAAAGACATTGGCGCGCTCCTCAAGAAGAATGGTTTGACCGCGCCTTCTTGCCACGTGCCTTACGATACGGTGCAAAACAAATGGCAGCAACAAATTGACGATGCTCACACCATCGGCCACAAATTTATCGTCTGTCCGTGGATTGACCCGAAACAGCGCCAAGAACCTGACGGCTACAAACGCGCCGCCGATCTCTTCCAGAAAGCCGGCGAAGTCAGCAAAAAAGCCGGCATCCAGTTCGCCTATCACAATCACACTTTCGAATTTCAGCCTTCAGAAGCGCTCGGCGGCAAACTTCCCTACGATATCCTGCTCGCCACCGATCCAAATTACGTCAAGATGGAACTCGACCTCTGCTGGATCTCGGTCGCCGGAAAAGATCCCATCGAATATTTCAACAAATATCCCGGCCGCTTCCCGCTCGTTCACGTCAAGGACATGAAAGTACTTCCCAAAGGAGCCGAAGGCCCCACCGCCAGTCCCGACAAGGAAATGCCCAACATGACCGACGTCGGCAGCGGCGTTATCGACTGGAAGCATATTTTCTCGCATGCACAAAATGCCGGTATTCAGCATTATTTCGTCGAACACGATTTCCCGGCCAACGCTTTCGTCAGCATCACAAAAAGTTACGCGTACCTGAGCACGCTTACGTTTTAATCAGTGCCGTCATTCCGAGCGTAGCGAGGAAATCTCTCTTCGTTCGCCAACTGGTCGCTGATCTCTGTTCACTTTTCCTCGGAGGCTGCTATGAAAACTACTCGTCGTCAATTCCTGCAAAAATCCGCCGGCACCGCCGGAGCGCTCGCCGTCTCGCGAAACATTCTGATCGAGCCCGAACATATTCCCACGGCGCTGGAATCCGCCGTGCCCGCGAGCGACCGGCTCCGCTTCGGCATGATCGGCGTGGGTATGCAGGGCTCCGGTTTGCTCGCCAATGCAGTCACCCTTGCCGGAGTCGAGTGCGTGGCCGCCGCCGATCTTTACGACGGCCGCCACACCCTCGCCAAAGAGCTTGCCGGCGCAAAAATAAAAACCACCCGCAAATATCAAGAGCTTCTCGACGACAAGGAAATCGATTGCATCATCGCCGCGGTGCCTGATCACTGGCACAAGCAAGTCGTCGTGGATGCCGTTAATGCCGGCAAAGACATCTATTGCGAAAAGCCCATGTCGCACACACCGGCCGATGGCACCGCGATGGTCGCAGCCTACAAGAAAACCGGCCGCATCGTGCAAATTGGTTCGCAGCGAGTCAGCTCCGTCCTGTGCGCCAAGGCGAAAGAGTTGCTCGCGCAAGGAATCATCGGTGACCTAAATCTGGTGGAAGGCTCGCTTGGCCGCAACGATCCTTGCGGCGCGTGGGAATATCCTCCACCGACTGATGCGAGCCCCGAAACAATTGATTGGGACACTTGGCAAGGAACTGTTCCCAAGCGGCCCTTCGACGCAAAAATTTTCGCGCGCTGGCGTTGCTGGAAAGAATATGGCACCGGTCTCGCCGGAGATTTACTCGTTCATTTGGTAAGCGGCATGAACTACATGCTCGGCTGGAACGAACCGCCCTCACGCGTGATGGCCATCGGAGGCATCCTGCGCTGGCCCGACGGCCGCAACATGCCGGACGTCCATGCGGCCCTTTACGAATACGGAAAGTATCCCGTGTACTTGCGGCTGAACGCCGGATGTGAGTCGCCCGAAACGTATCGCTTTCAGGGTTCGAAGGGCGCTCTCGACGTTAACGAATTCGGGATGACCTACACTCCGCAATCCGGCCGCGACGAATCGCCCTGCTACTACGTCGCCAGCTACCCGCGCGCCATGCGCGAAGAATATCTGAAGCATTGGCACGCCGAGCACGACCCGCAAGTCGGCAAGGAGCCGCTCGTCGAATCCTACACTTACAAAGGAAATGACTGGGACGACGTGAAGCCTCACCTCTGGGCGTTTTTCCAGGGCGTCCGTTCACGCACACCGGTCGTAGAAGACGCTGTTTTCGGTCACAACGCGGCGCTCGCTTGCCACATGGCCAACGAATCTTATTTCCGCCACGCCGCAGTCACCTGGGACGCGGCGTCCGGTACAATCAAGTCGTGAACCCTCTCATGTTTCGAACGACAACCATGCTTGGTGGATTGATGCTCACCGGCGTTTTGCTTTTTCCGCAGAGTGCCGGCAAGCAGCCCGATCCGCAGAAGCCCATTCCGCACATCTCAATAGGCATAGCCTCGCCGCGTCCCGAGGACGTTTCGACGATCGACGGCATGATCAAAGCCTATTACCAAGTCGTTTCTGGCCCCGCGGGACAGCCGCGTCAGTGGGATCGCGACGCCACCCTATACATTCCCAACGTCCGTTTCGTCATCCTCAGTGAGGACGCCACCGGCAAGACCACCGCGCAATCCATGACTCATCAGGAGTTCGCGGACATGAGCGAGGCGTCGATGGGCGGCAAGGCATTTTACGAGCACGAAGTTCACCGCATCACGCAACGCGCAGGGAACGTCGCGCATGTGTTCAGCACCGCCGAACGTAGTTCGTCGCCAGACGGCAGAGTAGAAGGCCGCGGCATAGACAGCATCGAACTCTTCTGGGACGGCAAACGCTGGTGGATCAGCGGCGCTAACCTGTGGGACCTCAACACAACCAAGCATCCGCTTCCCGTTGAATTTCTGCCCTGAATTCTCGGGAAAAATTAATCCCTGAGCGTCGAACTGAAATTCTAGACTGCCTCACGTGCGGATATTACATATGGGGCGTTGCTCTTTTTGTAGTAGTCAACCGCGAACGCGCGCCGACCGCCTCACAAAAACTTCGCCAGCGCATCCATCGTTTGCTGCGGCTGTTCTTCCATAATCCAATGGCCAGAGTTTTTGACTACCACCACGCTCACGTCGGTCGCCACTAATTTCGCTTGCTCGCCCAGCGGTCCGCCTAGCGACTTATCACCTCCGATCGAGAGCACCGGCATCGTCAATTTAGTCTTGGAGAGCTCTTCAAAATCCTTCGCAGCCTGTATAAACGAAACAAAATATTCCCACGCCGCGCGCATGCGTCCCGGGCGCGAATACTCAGCCAGATACGCCTTTCGGTCCGCTTCCGGCAGCGAATGATTTTTGTCCGCGGCTAGATCATTCCAGAAGTACGCGAAGAAGATACCCTCCCGCCCCTTTACCAACGCTTCCGGTGTCGAACCGTGAAAACGGAAATGCCAATACAGTGGACTGTCATAAATTGGCTCCCAACCGGCAACACCAGGCAAAAAAGCGTCCATCAACACCAGTTTTTCCGTTTCCGCCGGATATTGCGCCGCATAGGCATACGCCACCATCAAACCGATGTCGTGTCCCACCACGCGGGCTTTGCTAACGCCCAACGATTTCACCAGCGCATGAATCCGTATCGCTGCCGTCTTCATATCCAATCCATCGGCGGGAATCGACGAGTCCCCGATTCCTGGCAGATCCGGCGCAATCACCGTAAACTTATCCGCCAACCGCGGAAAAAGCGGCGTCCACATTCGCGAAGTCTCGGCGTAGCCATGCAGCAGAAGTACCGCCGGGCCGTGTCCGCCCCGGGTTTCAGGGTTTGTACTTACAAACCCTGAATTAATAAGATAATGAATCTTGACGCCTTCCAGTTCCGCGTCACGCGAAACAAATTTCTCGCCCGCTCCCGCGGCGCCCGCCACTGCACAAAGCGAAGCAAGAACCAAACCGGCCAGGACTACGGCACACACCCTTATCGTTCGAATTCTGATCTTCATCATCTCTCCTGTAGAACTGACCTGGATACTTCGCAGAAACTCTAGCATCATTTGTATTTGGACCCCACTCCAGATCGCCCCTCTTGCGTGCGGAGGTTCTCTTGATCAAACCGTTTGTGTACATCGTTTGCCTTGCTACTTTTGTGGCGTCACAAACGGCCGCTCCTGAACGTAAGGTCGAACGAAATGCCATTTATTCGGCGCGCGATCCAAACGTGCGCGTGCAATTTCCGCTCTCGGCCCAGTACGTGGGTACGGATCGCTGGAATTTGTACGACATCGCTGATTGCGAATTGCACGCGTTCGTTGATTCTGACGCGCAAAAGAATGTCCAAGGTCTGTACTGGGTGCAATTCGAAGGCTATCTCCCCAGCAAGCCCGACCTCGCGCATCAATACGACTCGCCGCGACACACTACCATCGGTGGCCTGGATTTCTACGTTGACACCTGGGTTCGCCCGAAAGATGCGAGAACGCAAAAGGGCTCGGACCGGCAACACATTGAGGAGTTGATCCGCTCGAAAGGCTTCAACATGCCGGCTGGAATGATGTACGTCCGGCTGGTTCATTTGCTCGATGAACGCAAACGCAAAGAACTCATGATCCTCTATGGCGAAGACCTGGCTCCTACCGGCTTCAGCGCAGCCGACTTAAGCCAGGGCGGCAAGGCATTCGGCCAATGGCCAGCCATCGAAAAGGGCTTACTGGAACGCGCAGAGAAAAAGATCGCCATACAGCAAAATCCTGATACCCACTAAATTAGGTTTTTTGTCCGTGCTTATGACGGATTCGCGCTTGAGCCGCTCGCAACACCGCGCTAATATTTTCTCTTTCCATCCGGCCTCATCGAAGACGCCCAGCCTCTGCTGCCCCAGGAGGCAACACATGAAGGAGAAGCCCAAGGTTCTGTTCCTCTGCACCGGTCACCCCGAGCGAAGCGAAATGGCAGAAGGATTCTTGCGCCAGCTTGCCGGCGACAAATTAACCGCGGTTAGTGCAGCGATCGAGCCTGCGCCGGTAAGTCCGCTTGCGGTCGACGCTATGAAAGAAGTGGGCATAGACATTTCGCAGCAGCAGGTCGCGGACGTCCCCACCGCATTTAAGGAGCGCTTCGCGTTTGCCGTTGGCGTGGGTGATCAGGCGAAAGAGTTGTCCTGTCTTTCCTTTCGCTTTCCGGCTATTTCGCTGGAGTCTCGAAGACCCGGCCGAAGCCCAGGGCTCGCCGGCAGAGCAACTGGCTGTCTATCGAAAGGTTCGAGACCAGATCCATGGCCGTGTGCGCGAATTCCTGGAACAATTGTCAACCGATTCGAAGTTGTCAGTGGCCCTGAAATAGCTCCTCAAAGAGCTGAGTCATTTCCGGATCTTTGCGTGCGGCGCTCAACGGGCACGCGAGCACTGCCCAACTCTGTCAGTTAAAAATACCCATCCTGGGACGAATTCTCTTCCTATTTGCCGGTTGATGATTTCGCCGCTCGCCGCTCTTGACCGGACTCCTTTTCGTCCTTCCGCTTTTCATCCTTTCCCTCTTCATTCTTTCCCTTCTGCTCGGTTTTGTGGTCCCGCCCTTCCGGCTCAGCAGGTTTGTTTTTCCTTTCTTTTTCTGTGCCTCGATCCGCGCTTCGCTTCTCCTTCTCGGCCTCCTCGACAGCGGCTTTCGCCACGCTGCGGTGTTGTTCGTCTTGAGGGTGTTCTTCGGTTTTGCCAATCTTGACCTCAGTCTTGCCTTCGGCTTTCGTTTCACCTTTTTGATTGACACTCTGCTCTTGTCCGTCTCTTTCCTGTGCTTGTTCCTGCGTTTTTCCTTCGGGCTTTTCCGCCAGCTCCCCTGACTTTTTTTCGCTCTTCGCACTGTCTTGCTCGACAGCCTTCTTCGGAGGGTTCGTAATCCCTGAGAGCAGAGCAGAATGGCGGCGGTCTGCGTCTCCAAAGTCTCAAGCGATGAAAACAATTCGTCCAGAATCAGTTGCGCAATCTTGTCATCCATGTCGTGCCTCCCCCGCATCTCTTTGATGCGAAAGGAGCTTCATCGGGCGTCAGGTGGCACAACATTGGAGGGAAATCGCTAAACGACTTGCCAATTCCAGGAGGTAGCGAAAGCGTCATAAGTAAACGCTTATGGGGGTACCCGGCCGGGTGCCCGCTATCAGCAAAAAACGGTCACCGGCTTAAGCTGGTCTCTGGTCTCTATCACTCAGGCAGCGGAGGACACCCCGGCCACTCGCTCCGAGTTACGTTGCCGATATACTGCAAATCCGCGATTCCGATCTTGCTGGTGTAATACCCATCGCAGGTCATTTTCCGCAGGAACGCGAAGAACGCAACTCCGTGGCTAAGCCCCGAATCCTTTTTCGCGTTTTTCCGGAAAGCGATCAGGTCCAGCAATTCCTTGCGCTGCTCTGGCGTGCATTCCATAAAAACTTTTCCATATTCATCAACGCAATGCGTATCCAGCCACATCAGTCCGCCGCCCAGCGCCAACTGGTAATCTTCGTTCTCGCTGGTCAGCAAATCGATGAACTCTGGCGCCCCTGCTTCCAGCGCACCGCCGGATTTTTCATCCTTGGGAATAATCGTGTCGCAGAGCGATGAAATCATTTCGTACTGCTTCGCCGTGAAATATTTCGGCGTGTACTTCCCTGCCGGCCCCTGCTTTTCCTTGTGCACCATTTGATGCGCCAGATCCGCTGCCTCCAGCGGAATCACCTGCAAAACCCCGCCGCCCGCCGCGCCCAGCGCCAAAGTCCTCAACACATCTCGTCGCGAAATCCCCTGCGTCGTCATGGAATTATCCTCGCCTTCTCCGCGAGCCTCTGCGCACTCGGCGTCTCTGCGTTACCTTTTTCTCTTCTATTTTCCATTTTTTATTTTCTGTTTTCTTCTGGTTTTTCCTTACAAGCTTCCCTTCTTCGCTTCCTCCAGCAGATATTCCGAAGCGCGCCAGGACAGCGCCATGATTGTCAGCGTCGGATTCTTATCAGGATTGGTCACCAGCGGTGCGCCATCCGTGACAAAAACATTTTTCACATCGTGTGTCTGGCAGTATCCATTCAACACGCTGGTTTTTGGATCGGCTCCCATCCGCGCGGTACCAACTTCATGAATGATTTTCCCGCCTGGCAAAATCCCAAACGGATATTGGCCGTCAATCCGCGTCTTTGTTTTGTATGTGCCGCCCATCATTTCGACGATGGACTTGAACGTTTCCTGCATGTCTTTGGCCTGGCGCAATTCGTATTCCGTCCACTTGAAGTGGAATCGCAGCACGGGAATTCCCCATTGGTCCACGTTGTTCGGATCTAGCTCGCAGTAGGTTTCCGCGTTCGGAATCATCTCGCCGCGCCCGGAAAATCCCACGGTGGTTCCGTAGACCTGCCGCGCCCGCTGCTTCAATTGCGCTCCGTAGCCTTCTTCGTCGCGGCACAACCCGTCAAACATGCCGACGCCGGGCATGTCCCGGCCGCCCCACAACTCAATGTGATAGCCACGTGGAAAATCATTCTTGCGATCGTACTTCCACCACGGCACGTAATAGTGCATGCCGCCCACGCCATCGTGATTGTGCGGAGGCATTTTTTCCAGCGCGGGAATTTCTCCCCAGCCATCGCTGCCCACCGAATCGGTCAGATACTTGCCGACGTTACCGGTAGAGTTACCAAGCCCATCCGGGAAAAGCGCGGACTTGGAATTCAGCAGCAGGCGCGAAGATTCGCATGAGCTTGCGGCAACGACAATGGCTTTTGCATACACTCGCTTCTCGCCGCGTGTCGCTTTATCAATGTAAGAAACCGCTTCGGCTTTTCCATCCCTGTTAACCACGATTTCCCGCGCCATCGCGCCGGTAATCAACGTAAGTTTTCCAGTGGCCATTGCTGGCGGCAACAGCACCTGGCTCGAACTGAAGTTCGAAGCGGTAGTACACCCTCGCCCACACTGCCCGCAGTAATGGCAAGGCAAGCGTCCGTTATGTGCTTTGGTCAAAATCGCCAACCGCGCCGGAATGCAGGTGACGTTGAGTTTGTCGCACGCTTTCTTGATCAGGATTTCCGTGCAGCGAGGTTTCGGAGGAGGCAGGAATACGCCGTTGGGCGCGCTGGACACATTTTCCTGCGTGCCGAAGACGCCGATGTACGATTCCACCTTGTCGTAGTACGGCGCCAGATCGTCGTAGGTAATCGGCCAATCGTCACCCAATCCATCGCGGGTTTTCGATTGAAAATCGACCGGAGCGAAACGCAGCGCAATGCGTCCCCAGTGGTTGGTGCGTCCACCGACGATGCGCGAACGAAACCACTGGAAATTTCCGCCTTCGGCGGAAGTGTAGGGTTCGCCCTCGATTTGCCAAGCGCCGTTGGGCGCAAGAAATTCGCTGAAATTTTCGCTGGCGCGTCCGCCGACACCGGCACCGCGGTGAGGCAGATCGTACGGCCACATCAGCATCTTATAATCTTTTTCCGGATACACTTGCGGGCCGGCTTCGAGCATCACGACATTCAGTCCGCCTTCGGTGAGAACTTTCGCCGCCATTCCGCCGCCGGCGCCCGATCCAATCACGCAGACATCGTAAGTTTTTGGCGAACGATTGATCTGAGACATACTCCACCCTTCCGCACAAATCTGCTGCACGCTTTTGCAGTTTTTACGTTGCCAATTACAGTTCGTTCTTTTTCATTTGCGCTACCGCATAGTCGCACGCTCTCGCGGTTAACGCCATATAGGTGAGCGACGGATTCACGCAGGAATTGGAGACCATGCACGAACCGTCGGTCATAAACAGATTCTTAACGTCATGCGCCTGATTGTGCTCGTTTAGCACGCTGGTCTTGGGATCGCGCCCCATACGCGCGGTTCCCATTTCGTGAATGGCCAGCCCCGGGCGGGTAATCTCCGAATAAACAGCGATATTCGTTGCGCCGGCCGCTGCGAGCATTTCCGCAGCCTGAATGGCAATGTCTTTGGACATGGCAAGCTCGTTTTCGCCCCAATCGCAATTAATTTTGAGCGTTGCAATGCCCCAGGCATCCAGTTCGTCTTTGTCAATTTCAATGTAGTTGTTGTGATTGGGCAAGCATTCTCCGAAGCCGCCAAGACCCAAGCGCCATTGTCCCGGTTTGCGCAAAGAATTTTTGAAGTCAATGCCAACGCCCGCTGAAGTCATGCCGCGCTGCCAGCCATCGCGGCTTCCGCCGCCCTGATAGCCGTAACCGCGCAGAAAATCCTTGTGTTTGGTTTTTACGTTGCGGAAACGCGGAATGTAAATCCCATTAGGACGATTGCCAAACGGCATTTTGTCCAGATGGCCGGGCATGGTGCCGGAAGCTCCGCTGCCCATGTGATGATCCATCAAGTTGTGGCCAAGTTCGCCGCTGCTGTTCGCGAGGCCGTTAGGGAATTCCGGCGTCGCGGAATTGAGTAGAATGCGCGTAGATTCCAATGTCGCGGCGCAAACAAAAACGATACGTCCATGGAATTCGAGCGCTTGTTTGGTATTGCCGTCGATTACGCGTACGCCGGTCACGCGGCGCGACGATGGATCGAAAATCAGGCTGTGTACAACGCTGTAGGGACGAACAGTGAGCCTGCCGGTCTTCATCGCGGCGGGAAGGGTGGAATTCAGGCTGCTGAAGTACGACGACGTGATGCAGCCCCGGTGACAAACACCACAGTAGTGACACGCGGCGCGTCCTTTGTGAACGCGAGTGAGCACGGCGGAGCGGCCGATGGTCATGATCCGATCATCGAAATTTTTCGCTAGCGCTTCGCGAAAATCCTGCTCGACGCAGGTGATCTCCATCGGTGGCAGGAATTTGCCGTCTGGAAGATGCGGCAAACCCTCGGCTTGCCCGCTGATTCCTGCGAACTCCTCCACGTAGTCATACCAGGGAGCGATATCCGCGTAGCGAATCGGCCAATCGATCGCGATGCCTTCTTTAACGTTGGCCTCAAAGTCGAGATCGCTCCAACGATAGGACTGGCGGCCCCAGGTGATGGACTTGCCGCCAACCTGGCGTCCTTTAATCCAGGAAAAATGTTTTCCGGGCGCGCTGGTGTAAGGATTCTCGGAGTCTTTGACGAAGAACCTGTTGGAGAATTCGTCGCAAGCGTAGTAGCACTCGCGCTGAATCGGTTGAGTGGTCGCGCGTTCCTTGCGATCGTCCCAAGCACGGTACTTGAGTTCCCAGACCGGGACGTGTTCGACGTAATCTTTCTCCGGCGTGATGGGGCGACCAGCTTCGAGAATGAGCGTGTTCAGACCCTTCTCGGTTAGCTCTTTCGCAGCCCAGCCTCCCGTGATTCCCGAACCGATGATGACAGCGTCATAGCTTGGTGTAGGCATTTTCTCTCCGAGAGATCAGGCTTCCCCGAGTCCAGGGGCGACGGGCTGGCAACCGTGCTGGGCGCCCGGAATAATTTGCAGTTTCAGTTCCTGGCTGAAACCGACTTCAGAAGTGTAGTAGCCGTGAACAGTGATGCGTTTAAAGACTTCCCAGAAATTGCCTTTCAACTGGGTGTCTGCTTCAGAAACGTGGTTTCCGTGATGGGCGCTGGCAACGCGGCCCGCGAGAGCGACATCGTCAATGGCCCGCAACTGCGTGAGTTGCTGGTCGGAAGAAGCATCGGCAAAATTCTTGCCAAGGAGTCTTTGGCTTTGCTTATCGATTTCCTCGAGGCCCGCGATGAAATGCGCGCGCTCCTCCGGGGTTGCCCATTCGGTGAGGATAACGTCGATGAATTCGTTTACGCGGGCGCCCTTGGCACCGGGGGTGTCGGTCGCGGGAATAATCTGTTCGGCCATCGCGACAACGGTGTCGTTCAAGTGCGGCGTCAAGGTACGCAGAGTGTATCCGGGCGGAGGCTGTGCCTGACGAAAAAGAGCCAATAGCTCGGGTGAAAACACGGGCAGAACGGCTCCCGCAGCAAAAATACGTAAAGCGTCACGCCGTTGCATGGACCCTCCTGAATGAATGCCGTCTGCGCATTCTACTCTCCCAGAATTTCCTTGCGCACATTCTTAAGGACATAAGCGGCGCGCTCGACGCCGACTTCACCGGTAAGAATTGGATCTTCGTTTTCGATGGACATAATGCCGTCGTAGTCCACATCCATGTACGCCTGAACGATTGCCTTCCACGCCGACGCGCCATGGCCATAGCCGACGGCGCGGAAGGTGTCCGACGAAGTCGCCAGATTGCCTTTGTCGAACGCGAAATTCAGCACTCCGTATTTCGCGCAGTTTTCCGGAAAGATGACGGTGTCCTTCATGTGCGCGTGAAAAAGCGCGCCCTGCTTGCCGAGGAAGTGAATTACTTCGACGGGATCGCAGCCCTGCCAGAAAAGATGGCTCAAGTCACAGTTGGCGCCGATTTCCTCTCCAACGGCTTCGCGCAGTTTCATTAAAGTGAAGGGATTGTAGACCACAAAGTTGGGATGCATTTCGAACGCCAGGCGTCTAATGCCGTGCGATCGTGCGTACTTTGCGGCCTCTTGCCAGTAAGGAATGACTCTTTCTTTCCACTGCCATTGCAGCATCTGGTTGTATTCGGGAGGCCAGCGATATGTGATCCAGTTCGGCTGAGTGTCGGCCGGAGTGCCGCCGGGGCATCCGGAAAAACCGACAATGACTTTCACATCCAGCATTTCGGCAAGCAAAACGGTCTTGCGAAAAGTGTCTGCATCTTTTTGTGCATGCTGTGCGTTGGGATGAACTGGATTTCCGTGGCAACTGAGAGTCGCGACGCGCAAACCTTTGTCTTCAAATCTCTTCTGCCAGGCTTTGGCCTTGGCTTTGTCCTGGATCAGGTCATCGAGCGGGCAGTGATGATTGTTTGGATAGCCGCCGGTTCCGATTTCCATGGCTTCGAGACCAAGGGCGCTCACTTTATCCAACATTTCATCGAGAGAAAGATGCTCGTAAACGGGGTCGAAGACGCCAATGGGGATTTTCTTTTTCGCTCCGGCAGGGAAAGCAGCACGAAGCTCGCCGCTTCCTGCATCAGTTGCATTGGAAAGATCGGAAACTGCAGCCCATGCGCCGGTAGCGGGAAGCGCGGCGGCAGCAGCCAGGCCCGATCCAGTTTTGGTTAAGAAGTCACGGCGATTTACCGCGTCCTTGCGCGAACGAGAACTCATCCAGATTTCCCTCGACGGAAAAAGATTAAGGCTACAGGCGTGGGAATTATACGCCTCTGGAGGCTGGGAGCAAGTGCGGAAATGCCAGTAGTAAATCCTTTTAGTAGAGGCTGGTGAGAGTCAATGGGGGATACCGCGCTAGCGATGATTGGAGTTGCCTGTGGATGGAGGTTAGTGGTTTTGAAGTTGCGATCCTTCGGGCGCGTGCCGCGCCGCTCAGGGTGACAGTGGATTGTTGCGGTAGTTGTTGATTGCTACGCGCGTTTTGGCTTCAGCTCTGAAAGTGGCGGAATGGAAGAAGCGACCGTCAGCGCACGTTCGGGTTGTTGCTCGCCTTTGCTGAGTGCCTGGTAAAGCATTTCGATGGCTTGACCGGTATTCGGTGGAGCAAAATGGCTTGACCGGTATTCGGTGGAGCAAATACGGTTGCGGCCAGCAGTCCGCTGGTAACCCAAGCGGCTCCGGTTTTCGGCAGCCCGTCACATCCGGTGAATGGAAGCTTGAGCCAACGTTCACGTTCCGATTCGTTCGTAATTTCCTGAAACGCTTTACGGGCGCCCATAGCCATCGCGTCGTCTTGCGCACCTACCAGATCAATGACGGCTTTTTGGGAAGTGGAAAGCTTCAGCCACGAGCGTATGCTTCGCATAGCGCTTTCCTCAGTCCACTGCCCTTTCAGCGTGGTGATTTGGATGTTTGCAGGCTTGGTGCTCATCATTCCCTGCGTGCGGTCCTTGGCGGCGGAATTTTCCGAAGGTCCTTGTATGTACAAAACATTGCCGCCTTTGGGGAGGAGTGCGGCGAACTGGCGCCCCTGAATGCGACCAATTTCGACATGGTCGTTGCTTACGCAAAAAATCGGAGCTTTTGACGTACGGCGAAGTTCGGCGATATAAGTGGCTTCGCGGTTTAGAACGGCCCAGCCGATATTTGCGGTGACCGCAGCCTTTGCCACCTGCGGCAAAGCAGTCCCGCCTACCGGCTCGAACACGATGCCGTCTGGCCGATCCTGCGGAGGAGCCTGAATGGCGCGAAGCAGGTGAGTGCTTTGATTGATCGCGTCGTTCTCCGCGTAGACTATCTGTAATTCGAGGTTCAGGCGGCGACAAGCCTGTTCTGCGGACTTCGCCTGTTCGATTTGATAGTCGTTGTCGTTAGTGGTCAGTGAAACCAGAATGCAAAGTTTTTTCATGGTGTCGCGCGGCCTTGTGACCGGACTCTTTAAGATAGACTGTGTTCAGACCGGTCGTTCGGATTTTAAGTGCCTGGTTGTCGGAAAATGAAGCCCCCGTGAGCGAAAATAGTATGTCAGCTAAGAGTGACACGAAGCGGAGAGAAGTGGTCAAGTGAACTCGATATCTAACGCGGAGACCGAGGCGCGCGGCAAGTTGCAGTCAGCGCGGCGAATCGTAATCAAGCTTGGCACCAGCACCGTGACGGATGCGGAGGGCGGCGTCTGCGCGGAGAGAGTGGAACCGATAGCGCGTGGAATTTCGCTCCTCATGGAAGCAGGCCGGCAGGTAATGCTGGTTTCCTCAGGCGCAGTGGGACTGGGAAGAAGTTTGCTGCGGCTGCATCCATCCCGGCTAAAGGATATGGCGGTGAAGCAAGCGTGCGCGGCGGCAGGGCAAAGCTTGTTGATGGAATCGTACAAGCGGTTGTTTGACGCGCAGGGCCGCAAAATCGCACAAGTTTTGTTGACGGAAGAAGACTTCAGCAATTGGGATAGATATTCGAATCTGCGTCGAACGATGGAGAAATTGTTAGGCTTCGGCGTACTGCCGATTGTGAATGAGAATGACACCGTATCCACGGCGGAGTTAGAGAGCGTGGATGGCGGCAGGCAAGCAGCGTTCAGCGACAATGACCGGTTGGCGGCGCTGGTGATGAGCGGGATGGAGGCGGACGCGTTGGTGCTGCTCACGAATGTGGACGGATTTTTGCACAGGAACGCTGATGAGCTTCAACCGTTCGTGGAACGCGTGACGAGCGATATTCGTGCGGCGGCAGGACCCTCTAGAACCAGCGCGCAGGGTGGTCGCGGCGGAATGAAAACGAAGATTGAAGCAGCGGAGATTGCAATGAATTGCGGCGGCGTCGCGTTGATTGCGAATGGTGCGAATCCGAAAACGCTCCAAGGCGTATTCTCTGGGGGACGAACTGGAACGGTGTTTGCTCCAGCCACGCGGATGCGCGGCAAACGGCGATGGCTTGCGTACGCGGCCGGCGTGCGGGGACGAGTGGTGGTGGATGCCGGAGCGCAACGCGCGATTACCGCAGGGAAAGCGAGTTTGCTGAATTCGGGTGTTGTTCGTGTGGAGCGCGAGTTTGCTTCGATGGATGTAGTGAGCATTCGCGATCTTGACGGGCGCGAATTCGCACGCGGAATTGCCGCTTACGCGAGTGAGGAGAGAAACGCTGAAGGAAAGAAAGCCGCGCCCAGGGTGCTGTTTACGCGGGAAAACATTGTGGTGCTTGAGGCTGCGGGATGAGCGTCAGACCGGCGGAAGAATTGACGAAGGGTCGGGCAACATCGAGTGCGGCGGATGCGGCAAAACTGGCGCGTGCTGCTTCGCGCAAACTTGCTGTATTGAGCGAGGAGAAGCGCAATGGCGTTTTGCAGGCGGCGGCAAAACGGCTGGAAACGAACGCCGCGAAAATATTAGCAGCAAATGAGGAAGACGTTCGTGCGGCGGAAGAATTGGTACGTGTGGGGAAAATGTCCGCGGCAATGCTGGCGCGGCTGCGAGTGACGCAGCAAGGTGTTCGCGAGATGGCAGAAAAGGTGCGCGGTGTGGCGAGGCTGCCGGATCCGCTGCGACGCCGATTGGCAGCGACAGAGATGGACGACGGATTGGTGCTCACCAAAGAATCGTGCCCGCTGGGTGTGGTTGCCGTAGTGTTCGAATCGCGCCCCGACGTCGTGCCACAGGTGGCGTCACTGGCGTTGAAATCCGGCAACGCAATTTTGCTGAAGGGCGGGTCGGAAGCGGCGCGCACCAACGAAGTGCTGATGACAATTTGGCGAGGTGCCCTGGCCGAATCAGGTGACGTGCCGGTCGGAGCGGCGCAGATGCTGCACTCGCGAGCGGACGTGATGGAGTTGCTGAATTTGGAGCGCGATGTCGATTTGCTGATTCCGCGCGGCGGAAAAGCGTTTGTGGAACAGATCTCGCGTCAAAGCCGAATTCCCGTACTCGGGCACGGCGAAGGAATTTGTCATGTATATGTCCACGCTGCAGCGGACTTGCAAAAGGCAGAACGAATTGTGATGGACGCGAAGGTAGATTATCCGGCGGCGTGCAACGCGGCCGAGACGCTGCTGGTGGATGCGAGCGTGGCAGCGGACTTTGTGCCGCAGATTGCCGGGCGGTTGATCGCGGCTGGTGTGGAAGTGCGCGGGTGCGAACGGACCTGCGCCATTGCAAAATCAGGCGACGTAAGCGCTGCAACGGAAGAAGACTGGGCAACCGAGTACGGCGACATGATCCTGGCAGTAAAAGTAGTGGATGGATTGGACGCCGCGATTGCGCATATCCACGAATTCGGAAGCGCGCATACGGAAGCCATCATTACGGAAGACGCGGCGGCGGCGGAAAGATTCCTGAATGAAGTGGATGCGGCCGGCGTGTTTCACAATGCGTCGACACGATTCGCTGACGGCTATCGTTATGGATTGGGTGCCGAGGTAGGAATCAGCAACGGAAAATTGCACGCACGAGGCCCGATGGGGATGGAAGGTCTGACGACGTACAAATACAAACTGCGCGGCAGCGGTCAGACGGTTGGCGACTACAAGAGCGGAAAGAAATTCACGCACCGTACGCTGTAAAGGCGGTCGAAAACGGCGATCGTGGTCACCCGGCCAGGTCGCGTGAGCCGACTCACACGGACCAGCCCGCGAGGCAAATCAGAATTCGCTGGCGGCGGCGTTCCGGTATATACTCTGCGAACCTGTAGTCCGAGAGGGGCGTATGAGCCCGGAAAATTCACAAAAAGTTTGGATACCCGTCTGCTGTGGGCGTGTGATGCGCTTCAACCGGTTCTTGAAGCCAGACGGCGACGCCTATGGCTCGATGGTCTGCACGGTGTGCAACAAGAACGTCGTGTTGGAACAGGAAGACGCGCCTGCCACGGACGCGTATGGTGAGGGCACGCGGATGCTGACGGTGGTAGGCACGCCGAAGCCGCCAAAGACGGATCGGCGGAAGGCCAGCGACGCGTTGAGCGGGTTTAGCTCTGACGATCAAACGCTTTAGATGCGGCAATTGAAAGCGCTCTGCGTCGATGATTGGCCAAACTTTTTCCCACTATCGCGTACTTGAAAAGCTGGGCACCGGCGGCATGGGAATTGTGTATAAGGCGCAGGATTTGCGCCTGGAGCGCTACGTCGCGCTGAAATTTCTCCCGGACAATTTGACCAATGATACCCAGGCGCTGGAGCGATTTCGCCGCGAGGCGCTTGCTGCGTCCGCGCTGAATCACGCCAATATTTGTACCGTGCACGACATCGGCGAGCAGGATGGCCGGCCATTTCTGGCCATGGAATTTATCGACGGCGAAACCATGCGCCGCCACGTGAATAACAAGCCGCTGCCCGTCGAGGAAATTTTAACGCTGGGTATTCAGATTGCCGACGCGCTGGACGCGGCGCACGCCGAAGGCATCATTCACCGCGATATCAAGCCGGCGAATATATTTGTTACCAAACGCGGGCAGGCCAAGGTACTGGATTTTGGGCTGGCCAAACTGATCAGCAAGCGCGACGGCGACACGGAAGTTTCCGATTCGTCGCATCCCGGGCTGGAGAATCCGATTTCGATTGTCGGGGTCATCAGCGGGACGCCTTCTTATATGTCGCCGGAACAAATTCGCGGCGACGATCTGGATGTGCGCGCGGACGTATTCTCGATGGGGCTGCTTCTCTACGAAATGGCCACGGGACAGAAAGCCTTTCCAGGGAGCACGGGCGGCGTCATTATCGAAGCCATTTTGAGCAAGTCTCCCGCGCCGGTACGGAGCTTGAATCCGGATATTCCGATCGAACTCGAAGCCATCATTAATAAGGCCATTGATAAGGACAAGGAACTGCGCTACCAGAGCGCGGCGGAACTGCGATCTGATCTACAAGTCTTGAAGCGCGGGTTCGAGTCCGGGCACACACAGAGTTCGCTGTTGCTGGCAACAGCCGGAGCCAAGCGGCAGCCGTGGATTAAGCGCAAGAAATGGGCAGCTCCTGTTGCCGCCGGTGCGATCATTGCTGTGATGGGCTTGGGCGGCTGGTTCTATGACGCGCGTAGGGCGCACGCGCTGAATGAAACCGACACGGTGGTACTGGCTGACTTCACGAACAAAACAAATGACGCAGTTTTTGACGACGCGCTACGGCAAGGTCTGGCGGTGCAACTCGAACAGTCGCCTTTCCTGAGCCTGATCTCCGATCAGCGGACCCGCCAGACTCTGCAATTGATGGGCAAATCTCCTGACGCGAAATTGACGCCCGAAGTTGCGCGTGAACTTTGCGAGCGGACCGCGAGCAAAGCTTACCTGAGTGGAACAATTTCCAACATCGGCAGTCAGTATGTGCTGGGGATCAACGCGGTTAATTGCCAAACCGGCGATACGCTGGCGCAGGAACAAGCAACCGCGGAAAGCAAAGAGCATGTGCTGGGCGCGTTGGGTGATGCCGCAACAAAATTGCGGGAAAAGCTTGGTGAATCACTGAAGTCGGTGCACAAGCTTGCGACGCCGATCGAGCAAGCCACCACTCCTTCGCTGGAAGCGCTGCAGGCGTATTCAATGGGACGCAATCTGATGCTTACGCAGGGAAATTACAGCGCGGCGGTGCCGCAGTTCCAGCGCGCCATCCAACTGGATCCGAACCTGGCGATGGCGTACGCATCGCTGGGCACGACTTATCACAATTTGGGAGAGAAGGAACTCGCTGCAGAGAATACCCGCCGGGCATTCGAGCTGCGCGCCAAAGTTAGCGAACGGGAAAAGTTTTACATCGAATCGCACTACCATCACTTTGTAACCGGAGACCTGGAGAAAGCGAAGCAGGTGTACGAGCTTTGGGCGGAGACGTATCCGCGCGATTCTGGGCCAACAAACAATCTCGGAGTGGTGTATCAGACCCTGGGGCAATACGAGAAATCGTTCGAGAATTTCCGCGCGGCGCAGCGGATGACACCGAATGATGCCGTCGGTTATTCAAACACGCTGAGCGTTCTAGTGAATCTGAATCGCGTGAAGGAGGCACGCGCGATGGCTGCGGAAGCAGCAGCGAAGAAAATAGATTCTTCGGGCATACGATTTGATCTCTACCAGTTAGCATTTCTGCAAAGCGACGACGCAGGGATGGCTGATCAGGTGAGCTGGGCGGCGGACCGGCCGGGTGACGATGCAGTGATGCTTTACTACGAAGCGGACACCGCCGCTTATTACGGCCAATTGAATAAGGCCCGCGATCTTTCCCGCCAGGCAGCGGCCGCGGCGGAGCGCGCGGTTCGCCCGGAAAGAGCAGCGGGCTGCCAGGCTGCGGCAGGATTGCGAGAAGCCTTGTTTGGTAACGGCGCTGAGGCAAAACGAAATGCAATCGCGGCGCTGAACTCTTCAAATGCTCGAGACGTGCAGTTCGTTTCGACGTTGGCGCTGGCGATGGTCGGGGATAAGGAGCAAGCTGTGGAATTTGCGGACGCGCTCAAGAGCCGCTTTCCCCAAGATACCGTTGTGCAGTTCAATTATGTACCCACCATTTACGCGCAGATCGCATTGTTTGACGGGGACAATGCGCGCGCGATCGAGTTTTTACGGGCCGCCACGCCCTACGAACTGGGTTTAGCCGCGAGCAGCAACTATTCCACATATATGTATCCAGTTTATGTGCGCGGGCAGGCATACCTCGCCGCGCATCAGGGCGCTCTGGCCGCCGTGGAGTTTCAGAAAATCTTGAATTGGCAGGGTGTGGTATCGAATGAACCCATTGGTGCTTTGGCTCACCTGGGGCTGGCACGGGCTCACGCGATTAACGGGGACACCAAAGATGCGCGAACGTCTTACAACAATTTTCTTGCTCTATGGAAAAATGCCGACAGTGGCTTCCCATTCCTGTCGGCAGTACGAGCAGAAGCACCAAACTAGCCGTGAAATTTGGAATGAACGAATTGCGATTTCGAATGACACAAATTCAAGGTCACGGAATCGAACTTGCTCCGGTTCCGCCGGTGTTATACTGCTCGTTCTGATGTCTCGCCTGTCCCGATGAAACTGTCGAAGCTAGTGCCCCCTCCGTTCAGGGAATTTCTCCGGCAGCGCCTAACCGTCTATGTCTACACGTATGGATTCCGCCCGTCGAGGAGCATTTCGGAACAAACCTTCACTTTCACGGATTCCGGGCGCTCTTTCAGCGTCAAAGCCGACCATCGGACCGCGCTCTACGACATGATTGCCGAGGTTGTGGACTACGACTGCTATCAGCTGAAAAAAATCGAGTGGGAACCGGGCCGGGATCGCTGCATTGTGGACATCGGAGCCAATGTCGGTGTCACTGCGCTGGTGCTCTCGCAAATACCCGGAGCTCGAGTTGTATGCTACGAGCCGGATGCAGGAAATTGTTCTTTTCTTCGCGGCAATATTGAACGGAACGGAATCTCAAACGTCAACGTAGTGCAAGCGGCGGTGGCTGATTCCGATGGCGCTCTCGAGTTTCAGATCGATGTTGAAAGTACCGGAGGGCGCCTGGTCTCGGCCGGGGCAGCTTCGTCCAAGGCTGTGGTCAAGGTTGACACCGTCTCGCTGAGCCGTGTCCTCGAACAATTCGGCGATCGCGAGATTGACCTGATCAAATGCGATTGCGAGGGCGGCGAGTATACGATCATCGAACAGCTCACGCCTGCTATCGCCGCGCGCATTCGCAATCTGTTCATTGAAGTGCACGATCTCGATTCATCGCACAATCTGCAGACGATTTCGGCCAAGCTTTCGAGCCTCGGCTACAAATTGTCTTGCATACCCGACATGTGGGAACGTTCGGCTTTGCATCTCCTGCTGGCGCGCCGATCCAGTTAAGTCGTAGCCCTTCGATCCGATTTTGAGATTAAGAAAAAATGGTGCGCCCGGAGTGATTCGAACACTCGACCTTGTGCTTCGGAGTTTTGCTAGCACAAATTCTAATTGCCTTATCGTCCGTTACCTAGAGGCGAAACCACGTAGAAACCTGCCCTTTCAAATAGGCAAATGGGCTACGCCTCCCTACCGTCCGAAACTGTACACCATGCAGCGATCCAAGCATAAACTCTGTGCATGGACGCCAAGCGCCTAAAGAGCATTGCCGCGAAAGGCTTACTTGTTATCGTTCTGGTCCTTCTCTTCGTCTCTCTTCTGGCGCATCGGGTTTTCCATCCACGGTAAACTAGGAACACTTCCACGCCTGCCAGAAATCGCCGCGGCACTTCTCCGATTGATGCCATAACGACGCCGGCGGGAGTTCGAATAATTCATCGTTGATGAACGTAAACGGGCTCGGGCAAGTTAGGGTGACACAGATGAACGGAAGCAGCAGAAAAAGATGCAGTTCGTGCGTCGACGACGAAGTGTGCGCGAATCCAGTGAGAAGCAAAAGAAAGAACTTAAAAAAACTCTTGACACGGTCGGCGTCGTTAGAGATCCGGCGTTTACCAGGACTTTGCCTTCGGTTTGTGCGCCACGAAATGTAGAATTGTACTTTCCTCCATGAAAAATACATTAGCCGCGTACTGGAACAAGATTTGTAAACGCATCTACGCGATGCACGCAAATAATAAGAATCCGAATTGGTGGGTCGGCGAAGAAGCCGGCTGTATGCAATGCGGAAAGAGCGGAAATTGTGCGCAGTGCAACGGAACCGGGGAGGCTCTTACGGGTCGGTGTATTACATGCCGTGGAACAGGCCGGTGCCACTGGTGCGACGGAACGGGAATCCCCTCCTACTCGATTCTTGACTCGCTACCAGATTGGGCGGAACGGTTGTTCAAATCTTTCCGGAAATAAGCTATGGCGACAGACGGTGCCTTCGCAATTTGCCTCCAGTACCCACATGGACGATCAGCGAGTTAATCAGGACTTGCGCATGCAAAGGCGCACACAATCGCTTAGGATGGTGCCTTGCGCGGACAAACGTTCCCAAAATTTGCGTCTCGGTGGGATTTGGGATTGAGGACTTTTCCAAAAGCAAAGTCCCCAGATGCGGGGCATCTGGGGAGCTTTACTTCAGTCGTGGGTTAGAAGCGGAAACGACGCCAGGCTACCGGGGTGGTGCGTTCGAATCAGAAGACGCGGTTGTTGCCGAGCCGGGTGCCTTTGCTGATTCGCCGCCGGCTGTAGGATTTGACGTAAGGTCACGACTTACCGACAGTTTCTGTTGCGAGAACTCGTATTTTCCCTCCTGAGCGTCGATCAAAGTAACTTGTCCGTGTCCCTTCCAACCGCCAGTCTTGATGTCGACTCGCACGAAATAGGTTTGTCCCGGTTTCGCTTCAAGCTCAATCCCGGTCGATTTGTCGTTCGAATGCAGCTTGTGCGAACCGGCGTTTACTGTCACCTGCACGGCATCCCCATTGTGCAGATGCGCCACATCGACCTCATCCACCATTACGGGAGGCTTCAACGCCGCGCCTTCGAAGCGATGCGGACGGTAAAAACAGATCGTTGCTGTCGCTGGCGCCGCCGCCGGCGCCACTTTTTGATCCTGCGCCCACGTCGCGGCAGGCAGTGCCAGAAGTAGAAGATACCCGTACCTGTGCATAGTCCCCTCCAGAGATAGTCTTGCGGATTGTTTGATCTTTCTGATTGTTCGGCCGTCCCAGGGATGACAAACTGGCCACAAAAGTTAGCTTCTGCCTGGGACTTCGAGGAGAAATATAACCATCACGCGTCCGGACCACAGTGGTACGACAGACCTACCGCTTCTTTTAGGTGCCGTATCGATTACTGGCCGGACATGTGCCCGCCAGCTTTCGCGCCCGGATTCCACTTGATTTCATAACAATGCTGGCTCCATCGACCCTGTGGTTGATTGACGACCAAAGGCTCGGGAGGAAGGAGCCAGACATGATCATTATAGGGGTAGATTATCACCCGGGCTTTCAGACGATTGCATTTTTAATGGAAGAGACTGGCGAATATGGTGAACAGGAACTAGACCACAGCGATGGTGAAGCGGAGCGATTCTACAGGGAGTTAAAGGAGAGAGGAGTCAGTGTGCGGGTGGGAATGGAGGCCACCGGGCATGCACGCTGGTTCGAGCGGCTACTCGCAGAGTTGGGCTTCGAGTTATGGATTGGGGATGCGGCGGAGATTAAGACCAAGCGAGTCCGGAAGCAGAAAACCGACCGCGAGGATGCCCGACTCATGCTGAAGCTACTGCTGGAAAATCGCTTTCCGCGAATCTGGGGGTGTTGCCCTGACTGCGTTCACCCGAATCTGTTATTGGGACGTCAGCACATTGCGCCCAGCTGGCTACAACGAGACCGCCTGCGGCGCGAATGACCTCATCGGTGATCCAAGCTGATCAGTATTCTACTGCGAGAACGTGGTCCGGGCGATGGTGCCGGGGCAAGTCGCGTGACCGTACGTACTAGAACTTCACTGTTCCGGTAAGCGCTTTACCAGGACTTAGCCCGCAATCCAGCCCTTTCGTGTCAACGCAAAGTAGAAATGATTTCATAACAATGTCGGCTCCTTCCTCCCGAGCCTTGGTCGTAATGCAACCAAAGTTTACTCGGGTCGGGGGGCCGACATTCTTATGAAATCAAGTGCCGTTTCGCGCAGAATTCCACTTGATTCGGCGTTAACCAGGACCTGGGCCAAGCCGCTCAAGATTGCGGGACAGGTTCCATCAGATGCGGGGGTTCCACACTTTTGACATGCGCGAACTTTCGGCATGAGTACGGTTTCACAATTCAGGCAGACGCGGGAGACCCAACGGGTCAACTCCAATGCGGCCTCACGCTTATCGCGCGGAACAACAATGTGCACCTCGTCTCCAGGGTGCATGCCCAATCGGGTCGGTTCTCCGGCTCAACATCCTCATCGTCACGATTCTCGCAGAAATGCATTCTGCATTTAGCGCAGCAACGAGAACATCCATATAGCCCGTGCGCGGACCTGCTACGACTGGAATCTCGGTTTCTGTTAATACGGCTTCTCTGATGAATTCCGAGGCGACGTAAATAAAATGAATTACTCCACTGAAGTCCCTGAATATGCATCGACGACCACGGCTTGTTTGTAATCTGTCGGGCCCTTCAGTTCGTCCCAAACTCTCTGCGATCAAAACTTCGACGATGATTACTACTTCAGACGCCCCTTGCCGGGTGGACTTATAAAGCTCACCAAATCGAAACAGTCCTTAAGCCCGGATTGCTCCGGGCTTCTTTTTGTGTCTTCCGAGGAATGCATCAAAATAGATGCTTTGTTGCATACTGTGCAGTTTTGCGTCCGCAAGTATCTTTGTTTGGCGTCTACACAAAATGGGATTCTCTAAGTAATGATGCATTTCGAGGTGTCGGACTTCACTGCGTGGCAGGGATTTACTATCGGGCAGGCATGCAAGCCGAAACGCTACTCTTTCCTCGCCGGATGTCAGGACGACGTCGGGTAATGCCACTACACTACGCTGCTTGGCGGTAGCTTCTGAGACGTTCTACAACCTTGTTGACCGGCGACTTCGTAAAGCAGTGGCACGGACTAGGACAAACGTCGCAGGATACGACTCCGCACTTGGTACACAAGCTGATTCGATCTTCGCTGATGATCTTCCCACAGATGCCGCAGACCGCAACAACCTTACCTTTGCACTCGTCAATCGTGAGACCGATCCCTTCAGGGCTAGGCATGTTAGTTTGAACCCTCCGTGTGCGAGTCGCAGAGCGTAGTCACGGTTTGTAAGAATTACT
>WNFR01000342.1_pt1 | contig 47892 bp, 31 predicted proteins | sample 5400221 | NCBI WGS metagenome assembly WNFR01 (sample SAMN13153357, study PRJNA577476) | soil metagenome | isolation source: 40 cm soil under Madrone tree | place: USA:California | collected 2016-06-14 | reverse complement strand
TGATAATGGGAGTTCTCGCGAACGGAGCGAACCTGCTGGGCATATCGTCGTTCGCTCAGCAGGTTGTGATCGGCGCGGTGATCGTGCTCGCAGTTACGTTTGATGAATTCCAGCGTCGAAGGTTGGAGGCGGCATCGGGATAGAGATGAGGCATCGCCGCCGCGATGATAATAGAAGGATAGCTTATGAAAGTTGCGACTTGTGTTAGGTACACGGCGTCGGTATGCGTGCTAGTTCTAAGCCTGGGTTGCTGTCTCGGTCCTGCAGAAAGGATTGAACTTGGCAAAACGGGCGAATGTCCGTCGGCCAGAGAAGGCAAGTGCGTTACGGTCGAGGGCTTTTTCGGGATTCCAGAGAAAGGCTTGACCACCGAGGCTGGGTACGAAGCCAGTTATCCTTATACGAGGTTTGCCTTCTCGGCTGAACAGGCCGCCAAATCTAAGTTTGAGGCGGGCTTGGTTAGGGCTAATGACGGAAATAACGGCCCGGAGAAGGCCAATAGGATGATGTTTGCCGAGCGTGGCGTCCAACCACCGTTTCATATCTATGACAATCTCCGAAACGAGGTCAGCTTTAATGACCGTGTAAGAATTAGCGGTGTCATGATCAGGGATTGTGTGGTCAAAGTTGACAAGATTGAGAAGCTCTGACTCGCGTGTCAGCAGAAAGGATTCATAAGACAATGAAACTCGCGCAATTCACAACGTTGGGTTCGAACGAACAGAGTCTGGGCGTTCTGATTGACGATCGCGTGGTAGCCGTCTCGGCGCTCGCCCTGGCCGCGAGCCGCCCGGACAAGCAGATTCCCGCCTGGCTACTTGAGGCGCCCGGCATGCTTGATGTCATCGAACGCGGCGATCGAGGGCTCGCCGAAATAGTTGCGCTAATCAAGCGGACTCCATCCAGCATCTTCGAGATAGACGCTCGGTTTGCCGTTCCGGTCGATTCAGTCTCCTTTCTGCCGGCCGTCTATCCCGGCAAGATCGTCGCGATCGGCCGCAACTACATTGATCACGCGATCGAAGGAGGGTCAGAACCGCCGGCGGCTCCGCTGATCTTCAACAAGCTTCCAAATTCGCTGAGTGCACACAACGCGCCGATCGTGCTTCACAAGATCAGCTCGCAAATCGACTACGAGGCTGAGCTCGCAGTGGTAATCGGACGACGCGCGACACGTGTCAGCGAAAGCGAAGCGCTTGATTATATATTCGGCTACACGTTGATCAACGATGTGAGCGCGCGCGATCTGCAGTTCGGTGACGGGCAGTGGGTGCGCGGGAAGAGCCTCGACGGGTTCGCCCCGCTCGGTCCGTTCATCACCACGCGCGACGAAATTCCAGACGTTCAAGCTCTCAACATCGAGGGACGATTGAACGGCGAGATGATGCAGTCATCAAACACAAGCAAGATGATCTTCAAGGTGGCTTACCTGGTGTCGTACATTTCGCAAGCAATTACACTCGAGCCTGGAGACGTGATTGCGACCGGCACTCCGGACGGGGTGGGCATATTCAGGACGCCACCGGTGCTATTGAAGGAAGGCGATGTCTACGAGGTGACGATCGAAGGTCTGGGAACGCTACGGAATCCGGTGGTGGCTTCGGATTGAGCGCCTGCGTCACTTCACTTCGTCTGTGAATTTCCGATACTGCGATTCCAGGTCGTCAGACGTCGCCGTCCCAGAAAGAATCAACACTCGGTACCTGAATGTCGCGGACTGCCCGGGCTCGAGCGTGAAGTTCAGCGTCTGCTTTCCGTCGCTGAACACTTTCTGCCCGAGCGTGTTTGCGGCGAACAACCCGTACCCGCGAGCGTGCCAGTAAGTGGGATAGCCCGGGTTCTTTGGATGATCGAGCATCGCCAGCGTCACATCCTCCTGAGCAGTCTTGCCCGTTAGCATTGTCCACCTTCCGCGTGTTCCCCAGACGGCATCACCAGTCTTGCCTTCGCTGCTCAGGTAGCGCCCGGTCACTCCGGTGTTATCAAGTTTCGGAACCGCCGTCGCCTTCCCGCTTGCGTCGGTGAAGACCTCGGGCTTATCCGACGGCTGCTCGAGTTGCCGCGCTACGCGCATCCCGATCACGCCTTCCTTGTTGTCGTTAAAGACTACTCGCCTGTCGAGTGCGGTGAGCTTTGTGATCCTGTCGATCGCGCGACCGGCGGTCCCTCCATGAAACACGAACTTAGTTTCTTCGCGGAGAAGCGGCGCGCCATCCGGCCCCAGCCACTCCATCTCGACTTCAAGCTCGCCCGCGGTCTTGCCATTCTGAACGCGTTTGATCCTGGTGTGGCGTATCGTACCGTACTTACCCCGCTCAGCCGGCTTGATCGCCTCAGAGTTATTCCAGAAGTCGAGGCCGTTTACATCGCCGTAGTTGAACCATAAGCCGACGTGATGCGGGTGATCGACTCTCTCACCCGGGCGCGGATCGAGGGGATAACCGCGGGTGACGATCGTGCCCTTTGCGGTCCTGAGCGGATACAACACCGGTTTCTTGACTGAATCGGGCCAGACATAGGAGGTGAACGGCTGACCATCGATCAGAACATCAACGCGGTGCGCAGCTTCGTTCGCTACAAGCTGGACGCCTGAAGTGTGCGGCTTCGTCTGAGATGAACCCGTCCACGCCATCGCCAGGACAAAGGCCAATAGCAACACAGCAAAGCCGCGCGGTCTTTGCGGTCTGAGCATTCGTGCCTTCCGATCAGAGTTCAGAGTACAGGCTTTAGCCTGCTCTATCGGTCTGCAGACAAATGCAGGCTAAAGCCTGTACTCTGAACCCTGAACTCTGAACTCTGAACCCTGAACTCTGAACCCTGAACTCTGAACCCCTTCTAACCGACCACGACGTCCTGCTTCGCATCGTCGAACGTGATCCGTTTGCCGGTCTGCAAAGCGGCGATCGTCATGCACAGCGCAACTGAATGATTGTATGCTGCGTGAATGTCGGCGTTAGGAGTCTTCCGCGAGCGCACGCACTCCATCCAGTTGCGCATGTGCGCCAGCGTCGATTTGTCGACTCCGGTGCTTGCCGACGTTTCAGCTTTTACCGCTTCTTCTTCGACGAGCGACATCTTCGGCAGCAAGAACGGCTCCATATCCATCGCTTTTGCGTGATCCGCCTTTAGCCCGCCTTCGGGTCCGACTTTGTTGGTATCGAGATTCAAGCTGCCGCCGTTCGAATAGTAGATCTCCTTCACGTCGCCCGCGCTGTTGGTCTGACGCGACGAATAGATCACCTGAAAGCCTTTGCCGCCCTTCGCCGCGTCGCCGTAGTCGAAGACCGCAGTCATCGTGTCGAAGTTCTTGCGGCCGTCGCGCCACAGGTAGATGCCGCCGTTTGCGACTACGCTGGTCGGATGATTGTAGCCGGTGAACCAGTGAACGGTGTCGATCTGATGAACCATCCACTGATCGGGTATTCCGGATGAATACGGCCAGAACAGACGGAACTCGAGATACTTTCTGGCGTCGAAGGTATCGGCGGGACGGTTGATCAGGTATCGCTTCCAATCGGTGTCTTGTTCGCGCAAGGTCGGGACGACCTTTGGACGACGCCAGCGGCCCGGTTGATTTACGTTCCAGGTCATCTCGGCCATCACGATGTCGCCGAACTTGCCCGATTTGAGATAGTCGAAAGCGCGCATGTAGCTCGGCGTCGATCGCCTTTGAGTGCCGACTTGAACGATCTGCTTCGACCCACTGACGAGCTTCAGCGCCGCGCGCGCATCGCTCATGATGTTTGCGAACGGCTTCTCGACGTAAACGTCTTTGCCGGCGCGTACGGCCTCCATGCAGTGATAAGCGTGCTGGAAGTCCGCAGTCGCGATGATGACGGCGTCGACGTTCTTCATCGAATAGAGCTCGTCGGTATTGTGAGCCTTAGCCAACTGCTCACCGGCAATCGGAACCTTGAGCTTATCGGCTTGCTGAGCGACGAAGTCGGCGCCTTCGTCTCGGCGTTTGTTCCAGATATCGCAGACGGCAACGGGTTCGAAATTCAACTGGCCTGCGAGTCTGAGAAAGCTTGGAATCAATGCATCGCGAGACCGGTCGCCCGGTCCGACGAACGCGACCCGGACGCGATCGTTCGCGCCGATTATTTTCGCGTAGCTCGACGCTCGCGAGGTGATTGCGATCCCGGCCGCACCGGCAACCGAGGCCTTGATGAAGTCCCTCCGTGAGTTTCTGTTTATAGCCATGGTTTCTCCTCCTTAAAGAAGTCCGTAGTCCGTAGTCCGTAGTCCGTGGTCCGTAGTCCGTAGTCCATAGTCCATTGCCGGTTCTTTCTTAGCTACGGACTACGGACTACTGACTACGGACTACTGACTCAGACCTTCATTCCGAGTTTATCCTCAAGGTACTTCTTGCTGATGATGGCCGACTCCTTCGGAGTCCTCGTTTTGTCCGGAACGCCGTCCAACTCGACGACGGCCCAGCCGCGAAACTTTATCTCTTTGAGCGCCCCAAAGACCGCCGGCAAATCAACCCTGCCCCGGCCTAGCTCGACGAACCGATAGTTGCTGGTTGATTCAGCGGTGGGCGCGACACTCTCGACATCTTTTATGTGCAAGAAAAGAATCCGATCGCGATACTTTCTGATCGCTTTAGCCGGGTCGCCGCCACCCTGCGCGTAATGTGCGACATCCAGAAGCAGCTTTACATATTTCGGATCCGCCGCATCCATCAACGCGTCCACTTCATCGGGAGCTTCGCCGAGGCTGCGCATATGATTGTGGTACGCCATCGGAATTCCCAGATCGGCTGTGCGCTTGCCTATGTCAGTCAACAATCGCCCAAGCGCCTTGAATGCGTTGGCGTCAGGCTTTCCACTCTTCGGCCGCGCTGAATCGGTCATCTGCAGGTACAGTCCGCCGGCGTCGCGCATGAAAGTCGCGTGCTTGACTTGCGTGGCGATCTGGTCCGCTTCGTTAAAATTGACACCGCTAGGTCCGCCGCCTGACAGCGCAACAAACTGCAGCTTGTGTGCTTTCAAAAGTTCGGCGAGCGCCTTCGGTTTGTCGCCGAAATCTTTCAGTATGGGCGATCGAAGCTGTATCCCGCGATACCCCACCTCGCCGACGTCCTTGATCGCCTGCACATCATTCCCGCCCCAGGTGATCGCGGCATAACCGAAGCTAATCTCCGAGGGAGCAGGACTCAAGGGCGGCTCAAGCGCGCCGGCCAGCCGCGCTGGCAAGACTGAAGCAGCGGCAAGCGAACCCATGCTGATCACGAATCTACGTCGGGATACTGTGGAAGACATTAACTCACCTCCATTATTCGCGGGCTGGTTAAGAAATGTTGCATTTACAACTGACCCCTCCAAAGATCGAGACCCGCTAGGAGCACTTCCTTCAACCACTCGTTGAAGCGCTCGGTGACGATCTCGCCTGACTCCAGATGCGAAAATTGAAAAACCTCTCCGCAAAGCCTATAGGGACCATCCATTGCCGTTTCGCCGTCTTCGTTTCGGTCGCGATGCTCAAGGAATGCTGAGACCGCCATCACGCCAACAAAGGCGGAGCCCAAACTGTGAAATGAGATGACAATCTCGGTTCGTCTGTCCTCGATTATCTTAAGTCTCACCCAGGACCGATAGGTTCTTGTGTCTGCGTAGTACCCGAGTTGCTTCGCCATGTCTACGATTTGCTTTTTGAACCAGAAGTCATTTTCCTCGTTACTGCGATCCGCTAAGGCAAAGTAGTGTTGATCGATATGCTGCAACTTGTCGTGCAAGTCTACGCCGACCGTGCGCACCTCCTCCTCGGCAACGGCCTCCAAGTGTCCGGCAAGTTCAAACGCCTTCTCTTGTATTTGTCTTACCCGCTCTCGCCTTCTCGCTCCGAGACGATCTGTCGCGGCTGAAATGATCTGTCTGAGCGGATCATGCTCCAGAAGCACACTCTCGGAGAGACTCAACGCATTATTGAACGCCCTTTTCTCCACTCGGGAAAAGAGCCGCAGAAGCACTGACAGGTCTCCGGAGTCAGCAGCCTCAAGCGCACTGATGTACGTCTCCCTATCATCACGGTGTATCACAAGAGGAAACCATCCAGCCCTCAGGAAAACTAGAGAAGCGAGAGCCCGGGCCACTCGCCCGTTACCGTCTTGAAACGGATGAATCTGATTGAATCGGTGATGCAACCACCCGGCCTCAACCTCTGGCGGTACACCTTCCTCAGTGTGGCTTTGGTGCATTTGAATCAAGCGGTCCATCTCGGACCCAACGTGTTCGGGAGGACAGTATTCATGTACTTCCCCACTGGGGCGCGTCGGGTTGTTCGGCTGCTTTTTCCAGTCTCCTCGCAGAAGCGGTACCTCAACTAGCCGTCCCAGGCCATTAATGGCCTCGACCGTATCCTGATGCCGGGTCAGCGCTTGGTGAAGCTCCTTGATGTAGGACGTCGAAAGATCCCGGCGCTGCGCCACAAAATCGAACAGTCCTTCCAGCACTGCCTCTTGGTCTTTGAGAATTGGGACAATCCGCTCGGCGGGTTTGTCTGTTGTCCCGAAGGGTATTAGGCTTGCCTCAATACCTTTCTCGATCAACGTTAGAGTAACGCCTCGATCTATCGAATAAAGATTCTCGATAATGCCGGTCTCTATGGCCCACTCCCGGCGAAGGCGCTCATTGAACCGCAGCAGCGCATCCGACTCCTTCAAGTTAGCGGCAGACTCTTTCCAGATAGTTGCCAGGCTCTCGAGCTCCTTTGAGGCCAATTCGATCCAGTTAGGCGGCAGATCGTCGATTGGTCTCCAGCGATAGCTCGTCATTCGACCTCCTCAAGGCTCGCCAGGTAACGTGCGCTGCCCGTCGCGCTTTGAGAACTGATACTTCACTGTAATTCACGATCGTAACTCTGTATGAAAGGGTGAGAAGCGTCTCCCAAAGCCAGCAATCACCCGAAGCATTCTACCTCCCCATCCAGCCGCCATCCACCACCAAAACGTGCCCGTGTACGTAGTCGCTCGCGGCCGACGAAAGGAAAACCGCGGCACCCGCGACGTCGGCGGGGTCCCCCCATCGCCCGGCAGGGATGCGTTCGACTATTTGCCGGTTGCGAGTTTCATCGCGTTGCAGCGCGAGCGTGTTGTCGGTGCGCATGTAACCCGGCGCGATTGCGTTGACATTGACGCCCTTCGCCGCCCATTCATTAGCCAGAGCCTTGGTGAGTTGCGCCAGGGCGCCTTTCGACGCGGCGTAGGCCGGGACCGCGATGCCCCCTTGAAATGAGAGCACCGAAGCGATGTTGACGATCTTGCCCCGTCCGCGCTCGATCATTCGCTTGCCCGCCTGCTGCGAAAGACGGAACACGCTCGAAAGATTAACTTCGATCACTGCGTCCCAGTCATCTTCGGAGTAATTAACTGCCGGCGCGCGCCGAATCGTCCCGGCGTTGTTGACCAGTATGTCTATCGGGCCGAGCTCTCTCTCAGTCGTCTCAACCAGCGTGCGCGAAACTTCCCGGTCAACAAGGTCGCCGCTCACAGCCGCTGTGCGGCGGCCAAGCCGTGCGATCGCTTCGCACGTCGCATCAGGCCCGCGCGAGTTCCCGTGGCAAGCGACATCAGCACCCGCTTCAGCAAGCGCACCCGCGATCGCTGCGCCGAGGCCGGCCGCCGCTCCGGTCACTAGCGCCACCTTGCCGTCAAGACGAAATGCGTCAAGGATCATAGCGGTCCTACCGTCTTGTCTCTTTCGAAAGCATGTCGCCTATCGCAATTCCTGCTACGACGCCAATAAGAGCGCCTATTCCCGCTCCGATTGCGAGGTATGTGATCAGAGCTGGGCCAGCAGCGTTGATCAGCCCCAAGACCCAGGCTGCGAATGTCCCAAACACCAAGCCGACAAACCCGAAGCCGACCACTGCGCCCAAGGACACGGGCTTTATCGGTGCTGCCAGGTCCACAGGCTCGAGCTTCGGCATGAGAAGATGAAATATGACAAACGTAATCAGATACACCGAACCCGCGATAGTGAAATTCACTGTGTAGTCGCCGGGCGTCTTTTGAAGAACGACTCCAGTTACGACCTGCAACATGACACCGCCGATTGCACCCGCCATGCCGCCGATGCCGATCACCGAACCGACGGCCCGTCTAGGAAAAGTGTCCGATGCAGTACTGAAAAGGTTGGCCGACCAACCCTGATGAGCAGCAGCCGCCAGACCAATCAGGGAGACGGCAAGCCAGAGGCTGTCAATCCGCGAGACGAACACCACCGGAGTCACCAATAGCGCGCATATGAACATCGTGGTCTTCCGTGCTCTGTTGATAGACCAGCCGCGCTTTATCAAGCTGGATGAAAGCCATCCTCCTCCCACGCTCCCGACATCCGCAATCAGATAGATGATGACTAAAGGAAGTGGGATTGTCGTGAGGTCGAGATGATGCTTTTCGCTTAGAAACTTTGGGGTCCAGAAGAGGTAAAACCACCAGACCGGATCGGTCATGTACTTGGCAATCGCAAACGCAGAGGCTTGCCGGTGCGGAATCAACTTAATCCATGGCGACTTTCCCGGAGGGTCTGTTGGATCGCTCTGAATGTACGCGAGCTCACCCGAAGAAACCTTCGGGTGCTGTTCCGGTTTGCCGTAGAGCGGAAGCCATAAGGCAAGCCACACGAATCCGATTGCACCCGTGAGTATGAAAGCCCATTGCCAACCTAAATGCATAAAAACCCACGGAACCGTGAGTGGCGCAACAATCGCACCAACGTTAGTCCCCGCGTTAAAGATTCCGGTGGCGAGGGCCCGCTCCTTTTTTGGGAACCACTCTGCTACCGATTTTATTGCAGCGGGGAAGTTGCCCGCTTCGCCCAGTCCCAGTAGCGCCCTGCAGAGTCCGAACTGCAGCGGAGTTCGGGCCAGCGCCGTCACCACTCCCGCGATACTCCAAATCGTTATGGATAGCGCGTATCCTAGCTTAGTTCCAAACCGGTCCATCAAACGTCCGGAGAGGATCAAACCCAATGCATATGCAGCCGAGAATGCCGCTGTGATATTGCCGTAATCAATCTCGGACCAGCCGATGATCCTCTGCAGATCTTTGGCGAGGATGCCTATGACTTGCCTGTCAACATAATTGATTGTCGTTGCGAAAAACAGGAGCGCGCAGATTACCCAACGATAACGACCAATGCGCGGCGTGGTTTCCGCCACGGTCGGAGCTACAGCCGGTTCCACCGCATTGACCGATCGAGTAGATGCCATTCATCGTCTCCGATCTGTAGAAGGTCGCCAAAACAGGCGTTTTACAGGGTGTGGCGATAATACCACCAACGCAGCAGTTGGTGGGAGCCCGCGTAGCGGGCGAAAGCGTGTAGCCCAGGGCAAGTCTGCGCAGTCCCCGGGAAGCCGGTACGCCAGATGGCAAGCCCGCGTAGCGGGCGGCAGAAGTTGGACACGTCGCCGTTCTCCCGTCTACCTTCTGTCGCCCACTTCGTGGGCTCACGTCACCGCCCGCGCGCTAACCCAGGGCTGCGCGGACTTGCCCTGGGCTATACGCTGCCGCCCACTGCGTGGGCTGAAATGTCCAAACCCCATACCACCAACTGCGTTGGTGGGATTGCACCTGAATACTCGTGTTCATCCACTCTTTCAGCACTCAGCAAGGATCGAGCCGACCTTCCGCTCTCATGGCGTCTGCTCGAAGAAGTCTTCTCGCAACGGCGTGAAAATATCAACCAGCACAACCTCTTCATCAAGCATAGTGGCGCCATGCCAGCACCCCGACGGAAAATGCAACACGTCGCCCGCCTGCGCCATTCGCTCCTGATCGCCGACGATGAAACGCACACGGCCTCGCTCGACTATGGTGAATTGTTCGTGTGGATGCTCGTGAGCCGGCGTTTCCACGTATGGCTCGAACCGCAGCCGGCAAATCATAAGCTGGTCCCCGACGATCATTTGCCGTTCGATGCCTACGCCGATACACTCAGCGGGTACGCTCTCCCAGTTGCAGTGCTGGGCAGCGCCGGTCAAAGTTGAAACTTGTTCCATGGCAATCTACCTCGCCGCCCTCGAAGCTTCGAGGCCCGAGCCAATAGCAGCATACTCGGGCTGGACATTGACGACCCCGAACTGCCGGTCCTCGCCTTCGCGGTTTGCCGCCATCATCCACAGAAAGTTGATCGCGCCTCCTGGCGCCGCCACGTTCGGATGATACCCCTTCGGCATCAGAACGCAATCGCCTTCGCGCACGACCGCGACAAGCTCAGGAGCGCCCGGATCGGTGTAGACCAATTGAATACCCCATCCGGGAGCGGGCATATCGACATACAAATATGCCTCTTCGAGCATCGCCGCGTGTTCGTGCGGCGGCCACGAAGTCCAGTTGCCGGGTTTGCTGAAAGTTACCCCGGCGAGAAGCCGGCCAGCCTCCACATTCTTGCCGATCAGGATGTTCACCTCGCGCTCAGCCGTCGGACCGCCAGCCTTGAAGTGGAGAGTCGAATCCCTCTGCACGTCGGCGAAGCGCACCAGTTGAACAGGGTAACGATTGTCGACTGGCGAGGAGACTTCTGCGATGTCGCAGCCTTCGGCTCCCGCGACGACCTCGACTTCCGAGTCTCGCGGAATGTACAGAGAATCGTAGAGGCCGAGCTGGAAAGTGTCTCCTCCGACACTCACAGTCGCGCCGCCCTTCAAGCAGATCAAGCTCGTCTCGTGTTCTGCCGTTGACAGGCGAATGGGCTCGTCCCCCGCATCGAGAATGATGCGGCCATAATGAAGATGTCGCGCGCTTGTGGCTCCCGGCGCTATTGAACGCGTGCGCCCTTTGCGGGAATTTGTGTTGCGCACCACGCAGCTTTCAGCAGTGATCGGTTGATTCGTTATTTCCATGGTCAATCTATCTCCCCGTATTAATCGCGATTGCCTGGTTGTGGCCCGGCTGACGCTCGCAGCGCGATGCGCCACCGCACCGGATGCCCGGCCTCCAGACGGATGTCGCGTGATTCGTATACCAGATGCAGCGGTATGCCCCGGCGCGGGCCTCGTCCGAGTGGACTATCGCCCGTGGCAACGACCGTTTCTTTCACCGGCCAATCGGCTGCCGGCGACTGCACGTCGAGAACTCCATCGGATGACTCAAGTCGCGTCCACCTCTGACTGTCGTTCGACTGCGCCAGGTGCTCGGCCGTCGTCGGCACCGCGAAACGCCATCTGCGAATTGTTAGCGGCTCGGATGCCGTCAAGGTCTCCTCGCGCGTTAGAGTCGCGCCATCAATGCGAAATGTAACCTCACTGGTTATGTGAGGATCGACGACGACGCCTGACTTGCTGCCGATCAGCGCCCATCGCCGCCAGATCACGCGGAGCGAGCGTGGGTCTGAAGACGGCAGGATTTCGTCCGCGCCATCCGAGGCCACGATGACTCGCCCATCCTCGAGTTCGAGGTACGGAACGAGCGACGGATAAATCTGCTCGACCGGCGCGGCGAAGCCAGGGAGTCCGTGCGGCGCCGGCAGATAGTCGGAAATGCCTGGTTGCGTGCCTGTTGTTATCGGCAATGTGAAGCTGAGCGGTCCTTGCCGAACCAGCCACACACCAGCTTTCCTGGGCCCGTTGTTGAAGAACTCAAATCGAGCAACGCCGGCTAACGAGAGTCTGGTTGAAATCTTCGCGACGTGTTCTCGCTCGAGGGCCGGCATCAATTTCATGTGCGCGTCTGCCAGCTTGCCGAAGAACCCGATAGTCTGCTGCCACTCGCGATCCGGACTGATGTAGCGATAATTGCCGCGCCCAAACGCGAAGACCGACAGCAAGTGCGCGTCATCGCGATAATCACGCCGTAGCCAGCGCCACGCCAGCAAGAATGCGCCTGCGAGATCCGCGAGCGGAGCGGGACGAAACTCGGGATGCTGGCCAAGAAAGCCGACGATCTCCAGTGTGTCGAGATAGCTGACCACGCCGAGGCTGCGCCCCCACGCATAGCCGTAACCATCTTCCTTCACCAAATCCCACCACAAGCGCATCTGGCTCGTGATGCTCGGCTTGAGCGCCGACAGAAGGTCCGTGCGCTCAGCCGTTTCCGCCGCGTCCCAAATGAATCTCGCGTACTCATTCGAGTAGCGATCGAACCTGCCCGTCGGCGGCGCATCATCCGCGAAGAGCGCGCCGCTCGAGAATTGTTGCGCTGCGCGGTCGAGCAGATCATCGAGGAGTTTTCGGTCCTCGAGCAGGCCGAGCCTGAAGTCGATCGCAGCCAGTCGCGCAGCCACCCCAAGATAGTTTTCCGGCAGGTTAATCACCTTCCGCGTCTTCGGGTCGTAGAACTTTCGTGGGTCCAGCAGCTCGCGCCATGCGACCCGCTCCTGCTCGGATAAACCTTGCCATAGAGAATTTGATTTCAGGTTGCTCCCGAAGTGTCGCAGCGTCTGCGCCGCATAGAGCTGCGAAAATCGCGTGCTTCCCAATCGCTGTTCCAGCAGGCCGGTCTTTCCGGCGAACGCGGCGAGCTCACGCCCGGCGAGCTCACGTTGGCCGGACAGCTCGGCGTAAGCTCCGAGCGACCGCATGAAAGTTCCCCACGTGTATTCGCCCGTCGTTCCGGCGCCCAAAACTCGAGCCGGCGGCGGATCGAGAGACGGAATCGCGCCGACATGAGCGGCAAGCTGCTGGCCGAGGAACTGATTGATCTCTGCGCACAGAGACTCACGCTCGACCGAGTCCGCCGAGACTGCGAAGCGCGGTTGGCTCACTGCCCATGCCGGCGCGACCACCAACATCGCGAGTGCGGCCAGTTGTTCTTTCTTCCACATCGGTGGTTCGTTGCGCGCCGGTGGCTATGTGAAAGACTTACGCCACAGCGGGCGCGGCAAATGGAGGCGCGGCCACCAAAGCCGCGGCGCCACGGAGTCGAGGATAATCAGTCGCCGAAACGACTCGTATATCGGGGTTGCTGGCAGCCGGTGTCAACGCGCGCTCGGCAAGCCCGTCGCGCACCGCCGGCTCGATCAGGTCCCAGGCTGCCGTTATCTCGCCGCCCACGTAAATGCGCGTCGGATCGATGGCGTTGATGATCGACGCGAGGCCCAGTCCAAGATAACGCGCTGTCGATTGTATAGCCGTCGCGGCTTTCGCGTCGCCCGCCCGTGCACGCGCAATCAAGTCTTCAATCGTGAAAGCCGCGATCTCCGCGGGGATCGGTTTAGCCTCCTGCAAATTCCGCCCGAAGTAGCGTGACAGCGTCGCCAGGTTTGATATGTAAGCTTCCCAGCACCCCGTCGCGCCGCACGAGCAACGCGGCCCGTCAATGTTCAACGGCACGTGCCCAAATTCTCCGGCGATATTGTGCCTGCCGCGCAGCACTTCACCGCCCGCGATGATTCCTACACCCACACCCTCCGAGACGGTGACGAAGACGAGATCGCTGACCGCCGCATCGCCTCGCCCCGCCCACAATTGTGACAGGGCGCACGCATTGCCAGAGTTCTCGATCTCGATCGGCAAACCGGTCGCGGCCGCCAGCGATTTTACGATGTCCACATCGCGCCACCCGAGCGTCGGTGCGTTTAGGATGCGGCCCGTGCGCTGGTCCACCATTCCCGGCACCACCACCCCCACGCCGTCGCAGTCGCCAACTTCACTGTGGTCGGCCAGGATCTGCTTGATTCGTTTGCTGAGCTCAGCAACGAGCTTTTCCGGATTGTGATCGGTCGGGAAATTTATCGGGCCTACAAGTGGCCTGCAGAGACGGTCCGTAACCATGACATAGGTCCGAGTGACCCGAATATCGACTCCCACAATAGACCGGCCCCTCGAATCAATATACAGGAAAGTCGGCTTGCGCCCGCGTCGCACTTCTCCCGTCATCCCTTCGAAGATCGCTGCGTCTTTCAGCAGTTCATTGATGATAAGGCTGACTGCTCCACGCCGGAGGCCCATCAAACGCGCGAGGTCGGCGCGCGAGATCGGCTGATGAGTGTGTATCAGGTTCAACGCGATCTGCCGGTTGATCTCGCGCGACGTGCCCCGCGTGGCAATCTGAAACTTGTGAGGGTTTATTCTACGCATATCCTCGAGCTTCTTTTCCCTGGCAGAGCCGGACGAAACCTACCGGAAACGTCCGGCTGCGCCAGTTTCACTTCATCATCAAAAGACGAGCTTGAGCCCCATCTGGATGTTTCGCCCAGGCGCCGCGGCGGAAATCTTGCCGAAGCTGGTATTCGGACTGGCGATGGTCCCAAACGCGATGCCGGGGTCGTTAAAGTTGGTCTGGTTAAAGGCATTGAAGAAATCAGCCTGGTACCCAAGCTTGATGCCTTCTGTGATGTTGAACAGTTTGCGAGCAGAGAGGTCCCATAGACGACGTCCCGGACCGACTATGATTCCGACGCCGGCATTACCCAGACGACCATCGGGCGGTGGCGCGAATGCAAGGGTGTTGAACCACCCCGCCGGACCCTTCCCCAATTCAATCTTAGTTAAGCCGCCGATGTAGTCGGCTCGCCGCGAGCCAATCGAAGTCGTCGCCGTCGGAGTTAAGTAAGACCCGCTCTGTAAGTGAGTGATGCCGCTCAACTCCCATCCCGAGAACGCCTGTCCGGCGACCCCTTTCAGATTGCGGAAGAAAGGCAGCCTGTAAGTGTAGGTTGCAACGAAGATGTGCCTGCGGTCGAACGAAGCCGGGCCGTAGCTGAAGTGCCTGTTCAGAAATTCCTCGGGATTGTCGGTATTACTACTGGAATCCGTTAGCACTTTCGACCAGGTGTATCCAAACGTCAATGTCACATCTCCCTTTCGCTTTGCGGCGTAGAACTGGAGAGCGTGATAGTTTGATGTTGAATCGCTCAACCGCTCTCGGATCTGGGAAAAGCCTTTAAAGGGACGCAGCGCATTGGTTGAGAGCCGCTGCGCCGTTGGCAGAGCAGCGTTTGCCGCCTGGGCAGCAAACGTGGGCTGATTTATATCGGGCTGGCGAATCAAGTGCCTGCCAAGGTTACCGACATAGTCAATCTCACCCAGGATGCCGTAGGGCAATTCGTGCTGAACGCCAAGGCTATAGCTCATCGAGTAGGGCACCCTCAAGTTGGGGTCGATTGTGTTGATCGTGTCGAACGGCGCGAGGGCCGATGCGCGACCGCCGGCGGGGTTCGCCAGATTGCCGTTTTCGAACTGAGCACTGCTCGAATACGGAGGGAGATTCAGCGACGAAAAGATTATGTTGCCCTCCGGCCGATCAAAGTAGATGCCGAAGCCGCCTCGTATCGAGGTTTTGTTATCGCTGAACGGCGACCAGGCAAATCCCAGGCGCGGCGCTATCACGTGGGCGTTCTGATAGAGCCCGCGGGGGGCGCCGGACGGTACCGCAAGCACATCGGCACGATTTCCATTTGGCACACGCCCCAATTCATCAACCGGCACACCGTCGCCGCCGCGGATCAAACCGTTGAAGCGATTCCCGCCTTTGGTGGTGTCTATCGATCCGTTTGCCAGAATGGTAACGGCCTTAGCCGGATCGTAGAGACGAGGATCAAAATTCACCACGTTGTTCGCCTGGGTGTAGATCGGTGTTTCGAACTGATAACGAGCGCCCAGCTCGAGACTGAGTTTAGGATGGAGTTTCCAGGTGTCGGAAACGTAGGCCTCAACCTGAGTAAACCGGAAGAAGCCTATCGGATCGTTTTCCGCCTCACTGTAGGTCCGGAAGTTGCCGAGCAAAGCGTCGGCAAGGGCGTTGCCGGTCGAGTTAGTGTTTCCACTCGAGCTGAATGTGAGATTCCCGGCGTAAGTAGTCCTGCCGTTTTGGTCCTTGCGGTTTCGCACGATCAACACGCCTGTTTTGAACGCGTGCTTTCCGCGGGTCCAGGTGATGTTGTCGCCGAGGCTGATGTCAGTAGTTGGCGAGAGCAACGAACGAGCAGCCCCCGCGAAGCTTGCAAAGTTGGTTACGGTCACATCCGGTATGCTGTTCTCGAACCGCCCGCCGCCGACGAAAAGCTGTGGATATGCGAAGCCGTAGCTTTCTCGCTTCCATGCGTCTCCGACTGGAGGAATTCTCTGGCCATTCCACGCGGCATTGACCTTCGCCTCGTTGACCAGGGTAGGACTGATCAGCCAGGTATGCGCCACCTGATAACTGAACCCCGGCCGTAACCGATTCGAGGGTATGGTCGGGAGTTGCGAGGTGATGAAAGTGCCGAACGGGTCGATCAGGTCGTAGTTGTCGTGAATGTATCGGCCGTATATGCTTTGCTTATCGTTGATTCGATAATCCAAACGCACAATGTCTTGCCGCACATCAAACGGGTTCGGTCTCTGATACAGAGCGTTATTCGCTGTGGGCGAATCGGTGAAGGCTACGGCGAGTTGCGCCATTGCCCCGTAGACATTTGCCAGAGCGTGGCCATCAGCGGTGATCCGGTTAGTCGGGATCTTGTTGCCGGGGAATTGCTGCTTGGTGACCGGGTCAATCAACCGGCCATCATCCGCGGTTCCGGGTTTGCCATCCGCACCAGCGAGTCTCAGTGAGAAGTCACCATTCAACTCGGCGGTCGAGGGTATCGTCCTGTTCGTCGGAGCCGAGAACTGCCTGATAGACTTCCACTCAATCCCGCCGAAAAAGAAGAATTTGTCTTTGACTATCGGGCCGCCAACGCTAAAACCGAAATTGTTATACCGCAGGGTCGGTCGGTCTACGACCTTAGTTCCGGCTCGCGGGTCTCCACTTGGCACTTTTATGTCGGGCGCCTTCGCGGTTGGGTCTGTGGTGAAACGTCCGCGGGCGTTGCTGAAGTAGTTATTCGCATCGAGTTGATCGTTGCGCAAGAACTCGAACGCGCTTCCGTGGAACTGATTGCCGCCGCTTTTGGTGATCACGTTGATGGAAGCGCCGGAATTGCGACCATACTCGGCGGAGAAGTTTGATGTCTGGATCTTGACTTCCTGAATGAAGTCTATCCCGACATTGTTGATCTGACTGTTGTTGCTTCCCGAGTCGAGGTTGAACCCGCCGTCGACCGTGAGGTTGTTTGCATTACCTCGGCTGCCGTTTATCGGCTGTGAAGTGCTCAGGCTGGTCATGAGTCCCAACTGATCGTCGTTCAGCAGGGGCGCGCCAGGTATCAGAGTGGTCAACTGAAGGTAGTTGCGCCCGTTGAGCGCCAGTTCTCGAACCTGGGCGCCATCTATCACGCGCGCGACCTCACCCGAAGTGGTGTTGACTGTCTCCGTGTTGGCAGCGGTGACGCTCACGCTTTCAGAAATCGCCCCCGCTTCCAGAGAAATATCCGCGGTGAGTCGCCCATCGGCTACCAAGGTATAACCGGTCTGCACGGATTTCTTGAAGCCGGGGTGCTCGACGGATACGGTATAGTTGCCGGGCGGCAAGTTTGTGACTATGTAAAACCCATTGTCATCCGCGACTGCCGAGCGTGATGAGGCGGTGGCCTCGTTTATAACTTTAATCGCTGCTCCACGGAGCACGCCTCCAGACGTGTCGGTCACCGTCCCGGAGATCCGACCGACAATGCTCTGCGCAAACGCAGTCGAAGAGTTCGTGCGCTGCGGAAGCATGCTAAGGGTGCATGCAAACACGATCCAGAGAGTGAGCGGTTTTAGTGTCCTTTTCATTACGTACCTCCATCACTTAGCGATTTGTGCCAGCAAGCGTGCCGGCGAGGTCAGCACCACAGAGCCTTTGCTCCATATTTGAACAAATCATTACCCTTCTTATTTGTGCTACTTACGATGATTTGACTTAGCATCGGACAAATAGCGCCCGACTACTGAGCGACTCACGAAATAGACTCTGAGTCTCAAATGGCCCTGTGGCACTCAGAAAACGTAATGATTAAGGATAAATCAAGAGTACTCGCCGAGCCGAATGCCGTACTATTCACACCTTCGAATGAAGGCTGATTTAAGTAATTTGTCTCAGCGCGGGCCAAAATACCACTGACGAGTCTCCACGTCAAGGAAAATCTGAGAGTCCTTTTTGAGTTATTTACCTTCGAAGGCAAGCTGCCGGCTTGTCAGGCGTAGTTGACTAACACAAAAATACTCTGGCTCAGATGGGGTCCTCTTGCACAAATCCGGCGAGCGCCCGCTGTTTTTCAGCCGGTGACCAACCAAGCTCTCGCTCGAGCAAGCTCGCTATACGCATCGCACATAAGCGGCCGTGATCTCGCGCAAGCAATTCAATGCGACTTCGGCGAGAGAGAAAGTCTTCGACTGACGCCGCCATCTCGTATCGCGCGGCGTACACAACTTCGGCCCCGATGTGCGGAAGACTGTCCATCAAGGGAGTCCTCAACTCTTCCGACTCACCCGTGAGTTCGAGGATCACACGATAGTTGCCGCCGTAGGTTGCCATCAAGTGCTCCACTGCAACGACGCCAACCCCGAAGTCCGTTGCGGCTCGCGACGCTTCTTGGTGTGCGTCGCCGTGAGGCGTCCCGCCCGCGAGTTGGATGTTTTCAGTCACGCTGCGATGGGCTCGCGGGCGACGGACTCCATCAATGGGCTCGAGTCTGCGGGCAACGAAATCAACGACGCGTTCAGCCATTCTTCTCCAGGTCGTAAGTTTGCCACCCGTGATCGTGACCAGGCCCGAGTCGTCTTCGAAGATCTCTTCTTTGCGCGAAAGCTCCTTTGTCGATTGACCGTCCGCGGCGATCAATGGCCTGAGCCCCGCGAACGTGCTGATCACGTCTTCGGTTGACAGCCGCGCGGCGGGGAAAGCGCGAGCCGCTGATCGCATAACCCGATCGACTTCGTCAGCCTCGGCATGTGGTTCGTCCAGGCTGCCTGCGTAGTCCGTGTCGGTGGTCCCGATAACGGTGCGGCCCTGCCAGGGAATGACGAACAGAAACCGGCTCTCGCCAACCGACGGAATCAACACCGCGGTGTCATTCTGAAGCCTTTCAGACGGTACAACGACGTGGATTCCTTTCGAGGGCCGGAGTCTCTTCCGCGCCTTCGCGTCAGACAATCGTGATACCTCATCCGACCAAACGCCGGTTGCATTCACACCTACCTTCGCGCGCAACTCGAACGAACTGCCATCGCGCGTATCCTCCATAGCGATGTTGGACACGCCGTCATTGTCCTTGCGAAAACCACGCGCGCTGACGTAATTCGCGACGAGTGCGCCGCGAGCCGATGCCGCTTTGATAACCTCGATCACCAGCCGCGCGTCGTCGGTCAGACAGTCGTAGTAAAGGAACGCGCCGCGGAGGCCCTTGGGCTCAAGCGCCGGGGCTGCCCTCAGCGCCGCTTCAAGCGTCAGCCACCGATGCCGCCCTATGTTCCGACTGCCCGCCAGCAGATCGTAGAGCCACAGCCCGGCGGCCAGCTTCAGCCTGTTCGCGCCGAGCGGTGACCGATCACTCGATGAATAAACCGGCACAAGAAACTTGAGCGGCTTGCTCAGATGAGGAGCGATTCGCGAGAGCACGGCGCGTTCGTGAAGCGATTCGCGTACCAGTCCGAAATGCAGTTGCTCGAGGTACCGCAAGCCACCGTGAATCAGCTTTGATGAACGCGAGCTTGTGCCGCTCGCAAAGTCGCGCTTCTCGATGAGCGCGACCGTCATGCCACGCGATGCAGCGTCGAGCGCAACGCCTGCGCCGGTTATGCCGCCGCCGATGACCGCCAGGTCGAAGACTTCACCGCGCATCCGTTCGAGATTTGCCGCTCGGGTGCGCGTTGATAACTCAATTGCGATCGGTTTCGTGTCCGGGGCTTCACTCATCCTTGTCTAAAACCCTTGCCCAAGACTTTAGCAGCCGCGGGAAGAATTCGACATGCCCACGTCTTACGAGGTAGGTATGAAGCCTCCTGAGTTGAATAAACCTTTATCAAAAGGTACGATGCTGCGCGTCATGCCGGGACCTCTTGAAGGGATTCGCGTAATAGATTTCGGCCGCTTCATCGCGGGACCTTACTGCGCAATGTTGCTGGCCGACTTCGGCGCCGACGTGATCCGCGTCGAGCGACGTGAAGGTAGCGAAGACCGCAAACTAGGCCCGGTGACCGAAAGCGGCGAGGGCGGTCTGTTCCTCAACCTCAATCGCAACAAGCGCGGCATCACGCTCGACCTCGGCCATCCAGAAGCGCCAAAGGTCATCCGCCGTCTCGTTAGCAGCGCCGATATTGTTATTGTCAATCTGCCGCTTGGTGCGATGAAGAAAGTCGGGCTTGACTACGATTCGCTCCGCGCCGTGAGAGACGACATTATTCTTGCGATGGCCTCGGCGTTTGGTCCCGATGGTCCATATTCCGATCGGATAGGCTTTGACGGAGTCGCTCAGGCGATGAGCGGCGCGATGAGCCTGACAGGATTCCCCGGTCCGCCAGTACGCTCGATCGTTTCCTGGGCCGACTATGGGACAGCGCTGCACGCGGCATTCGGTGCGATGACCGCTCTTTATCATCGGCAGAAGACCGGCCGGGGACAGTTGATAGATGTGTCGTTGCTTGCAACCGGGGTGACTTTCATGACGCCGTTGCTGGCGGAGCTCAAGACGATGGGGATTCGCCGCGAGCAAATGGGAAACACCGCCTACTATGCGGCGCCGAGCGACGTGTATCGGACACAGGACGGCTGGGTGATTATTCCAACGGTCGGCGGCCCGATGTTCCGCCGCTGGGCTCGGCTCATCGGCAGGGAGGAGCTTATCGACGATCCGCGCTGCAAGGATGATATCTCGCGCGGCAACAACTCTCAGATAATCAACGAAGCGACGGCCGCGTGGTGCGCCGCGCGCACGCGCGACCAGGCGATCGCCGAGCTTGAAGCCGCACGCGTTCCGTGTGGCCCTTGTTACAATCTCGACGAAGTCCTCGATGATCCGCAAGTGGACTCGCGAAATCTTCTCGAACAAATCGAATACCCCGGCGGCACGAAACCCGTTCCAATCGCGAGCACACCGGTTCGCTTGAGCGAGATGCCCGCCGGAGCGTATCGTCGCGCTCCGACTTTGGGCGAGCACACCGAGCAGGTGCTTGCAGAGCTTGGCCTCACGAAAGATGAGATTGGGAAGTTGCGAGCCAGCGCCGTGATCTGATCTCACACTACCCGCCACAACTACCTCGTCAGCCAGGACGTTCCCCCAAGTCTAAGTTTGAGAACCGCCGGCTCCAACATATTCCGCAGATGCAACCGGCGGCGCACTCGAAGAAGTGGTTACGGACGCCTCGCGAGGACGGACTGCTTCACTGTGGGTTGGCGCTTTGTGAAGACCTTGAGCGTCGACTCACTTACCATTGAAGTCGGAGGTCTCGGTCTAAACAAGTTCAGTGGCGGCGTCAGGACGACTGGGTTCCTTCGAGTGATTGCAGTTGCTTTGCCGTGAACCTAAGATGGCACGGGCTTGCCCCAGGAGGCTCAGGTTTGCTGCTACTACTGACCTACCCAATAGCCGAGCCGCCAAGTAGCAACAAGCGTTAACCTCCACGGGGCAAGCCCGTGGCATCTCGCACCTAAACTTTCACGGTTACGCCTTTCGTACGCCTTCTTACAGAGTCTCCTGCCGAGGCTGGTATGCGCTACGTTGTGACGCACATCAGGGCCTTGGCGGTCTTCGCTCAGTTTGCTATCCTGCCGGTACCTGGAATCAAACGTGCCCGTTAACGGATTGAAGCACCATCCCGTTTAGGCAATCCACGAAACACATGATCGGGCTAAAGTTGCCATACTCTATTGCAAGCGGACGTGTGAGTTCGGTACCTTTGCTGATCCCCAGTCTAGTCATCGTTCGGAGGGCTCATGCCAACACGGATCATCGAAGGTATCGAAGAACTCAAAACTCTGATCGGTCAGGAAGTCGCAGCGAGCGACTGGTTTGAAGTCACCCAATCGCGCATCAATGACTTCGCCGACGCAACCGAAGACCATCAGTGGATTCACATTGACGTCGAGCGGGCAAAGACCGACTCGCCGTTTCATTCAACGATAGCTCACGGGTTTCTCTCGCTGTCGCTGTTGCCTCACCTGGCCGCGCAGGCGCTCAAGGTTCAAGGCGACTTCAAGATGGGAATCAATTATGGATTGAACCGTCTGCGTTTTGTTTCGCCCGTGCCCGCCGGTTCGCGGATTCGGGCCAGGTTCACTCTTCAATCAGTAGAAGACGTCACCGGCGGTATACAGATCATATGGTCGGTGACCTGTGAAACTGAAGGCGGCCAGAAGCCGGCGCTGGTCGCCGAGTGGCTCGTCAGGTATTACCTTTGACACGGTTTCCAATCTCAAGCAAACAAGTGTTAGCGGTTAGGGAGTGAGAGCAACACGCTGGCTGCTATTTTTGGCGGCTCGTTATTCAGCGATAGCAAAAGCCTCGACCAAACAAGCCAGTTGCTTGGAGTTTGGACATTTTCCCCGAAGGGGATCGGTCCTCCAGCCCAGGGTTGCTGTACTCGGCTACCCTGGGAAAGATGGCGGCGAGTTCCCGAACCCCACCGGGGTTGCGGCCAAACCTCCCCGCGTACTCAATCGGATCAGTTTGTCTCCCAATCGTTATCGATTATTGAGTTCATAGCGCTTTCGTCGTGAAGCCCTGACGCAACCCCGTTGGGGTTGCGAGGATCATCGCTGCCCATCCCAAGGAGCTGAGTACAGCAACCTGGGGCTTTGGGCCTCAACCACGTAGTGGTTGTCTTTTTTATCAGTGTCCTTTCGGGCAATTGTGGTTTAAGCTTCTTATCCTGTCCGGCCACCTTCGCCAAGACTCAGCGTGACTCGGAGGAAGCATATGCCCAGAGCGTGCGTAAGACTGCTCATTCTTCTTCTCGTTCAACTGGCCGCCGGTTCTGTCGTTTCAGCTCAAACCGCCGATCCGCAAGCGCGCGAGTCCGAGTGGAGAGGCTACAAGCTGCCCGCGGCTGAGTTCGCGCGTTTCGTCGGCGCAACCAAAATCGTCCTCTTTCGCGCGCCTGCGAGCTGGGAACGCGCAGGCTATCTACAGTTCAAAGGTCCGCACGACGCTGAGCTGAGAGTGATCGTCGAGAAGATCCCGGACGGGGTCCCGCTGAAAAGTTACACAAATGCGGTGTTGCAGAATCTTCGGAACGTTCCCGGCGGCGCTGATTCTCTGACGGTGAGGCCAACCGAGATATCAGGCCTTGAAGCGCGCGAGTTCTTTTTGACGCTTCCAGATCTGCGCGGACAAACCACGCGGCGTATGATCTGGTGCACGGTCTCCGGACCCAACGCAGTTTCGTTCGTGTTCGTCAGCCCCGAAGCAAATGCCGCCGAACTCGAGCCCTACTTCAAAGCGGTCATCGAGTCGGCCGTCATATTTGAAAGCGACGCCGAGTACGATCTGTTCGAACGCCTTCGCGGCGCGGCGATCAAAGACGACAAGCCGCTTCGAATCGATCAGGTCAGATCGCTTGTCGCGACGATTGCCGGGTTCAACGACGCAGCCCGCGCTAAGGCAGTCGAAGCGCTCGTTTCGATGTTCGATTCGACTCCCGACGCGGCCGTAGAACTCCTGCTCGATCGCGATCCGATGGTACGCGGGTCAGCGATTGAAGCTGTCGGCCGCAGCTCAAACCGCGGGTTAGATGGCTTTCTTGTGCGTGCTCTGGCCGATCAAAGCGCAGGGGTTGCGGTGCGGGCCGCCCGGTCTCTAGCAAAGCGGGACGACATCGTTAAACTGCTGAGGGAGGATTCAGCCGGTTGGGAAGGACTGCAGCGGAACCGAGTCATGCGTGTGGCGCCTTTCTTGAGTGAGCAGGCGCGAAATCAGTTAGTCGACGAGCTGCTTCGCTACAAGGTTAACTTCAAGATTCAGACGCCGGCCAAACCAACCCCTCCTCCACCCCCGCCACCGGAAAAAAAACCGGCGCGCCAGGCACCCCAATCGAAGGGAGTCACGTCCCCGGAACGACCGGCGAACAGTAGCCCGAAACTGAAATCGCTCGGAGTCATGAACGTATCAGGCGCGTCTCGCAGCTACCGCGAGAATGAACGAATCGTGCTCGAGTTGATCCCGGATCTCGAGGCGGTCGCCCCGATGCTGCCGGCGAGTAAGCTGCTTGAAGACGAGCAGGACGCCGGGCGGGCGCTCGACCTGGCGCTCGATTCACGAACGCGGCTTCCTATCGACTCGTTGATGAGTTTGCTGTTGAGTAACGACCGCGCGTTAACCCATCTCGTCGCGTTGAATCTCGCGGTTTCAGCGACGGGACGTGACATTGCCAGGATCGAAGAGGCCGCAAGAAAGGCCGCCCTCGTTTCTTCGGAAAAGACCGAGGGCAAAGCTGTGCGTCCGCTCGCCGAAGAACTCCGGGTCACGATAAAGAAGATTCGATGGCGCGGGCGGCTTGAAGCCGCCGACTCAACATCACGCGAAGCATTGTTCAAGGAGGCATTCGCCGATGACGATCTCGCGGCGTGGGCTTGGCCTTACGTGAGGGACTCGATCGAAGCGCCGGGCCCGAAGCACTCGAAGCCGCTTCGCGGTAAGGCCGTCTCCGGCGCCGACGAAAAGAAGTTACCAGGCAATGTCTCGCCGCTCGCCGAGAACCTGCTCCCGCCTGACGTAATGCTGTACGCCGCTATTCCGGATGCGGGCGGCTTCATAGACAAGCTTGGTGAATCGCTATCCAGTATACAGTTGGATTCGGCTCGCGCGCAGGCCAAGCTCCTGCTGGTGTTCAAAGCCTTCGAAACCCAGTTTGGCAAGGCGTTCGGTGTTCGCGCGGGCGCCAGCCTTCTGCAATCGTCGGGCGTTAGACCGCATTCGGCGGCGGTCTTTGCGCGGTGGACCGCTGATGGCGCGCCGCGCGGACTGAGCACCGCCCAGCGAAAGGCGGTGATATTCCGGGTCCAGGATCGCGACCGCTTCGAGCAGTTGGTCGCTTCTTATCACGAGTTCGGAAGCTTCGAGATGTTGCCCGAATACGTATCGGCAGGCGCGCGATTCTTGTCCGCCTTTCCGGCCGTTCTACCCCTGGCCGCCAGTATGATGAGCGGCCCATCAGCGGTTCGGCCCGAGGCAGCGGTCCTCTCGACGCACACGCTGATAGCATCCGAGAACTGCGAAGGATATCCGGTCACGGTGTTTGAGCGCCGCGAGAGGTTGTTGAGCGGCGTGGTACACCGCGACACGATTTACATGGCTTATGTAGGAGATGTAGCCATCCTCGCCTGGGACTGGTTCTCTCTACGCGATTGCCTCGTTCGGATGGGAGGAAAGGGCGAGACGCTCGCAAGTAACCCTTCGTTCAAACAAGCCGTCGCCGGAGGAGGCGACGTCATCTACTTGAGCGAGCCGCTGGTATTGATCAGCTCGGCGGCCCGCAAAGCGCCGTCACCTAGACTTGTCGAGCGGGGTGCGTTGAGAATCTCCAAAGCAGGATGGGAGAGTTCGTTCGATTTGTCATTCGGCGCAACGGGCTGGCAGAAGCTGTTTAGCTTCAAGCCGGCGGCGTTGAAGGCCCCCAACGTGTTCCTGCCGCGATCGAGCGTCGCCTACCTGCTAATGAGCTTCGACGTCGCGACGGGCTGGCGGATGTTCGCCAAGGACATTTTCGGGGCTGAGACCGTAAAGCAAATCGCGTCGGCCTGGGCGCTCGACTTTGAGCGCGAGGTGCTGCCCGAACTCGGGCCCGAATGCGGCGCGGTACTGCTGGGGATGCCGGCGACTAGTAAGGAAGGCAAGTTTAATGCGCCGTGGGCGCTGTTCATTCAGATCAGGAGCGATAAGCTCAGCAACGCACTCGCCGACGGTAGGCTGATCAAGGGCGACGCGGCTGGAGCGAACTCGCGGCGAGTCAGAGTCGGCGCGAGCGATTACTGGCTCGCGGTAAAGAAGGGATTCCTGGTCCTCGCAAACAGCGAAGCCGCAATCGCGAAGCTTGATTCCACCGAACACCTTGCTGGCGCGAGAGAGTTCGAGAAAGCCTTGAAGGCCGCGCCGCTTGACGTCGTTGCCTTCGGTGGTGTCAGCATCGACGCCGCGACAGCGGGCGTCGCGCCTGGGAAAGACACGGCGGCGGCGGCGGAAGGTGTAGAGGTGTTGCTTGCGTTGGCGCGCGCGTTTCACAGTCTCAACCTGCACGCGGCGGCGAGCGGGGGCGGCTTGAGCGCTCGCATGTCGGTCTCGCTTGATCGAGAAGGCCGGTACTCGGTTTCCGATCTCGCGTCCATTGCAAAAGACTTTCAGTTCGCCGCCGCTGAGATTGAAGCGCGCGGCTTACCGATAGTCGATCAGCGGCGAATCGACAGCCTGGCTATAAAACTCACCTCTAAGGCGCCAGGCGCCCTTCAGCGGATCAGACAAGACGTCGCGTCTGCTTCGCAGTCAGTCGAAGAGAGGCCGGACGGCTCGATCGTGGTGACCGTGAAACCGCGGCGCGCCGCGCTCGCCTCGAAACTGGAACTTCCAGTTACCGCGCCGGAGCTTGCTGAGTTTCTGAAGCCCGCCGGCTTGCGCGAAGACCCAACCGTGGCGGCGCAGGCGCACGAAATTGCGGGTAAGGACCGGGACGCGTGGAGCGTTGCCCGCAAGCTTGCGGACTGGGCTTTCAAGAACCTGAAGTGGAAGCGGGTTGACGGCGCCAGCGCAGGCGCAACGCTTGCGACACGCGAGGCCGATTGCCTCGAGTTCAGCGAGCTGTTCGTAGCAATGGCGCGTACCGTCGGACTCCCTGCCCGAATCGTGTCCGGCCTCGCTCACACCGGCAGCTCGTTCGGCGGGCACGCGTGGGTTGAGGTCTGGGCCGGTGAATGGGTCGAGTTGGATCCAACCTGGGGAACGAACTTCGTGGACGCCACGCACATCAGGTCGTCGTCATCAGAACTGCTTGCCTACGCCGCGCTGAACGTCATCAGCATGGAGGTTTTGGAAGCGAAGCGCGGCGTTGCTGATTTTCAGAAAGATCCGAAGGCGCTGGCGGAAGCCATTTGCGAGGAATTCAACGGACAGCGAACCGAAGCGCTGTCAGTCGCGGTTGATCCGTCCGTCCTCACCGACGCGCTGATGGGTGAAGGCGCCTGGATGGGTATGAGCCCGGCCGAACGCGAACAGATATATTCATCACACCATAGGTTGATTGCCGAGCTTCACAATCTCTTCGGCAACGAGTTCGCTTTTGGAGCAGGCGCTCGCCTGCTAAAACTCAATCGGAGCGCGGACGCCGGCGAAGCGCTGCTGTCGATGCGCGGTTCCAGCATGCTTACGAGACTCGATCTTGTTCGAAAGGGCGAGGCGTGGTTTGTCAGGGAAATGAAGTATGAAGATATCGACTATAACTCGATAGCGGAAGAGTTACGCCCGACGGTGTTGGTCTTAGAAGCGAAGCGGAAGGGCGTTCAGCCGCCAAGGCTGTTGGAGTCCGCTCAGTCGCGAATCCTGCAGGCGCGCGGACAGGACCTCAAGCTTGCGATCCAGGTTGCGGACCTGGCGCTGGCTGAGAATCCCGGCAGTAAGTCGCTGCGTTACCTGAAGGGCCTTTGCTTGCTTGAAAGCACGGATGAGGCGAACGCTGCTCAAATCGGCGAGGCGATCAAGATACTCTCTGCGCTGGCGGATGAACAAACCAACTATGGGCCTGCAATCCGAGAATTGGGTGAGCACTACGCATCAGCCGAAGAGGACGACCCGGACCTCAAAAGCAAACAAGAGAAGGCGATCGGATTTCTGAAGCGATACGCCGCGCTGGTCCCGGAGGACCCCAGACCGTATCAAACCCTGGCCACTATCTACGAGGCGCGCGAGGAACGGGTCGCCGCCGAAGCTGCGTACCGCGCGGCGGTCGAGCTTGATCCGCTTGATCCTGAAAACTATTCCTCATTCGCTCGCTTTCTGATGAAGCAGAAACGTTACAAGGACGCGCTCGCTGTCGTGGATCAGACCCGCGGCCGTGGCACATCGAAGGACGATGTCTTTGCGAATCTGTTTTTCGCAATGTACGGCGAGCCGAGCGGCCCGGAACTCGCGGAAGGTCTCGCGGCGGAATCGTCCGGGAGGCTCATCGACAGCTTCAGAGCCAACATCAATCTCGCCACCATGCGGATCGCTGGGGATCACCCGCGCGACGCGCTTCCGCTTCTGAAGAGGGCCATCGAGCTCAACCCAAAGAGCGCATCGCCGCATACGTTGACCGCCGAGGCCCATCGGAAGCTGCATAACTGGGTCGCTGCGCTGAAGTCGGCGGACTCCGCCGTAGCAATCGACCCAAAGGACGCCGAGGCTCAATTCCATCGGGCTTGCGCTCTGACTCAGTTGAGGCGCACAACCGAGGCTGTTGCGGCGCTGAAAAAGTCCGTCGAGTCGGATGACGAGCTGTACTCTGCGGACGAGATTGAGAAGGAGCCAGACCTTAAGCCGCTGGCCGCCTTGCCCGCTTTTAAGAAACTCATTGCAGAAATCAGGCGCTCGGAGGAAGGGCAGGCCGAACCGCAAAAGAAGGAACCCGACAAGCGGGATTAGCCCGGACTTGCCAGGACGAAGCTGCTAAAGAAAAGAGATAAAACACGAAGTCACGGAGACACTGGGTGAGAAGGAGCTCTCCTTCATGCCTGAGTGGCTTTGTGTTCTGATGATCATACGTATGGTGCTTACTTACCGAGTGCGTGCGCGCAACACATCCGCGGATTCCGAAAACAAGATTCACGACGACGCTACGGCCGCGAGCTTCGGCTTTCGCGGTGGACTGGTTCCGGGCGTAACGGTCTACGCTTACATGACTGTGCCGATCGTCGAGCAATTCGGACTGGATTGGCTCGAACGCGGCTCGATGCAGGTCAAGTTTCATCAGCCTTTCTACGACGGCGAAGAAGTGATCGTCCGAGCCGAAGCAGACGCGAGCGCTGATCCGATCAGCGTCGCGATCACCGCTGGGCGTGAAGACGGCATAGCTTGCGCGACCGCTCTTGCGACGGTGAATGATCGATCGCCGTGGCTTGGCGAGCCGCGGCTGGAAGACTATCCCGAAGCACCGTTGCCTCCAATCGAAGCGCGCTCCGTTCCGTCGCGCGAGCTGCTGATTCCTCGCACTGTGCTGGGAACGTTGATCGAGACAATGAGCCTTCCCGATAAAACCGTGCTCGACAATCTCGACGAGCGCTTGCCGGTTTACTATGGCTCTGAGGCGGTCGCGCACCCATTCACGCTGCTCGGTCTCGCGAACCAGATTCTGGTGCGCAACCACAAGCTCGGACCGTGGATTCACGCCGCGAGCGATTTGATCAACTGGAGCGCGGTGCGCGACGGCGAAGAGGTTTCCGTTAGAGGGCGAATCGCGGACTGCTTCGAACGCAAAGGTCACGAGTTCGTTGTGCTGGACTTGCTGCTCATCGCTGAAGGAACTAGGATCGTTCAGCAAGCGCGTCATACCGCTATTTACCGTCCTCGACCGATTTCGGAGCTCCGAGGCTAGAGAGATGAGATATGGAACATAAAGTTGCTTTGATAACGGGCGGCGCGCGCGGGATCGGTCGCGCGATAGCTCTGGCTCTGGCGGAACGCGGCTGGTGGATTGCCGCTTGTTACCGCAAGAGCGAGGACGACGCAAATCAATTGCTTGCGATGCTCAAGGAGAGGGATGTGAACACGATGTCTGCGTGCGCAGACGTATCCGATCCGGCAGCCGCTGAATCGCTGGTGCGCAAAGTTGAAGATACCTGGGGTCGCATAGACGCGCTTATCAACTGCGCCGGACCTTATCATCGCGTCGACCTTTTGGAAGAGACTATCGAAGGGTGGCACCAAATGTTCGATAACAATCTCCACCCGATCTTCTACCTGAGCCGCGCAGTCGTCTCCGGCATGAAAGAACGCAAGTGGGGCCGCATAGTCAACTTCGGCATGGCTAATGCGGACCAGCACGTAGGGCAGCCCCAAATCACCGCTCACTACATCGCAAAGTCCGGAGTGTTGATCCTCACTCGCTCTTTGGCAAAAGTGCTCGCGCCGCACGGGATTACCGTGAATGCAGTCTCACCGGGATTCATTGAATCGGGCAGCGCACCGATCGAAGAGCTATCGAAGATGATCAAGAACATTCCCGCTGGCTACGTCGGCAGCGTCGAGGATGCGGCGTCGACCGTATGCTACTTGCTGTCTGACGAAGCGCGTTACATCAACGGCGCGAACATCCATTTGAGCGGCGCGTGGGGTATTTAGTCTGACTTGCTACCGCCGAGGAGAATTCCGTTGTCGCTCGGGCAGCGCAAACGTGACTTAGGAGAAGGCGAAACACGACAATGGCTGGGATAACATCATTCGGAGCATACATTCCTTTTTATCGGCTCGCTCACAAAGAAATCGCGCGTGCCTGGGGCGGTCGCGCCGGCGAAGGCGAGCGCGCGGTGGCCAACGTCGATGAAGACTCGATCACGATGGCCGTCGAAGCCGTTCGCGACCTGCTGGCCAACAGCGAGGGACGTGAGGTAGACGCCCTGATGTTCGCAACCACCACGTCGCCTTACGCCGAGAAACAGGCTTCCGCATTGATCGCGACGGCCACCGACTTGCGGCACGATGTGAGAACCGCGGACTACACCAGTTCCTTGAGATCGGCTACCACAGCCACTTTGGCGGCAATCGACTCGGTCAAGGCCGGATCGGCGTCGAACGTGATCATCGCCGCGGCGGACACCAGGCTCGCACCGCCGAAGTCCGCCAATGAACGAGTATTCGGCGACGCGGCTTCGGCGATAGCAGTTGGAAGAGACAAGGTGATTGCTGATTTGATCGCCAGTCACTCGACCGTCGACGAGATGACCGACGTCTGGCGCCGCGACGATGATCGATTCGTGTCGGGATGGGAAGAGCGCTTCTCGAACACTCAAGGTTATCAGCGAGTGGTGCGTCAAACCGTCTCTGAGTTGTTCGAGCGCAGCGCCATCGGCCCGTCAGAAATATCGAAGGCGATCTTCTACGTGCCCGATCCAGGGACGCTCGCGGGCACCGCCAAAAGCCTCGCGCTCAAGGCCGAACAGGTTCCCGATCATCTGTTCTCGACGGTCGGCAACACGGGAACCGCGATGCCGTTGCTTGTGCTGGCATCGGCACTCGAGGACGCGCAGGCAGCTGACAAGCTTCTTGTGGTCGGCTACGGATCAGGCTGCGACGCGTTGCTGTTTGAAGTGACCGATGAGATCCAGAATGCAAAGTCAGTAGCGGGACGCCGGGGAGTGAAGGGACACCTCGCATCTCGAGCAAGCCTTGAGAGCTACGAACGCTATGCGAAGTTCCGAGAACTGATCGAGACCGACGCGGCGCGCCGTCAGGCGCCATCCGCTTCAGCCGCGATCGTCTGGAGGAAGCGCGACGATATATACCGGCTGCGCGGTTATCGGTGTTTGAACTGCGGGAAAATCCAGTACCCGCATCAACGCGTCTGCATAAGCTGCCAGTCGAAAGACAACTTCGAGAGCGTGAGGCTTGCGGACAAAACGGCGAAGCTGTTCACCTTCACGCTCGACTTCCTAAATGCCGATCCAGATCCGCCGACCGTGATGAGCATCGTCGATTTCGATGGCGGCGGACGAGCTTACCTTCAGATGACCGACCGCAATCCTGCCGATGTTAAGATCGACCAGTCAGTCGAGATGACATTCCGCCGCTTATATGAAGCGGAAGGCTTCACGAATTACTATTGGAAGTGCCGACCGTTGCGTGAAACGTGATGCGTGACGTAGCATAGACTTTAGTCTGTGTTCCCTCGGCTCGTCTCTGACAAATGGACACAGACTAAAGTCTATGCTACGTCACGCATCACGGGCTGGAATCCCCGGAACAAACCCCGCTCCCCGGCGTCTAATCACACGAACAGGTGCAAGATGAGACTGCCTCCCCCGTTCTAAGGCCAGATCGATTCTCCAGCCCATATCCTCGATCCAAACAAGAAGGAGACCCTATGAAAGCTCCGATAAGAGTGCTTACAGGCCTTGTCTTGTCTGCTTTCTCGCTCGCATGCTCCTCGTCCGGCAGAATAGCTGAAGCGAAGTCCGAAGGCCCTAAGAAAGGGCACAAAGTCCGCGTAGCCTCGACCTTCACGTCCCCGGCGCGGCCCGACTGGCGATTAGGTTCCCCGTTCACCCACAACAACCTCACGGTGTTTCCAGTGCTCGCCGATGAATCAACCGCGAGCACCGACCTCATAACTCTCGACGAAGGGTTGCGATCGGGCAAGGTCACCATCAGCGAGTTTGGCGTGGATGGGCGCTCGCACACGATTAACCGGCGTCAGATGGGCGACAGCGCGGAAGTGAACCGGCTCGCGCTGACTAACAAATCAGGCAAGGCGCTCGTGCTGATTGCGGGAGAGATGATTCTGGGAGGAAGACAAGACCGTATCGTTGGTCACGACTGCATAATCGAATCCTCGAACACCCCGGTTCCGCTCGACGTGTTCTGCGTTGAGCACGGCCGGTGGTCGGGAAGCGTCGCATTCGATGAGAGAGCCGGAGGCTTTATTGGAAACGCCCGAACTGAGGACTCACGTTCAGGCGCCAGCACTGGAGCGCCGCCGATGATGACTGCGCCGATGGCTTTGCCGAATATTCGCGAGAAGGCACAGGCGAAGAAGAGCCAGGATGAAGTCTGGACCGCGGTGGCTGAAACCGTGACGGAGAGCGGCACGAGCACTTCTACCGGGACCCTGAAGAGCGTTTATCAAGACAAGCGCGTGAACACGAAGCTTGATGGTTACGAACGGGCGTTCAAGGGCAAACTCTCGGCCGGCAACACCATCGGCGTCGTCGCCGCTATCGACGGCAAGATCGTTTCCGCCGATGTCTTCGCCAACCATTCGTTATTTCAAGCCTACTGGCCGAAGATGCTCAACTCGTACGCCCTCGAAGCTGTCGGCACAACCACGGCCGGCGCGCAGCAAGTGAGTAGGACCGACGCCGAAGCGTTTCTAGCGCGGGTGCAAGGAAGCAACACTTCCGACGCTCACGAAGGCGTGTATCGACTCGCGGAGAACCAGTCGAAAGCAGACGCGAGCTTCGAACTCGAATATATCAGGAAGAATCCCACGCTTGTTCACTTCAATCGCGTTTCGAAGCAGTGAGAGAGACGGAATAGAAGAGTTCCGGGTTCGACGGACGACGGGCGACGGGCGACGGTCGCCAAGTGAGAGACGAAATGGCAAGAGTTCGTAGTTCGACCGACGACGGGCGACGGGCGACGGTCGCCAAGTGAGAGACGAAATGGCAAGAGTTCGTAGTTCGACCGACGACGGGCGACGGGCGCCCGTCTCCGGTCCTCCGTCGGACTGTGTCAGTTCTGTTTTGGTGGTGAAGGGATCGCTGTTTGCTGAGTACCGCGAACGACACCCGCGCACGCAGCCGCTACTTTGAGGTAAGCCGAAGCGACTCGCTTGAGGTCCTCGGCTGTCACCTTCGACGCGTGCTCGGTGAAGTTATCGACCTCAGCAGCGGCTTGTGGTCTATAAAAGATGACGCGCGCGTACTCGAGCACGTGTTGCGACTGCGATTGAAGCAGCGAAATTCTCGAAGTCGCGGCCAGCGCTCGGGCGGTTGCCAGCTCATCCGCGGTCAGACCTCCACGGGCCAATCGCTCGAGCTCAGCAAGCAGCGCCGTCCTCGCACGCTGCTCGTTCTCAGGAGAGGTTGCGGTGTAAGAGGCGATCACTCCTGCTACAAACATTGCCTCGTCGCAGAGCGCGGCCGTCGAGATCAAGTTCTGTTTATCACGCAACTCTCGAAGCAGACGCCCGCCTTCTTCATTCATCGCCGATTCGAATAGGTGAACTGCCGTGAGATCCCCGCTCTCAGCTCTTGGTCCGGCGGTTCCGACAGCAATGGTCGTCTGCTCCCGCCGGCGCGGCTCGGCTTTTTCTCCCGCGGTCCCAGGCTGCGGTGTTCGCACTTGAATAGCGGCGTCAAGATCCCTGCGCTTGAACCCCTCTGCAATCTGCGATGAAACCAGAGCCGACCCGTCCGTGTCACCGGCGATGATCGCAAGCGGAAGTTGCCGCTTTACCGCGCGCGAATACCAGTCGAGCAGTTTCTCGCTCGTTAGCGCCGCGACGACGTCTTCACGACCGTGAGGTGGCAGCGAGTAAGGATGCCCGGCGAAAAGGGCTTGAAGCAGCAATTCCCGCGAGCGCATGAAACTCGAGTCTCGCGCGTCGCGAATCGAGGCGATCTGCCCGAGCCGCGCCCGCCCGACGTCATCATCTCTAAACGCCGGCTCTTCGATCATGTCCCGCAGCAGCTTGAGCGCGTGGTCGGCGTTGCGCGACAGCGCGCTCAACACGAATCCAAAGAAGTCGGGCTCGACAACGATCCGGACTTCCGCTCCGAGTTGCTCAAGCTCCTGGCTGACCTGCGAGAAAGTCCGGCGCGGCGTACCGTACAGAACAGAGCGAAGCATCAGCTCGGTCGTGCCGCTGGTCGTCGCATCTTCGACAAGGCGGCCTCCTTGAAACAGTATCGCGACCGTCACCGTTTGCTGCGAATAGTCTTCGCGTACGAAGGCTTTTGGGCCGTTGAGGGTTGAGAAGTCCTTGATCGGCAGCGGCTGATTGGACTCCAGCATCGCTTGCCGATCGGGCGGGCGGTCCGAGCCTTGCGCTACCGGTGCAAGCGATGAGTTGGGGTCTGCCGCTCGCACTGCGGCGCTCTCAGCCGGTTGAGCGAAACCCGGCGCCCACGCGGTAACGGTTGTCGCAAAGGTGTCGGCATCGAACGTGCGCGCTACAGCAGAGAGGGGTTCGTACTCGTGAATCGAAGTGTTGGCGAGCGTCAGGTACTTGGCCGCAACGCGCTGCACGTCTTCCGCGCTTACCGACCGGATTCGAGTTCGATAGTCGAGCGCTACGCGGTATCCCACTCCGACAGCTTCAGCGCGCGCAAGCGCCCGCGCGCGTCCCGAGTAGAGCGCGGTCTTATCCAGGAAACTTTTTTCCAGAAGCGTTTTTGCGCGCGCCATTTCTCCTTCGGCTGGTGTTTCGCGCCGCAGCCTGTCCAGCTCCTTGAACAGAGCTGATTCAGCTTTGTCGATCGAGGACCCTTCGCGCGAGTCTTTTGCAGACCACACCTGCACCGTTAGCAACCCGGCGCCGCCAAGTTCCAAATAATTCGATTCAATCCGGTTTGCGACCATCTGCCCGTCCACCATAGAACGGGCCAAGATTGACGCTCGGCCCTGACCGGTGAGAGCCGTCAGAACTTCGATCGCCGGCCAGTCCTTTGATTCGGCTCCCGGCACGTGAAACCCAACGCTCTCAATTGATTGACTTATGTCCGCGCGATCCGCTGCGTAGCGAAGCCTGGCCTGGTCGGTTGTCACCCAGGGCTTAACCGCCGGCTTCTCTGCGCTGGATGCGTCGGGCTTGGCGGGTTGCTGCTGGTTGTCGGATGAAGACGCAGGCGCGCGAGCAGCGGAAGCCTTGGGTTTCACGACCTCTGGTCCTTTGACGTTCTGCTGCGCGGGCTTTGCGGGGCGTGCTCCGAAATCCCCGTATATCTGCTGAATCTCGACCAGCGTGTTGAAGGTCGAGACATCTCCCGCGACCGAGATGATCAGATTATCAGGGCGATAGTGGCTACGATAAAACTCTACAAGCTGCTCGCGGGTTAACGAGCGCAACGCATCCATATTCAGCGACGGCCCGCCGGTGAACGCGATGTTGAACAGCCGCGCCATCGAGTACGCCGCGGGATCGTCGAGCCGCGAGAGGGCTTGATCGCCGGCGCCGGCCGTCAGAGTTCGAGTTGAGAATGCGTGTGAGCGGAACGCGAGCCCGGGTTCGACCTGAACTCTCCCGCGCTTTTCCTCCTCAATCATAAGCTGGATTTCCCGGCGCACTGCCTCGGCATCAAGCGCCGAGTTCTGGAGCATATCAGCTTGAATCCCGAGCGCGTCTTTGATTTTGTCCGAAGGAGCGACCAGGGAATATGTCGCGCCGTCATACGAGGTTTCGGCTTCGACGGATGCGCCGAGCGCGCGCAAATCACCGACAGCGTGGTCCCCTGGGCGAAGGACCGTTCCCTTGAGAATCATACGCCCGACGAGTCGCGCGGCAGCGCCCATCGACCAGGGTTCGTCCAGCGCGCCCGCCTTGAAACAGGCTACAGCAGCCGCTATGGGGGTCGAGTGGTGTTCGCTGATGATGACCGTGATCCCGTTGAGCAACACGAATCGGGATGTAGTACCGGTCTGCTCTTGCTTGGTGACCGCCGCGGCTGCTGGGATGTTTATTACCGGCGGAGGTTTAGAAATGGTGGGCGAAGGTTCAGGAACTTTAGGCCGGCCTCGCCCGCTCTGCGACAGCGCAGGAGAGGCCAGAGTCGTTGTCATGAGAGTAATGATTGAGAACGCTGTAATCGAACGCTTCAAGTCTTGCACTACGCTGCTCCTCGGTAACTGCTGTCGAGAATCATAGAGGGCGTCTCTATTCGTAGTCAACGAAACGACGAAGCGACGACCAAGGCTGAAAGGTACACGCGATAATTTGTCCGCGCTCTGACGACAGCGACGAGGTTCTCCCAGGTCGCGGACCTTGGATCTATCAAATGTGAGCCATAAACAAAGCGGGGCGATCCGAAGACCGCCCCGCCGTTGGTCCGAGATGATTCTCGGAGTTATTGAGCCGAAGCAGTGAGCGACTCATACTGAAGGATCATTCCAACCGGCTCACCTGGCTTCTTTGCAGGAGCACGCCGCCGTCTAGGAACGCGGCGCACCGGTTTCTTGTCCATCGACGGCGCGGGCTCCTCAGTCGTGATGACCTGAGGCGAGGCGCCGCTGCCGCACTTCTTCAACCCGGCGATGTCGCCAGCATTGCCATCCGCCGGTACGATCCAGAATTCAACTCGACGGTTGAGGTTCGGATCGCCTGAGTCGTGCGGGCAGGTGTCGCCAAAATTGCGAACCGTGATGCGAGCAGAATCGACGCCCTTCTCGTTCACCAGATAGTCACGCGCGTTGTTGGCGCGGGTGAGCGAGATGCCTACGCGCTCGGATGAGTCGCGGTGGCCATCGATGACGAGCGACGAACGCGGATCTTGCTGCATCCTTAGCGCGATCTCGTCAAGACACGCCTTGTGCTCGTTGTTGATTCTCGCCGAGTTGAACGGGAAGAAGATCGGGCCACACGGCGATATTATCGGCGCCTTCGGCGGAATAACTGTCGAAGTGACCGTTATCGGGATCGAGCAACTCCCCCCTGGACACGGCTGATCGCAACGAGTTCTGCTCGTAGAGACGCTCAACGAGACTGTTACAGTGCCGGCGCTCATACCTGTCGTATCGAGCGTAACCTCGGCGCCGCTTGTGGACGAAAGGGTTCCGCCCGTTGTCGACCAGGTGAAGTTCGGGCCGTCCGCGCCAGTCGCTGTTGCGCTGAGCGTGACCCGCTGATTCACTTCAACCGACGAAGCTGAAGCCCTTATGTCGCAAGTGACAGTCGGGCACGGCGGCTCGGTGATCTCGAAGCCTGTCGTGCAAGTTGTCTGACCTGTGGTTACGCAATCGCTCGGGCAATCAACCGCCGGTACCGTCGCGGTCACCGTGGTCGTCACCGAATACCTGCCGCAAGCAAGCGATCCGGTCGCTACGTCAACCGCGGCGCCAGTGCCGCTCAGCGTAACCGGCCGGCCTTGAGCGTCGGTCACTTGCCAACGATATTCGTAGGTGACCGTGCTTGACTCGTAACCCGGAGTGGTCGGCGTTGTCGTCAGCGACAGCCGCTCGCCTTTGTTGACCGTCGTCGCACTGGCCGCAAGTACACAAGTAGGAGCAGGCGGCAGCGGACAGCGCCTTCTGGTTCCGATCGAGAAGTATCCAACAAATCCGTTTCCGCTTTCCGACGTGAACGTTTGAGGAGTCGTGCTGAACAGCGGATTGATGATGAAGAACTGCGGCGTGATGCCCTTCGATTTGATGAACGACGTACCCGACACAAACACCGGCAGCGTTACATCATCCGCGTTGTTCAGATTTCTCCTGTACGCACCGCCGAAAGAGATGGCGCCGTGCAGGAAGAAAAACCGCAGCCCGAGGTTCAAATCGCTGGGACTGAGATTGTCTCCTAAAAATGGAAGGAGGTTTGGCGTACGATGACCGACGTACTGCGTGTGCGCCAGCTCGGCAATAAACTCGACGTGCGAGTTCAACGCGACGGACATCCCGGCGTTCAACAGAAGCTTGTCGGGCAGGTCCAATAGCTTGACGTCTTCCTCGCTCGGATCGGTGGTGCGGATGTATCCAATGTTCTCATAAAGCCTGAATCTCTTTCCGCCACTCTCCTGGCCGAACATCAGGATTGGACCAAACTCATATTCGCCGCTTGTGCGTCCGCGCGCACGCGCGCCATCGCCGCTCGAGACAGGTATTTTCAAATAGCCGCCGAGCGCCATGCTGAACCAGTGATGGTTCGGATCGATGAGGTTGAACTTGGTGCCGAAGTACACATCACCTGAGCCATTCGAGGATTCGCGTGGTCCAAATACCGGACGTCCCGAGCTGTCGAAGCCCTGGAAGTCGAGCTCACCGAAAAACGGCAATTCAGGATAATAGCCCGGCAGGTTGACCGCTATCGCCGGACCTAGTCCTCGGACCAGCTTGCCACCGGTGCCCGCAGGCGAATTGACGCTGCTGGGAAACCCTACCGGCGTGCCGAATCGACCTAACGCTGGAAGTATTCCTCCGGCGAAGGCGCCCGTTCCCGGGAAGAAAGCCGCCGCCTTGTCCGTTCCGCCAACCGGCGGACCCAACAGAACAAAGGGATTGCCGAAAAACCGCGACGCGCTCAACTGATAACCGCTCAACAGGAACGGCTGGCGAGATGTGGTGTTGGTCCAGGTGTTCCAATCAATCCAAAGCTCCCACCTGTTGGTGATGCCGACGGTAAAGTTGAACGGCACCTGATTGATGCTCAGATCACCAGGGTCGCGCGTGTAGTTGTTCCAGAACAGCGCGAAGTTGAACTCGCCCTTGCAAAGGGTTCGAGTCGAAAACGTGTTGAACAACCCGGTGCCGCCGAGCACCGTCGGCGCCTTCTGCCGCTCGGCAAGGTTACCGTCATGATGCTCCTGCGCAAGGGTGACCCCCGCGAGGACCAAAAGCACCATTACAAGCGTGCTTATCTTTCTAGCCGCTTTCATTGTTTGCCTCCTGAAGTTATCGTCCACGGAATGCGTTTCGCTTTCAGGATCGCCTCCAAAACTGAGTGAGGTGATTTTGCGTCCCCTTAAGAACTAAAGGGGGCGGGATGCAATTCTAATTGAGCGTCCAAACCTGAGCCCTTCCTGCCGGGCTCGGTATGAGTACGAAACTGCGAGCCTATGTAGCTTGGCTCGAACTACGGCCAATTACAGCTATATCTATACTCGCAAACGGCTTTGCGGTCAACATAAAAATTACTTTTTTGCCAACAGCTCTCGGGGTTTAGGAACACCAAGTCGATTGGACGCCGCGACATTCCCCGACGGCTCTTGAAAACAACAATTGAAATCGGCATTCCAACATGGCGTGGTTATGCGTAAATCCCCCGCAGCCTCGTGTCGTAAGCCACTCGATCTATCGCAAGCATATAAGCCGCCAGACGCGTGTTGACCCGATACTTATTCGCAAACCCGACTACGTCATTAAAGCTGCTCACCATTATTTCGTGCAGACGCGTGTTGACCGTTTCTTCGTTCCAGAAGAAGCCCATTCGGTCCTGCACCCACTCGAAGTAGCTTACGGTGACACCGCCCGCGTTCGCCAGTATGTCTGGAATCACGAAGATACTCTTGGCCGATACGATCTCGTCGGCATCCGCGGTCGTCGGACCATTTGCACCCTCCGCCAGAATTCTGCACCTGATTCGGTCGGCGTTATGGGTGGTGATCTGGTTTTCGGTCGCTGCCGGCATCAGGATCTCGCATTCGAGCTCAAGAAGGTCGGCGGTGCCGATATGCTCGGCTGCGGTGTATCCCTCGACGGTCTTGTTCGCTCGCAGGTATTCAAGCACGCCCGGAACATCGAGTCCCGTCGGGTTGTACAGCGATCCAGTGATATCGGCAAGGGCGATGATCTTGTAACCCTCCAGATGCATCAACAGCGCCGCCGTCCCGCCCACATTCCCGGCCCCCTGAATGACAACCCTCGTATCATCGATGTTGAAACCGAACTTCTTACAGGCTTCGTTGCAAACGAACAGCAGTCCGCGCCCGGTTGCTTCCCTCCTGCCACGGGATCCCCCGATTTCGATTGGCTTGCCCGTCACCGCCGCCGTGACCGTGTGCCGCGCGTGCATCGAGTAAGTGTCCATCATCCAGGCCATCGTTTGCTCGTTGGTGTTCATATCGGGAGCGGGCACGTCCTTCTCGGGACCAATGAAGTCCAGCAACTCGGCCGTGTAGCGCCTGGTTAATCGCTCCAGCTCGGAAAGACTCATGTCTCGCGGGTCGCAGATTATGCCGCCCTTCGCGCCGCCGAAGGGGATGTTGACCACCGCACACTTCCACGTCATCCACGCCGCCAGCGCACGCACTTCGTCCAAAGAAACGTCCGGCGAGAATCGCACGCCGCCCTTCCCCGGACCACGCGCGAAGTTGTGCTGCACGCGGTAGCCGGTGAATACCTGATAGTTTCCATCGTCCATCATCACCGGTATGTAGAGCGTGATCTCCCGATTCGGCCACCGCAGGATCTTATAGATGTTCGGGTCCAGATTGAGTCTGGCGGCGGCTTCGTCGAAGCGCTGCATCATCGACTCGAATGGATTGTCTTCTTTGATCTCTTTAGCGTCATCAACAAAAGCACTCGGCATTGACTTCCTCCGGCCACGGATGTTAAACGCAAAAGGTGAGCATACTAAGATTCGAACCAAATTCCAGAACGGACTGCCAGACGTTCACTCGCCGGTTGAGCCGCGATTATACCCAACGTTCAAAGGTCAGGCAACGAGCGAATATCTGGACCTGGTGTTGAGCAGAAGAGACAAGCAATCACGCGAGGTCATAGACGCAGCGATAAACCAGATCGCCTCGGACAACACCTCCGGCGCGGCGGAGATTCTGCGCCGCGCCGGAACGGTATTCACACTGCTCAACACACGCTCATCGGGACAAGTTACAGACAACTCTGAGCTGGCCCATCAAGCTGTCGTCCAAACATGCATAGCGCTGGCACTTGCGCAGCCCGATATGAGCGCTCTTCTTAGGCTGGCAAGCGCGGCGCTCTCGGCTGCTCGAATTGCGACCGGCGCGCGGGAGTCTCTTGAGGCCGCACAAGACGCAGCTCTGAACTTCATCGGAAACGCCGAGCGTGGATCTCGCGATGCAGCGTTGCACGCGGCTGCCCTGATTCGCGATGGCGCAGCCGTGTTGACACATTCGCGAAGCTCTACAGTGCTCGCAGCTTTTCTCGAAGCCAAGCGCCAGGGACGCGACTTTTCCGTCGTCGCAACCGAGAGCCGCCCGATGCTCGAAGGCCGAGCTTTAGCCGAGGCAATTGCCAGCCAGGACATTCTCGTCACCTTGATAGCCGATGCTGCAGCTTCGCTCGCGATGGAGCATGTCGAACTTGTCATGGTGGGAGCCGACAAGATTACGCCCGCGAATCTGGTGAATAAGATCGGAACTCGAATGATCGTACTGGCGGCGCGTGAGCGAGATCTACCCGTGTACGCGCTTTGCGACACATCGAAGTTCATTCGCGAGGATTACTTCGGCCGGGGGATTCGTGACCCCGGAGGCACGAACGAGTTATGGACGGAAGCGCCTCGAGGAGTGGCAGTGGTGAATCGCTGTTTTGAACCGACGCCGCTTGCCTTCTTCACCAGCATCATCACCGAAGACGGCGCTCTGTCGATCAAAGAGGTTGCGCGCCGCGCGAAGCGAGCAGCGATCGATAAAGAATTGGTGAATGCGTTCTGAATACTGTGCGACGGGATCAAATGACCGCCAGGATCATACGCTCCGGAGAAAATCGATGTCCGTCGGCGGAGTTGGAGTAGAAGAGCAAACCTTCATCATTACCGACTACAGAAGCGTCGATCCAGACAATGTGAAGCGTGCCGCGGCTGTCGATGACCATGGCCGGACTGTGTGCGCGGCCTTTGCTGTTGTCTGCGTTTGAAACGCGTTCGGGCTGGTCGAAGCTCACTCCAGCATTGCCAGACTTAGCCAGATACACCTGCCTGCTCTTGATATCCTCTTCGCCGAACAAGTCGCCGTTTTGAAAGGCCAGGTAAACCGTATTCTGGAAAGCGACCACGGTCGGCTTATGAATGTCGCCATTTGGAAAAGTGCTTACGTTGACTGGAGCAGAGAAAGATGTGCCGGCGTCAGTCGAGCGCGCATAAAAGGCCTCGGCGTGGCCCGGGCTCTCATCCACCCATGCGACGCTGATACGGCCGGCGCCGTCAGTCGCAATCGCGGCCTCTGTCGCATTACCGCTCCCGGTCGAAACTTGCTTTGGCTCCGAGAAAGTCTGCCCCCCATCGGTCGAACGCGAGAACATGATCACGGGCGTGCCGGGAGCCGTGTCTTGCCAGGCGACGTTGATCGCGTCGCTGGCGTCGATTGCGATTTCCGGATCGAACGCAGCGCCCGAAGTCCTGGAAACATCAAGCGGCGCGTTGAAGGTCAAGCCCAGATCGGTTGACCGAACGAAGACGATTCTGCCTGCCGAGTCCTTAGTGTCACCCCATACGATATTGACCGTTTCGCTTGAATCAAGCGCAACCCGCGGCGAGAACGCCCCTCCGTTGTGCGGCGTGATGTTGAGTGGAGCCCTGAATTTCGTTTTCTTCTTCGAACTAATCAGATAGGCCTGCGTCGTCCCGGTCGAGTTGTCATGGTAGCTGACATACACCCGCACCTTCCCGTGCTTGTTCACGGCCAGTGAAGGGCCGAACGCTTCTCCGGGCGAGTTCGACAGGTTGCGCGTCTGCGGCAGGTTGTCCCAGTTGACGCCGGAGTCGTGCGACATCGTGAAGAATATCTGGCTGTGCGGCCTGTGCTCACTTGCCGGAGCGGTTGCGGTCGACATCATCAAGTAGAGATTGTCATTGGTGTCGACATCGATTGCCGGAAAGCGTTGCGCTCCGAAGAAAAGTCCCTGAGCACGAGCCCTCTCTGACACCGGAGTTGACCCGGCGATGACAAGCATCACCGCGGCAGTCAACAAGAAAGCTAAAGCGCTTCTTCTATTCATACCTATTCACCCGGGGAGAGAGGACTGATCGAAACTCACAAAGCAACCGGAAGGATGTTACAGGACCGCCCTCTCACTTTTCAACCGCTGCCCCCGCGTCCGACCGCGAACATAAGTTTGATGGCTTTAAAAAACCGGACCCGCATCTCACAGTATTATCGGCCACATTGTGTCATCCGCATCATCCGCCGCAAAGTTTGACATCGCCGGTGACCGAGCATCATACTCGGACTCGCTTTTAATCTCTTAGAGGACGACGGATGAGCGCGAAGATTCTGGATGGCGCGAGCGTGGCACGGGCGATAAAGGACGAAGTCGCCGGCGAGGTGGCTGAGTATTCAAGGCGTGGAGTTCGACCGGGACTTGCGGCGGTGCTTGTAGGCAGCGATTCGGCATCGCAGATCTACGTTTCCGGCAAGGTAAGGACCTGCGAGCAACTCGGGCTCTACTCCGAGAAGATCGACCTGCCCGAGACCACGACGACCGAAGAGCTGCTCGCGCTGGTTCGTGATCTGAACTCGCGCGACGAAATAGACGGCGTACTCATTCAGTTGCCGCTGCCCAGGCAAATCGACGCCGCGCTGGTGCTCAATTCGGTTGACCCGGCGAAGGACGTCGATGGCTTTCATCCGGTCAACGTCGGGAGGCTCACATTGAACGAGCCGGGGCTGAGGCCGTGCACACCCGCGGGGATCATCGAGTTGCTAGATCGCCACGAGATTCAGATGAAGGGCGCCCGAGCCGTTGTTATGGGCCGGAGCCGGATAGTGGGATTACCCATCGCGATGCTGCTTTTGCACCGGCACGCAACGGTGACGATATGTCACTCGCGCACCAAAGACTTGCCGGCGGTTGCGCGTGAAGCGGACATCCTGATTGCCGCGATCGGGAGGACTGGAATGGTCGACCGCGGCTATATCAAGCCCGGCGCGGCGGTCGTGGACGTGGGCATGAACAGAGTCACAACCCGGGAAGAGCTTGCGCGCTTTTTCGGAGACGACTCGAAACGGCGCGCGGCCTTCGACAGGAACGGCTACACGCTGATCGGTGATGTGAATCCGCGGGAAGCCGCCGAGGTCGCCGGTTACCTCACGCCCGTTCCAGGCGGCGTCGGACCACTGACGATCGCGATGCTCATGAAGAACACCCTTACCGCGATGAAGCTGCGTCGCGTAGCATAGACTTTAGTCTGTGTTCTGTAGCATAAACTTACTCTGTGGTTTTCATAGCATCGACTTCAGTCAATGTTTTGTAGCATGGACTTCAGTCTGTGGTTCCAGGAGATCCAGCATGGGAAAGATCCAAGCCAGCGAGTGCCCGCACCTCAACGATACAAACAGCGCGGCTCTCGAGACCAACAACACCACTTGCGCTGAATGTGGCGTGAGCGCCCCAACACGTGTGTGCATGACTTGCGGCCACGTCGGATGTTGCGAGACCACAAACGGTCACGCCCTTGCACATTCGAAGTCGAGCGGCCACCCGCTCATACGCCAGCTTCCGATATCGGAGAATTCATTCACATGGTGTTACGGCTGCAATGCGTATGTGACGAACCCGGGTTAATCACCGCTCGGAGAAATTTTGGTCTTGCGCGTTCGGACGCTTCGTGCTAAAAATAATCCTGCGATGCCCGATGATATTACAACCCACCCGATGCTTGAAGCGCTGCTGGAGGGGCAGCGACAACTTGGCTCTCAAATGGCCGAGATACGCGCCACCCTCGGCACAATTTCCCACAAGCAAAACGAGATCGCCGCCAAGCAAGATCAGTTGGACGCTCGGGTCACCGCGCTCACTCGTGAAGTGCGAAACGGGTTCGATGATTACAACCGCAAGATAAATGCGCTCAACCAGCGGCTTCTCAGCTTTGAAACGTGGTTGAGCCGGATTGACGACCGCTTGCACGAGGAGATCATTGCTCGCACGCGTTAATCTCCACAGCGACCGCCTTCCCTCCCTCGCCCTACTTTCCCAAAATCGAAGAGTCACACCTGCTTAGCTGTAATGGCCTTATCGGCATAAGGGGATCACGTTACAGGGAACCGACCGAGGACGGGCGACCGACGAGGGCCGGCCGATGACCGGTCGTCCGTCGTCCGTCGTCCCCAGGCTGAAACAACGGCCGAACTATTGCGTACCATAGTATAATCACAGTAGAGCGTCCTTGATAGGTGAGCAGCATGAACAGAGGGCGGGTTGACAACATAGCGATCCCACAAGCCGGCGCGCCGGTGAAGACGGCAGGCTCGCACGTGCCACGGTGGCTGAGGCTCGCGGGATATGTAGCGCTGGGCGCGGCTGGCACACTCGCGGTAGCACTCGGCGCCGCAAGCTACCCGCTCTCCGGACTGCTCATTCGTCCCAGACTCAAGAGGCTCTCTCAACTAAAGAGCCCTCACCTCAGACACCTGATTCGCCGCAGCCAAATCCCGTTCGAAGACGTCACCATTCCTTCGTTCGACGGCACCCGTTTGTACGGCTGGTGGATGAGCGCCCGTCGGAGAGCGCCAACGGTAGTCATCCTCCACGGCGTTAAGAAGAATCGCACAGACGTGCTGCGGGCCGCGCTGGTGCTGCGGCGCGCGGGCTTTAATGTGCTGCTGTTCGATGGCCGTGGACACGGGGACAGCGAGGGCCGCTATGTGACGTATGGATACTACGAACGCCGGGATGTCGAATCAGCGATTGATTGGCTGGTTAAAGAGAAGAAGATCAATCGCAGCCGGGTTGGTCTGGCAGGGGAATCCATGGGAGCAGCCATCGCGCTCCAGGTTGCGGCGTACAACCCGTGGATACGAGCCGTATGGGCGGACAGCCCCTTCGCGTCGTTGCGCCTTATAACCGAAGAATTTGTGAGGCGAGCCACTCGCCTGCCTGTCGCCCTGCTGAACCCGGTCTTGTGGACGACGATTCAGGTGGCCAACTACCGGGGCAAGTTCGATGTTCACTCGGTCGATCCGTTGGCGCTTGCGGCGCGGATAAAGTGTCCCGTGTATCTGGTCCACGGCACCGCCGATCAGCTCATAGCCACAGCTCACTCCCAGAGCATCCACGCGGCTCTGGGTGGCGAGAAGGAGATTTGGTTCGTCGAAGGCGCCCGCCACGCTCGCTCGATACGCTATGTGAAGCGCGATTACAGCGAGCGCCTGACTCACTTTTTCAGACAAAGGCTCGACCGGTAACGGCCGAACGACGGACGACCGACGACGGAAGAACGACCGACGACGACGGGCGACCGGTGACGGAAGGACGACGGGAGAGAACGCTCTACGGTCGTCAGTCTCCGGTCGTCGGTCGTTCCTCCGTCACCGGTCGTCGGTCGCCCGTCGTCGTCGGTGGTCAGTTCCTCTAAGATCCGCTCTTACGCGCCCCTCTTGGGTAGCCATTCACCCCATTCCAGCACTGGCTCCGTCGCGAAGTTCATTGACAGCAAAGCTTTTATACAGTATCTTTTCGCAGAACCGTTTGCGTTCACATGTGGATACTTCAGAACGATCTCTGAAACAGACTGGAGGGTGGATTAACAGTCTGGGCGCGCGGCTCGGCCCGGATTCTCCGAAGCCGCCCTCACGAGGTCGGCGAGAGAGGGCCGCATCACCCCCCTTTTGATGAGAGTTCTCGCAGGTGTATGTCCCCTTACACTCGTTTGAAGTGCGCGTCCTGTGAAGTGCGCGCCTGCCGCGCGCGGGAGGCGGTTCCTCAGCATGTCCCCTCGGGTGCCCGTCTGAATAGTTGAACCGCCACTGAAGTGGCTTCCCTTTGGGTTTAAGAATCGAGGGCGTAGCCTGCCGAGAGGACCGCGGACCGACGACCGGCGACGGACCGTCATCCGTCGAAACAAATGAGCAACCTTCTAGACAAAGCGATAGTCTGTGGCTTGCTCGCAGCGGTAGTCTTCACCACGCTCGCCCTTGGAACCGTCGAAGCCTGGTCGGTTGCCATCTTTGAACTGATCGTCGTCGTCCTGATGTTACTCTGGGCCGCGAAGGTCATCGTTGAGAAACGGATCGAGATTAGGATTCCCCCGGCGGCGTTGCCACTCGGCGCGTTGGTCCTGGTGGGTCTCGCGCAGAGCATCGCGCTCACCGGGAGCTCAGGCCAGACAAGCAGCCTGTCGATGGATGTTGAAGCGACTCGCGGCGCCGTCGCGGTTATTTTTTTTCTGTTCGTGTCGTTCCTGATCGCCGCTAATTTCTTCGACACACCCCAACGGCTGCACACGCTGGCAAACTTTCTGATCATCTTCGGGCTGGCGCTTGCGGTGTTCGCACTGGTTCAACACTTCACCTGGGAGGGAAAGCTCTATTGGATGCGTCGCGTGCCGTCGGCGGGCGCGGGAACTGGCGGACCGTTCGTGAATCGAAACCATTTCGCCGGCTACATGGAGATGCTGATCCCGATACCGGTCGCGCTGGCGTTGTCCCGCGCGACGCGCGGCGAAACGCGTGTGTTTTATGGCTTTGCGGCGGCCATCATGAGCATAGCCGAAGCGGCATCGCTGTCGCGCGGCGGGATGGTGAGCCTCGCCGCAAGCCTCCTCTTTCTGGCCGCTATCAGCGCCTGGCGAAGCCGCGACGGCTCGCATCCCGAGAGAAAGTCTTCGTTCAGCCTTCGTCCCGCGTTCTTAATCGTTGTGATGCTCGGGGCAATCGCCGCCGGCATTCTCTGGGTCGGCGCGGATTTTGATATCCTCAAGCGCATCACTCACGACCCGTTAACCACGACCCTGGCAACCGACCGTCGAGGAATCTGGGGAGATACCCTGACGATCTTTCGCGCTCACCCGATACTGGGCGTCGGGCTC